>JAAUXY010207231.1_pt1 | contig 10413 bp, 11 predicted proteins | sample 7278121 | NCBI WGS metagenome assembly JAAUXY01 (sample SAMN14350117, study PRJNA611818) | marine sediment metagenome | isolation source: surface marine sediment (1.8m) | place: French Polynesia: Moorea | collected 2018-08
AAATACGGGCTGGGTATACCACCGCTGCACGACGGCGGCTGGTGGTTGATGGCCGGCTTCTTCCTGACCCTGTCGATCCTGCTGTGGCTGGTGCGCACCTACAATCGCAACAAGGCGTTAGGCATGGGCCAGCACCTCACCTGGGCCTTTGCTGCAGCGATCTGGCTGTACCTGGTACTAGGCTTCATCCGCCCGATCTGCATGGGCAGCTGGAGCGAGGCGGTGCCCTTCGGCGTCTTCCCGCACCTGGACTGGACCTCCGCCTTCTCACTGCGCTACGGCAACCTGTTCTACAACCCGTTCCACATGTTGTCGATCGCCTTCCTATATGGCTCGACCCTGCTGTTTGCCATGCACGGCGCCACCATCCTGGCGGTGAGCCGCTACGGCGGTGACCGGGAGATCGACCAGATCACCGACCGCGGTACGGCTTCCGAGCGTGCAGCCCTGTTCTGGCGCTGGACCATGGGCTTCAACGCCAGCATGGAATCCATTCACCGCTGGGCCTGGTGGTTCGCAGTGCTGACGGTCATCACCGGCGGTATCGGCATCCTGCTGACCGGCACCGTGGTGGACAACTGGTACCTGTGGGCCGTCAAGCACGGCGTGGCACCGGCCTACCCGGCCCTGGAGGCCATGCCGCCCGCAGATCCCGCACTGACAGGAGCAGGCCAATGAAGACCTTCATAAGAAGCGCCATAACCGGCCTTGCCGCGCTGACCCTGCTGGCCGGCTGTGAACTGGGCTCCAAGGATACGGTGCAGCGGGGCTATCGCGGCACCGGCATGGAGCTGGTGATTGTGCCTGACGACCGGGTCGCCCATGTCAATGCCAACCAGCCACCCGAACCCTCCCCGCCGATGCCGGCGGCAGGACCCAGGGCCGGCGATATCTACCAGAACGTCGAGGTACTGGGCGACCTGAGTGTTACCGAATTCACCCGCCTGATGGCCTCTATCACCGAGTGGGTCTCACCGGAGCAAGGCTGCAACTATTGCCACAACCCGGAAAACCTCGCGGATGAAAGCAAGTACACCAAGAGGGTAGCGAGGGTGATGATCGCCATGACCCAGCGCACCAACGAGCAATGGAAAGACCACGTCGGCAACGTTGGCGTGACCTGCTACACCTGCCACCGGGGCAACAATATTCCGGTCAATGTCTGGGCAGAAGACCCCGGCCCCGCGCGTGCCACCGGCATGGTCGGCCAGACACCACAAAACTATGCCTCGCCGTCAGTGGGCATGAGTTCACTGCCCTACGACCCGTTCAGCAGCATGCTGCTGGGAGACCGGGACATCGGTGGTGTACAGCCCGATACCGCTCTACCCCAGGGCCATCCGACCGACCTGCGCGATGCGGAATGGACCTATGCGCTGATGATGCACTTCTCCCAGAGCCTGGGTGTGAATTGCACCTACTGCCACAACACCCGCGCCTTCAACCAGTGGGAGCAGGCATCGCCTGCCAAGGTAACGGCATGGCACGGCATCCGCATGGTTCGGGAAATCAACAGCGACTACATCGAGCCCACCACGCCGTGGCTCCCGGAGCACCGCAAGGGCCCGCTGGGCGATGCGCTCAAAACCAATTGCAAGACCTGCCACCAGGGCGCCTATAAGCCGCTCTACGGTGCGGAGATGCTCAAGTACTACCCCAACCTCGCCGAACTGGGCGACGGTGTGGAAGACCTCGACCTGTTCGAGGACTGAATCAGCCGCGTGGCGAACGCCGCGCGCAGGACTTTGGCACCGCGGCTTGCCGTGGTGCCAGGGAAGCGCAGGGGTTTCCCCTGCCTTAGGTTGGTTTGCCAGGGCTTTGGCCAAGGCTAGCTGTTGACGTAGCACATGGGAGGAATATCCATGAGTGATGGAAGCCCGACAGGGCTGTCAAACGAGGAAGCCAAGGAAGTGCATAGCGCTTTCATGTCAGGGTTCCTGGGTTTCACCGGAATTGCGGTGATCGCTCACATCCTCATTTGGATGTGGCGGCCCTGGTTCTAAGGACCCGGGATTCCACGAGAACAGCCGCAGACCAACGGGTTTATCCCGCGAATCTGCGATGACCTTGGAGAAACGTTATGTACAAGATCTGGTTACTTTTCGACCCTCGAAGAGTCCTGGTCGCTATGGCGGCTTTCTTGTTCACACTGGCTATCTTGATCCACTTTGTTCTGCTGAGCACCGAACGTTACAACTGGCTCTCCGGGCCGACCGAAACGGCAATGGTGTCACAGAACATGCAGCCAGTACCGAACGAGCGAAGCTAGAACCAATAAGCACTACGACTCGGGGTCCGTTCGCGGACCCGCTACTTTCTGAGCCCGCGGCACCATCGCGGGCTGCTTTTCTTTCCAGTTTGCAAACTGCGAACCGGCAACGGTACGCACCTCAATAGCGGCAGGGAGTGCAACAAACCATGGATTCAGCGGTATCGTCCTGCGCGCGCTACGAAACGGTCTCTTTTGACGACGAGGCCCTGATCCTGGTCGATTCCCAGGACCGCGTCACCGGCTATGACAGCAAGCTCAATGCCCACAGTGGCGGCGGCAAGCTGCATCGCGCTTTTTCGGTATTCCTGTTCGACGGGCCGGACTGGGTGCTGCTGCAGCAGCGCGCGGACGGCAAGCCCCTGTGGCCCGGCTACTGGGCCAACAGCTGCTGTAGTCACCCGCGTCGTGGGGAGAGCTGCGACGAGGCTGCCGACAGGCGGCTCGAGGATGAGCTGGGCGTAACTGCCAACCTGCACCGTCTTTACACATTTGAGTATCGCGCCCGCTACAAAAATCTCGGTACCGAACACGAGCTCTGCTCGGTCTATATCGGTCAGTGCAATCGAGACCAGGCGCTGCGCGTCAATCGCGAGGAAATCGCTGACTGGGGCTGGTTTTCACGGCAGGAAGTGGACCGCAGAATCAAACAGCAGCGCGAGCAGTTCGCACCCTGGTTCCTGATGGAGTGGGAGCAGCTGAGACGCTACTCGGTAGATCTCGCCAGGCTGGCGAGCTGATTCCCGCTTAAGTCAGACGTCTGCAGCCCGGGCTACCAACCGTTGGACCACTTCAGGTCCAGCGCCGAGTTGCCTGCCAGGTGGTGCAGCAGGTAGCGACCCTCCGGAGTGACTGACACTCTACTGTCATCGACTTGCAGGTAGCCTTGCTCTCGCAGTGTCTCCAGCGCCTGGACACTTTCCTCACCCTCACCGGGTTCAAATCCACCATCAAGATGCATATTGCTGAGCAGGCCGTTGACCGCCCTGCGATGCTGCATGCCGCGCTCGGAAAGCTGAACACCTGCACGTACCGGAAAACTGTCTTGCTGCAGGGATTCGCTCCAGGCATCAATGCCATGGTGGTTCTGCACGCAGGCGCCGGCCACTTCACTTATGGCGCTGGCACCGAAGCCCAGCAGTGTCTGACTTCCGTGAGTGTTATAGCCCATCCAGTTGTGCGCCAGGCGTTTTTCTTCCTGGGCCACCACCAGGGCGTCGCCTTCTCGTGCAAAGCTGTCCAGGCCAACCCAGGTGTAGCCGGCGTCTTCCATCGTGTCGACGATGCTGTTGAACATGATCAGGCGATCTGCCAGTGACGGCAGGCTGGGTGACTGGATGGCGCGCTGGTGACGGAACATCTCCGGTTGGCGCGCGTACGCATAGCAGTTGAGTCGATCCGGCTCCAGCTCGAGGATACCCTGCACCGTATCACGGATGCTGGCCATGGTCTGCGTCGGCAGGCCGTAGAGCAGGTCCATGCTGATAGTTTCAAAGCCAACGTCACGGGCGTTGTGGAACACGTCTTCCAGCACCGGCATTGAGTTGGATTTTGCCAGGGCCTTCTGCACCTCGGGGTCGAGGTCCCGGACTTCGAGCTTCAGGGCGCGGAAACCCACACCTCGCAGCATCTGCAGTTGTGCTGCAGAGGAACGTCTCGGGCTGATCTCTATGGTCGTATCTGTGGTATCCGCGAACCTGAAGTGCTGCTCGAGCATATCCGCCAGCCTCAAGAGCTGGGGGTCGCTGAGATAGTTCGGCGTGCCACCGCCGATATAGAGCTGGGCCAGGTCCAAGCCACTGCCGACCCGCTCGGCGACCATCTCCAGTTCATGCTCGAGATCGTCCAGGTAATGATCGATTACCGTACCATCATGGGTTACGGTGGTAATGTGGTCACAACTTAGACAACGTGACTGACAGAAGGGCAAATGAACGTAAACGGCCGGTTTATTGCCGCTTAATGCGTCCGGATTCGAGAGAATCCCTGCATAGGTATCGCCGTTGATGCGCTCCCCGACCTGGGGATCCAGGAGTCTTGGAATATGACTGCCTTCCGAAGCGCCGATCAGTTCACCGGCACCGTTCCTGCGCCTTGAAGTGTTACTAGAATACGCGCGAGATTTCGCCGCCAACCCATTGTTTTTATCGGCTTTTTTAGCCATTTCTGCCCCCTTGTCGATACCCCGATATCGACATCAGACGGCTGGCTTATACATTAGCCTTCGGGCCGCGCCCCCGTGGCGCTGCCGCCAACGCGGCGAGAGGATAACTCGTACACCAGTCGAACGAGTAAAACTGCGTTTATTTATACTCTCGAAGGTTAGTTTGCACAATGCCAAGCGTCAATTTTTCTTAACACTACTGCCAGTGACTTGCCTGCATCACAGGCTGCGCGGCCAGTCCGTCCGCAATTTCCGCCCTGCGACTATCGGGCTCTTTCGGCATCGCCCACTGCCACAATTTTGAATCCTGAATCGGCAGCACCAGGAACCAGTGCTCAAGCACACCCAGGCTCAGCAGCAGCCCCACCATCGCGCTGCCGGTGACTGCAAATGGATCGGCCGCCAACAGGGCGCGATGCAGAAACATCACCGCGAACCCTGTCCCCAATACCACGGAAAACGGGAACAGCAGGTTGATGCGGCGCTGTTTCATATATGACACCAGGTGCTGCTGACTTCGCGGCAGCCAGTCGGCATGGAAATTAGCCACACCCAGGAACAGGTTGAGCTTGGCGCTCCAACGCATGAGCCACAGGGAGACACAGGTCAGTGCAGTGACCTGGTTGGGCTGCCCCGCGGTTACAGCGATGGTAACAAGTACCAGGGTCACCACGCTCAGTTCGTGGTAGAGGCTGGTTTTCAGCGCCAGCCCGAAACGGGTCCAGCCAGTGGCGTCCGGCGGACAGGGGCGATTACTGGGGCCGGTCACAAATCCCATCAGGTAGCCCATTTCCAACCAGCCCCATAACAACAGAGCCTGCAGGAACGCCACCAGAGCTGCACTCCGCGTAGTTTCCGCAGCGACCGGGTTCAGGGTGACCAGGGCAACCAGCAGTAGGCCGGTCGCTGCCAACATACTCCAGCGGTGGGTGCGGGTGGGCAGGTGATTCAGGTACAGGATCAGTCCAGTGGTGAACCACCAGCCGAACACGGTCACGACAAGCGCCAGCAAAAAATCCACTTGTCAGGAGCCCGCCTTGCTGACGTCCAGCAGTCGCGAGAACACGGCGGCGTTGTCCGGCCCGAAGGCATTCAACAGGATGGTGCGGCCGGTGGCTTCATCGCGAATCGTCAGGGCACCGTCCCGGTGCCGCGCCAGCAGGAAGGGCACGTCCGACCCCGCCTCCAGCGCCCGCCGCTCCCGGGTCATGCTGCGCAGCACACCGCGTACAAAGCTGCCGTCCCCGGAGGGAAAGCTGGCCAACAGGTCGCCGTGCCGCCAGTCGAAGACCTGCACCGCGCCGGCGGGCCCGTCTTCGAAGCGCAGCTGGCAACTGGCTACTACCTCCTCCTGTATTTGGGCATCCTGCGACATGCCAGACCAGCGGGCAAAGCCTACAGAGGCCAGCGCCACCAGGACGATACCCGCCAACAGGTGGGGCGCACGCCGGGAGATAAAAGGTTCACTCTTCACAGCTACCCTCTGCTCACTCGCGTTGCACCTCAAGCCGCCGAAACAGCTTCGCCAAATGCATGTTCACGCTCTTCCCGCACTTCAGCGGGCTGGGCCGCGACACCTACCACATCCGCCAGCAACGCGGCGGCAACGTCCGGGTTGGCAAGCCCGCGCAACATCGGCTTGACCCGGCCGTGGTGCCAGGGGCGCGCGTGGGGCCAAAGGGCCATGTAGGAAATCCGGTCGCCCTTGGCCAGGGTCAGGCAAATATCGCCGTAGCTGCCGTAGTGGCCGATATCCGCTGACTCCACCCGCTCCAGCGGCAGGTTGATCATCATCGGGATGGCGACCCCGAAGCGCAGCACCAGGCGCTTGTTGGTCAGGGTGTAAATGGTCGAGCGCGCGAACGCCCAGCTCATCACCAGCAGGATCGCCAGCACCGAGGCGCCCAGGGTGAATACCCAGCTGCTCGCGGCGAGGGCCTCTGCCAGCCCGGCGCCGCCCTGGAGTCGGGTCCACAGGTACCAGCCGGTCAGCAACAGGAAATAGACCGTAATGCCGCGTATATGAAACACCCGCCGTGCCATGGCCTGCCACTCGGGCTCCCCCTGCCAGACAATGTACTCGCCCTCCGGGAGCTGCTCGGGCAGCCCGCGGACCGGCTCGTATTCGTATTCGTTCATAGCAGCGGCTCCATGCGTTCGGGCAGTGCATACAGGTAACCGCCGCCGTAGTAGGCAGTGATCTGGTCTTCTTCCTGCAGCGTCACGATGTTCGGGTCAGCCGTGGTGGGAGCATCGGCAAAGTGCCTGGCGGTAATCGACTTGACCCTGACACTGCCGTCCTTGCCGCTGATGCGGCTGAAATTGATGGGCAGCAGCACCTTTTTCGCTGTAGGCGCGCCACCGAATTCGCCCGCCTCAGCGGCCGGCGCCGAGCCTGCCACCTCGACTTCCAGGTAGCGCAGCTGCGGTTCCGCGAGGTCCATCCAGCAGTCCACCACGGTACCACCGACTTCGCCGTCTACCCCGTAAACCGGCTTGCCGCGAGGATCCGGGTCCTGAGATGCCAGCGACCAGTCCGGCAGTGACCGCAGTGGCTGGATGCGCGGCTCACCCTCATGGGTCAGGTCCGGTTTCTGTGGGCGAATATTCCAGGAGCCCGGTCCAACGCCGTCGAGCATCGGGTTGCCGGTGGGTTCGAGGGGATATCCGGGCATGCCTTTCTTGAGCGCCAGGTCGCGCTGCGGCTCAGGGTCGGGACGCGGTACGGTGCGCGTGCCCTGGCCGTGGGGCAGCACAAAAGTCTTCGGCGGTGGCATATCCGGCCAGCCCGCCAGGCCCGGCTTGTTCTCGTCATACTGCTCCAGCGGGTAGCCCTCACGCTTGGTTTCCCGGTGCAGCCAGAAAATCAGAATGAAGAAGAACAGCCAGAACACGTACAGCACCAGTTGTGCCACATCGATGTACTCGGTAATTGCGCCTGTTCCCATGGTGAACCTCCTGTGTCGGTTCGTGTTATTGAGGAATGTCGTTCAAGTAAAAGGCGGGACGCTCCGTCAGCGGCTCGCCCTGTTGTCGCACCAGCGGCCCGATGACCACCAGCGCCAAAAACAGCACCAGTATTTCCAGTTGGTAAACCGCGCCGTAGCCGGTTGCAGGCCCTGTGAGTGCCGGCCCCAGTTGCCCGCCCTCGGCCCAGTGGGTGACGCTGTCGCGCAGGCCGCCGCCGCTGGCAATAGCAATCCCGGTGGCCGTGGCCTGTACGGCGCCCCAGGCACCCAGGGCGATGCCCGACTGACCGCCCTCGGCCAGGTCCATGGCGGCCGTCAGGGTGCCGATGGCAAACGCCCCGGAGCCAAAGCCGATGGCCGCGGTGCCGATGCGAAACAGCAAGCTGGACTCCAGCGGCGCGGCCAGCAATACCGCGGCGAAGGCGAAGATACCAACCACCGCGCCGTTGGCGGCGAGGCGGATCGGGTCGCGGCCTTCGCTGAGCTGTCGCGAGGCGATCGCAAACGCCGCCAGCATGCCGATACAGAATATGGCAGTCAGCCCGGTGGTCGCCGCCACCGACAAACCCAGCACCTGTCCGCCGTAGGGCTCCAGCAGGATGTCCTGCATGGAGAAACCGATCGATCCCAGCCCCACCGCCAGCAGCAGCCGCGGTGCACGACCATTGCTCTTGAGCTGTGACCAACTGTCACCAAAGCTGGGGCGCTTGCGATTGTGAGCGGTCAACACCGGATTGCGCGCCTCCTGCTTCCACAGGGCGATCACGTTCAGCACCATGGTGACGACGGCAGCGCCCTGCACCACTCGAATCAGACGGATATAGTCGAAGTCCTGCAGCAGCGCTGCAAATGCCAGCGAGCTGATGATCATGCCGACCAGCAAGGTCACGTACAGCAGCGCCACCACTCTGGGGCGCAGTCGCTCGGACGCCAGGTCAGTGGCCAGGGCCAGTCCCGCAGTCTGCGTGGTATGCAGGCCGGCGCCCACCAGCAGGAACGCCAGACCTGAGGCCGCGAGGCCTGCCCACACGGGGCCCGTGTGAGGCTCTGTCAGCACAATGAGCGCGAACGGCATAATCGCCAGGCCGCCGAACTGGGCCATGGTGCCGAGCCAGATGTAAGGCACCCTGCGCCACCCCAGGTGGGAGCGATGGTTGTCCGACCTGTGGCCGATCAGCGCCCGCAGCGGTGCAAACAGTAGCGGCAGTGACACCATCAGCGACACCAGCCAGGCGGGCTGGTCGAGCTCAAGAACCATGACCCGGTTAAGGGTGCCATTGAGCAGCACTACTGCCATACCCACCGAGAACTGGAACAGCGACAGGCGCATGATCCGCGCCAGCGGCAAATCCAGGCTGGCGGCGTCCGCAAACGGCAGCCAGCGCTGGCTCAGTTGCGGTACGGAAAACTTCACGGGGCCAGCAACTCCATGGCCTGGGAGGTATAGAAGCCACTCTTGATGCGGCAACCCCGGCCCACCGACCAGCCGTGGGCGCCAAACTCGGTCACAACGGCACGTTCCAAGGCCTGTTCAGCCACAGGCTGAATCGCCGGTGCGCGATTGCCGCGGGGGAAAAACCTTCCAACCGCATGCATGGCCGCCAGCAGCGGAGTGCTGGGCGCAAAGGTAAACAGCACACTGCTGCTAGCCCTGGGCGTCATCTGTCGAAGTACACCCAGCACATCATCGAGCTGGTAGTGAATCAGCGAGTCCATGGCCACCACGTGGTCGAATTCGCCCAGATCGGCACTGGACATATCGCCGACCCGGAATTCCACCTGGCCGTGCAGTTCCCTGGGGAGCCGTTCTCCGGCCAGTTCAACCAGCGTCGGTGACAGGTCCGTGGCCACCACCTCGGCGCCGCGACGGGCTGCCTCGAGGGCCAGAGCACCAGTGCCACAGCCGGCATCCAGCAAACGTTTTCCCGACAGGTCCTCGGGGAGCCAGTTGAGCAGGGTCTCGCGCATCTGGTCGCGGCCGGCGCGCACGGTGCGGCGGATGCGTCCTACCGGGGCATCCGAGGTCAGGCGCTTCCAGGCCTCGACCGCGGTCTGGTCGAAGTAGGTTTCCAGCTCGGAGCGGGTCTGTTCGTAACTGGTGGCTCTCATGACATTACCTCTGGCATCAGTCAAACCCCAGGAAGTCGAACAGGTCGCGGTCTTTCATGGGAGTTACGTCGAGCTCGTCGACCCCGTCCCACAGGGACTGGGCCAGGTTGAGATACTCCTGCTGCACTTCCGCCAGCCCGTCGACAGGGTCCATTTCAAACAGGGTGGATTTCTTCAGGCGGCTGCGACGGATCACATCCAGGTCCGGGAAGTGCGCCAGCCGCTTGAGCCCCACCGCGTCGTTGAAGCGATCGATCTCGTCGGTACCGGCACTGCGGTTGGCAATCACGCCGCCGAGCCGCACCGGGTAGTTCTTGGACTTGGCGCCGATCGCCGAGGCGATACGGTTCATGGCGAAAATGGAATCGAAGTCGTTGGCAGTGACCACCAGCGCGCGCTCGGCGTGCTGCAAAGGCGAGGCAAAGCCTCCGCAGACCACGTCGCCCAGCACGTCGAAGATCACCACGTCAGCGTCTTCCAGCAGGTGGTGCTGCTTCAACAGCTTGACGGTCTGGCCCACAACGTAGCCGCCACAGCCGGTGCCAGCCGGCGGCCCCCCCGCCTCAACGCACATGACGCCGTTATAGCCCTCGTACATATAGTCTTCCGGCCGCAACTCCTCGGCGTGGAACTCCACCGACTCCAGCACGTCAATCACCGTGGGCATCAGTGCCTTGGTCAGCGTAAACGTGGAATCGTGCTTGGGGTCGCAGCCGATCTGGATCACGCGCTTGCCAAGCTTGGAAAAGGCCACCGACAGGTTGGACGAGGTCGTGCTCTTGCCGATGCCACCCTTGCCGTAAACGGCAAATACCTTGGCCTTGTCGATGGCCATATCGGGATCGAGGTGAACCTGCAGGCTGCCCTCCCCGTCGCCCTCCCCCGGGTCAATGCTGTGCACG
>JAAUXY010209075.1_pt1 | contig 10402 bp, 8 predicted proteins | sample 7278121 | NCBI WGS metagenome assembly JAAUXY01 (sample SAMN14350117, study PRJNA611818) | marine sediment metagenome | isolation source: surface marine sediment (1.8m) | place: French Polynesia: Moorea | collected 2018-08
CAAAACAAAACGGAGGTCCGAAGACCTCTGCTGGATGTTCAAATGAGGTAAAAGGCTGGGTTAACAGGATACCCACTAGTACTTGTAGTAATCACGAAAACAGCACTTGTACTCTCTATACTTGATTTTTTTCTAATGATAGATGCGCTTACCGCGTCTTTTCCACTTTCTAGTGAACTTGCACCTGATGACCTCAGTCCAGTGTTTGCATTTCCAGCCGCCACCGCCGAACAAGTTGGCCAGGGCATTTTTTTCGAGTTCGAAATCTTCGTGCAGGTCATCGATGGTAATGCTCGCCATTTTGTATCTCCATAACTAAATTAATAATTGTTCTGTTTTTGTTAACGAGCTGATGTAAGCTCATGCCAAGTATGGCGCAGTTCTTACCTTCGTTTGATTTTCAACGCGCCATCCCTACTTCAAGCCCTAAGGTTGTACCCTCCGCCAACTAGAATGCCACCTCCTCGAACCGAGGAGCTCTTGGTATCAAGTAAAAATTAATCGCAGTGGGTTCTATTTCCACTAACTTGCTGCGCATCAAACGATGCGTTGCAATGAAAAATCTATGATTCTCGAGCAATTCATCTTAATACCCCCTCTGCTTGCAGCGGTGTTATTTATCGGGGACACCCTCTGCTTCCCTGAGAATATCGAAGACGTTAATGTCTATTTTACGATTTCCGTTTACATAGTGCGAGTGAGCATTCCCCGTAGATCTGCTCTCAGTGTACTTGGGTGCCGAATTCGCCTAGTAGTGTCTTGTGTGGAAGATGAGCAACACTTTCGTTTCGATCTCTTACTGATATCATTGCAACAGGACAAAATTAAACCAAGCAGAGATCCTCCTCATCATTGGCTTAACAACGGCGATTGATGACATACCCACCCTTATCGCTTAAAAAGGGCTGGATCAGCATTCTGGGCAGGGCATTTTGCCTAGGATCCTCGAACTGGTCGAGGCCAATGTCCATCGTTTCATGCCCGCCGGATGGCTGTGGACAGTAGGTGCCAAACAGCCGATCCCACCAGGGCAGATTGAAGCCGAAATTACTGTTAGTCTCTAGAGCCAGTCGCGAGTGATGCACCCGATGCATATCCGGCGTCACGACCATAAGCCTGAGCCAGCGGTCTATCGATTTTGGCAAGCGCACGTTGCCGTGGTTGAACATTGACGTAACATTAAGTAGCACTTCGAAGATTACCACAGCTACTGCAGGAGGCCCAAGCGCCGCTACCACACCCAGCTTGATAACCATAGAAAACAGTATCTCAACAGGGTGGAAACGGATCCCGGTAGTCACATCGAAATCCAAATCTGCGTGATGCATCCTGTGGAAGCGCCATGCCACTGGCACTGCGTGGAATAGAACATGCTGCAGATAGATGGCTAGATCCAGTGCCATCACAGCGAGGACCACCGCCAAACTGTTCGGCAACTGAAACCAATTCAAGAGTCCCCAACCATCTAATTCTCCAGCCAGCGCAAGACCGACAACGGCAGTGGGAAAGACTAGACGAATTAGTAATGCGTTGAAAATCACTATTCCCAAATTACTAGCCCAACGCACTCTCTTGGACATATGCAGCCGCCGCCGAGGGGCTAGAATCTCCCACACCGCCATGATGACGAAGACACCGCAGAAAAAGCCTAGGCGGATCGGCATTTCGTTTTGGGCTATAAAAGAATCCATGTTCATCATTAATTCTTGGTACGTTATAATTTGCTTGAGTCAATACTATTCAATTAATTAGTTGAATTATTAATATAGGGATCTACCATGTCAAGGGTTAATTTTAAGCAAGAGCTTTTCGCTCAATTCGCCCAAGTTGCCAAGGCTCTGTCCCATGGCAACCGTCTGGAATTGCTGGAATTCCTAGCTCAGCGAGAGCACAGTGTGGAAGATCTGTCGAGGATCTCCGGGCTTTCCGTCGCCAACACCTCCCAACATCTCCAGCTGTTGCGTCAGGCGGGGCTGGTCGCTACCCGCAAGCAAGGTGTCAAAGTGTTCTGCCGATTGAGCGGGGATGACGTCATTGCGTTAATCAGCCTTCTTCGCACCGTTGCCAAGCGACATCTGGCGGAAGTGGAAAGACTCCTGACAATTTACCTTCACTCGCAAGACAGCATGGAGCCCATAGGGGCCGACGAACTTTTAAAGCGTGTTAAAGAAGGTTCTGCGGTGGCGTTAGACGTGCGTCCTTATGAAGAGTACGTCGCCGGACATCTTCCCGGAGCACTTGGAATTCCACTCAGGGATCTTGAACTCCGCATATCGGAATTGCCCAAGCGCCAGGAAATCATTGCCTACTGCCGTGGTCCTTATTGCGTATTAGCCTTCCAGGCAGTGGCGACTCTGCGGGGAAATGGATTAAAAGCACGTCGCCTTGAATACGGCTTTCCGGAGTGGAAGCATGAGGGTCATAAGATTGAGTATTAATCCAATGGTTGGCAGATACCTTTCTCTTCGGCACGCCGCTGAAATCGACACAATGGATCTAGAAGTTGTTTAAAAACAGTTATTAAGGCAGGCCACCCGTGTATTTTACTCTGATGCTAGCCATGATGAATACATGGCTTTCAGAGCGCGACTGTTGATACTTCGTATGCCGGACGGTAAAACACCGCCACTACTCGCGCCAAGCCGTTAGTTGGCTTTAAACAAACGTGAAGTGTCAACATGTGCGCTGGCTAGCAGATGCAGCTAGCTGCCGCCTGACTATTTTAGATACACCCAACGAATAGCTTAATCTCAACCGTCACGCGCTTCAGTGAAAGCTAAACTTCCGGAATGACCAGGGCTGCTAATTCATTGCTAAAATAGTCGACTCGCCTTAAAAAATAGAGATGTTGCTTTTCACTTAAACTTGTATTGAGGGCTGATAGCAACATTTTAAGCCCTTGTTGCAGCTGACCTATTTGAATCCTCATTTGTTGAGTTTGTCCGGATTGCTGGACAAACCACCTTATTAAATAAGCTTCTATCTCCTTTGCAGAAGCCTTTGTTTCTAGAAGCTCCAGCAATCCCTGTTGCTGAGATAAGCGGTATTCATACCAATCCAGAGCCATATCTGGCCAAATTCGTGTGATACTAACAATCATATTCCGTTGATCCTTTGACACCGTTCCGGTCCAATTTTTAATTCGCTTTATAGTGCGCTCTGCCCTGGCATCAAGGCGCTCATCGCGGTCATCCTGCAGATATTCTGATTTGAATTTTTTATTTCGTTCGCTTAGTTCTTCTTTGAAGTACCTGATCTGATCTTTAGAAAGTTTCGCCAACACCGGCGTGAATATCGGGATCGTTCTTGATAAGACCGTCTCATAGAGGTGCTTAGCAGAAGACGACAGGTCATCTATCTCCTGTGGACCGATGCCATCTTCAGCCGATTTTTTTACGAATTGAAGAAATTCCACAGCTTTCGGGATCTCCTCACGACGATGCTCTTCCAGACGCCTACTCAACCTATCACGCAGATAGCTCCTCTGTTCTGATGTGAGGTCAAGATAGGAGTCAACATAGCTCAGCAAGAAATAATCAGCATTGTGGTAAGCCAGCCTTACCATGGTACAACCCATCAGCAATAATAGGGTCATGGTAAGACACCATTTGAAGCGTGCACGTGACGGAGGCATTATCTTTGAGAGGTGAGAGTCACACATGTTTGCGACTGCCCCTTGCGGATTAAGAAGCTGCGTGTTTAAAAGTGATCGAAGGGAAAAGTCTTTAAATTGTGCACATTTATTCGATGGGTGGAGGCGAATAGCCTAAGAAATTTAACAACAAACATCGTAGAAATGCATCCATATCAAGGGGTTTGCAGCCGATCAATTTTCAACCAGCCAGCTTCTAAGATCCTGAATTTCAGCAAGCTCTCTTTCAGCCAATTCGTAAATTATTGGGACCGATCAAATTAGGGGTTATTAACTTTTACATTATGTATTCATGTGACTCCTGTGTGGCATGGGATACATTTTTTAAGACACGCTGTAATACCTGCAGCGCTACGCCTGCTGCACTTCGCATTCCATGCTCCGTTTGTCCCGATGCTTCGCAATCCTGATTTGTTTGAGCACCGGCCCTATACTTCGCTGTAATGTATCTCTTGCCTTATTCCCCCCTGCAGAAATGTAAAGCAAAATGATCATTCTTCAATCATTGAAATTTATCGATTCACAGACTGACTCGGCTAAGTGTGCTCTGCGATTTTTAACCTTCTCTATCAGTTGCCACGCCCATTATTACCCCTCCATTGCTTCTTCTACCACCGCCGCGGCGAGTGCAGCGTACTCATCAATTTGCTGGGCTAATTCTTAACCAAATTCGCCTGCAGCGCCGCTTCACGGGGTTCAGGCTATGGTTCAATCCTCGCTGGCCCCTCCTGTAGAGCCGTTATCAAGGAGCTCTTTCATTAACATAGTGAGCGGTCCGACACGACACTTAACAGATAAGGATAGATTATGAGAATATAGCGAGCCAGATCTATTCTTGTTCGTTTTCTGCAAATGTCTTTTGAACGTATGCCAATTCAATGGAATTCTTTTCCACCAATAGCAGCAGCAAATGCCTTCCTGGTAACAGTTTGCAATGAAGGATAGTCAGGAGAAAGAGTGCCGGTCTGCTTGGTTGTAGTGATAAAGTTTAGCATGTACAACAATCCCGTCACCAAGTGCAACGACTTGTGATTCAGAAAGTGTTAACATTAAAATAATTAGGATCTTATTCCTTTTTTACACTTGATAACGATAAATAGAGATACAAATGAAGCGTTTCTTTTAGCACCGCCCGAAACTCCAGACCTGTAGTCTCGACAACAAATAAGACCCATTTGATCTGGATCAAGCGGATCTGATTTCTCCCTTTTTTAAAAAAGATTAAACGTAATTATTCTAACTAGGCGCAAGATCTTCAAGACAGCAACCGAGTAGTTTATCACTTGTTTGAAATAAACCAAATCATATTAAGTTATCTTGCTCACCCAGGCCAAACTGAAGTTATTTGCGGCAATATGATAATTGTTACATGACAGTCGTTTCAGGAGAATCAAACCTATGAGAAACTACCGTAAAGAGCTCTGGTTTAATGTCCCCAGTCGTCTTGGGTTCGTCAACATCACTCCACAAGTGGAGGAACGTCTACGCGAGAGCGGCATTAACGAAGGACTAGTACTCGTCAACGCCATGCACATTACCGCTTCTGTATTTCATTAACGACAACGAGTCTGGATTGCATCATGACTTTGAACAATTCCTTGAGAGGACCGCTCCCCATGAGCCAATCAGGCAATACCGACACAACGATACTGGCGAAGATAATACGGATGCCCACATCAAGCGCCAACTCTTTGGTCGCGAGGCTGTAGTGGCAATTACTAATGGTAAACTCGATTTCGGTCCCTGGGAACAGATCTTTTACGGCGAGTTTGACGGCCGCCGCAGGAAACGAGTTCTTGTAAAGATAATAGGACAATGAAGACAACAGGTCTTTAAATTAAGTTAAACAAATAAATCATATTACATTAAGGAGAAAAAGATGCGTCCAACCAATACCTCAACTGTCCGGATAACAAATGATTCTCAAGACAAGATGACGGTCATTTGTAAACGCTTCACCCTCATAATGCTTTTACCGTTAATCGCAATGCTCGCCTTGGCAGGGAGCGCCTCTGCAGACGAAAATCCGGCGCTCTGGAAGTTTAAAGTATCGGGTCATTTTGACGCTGTTTTAGAAGATCTCAAATCTGGTTTAGAAGCTGGTCAATTCGTCATTACAGGCGAAGAAAACCTGGCAAAAGCATTGGCAAAAAACAGGCATATCATTGGTGAAGATAAGTGGAATATCATTGGATTCCAAAACGCAACCGCCGTGCATTTCTGCTCGTTGTTATTCAACCATGAAGTATTTAATATCAACATGGATTGGTCAATTATGTGTCCATTTAAAGTTGTGGCGTACTCAATGAAGTCTAAACCGGAAGATGTAACGATTGTAATGGCACGTCCGACCTACCTATTGCATAAAGATCCACATCCACGGGCCGAGGAAATGAGCAAGAAGATCGAGGATCGCATTGTTGGCACAATCAAAGATACGTTAGCAAAATAACCGACTTGAGAACAGTACGAGTTTGCTTCACGACTTTAGAAGCTACTTAAAAATTGCTCGTATCAATGCCGTGTAAGACAAGGCATCAATTGGTGAGAAAGTGCAGATTACCCGAGAGTAAATGAGCATTTCGAACCGATTGATAACGCCGTATCGTGCCAGCTACGAAGTTCTATGACAGCTTCTTATAGATTAACGTTTTTTTAGATAATAATACTCGATCCCACAGAAGTAAGCGGTAACCACGATATCGATTGCTCGATTAGCAGATCGTCCTTTACAAAAGTACCCCGATAGGTCAGCCATCAAATCAGTTACGATAATCAATTGATTAAATAATGTGACCTAATCCTTAGAATCCAATCACCTAGCTTAGCTCAAACTCATACTCTGATATAGACTTACAAACTCGATATTCAGTGTCACGCTTTAAAGAACCGATATATAGAGCGAGTTACCATGTTTAATCCGGTTAGCATCATTATTGACGCCTTCTTGAACGAGCTAAGAGCTCAGTATTTCAAGTCATTTCCACTTGAAGAACCACATTTTGCGGAAATCATTCATACAAATGCACAGATGGCGTTAGAAACTTTAGCCAATACGGATGCTCCCTATCATGATCTCACTCATACCATAATGGTCACCCAGGTGGGTCAAGAAATTTTACGAGGTAGACTCCTATGCCAAGGAGATGTATCGGCCGCTGACTGGTTACACTTTGTCATCTCGCTTCTATATCATGACATCGGTTACGTAAGAGGAGTTTGTAAAGCTGACCGTGGCGGTCGCTACATCATTAATCAACGAGGTGATACCATCACACCCCCCCCAGGAGCTACCGATGCCTTTATGACACCCTATCATGTTGATCGTGGTAAGGTTTTTGTTCAGGAGCGCTTTGGCAATACACTCTACATTGATGCCGATATTATTGTCCGAAACATTGAGCTGACACGTTTCCCCGTACCTGACGAATCCGAATACCACAGACTTGATGACTATCCCGGTCTCGTGCGTTGTGCGGATCTGATTGGCCAGATGGCTGATCCCCAATACATTCAGAAGTTATCCAAGTTATTCATTGAATTCACAGAAACTGGCGAGGCGAAACGCCTTGGATACCGAAATGCGGCTCAACTCCGTGCAGCTTATCCCAAGTTCTTTTGGAATGTCGTGCAACCTTTTATCGACGAAGGAATGCATTTTCTGCGCAAGACGCAGTCTGGTCAGCAATGGGTAGCAAACCTTTACAATCACGTGTTCACCGAAGAGCATGAAGAACCCGCTTTCGGTCCTGAACGACGAACTGACAAGGACCGGCGCCAAGGTAATTCCTCTGACGTGATGCCAAACCGTCGAAAAACTACAGTCTACGGACGCCGCGCGAATGATCAGAATTCAACCTCTAATGTGATTTCTGCGCGTGTAGCAGGCTACTAGTACCCCGTTTCACCTTATTTTGCGCACTTCAGAACCACCTAAGAAGCTGTTTTAAAACCCCTCAGCTAGGAGGACGATACGGCGTTACAAATCGATTCGAAATGCTCATTGCCTCCACTGTAAACTGCGCTTTCTCATTGATTTATGCCTTGTCTCGCACTCTACCGAGGGGTTTTAAAACGGCTTCTAAATATGCCAAGGCAAGGAGCAGGCCGTAGGGAATGGCTTTGCCATTGACTGCAATGCTGCCTTGGCAAATTTGAGCGGCTCCCTTCGGTTAAAACGACAAGCCGGCCATCAGCGTTGTTGTGCTTGCTTACATTCGCTGAGAATAACCCGCATTTCTCACCAAGATTTGGAATTTTGGGGCAAGCTGGCGAAGCAGGTTGAACGATCGGCCTTGAATCATAGCGGTAGCTATGAGTAAGACGGATAAAGGAAAAGGTCCTGAGAACCTTAGTCCTGAGAACCTTATCCCCGTCAAACGGGTTGCGCAGGGATGGGCAACCCCAGATAAGCAAACGAAGCATAACAGTGAGGTGCTGCAGTTATTTACTGCAGGCCTTGTAAAGCATCTGCCATAATCGGTTTTTTGCGATAGCTGAGTAGTCACATTAGGAGAATATTTTAGCTTGATACCATGTAATAAATTGTTACATAACCTTATCTTGGCTCTATTAAAGGGTTATAAAAATTACACATACGACTGGTATAGTATCGTTATATCTTAAACCGGATGGGACGAACATATCACGATGATCTTATGTCAAAAACAGTATCAAACTATATATTGCAAACCATATGCTCATGAAAGTAACACTCTCCTACAAACGGTTGCATCACCAAACCTACAAACTCAGAAACACTGAAGGTATCAGCGCGGAGAATCTGAATTTTGGATTCCGACCTGCTAGTATGCATTGACTCGATAGCTTGCCTACCGAATTGGTCTTGGCGTATACACCATCAGTTCAAGCTAGTTTAATCAAGGATTTGCTGGTTGCAGGCTTTTTAATTAAGAAGCAATTTTATACCCGAGAGGAAGCGGCAGAAAAGGGTAAGTTTATGAGATATGATGCAACTATTTACGAGTGATTAATAACTTAGAAGCTATTTTAAAATCATATAGGTGGTACATGACGGTGGAAAAAATCTAAGCAAAAAAACTCATCTATTCCCATGTAAACTGGGCTTTCTCGCCCATTTATGCCTTGTCTCGAACCCACCTGAAAGGTTTGATCAACTTCTTAAACATATATACCTAATAAGGTCGCTACGCTTGCTCTATCAGCACACCATCTTGAAGGGTATAAGTCTTATCCATTTTTGTAGCCAAGTCATGGTCATGCGTAACAACTAAAATACTGGTGTGCATCTGTTCGTTTAAACTAATCATCAAACGATAGACTTGTTCTGCAGTTTTTCGATCGAGGTTCCCGGTAGGTTCGTCGGCCAATACCACTTGTGGTTCGCTTATAAGTGCCCTCGCTATCGCAACGCGTTGACGTTCACCGCCAGACAGTTCACCGGGTTTATGCTTCAGTCGATCAACTAAACCTACGCGATCTAAAAAAGTCTTGGCTCTATCAGCAGCTTTGGCTGAATTCACTCCCCTAACGAGTAGCGGCATTGCAACATTCTCAAGAGCACTGAACTCTGGCAATAGATGGTGGAATTGGTAGACAAACCCTAGCACTGCATTGCGTAATCTCCCCCGATTGGCGTCGCTTAGCGCTCCCATGTCTAAACCGTTTATCATCACCTGACCGCTAGTGGGAATATCCAATCCACCTAACAAATGTAGCAGCGTGCTTTTACCGCTACCGGAGGCACCGACAATGGCTACTTTCTCGCTAGCTCTGACTTGTAAATTGATATCTGTTAATACTTGAACGACTAGCCCACCTTCAGAATAAGTTTTTACTAAATGTCTACATTCTATAACGGTTTTATCCTGGCTATTTTCCCCCATATTGCTTACTCATACCTCAGTGCTTCGGCTGGCTGAGTACGAGCTGCCCGCCAAGCTGGATAAAGGGTAGCTATAAGGGTCAGTGTAAATGCAGCCAATGCGACGCGATTAACATCCTCAATATGCAAATCGGAAGGTAGATCGCTGATGTAATAGACATCTGGTGAGAGAAATTTAGTGCCCATCAGATTCTCTATTGCAGGCACAATGGTCTCTACGTTGAGCGCAAGTGATACTCCACCTACGGTACCCAATAGTGTTCCAAAAAGTCCAATCACTGTACCCTGTACTATAAAGATGGCCATCACTTTACTCGGCGTAACTCCCAACGTTCTAAGAATGGCGATATCCGCCTGTTTGTCTGTCACCAACATAATCAAAGTAGAAACGATGTTAAATGCCGCGACACCAACAATTAACATCAAGATAATTAACATCATTGTCTTTTCAGTTCTCACCGCCCTAAAATAGTTAGCATGTTGCCGTGTCCAATCGCTAACCCAATAGTCAACACCTAGATCCTGTGTCAAGCGATTGTTGACTTGAGGAGCGTGGAAAATGTTATCCAACTTCAAGCGAAGTCCATTGACTTGATCATCCATTTGAAACAACCGCGAGGCATCTTCGATATTTATAATGGCAATATTACGGTCGTATTCAGACATCCCCACCTCAAACAGACCCACCACCTTAAAACGGCGTAGCTTTGGCAGAATACCGGCGGGCGTCACTGTCGCCTGCGGGGTGATGACGATGATCTTATCCTCTACTTCGACACCCAACAAAGCCGCTAATCCAACACCCAGAACTACACCGTACTCTCCAGAGCGTAGATCATCGAGCGCCCCAACCAACATATGATCACCGAGATCCGACACATGAG
>JAAUXY010211021.1_pt1 | contig 10398 bp, 10 predicted proteins | sample 7278121 | NCBI WGS metagenome assembly JAAUXY01 (sample SAMN14350117, study PRJNA611818) | marine sediment metagenome | isolation source: surface marine sediment (1.8m) | place: French Polynesia: Moorea | collected 2018-08
ACGATAATCGCGCCGATGATCATCATCGTAACGCCTATGCTAGAGCCGTTGAGATAAGCCGAGAATCCCGCCAATTTGATAAATAGCCCGACTGAGATGATGAAAGGCCACCAATGAGTGTCGTGAGGTACATAATAGTCGCTTTGCGCGTGTGCCATTTTTTATCCCCTAAGATAATTAAATGTTTGTGATGGTAATTATAAGATTATTTCATTGCCGTTTGGGTAACATCGAAGAAGGTGTAAGAAAGGGATATGGTTTTGATACGTTCCGGCAACCTCGGATTGATCACAAAACGCAGCGGCATGTCTCGACCATCTCCAGCCTCGAAGGCTTGGTTGGTGAAGCAGAAACATTCTGTTTTGCTAAAATGGGGTGCTGCCTCATTGGGCGCCACTGAGGGTACTGCTTGTCCCACCATTCGTTGGCCAGTTTTATTTTCGGCGTAAAAGCGAGTGTCATAGACTTTGCCAGGATGGACCTGCATCTTATGCACCTTCGGCTTGAACTCCATTTTCATGTTTTGATTAAGGTTGGCGACAAATTCGACGGTGATGATCCGGTCTTCGTCCACGCTCATCTGCTCTGCCTGGCTGGCTGAAAGAGTGCCGGTTTTACCATTGAGACCCGTGATATCACAAAGGACGTTATAAAGCGGCACCATCGCATAGCCGAAGCCGAACATTCCTACGACTACGACCACCAATTTAATCAGCAGTTGCCGATTTGCTTTTTGTTGTTCCTCCGGTTTCATGAATATGCCTTAATAAAATAGATACTCGAATAAAGGGTTACCACTACAATCGCCAGCACAAATACCGTGCGCCTTATTCTTTTCCTTCTAAGATTGTCGTCTGCCGGGATCATGTTTGATTACATGCCCGGCTATTATTGCCAGGCATGTCCTCCAATTGCCTTATTTAATCTCCGGAGCAGTCGTGAAACTATGATAAGGAGGTGGTGAAGGCAGGGTCCACTCCAGGCCCTCAGCACCTTCCCAGACTTGATCGGTAGCCTTTTCACCGCCGCGAATGCACTTGATCACTATCCATAGAAACAGCAGTTGTGCTACCCCCATAGTAAAAGCGCCGAGTGAGGAGATCATATTATAGTCTGAGAACTGCAGCGCATAGTCCGGGATACGCCGTGGCATACCGGCCAGCCCAACAAAGTGTTGTGGGAAGAAAGTGATGTTAAATGAGATTATAGTGAGCCAGAAGTGCCACTTGCCTAGTTTCTCGTCATACATATAGCCGGTCCACTTGGGTAACCAGTAGTAAACGCCACCGATAATACCTACGACGGCGCCGGACACTAATGTGTAATGGAAATGGGCGACGACAAAATAGGTGTCATGGTACTGGTAGTCGGCGGGAGCTACGCCTAACATGAGGCCGGTGAAGCCACCTATGGTGAATAGAATGACGGCGCCAACAGCAAATAGCATGGGGGTTTCAAACGTCATGGAGCCCCGCCACATAGTCGCTGTCCAGTTGAACACCTTCACTCCAGTGGGCACCGAAATCAGAATGGTAGCGTACATGAAATACAGCTGCCCTGCCAATGGCATGCCTACGGTATACATGTGATGCGCCCACACGATCGCAGACAGAAAGGCGATGGAAGCCACGGCATAAACCATGGAACTATACCCAAACAGGGGTTTGCGGGCAAAGGTAGGAATAATCTGAGAGATTACGCCAAATGATGGCAGAACGATGATATACACCTCTGGGTGACCAAAGAACCAGAAAATATGTTGAAACATCACGGGGTCGCCGCCGCCCGCCGCATTAAAAAAGCTAGTACCGAAAAACTTATCGGTCAACGCCATGGTAATTGCGCCCGCTAATACTGGCATAGCCATCACGAGCAGAAAGGCGGTGATGAACCAGGTCCAGACGAACAGAGGCATCTTCATGAGCGTCATGCCGGGAGCGCGCATGTTGAGTACGGTGGTAATGATATTGATGGAACCCATGATGGAGGAAATCCCCAACAGGTGTACGGCAAACACCAAAAAGGGAAAAGCATCCCCGGTCTGCAGTAGCAGGGGCGGGTACATGGTCCAGCCGCCGGCAGGCGCCCCGCCCGGTAAAAATAACGTCATTACCAGCAGTGTTCCGGCAAATGGCAGAAGCCAGAAACTCCAGTTGTTCAATCGCGGCAATGCCATGTCCGGCGCACCGATGATAATCGGGATCATCCAGTTGGCCAGGCCAACGGCAGCGGGCATCACGGCGCCGAACACCATGATTAGACCATGCATCGTTGTCATTGAGTTGAAAAATTGGGGATCTACCACCTGCAGACCCGGCATGAATAATTCAGCGCGAATGACCATTGCCATGGCTCCGCCCACCAGAAACATGATGAATGAGAACCACAAATAGAGGGTTCCAATATCCTTGTGGTTAGTCGTAGTGATCCATCGTATTAAGCCTGTAGGATGCTCTTCATGAGTTGGGGCATCGTGTGTGGTAACAGCAGTCATAGAGTAATCTCCTTCCGGCAGTAATTATCGTAATGCTTTGATCATGCTTGGTTGAATGGTATCGCCCACATTGTTTCCCCAGGCATTACGTTGGTAGGTAATCACCGAGGCAAGTTGCATATCGTTTAGTTGAGGCCCAAAGGCAGCCATCGCGGTATCGGCTTTACCATCCATCACCAACCTGATGTGCGCCTGCTGATCCCCTTTGACCACTTCACTGCCCCTAATCGGCGGGAACATCCCCTCCAGACCTTCACCGTTCACCTGATGACAGCTGGCGCAGGTTTTGTTGTAGATCTGCTCGCCTTTGGCCATCAAGTCATCCTGGGACCATTCTTTGTCAGCAGCCTCGGTTTCAACCTTGGCAAGTTGCTTCTTGGATGCGATCCACTGATCGTATTCCTCCTGTGTGACGGCTCTGACTACGACCGGCATAAACCCATGGTCGCGGCCACACAGCTCGGTGCACTGACCCCGATAGATGCCGGGCTCTGTGACACGGGTCCAGGCTTCGTTGACGAAACCCGGAATAGCATCCTGTTTGACAGCCAAGTTCGGTATCCACCACGAATGAATAACATCTGCAGCAGTGATCAGAAACCGAACTTTTTTGTCGACAGGGATAACCACTTCGTTATCGACTTCTAACAGATAGTTTTCATTCTTCTCTTGATCGTTGTAGATCTCGGCTCGGGAAGTTTTAAGATTGCTGTAAAAACCAATTTCATCTTCCAGGTAGTCATATTTCCACTTCCACTGATACCCTGTTATCTTGATGGTCATATCGGCATTTTCCACATCTTCCAGTTGAATCAGCGCCTTAGTGGCGGGTACCGCAATGGCAATCAAAATAACGAAGGGGACGACGGTCCAAATAATTTCGACAGTGGTGCTTTCATGAAACTGGGCTGCCTCGTGACCCTTAGATTTGCGGTGTTTGAAGATCGAGTAGAACATGACGGCAAATACCCCAACACCGATGACTACGCAGACCCAGAAGACTAGCATATGGAGGTCGTACAGCGTTTGGCTGTTTTCCGTCACGCCTCTCGGCATATTGTAGGGCTGCACAGCGACTGCACTGCTCGCTATTCCCGATAACAAGAGGCCAGTTACCCAGGCCCCCATTTTATTACTACCAGTTAGGATCATGCCTCCTCCTTTCGTCGTCGGTTGACTTTTGAGTTTGGATGTAAGGTTTTGGATTAAATAAGTTCGAAAATCCTATTGTTAAACTTGCGCTACTGACTTTTCTAAGGCTTTGGCCAAATGCCACCGCTCTTCATTGCTTAAGCAAGCGCCTATTTCCAGTTCACGTCCATGTGAACATAGCACAAGACGGTTGGGATAGCCTTTAGTTCGCGGCGGAAGCAAAATAACCCGTGCCCAGTGGCGGTTAAAGGTATAGCTGTGTTCAGGCCTGTGTCGTCCTATGACCACTTCGACGGTTTCTTCACTTATGGAAATGACTTCGCAGCGGGTTGCCCTTGAGGCGCACAGATATAACGCCGTACCTAGCGCCGCCATTTCAAGCCCCGCAAAGGGAAATACCACCCAGTAGCCTAGTGCCGTAAACGCACCCGCAATGCCGAAAGAGATGCTGACCATGACTAGAAAAAAATACAAATTGCCGCGCCACGATAGAGAGCTATTGGGTTTGATCACAAATTGTGAGTGTGGCTCGGTATGCTTTTGCTTATCTGTCGCCATTAAGCGTGCCTCCTGAACCTTTCTTAACCCCTCTTGCTGGCAATTTATTGCCACAAAAAATCTTATATTCTAACCATGTAATGCTTTATAAGCAAACGTTAATTTTCGAAAACATCCAGTAATTCTACTATCATGGTTCATTTCAGCTCTGCAATCACCCCTCTAGTACTGTAACTGCGTGCAATAAAAACGCAACAAAAAAATGCTTGCGCCAAGGCAAGCAGGTGGGAATTTAATAGTGTGTGCATTAAAACGTCTAATTTGAAATCATTATCTGCGCATTTAGTTTATTAATGTGTCACTACTCAACCAGGTATGGCAACAGTTTAGTAGTTAAATTAATGATCTAATTTTTCGCAAATACTCATTGGCGTTTCAGGCGATTGATAGGGATGTGAATCTCGTGGGGGGGTACGCTAGCTTTTGATCTGTGAGTTGGATCCAGTGCCCAAGCATGACCGTAAATTACTTCATAGCTGGCAGGTAATACCCCCTCTGAAGTGCGAAACGCCTCATAGGCTGCATTTAATTTTTGCAATCGACCTTTCCCCGTCAAGCCTGGTGGACGTCCAAGGGTCTTGTTTTGGGCCCCGATGAGCTTGAGTTCCCGCATTAGTTGAAATATGTCCTGGTAGGTCAGCGTCATCATCTCCATATCCATCACGGGGTCCGTGAAGCCGACGTGCATTAAAGTGTCTCCGATCTGATGCATATCGGTAAAAGCGTTCACATGATTAAATCCGTCGGCTTCTGACCAGCTTGCACGCAACTCCTTGAGGGTGTCGGGTCCGAAGGTAGTGAATATGGCTAAACCTCCAGGGGCGAGCACCCGGCGAAATTCCTCAAGGGTGTGGGCTAGATCATTGCACCATTGGATGGCGAGGTTGGAAAAGAGTAGATCAATACTAGCATCAGCCAAAGGTAAGGATTCTGCATCAGCACAGATTAATTGGGGTTTGCTAAACCATCCACCGCGTGTTCGGGTCTTGTGCAACATCGACAGCGAGATATCTAACGCAATGATTCGGGCTTTACGATAACGTTTTTGTAGGTCCGTTACTGCGCGTCCAGTGCCGGTGCCTACATCGAGCACAGTTTGGGGTTCGAGCCTGACCATATCCAGTCGCTTTAACAGGCGATTGCATACTTCATTTTGTAGTACTGCGACTTCGTCGTAAGTTTTAGCCGCCCGCTCAAAGGCGTGACGTAGTTGATGTTTGTTGATCAGAAATTGATTCTGGTTCATCGTTCTAGGCAATCCTGAAGCACGCTTAGGAATTCGTTGGGGTGGGACAGAAAGGGCGCATGTCCTGCGCCGGGAAGTATAACGATTCGCCCGTCACGTAGATACGCTACAATTTCTTGTCCACAACTTTTCGGCACGAGCATATCCCGCTCGCCTAGGATCAAGCGAGTGGGACATTGCAAATGTGGCAACTGATCGCGCAGATCGGTTTCTCGCAAAAGCTTCAATCCCGCGCGCAAAGCGCGTTGCTGGGGCGGATGGTGGTGAAGCACGCTGCGTAATTGACGCAACGTGTGTTGCGCTCCCTCACTGGATTGCACCTGTAATGCTAAAAAGCGGTTGAGCGTGGATCGATAGTCTTGCTCTAGTGATTTGCCGAAGGCTTCGATCAGTTGGGTTTGTATTGCTTGTTGCCAATCGCTGGTTGTTACGAAACGAGGGGTACTGGCGACCAGGATTAAACGTTTTACAGCCAATGGAAATCGTAGCGCATAAGACAGAGCGATCAAACCGCCGAGAGACCAGCCCACGAAGTAAGCCAATCGTGGAAGTATACCATTTAATGCTATACAAACTTCGTCCAGGTTCGCAAGGTCCGTGTCGAAACCGCTCAGGCCATGGCCTGGTAAGTCAACACAGCTCAATCGATAGTGGTTGCCCAACGTTGGCCATACGCCATCCCACACAGCCGAGTTAAGGCCCCACCCATGAAGCATTACTAAATCAGGTCCATCCCCCGTTATCTTAATAAATATACTCATATTTAGCTAAATTGTGACTACTTTGCTATCTCTAGAATGCCATACCCACCTGAGTAGTTACGCTAAATTTTGCTAACTACTCACTACCCTCAAATGTCCGTATGCGAGAGTCTCCTATAGGCGGCTGAGCAGTTACAAATTTTGTTGAATTGCGTTTGCATTACAAGCTTGTTCTCAGTAATCATGGGTAATCTTATACAGGCCCCTAGTGCTATACTTAAGAAGTCATTGTGGGTTAAAAGTGATTGTGGGTTGTTTCTCCAAGCCATGGATATCAAAGATTAAGGCTTGAAGACTAAGAAGCAGTTTTAAGATCTCTCAGGTGAGTGCGAGACTAGGCATAAATCGGTGAAAGTGCGCAGTTTACATAGGAGTAAATGAGCAATTTAAACCAATTTATAATGTAGTGTCGTGCCAGCTGAGGAGTTTTAAAACAGCTTCTAAGGAATAATCAGTATCTATTATTGCGAGCCTAAACAGAAAAGCTATCCATATTCAAAGACAGCGAATAATCCAACTAACCTTAATGGTACTTCGAAGTCCGTCATTCATCATATGTTATCAAGCTTTCTATTAATCATCGCGGCCTATCTATTAGGCTCTGTTTCAACTGCAATCATTACCTGCAAGATCATGGGCCTGCCGGATCCTAGAGGATTAGGGTCCGGCAACCCAGGGGCCACTAATGTGCTTCGCGTTGGCGGCAAGCTAGCAGCCTTTATAACCTTTTTAGGCGATTTGCTCAAAGGCCTGATACCGGTGGGTCTGACCAAGCTGTTCAGCGCCGAAGATCTTACCGTGGGGGCTGTCGCATTGGCGGCCGTGCTCGGTCACATGTTTCCCATTTATTTCCGCTTCAACGGAGGGAAAGGCGTGGCGACACTATTAGGGGTATTATTGGGTATGTCCTGGTTGTTAGGACTGATTTGGGTAATTACATGGCTAAGCATGGCTGCAATATTTCGAATCTCTTCACTTGCAGGTTTGGTGGCGACCTCGCTCGCCCCAGTCTATTCCTATTGGATTTTGGGATCCGTATGGCTAATTGTCGCCAACGTTATACTGGCAATCCTGGTTTTTTGGCGGCATCAGAGCAACATTCGAAATCTGCTTGATGGAACGGAGACACGGATTTGAGCGACCTCTGTAAAGGGATGTGGTTTATACCTCGAAGGGCTATAAATTCGAATTTTTTCCTGGTCCTGCATGTCGATAGCGGCAACGCTTAGGCTCACAATAGAAGCCGACTATTACTCGCCGTCGCACCTTAGGGACTTGGAAGCAAATAATATCCCCATCTTATGGGTCTTTTTGCCCGTCTTCAGCGTTGCGGCTTCGGTTACATAGTCCCAGCTATGTGCCCTTCGCCACGCCTTGAAGACGAACAAAAATCCGGCGTCATAGGGGGAAATCATTTATTTCCAAGTCCCTTACTCTCGACGCTCATTGTTCAGCGCGATTTCCTAGAGCATGATTAGTCGAAATATATCAAACACCTGTCTCGTGTAATTCATTGCGCCGAAGGCACTTCGGAGAGGTCCGTCATTAACCATCTGGGCCTGGCGTGTATTGCTAAACCATCACCCTGACCTGATTTAAGGCGCACCAGACCTGCATAGGCAATCATGGCTCCATTGTCTGTGCAGAAATCGAGTCTAGGATAGTAAATTGTGGCGTCGGATTGTGCCACCATGGTCTTGAGTTGAGTGCGCAGACGCTGATTTGCCCCAACCCCTCCTGCGACTACCAAGGTTCGCAGGCAAGTGGCTTCGAGAGCTCTGCGGCATTTGATAGTCAATGTGTCAACAACGGCTTCCTCGAAGGCCAGGGCGATGTCAGCCTTGGTCTGCGTATCGTGCGGTTCAATTGCTAAGGTGTTATTTGTAAAAGTTTTCAACCCGCTGAAGCTGAAATTCAATCCGGGCCGATCGATCATAGGACGTGGAAATTTGAATCTACCGGGACGGCCCTGTTTAGCCATCTTGGCTAAGGCCGGTCCACCGGGATAACCGAGCCCCATTAGCTTGGCTGTCTTATCGAATGCCTCCCCAGCGGCATCATCCAAACTCTGTCCGAGTAGTCTATAGCGACCCACCGCCTCAACCTTTACCAGTTGGGTATGACCTCCTGAGACTAAAAGCGCGACAAACGGCGGCGTTGGTGGCTCATCTTCAAGCATCGGTGACAATAAATGTCCTTCCATATGGTGAATACCTACGGCGGGGACTTGCCAGGCCCAGGCCAGGCTGCGAGCGATTGAGCCACCCACCAGTAATGCCCCCATCAACCCCGGTCCGGCGGTATAAGCCACCCCGCTGATATCTTGGGGGGCCGTCCCGGTCTCGGACAATATCTGTCGAATCAGGGGTATAGTTTTGCGAATATGGTCACGGGAGGCCAGTTCTGGGACCACCCCCCCGTAATCCGCGTGCAAAGAAGCTTGGCTATATAACAAGTGCCCAAGCAGACCGCAGCGTTCGTCAATCAGCGCTACGCCTGTTTCATCGCAGGAGCTTTCTACGCCTAGTATACGCATCCCCACTATTACAAGTTACGACGGTAATGGCGTAATGATACCAGCGTTAGTCCTATTAACGGGCCGTCATCGCCCAAGTTGGGGAATATTTTGCCTCTTTTTTGCATTTATTTTGTATACCAGTATACTTTCGCCTCGTTGACTCAACTACACAACCGCTAACTTAAGGAGTTTCTCAAACTTTATGCCCAGTATTCGTGTTAAAGATAATGAGCCATTCGATGTTGCTATTCGCCGTTTTAGGCGTGCTTGTGAAAAGGCTGGCGTGCTAACCGAGGTTCGCCGCAGAGAATTCTATGAAAAACCAACGGCAGTGCGTAAGCGCAAAGCCGCAGCGGCTGTCAAACGTCACATGAAGCGTATGGCGAAACAGCAAGCACGCCGTGCACGTCTTTACTAGAGAACCCATTCTATTTTACTCAATCACTATCGCATGTAGTTACTCAGAGCCATGGTCGAAGCCGTTAATTCACTTAAGATGCAAATTACGGAGGATATGAAATCTTCAATGCGTGCTGGAGATAATGCGAAGCGTGATGCGCTGCGGTTAATTCTAGCGGCGATCAAACAGCAGGAAGTGGATACTCGTAAGGCGGTTGATGAGGCACAATTGCTCGGACTTTTGGACAAAATGCTTAAACAACGCCGGGAATCAATAAGCCAATTCAGAAGCGCGGGACGAGATGATCTCATAGCTAAAGAACAATTCGAAATGAATGTTATCGAGGCTTATATGCCAACTAGATTGAGCGATCCCGAAATCGATTCCCTAATCGAGGATGCAATAGTTAGTACCGGCGCTTCGGGCATGAAGGATATGGGAAAAGTGATGAAGTGGCTCAAGTCGCAATTGGTGGGACGTGCTGATATGGCAGAAGTCAGCGGAAAAGTGAAAACTCATTTAACATCCGTATAACCTTCGCTAAGTTCTATGGCAGAAGCCGATTAATCTCTCCAAATACTGATTCATGCTCTGAGTATCTGACCGACAAGCTATCAAGGGAAACGATCACGTCACTTTACATTTGTTAACTGATCTAATATCGGTGAAGCGAATTATCTGTAATACAATCGGTCTCAACAGGATAACTATTCGCTTTCCATAACCTCGGGTGATGACAATGTTCAATCCCATGCAGTTTTTGAAAGTCCCTAGGCAGGATCCTGGGAAAAGGTCTGTTGCGGTGCGAATTCATGAGTATCGTGAGATTTATGGACAATTCGCGCCCGAGGCGGCCAGTTCGCAAGCGGGACGCTGTTTGGACTGCGGCAATCCTTATTGCGAGTGGAAATGTCCTGTTCATAATTACATCCCAAATTGGCTCAAAATGATTGCTGAGGGTAATCTGTTTGAAGCTGCGGAAATGTGTCATAAGACCAATACCCTGCCGGAGATCTGCGGACGCGTGTGCCCCCAGGATCGGCTTTGTGAGGGAGCTTGCACACTTAACGATGGCTTTGGGGCGGTTACCATCGGGGCGATCGAAAAGTACATCACTGACACGGCATTAGAAGCAGGATGGAGACCCGATTTATCAGGTGTAGTCGACACCGGTAAGCGAGCCGCTGTAATCGGTGCTGGGCCGGCGGGGCTTGGATGTGCTGATGTGCTCACGAGAAACGGGGTAAAGGCTATCGTTTATGACCGTTA
>JAAUXY010191075.1_pt1 | contig 10396 bp, 4 predicted proteins | sample 7278121 | NCBI WGS metagenome assembly JAAUXY01 (sample SAMN14350117, study PRJNA611818) | marine sediment metagenome | isolation source: surface marine sediment (1.8m) | place: French Polynesia: Moorea | collected 2018-08
CAAACCCAAACCCGGTGTTGATGAGAAACCCTACCAATGTGAAAACCGGGCCGGCACTTTTGAAGCCATTGCAAAGCTGTTTACAGAAAAATTTGCCCGGGTGGATCATCCGGAATGCTTTCATAATGATCAACAGCACTGCCGTTATATCATCACCTGGGAAAAGACACCTTCTCTCATCTGGAAACGCATTCGCAATTATTTTCTGCTGTTTGCTGTCCCGTGTTTGTTGTTCCTTTTGTGGTTGATGGCCCCGTTAGCTTGGAGCATTGCATTGATGCTTTTTGCTTTGGTGGCTATCGGGATATCTTTTTATGCGGCCTATCTTGAAAAACAAGAGTTGATACATACGGTTGAAACCCAGAAATTAGCCGCTGAAGACCATATTCTGGAAAGCAACATCCGCTATAATAATACCTTACTGATCCAGGAGATCGGCCAGGTCGCCGCCAAGATATTAGCTGTTGATGAACTGTTGAATAGTGTCGCCAAAGTGATGGAAAAAAGACTTCATTTTGATCGCGGCATGATCATGCTGGCAAACGAGAAAAAAACCCATTTACAATTTAGCGCTGGATACGGCCATACAAAAGAACAAGAAGAATTTTTGAGCCGACTCGAATTTAGTTTAAATAACCCGGAATCCAAAGGTTTGTTTGTGCAGGCCATGCGGGAGGGCAAGCCACGCTTAATAAATGATATCAGCGAGATCGAAGATACGTTGTCTCCGCGAAGCCTGGATTTTGCCAAACGCATGGGAGGCAAATCGGTTATCTGTGTTCCGATCGTTTACGAGCAAGAACCACTGGGCATCTTAGCGGTCGACAACATCAAATCCAAAACACCGTTGCGGCAAAGCGATGTTAACCTTTTAATCGGTGTAACATCCCAATTGGCGACCAGCATTATGAATGCCATGTCCTTTAAAAGACTTGAGCAAAGTGAAAATAAATACCGCGAGCTTGTTGAGACTGCCAACAGCATCATCCTGCGGATGAATACGCGGGGTCAAATCACGTTTTCCAACAAATTTGCACAACGGTTTTTCGGCTATACGGAAACGGAAATCTGCAATACGGCTGCCTCAGAAATTATGTGGCCGAAAAGCAGAACCACCCGCAAAGACTTTGCCAATTGGATCCATGTTTTACAAAAGGACCCGGATCGACCGTTAGTCAGTGAAAACGAAACCGAACTCAGAAACGGAGAACGGGTTTGGATCGCATGGACCTATAAACCCATTTTTAATAACGAGGGGCTTTTTAAGGAAATTTTATGTATTGGGAACGACATAACGGAACTTAAACTGGCCGATATCGAAAAAAAGGATTTGCAGGCGCAGCTGCAGCGTGCCCAAAAAATGGAAGCCATCGGCACATTGGCCGGCGGTGTCGCCCATGATCTAAATAACATATTATCCGGCATCGTTAGCTATCCAGAACTGATATTGATGGATCTGGAAGAGGACAGCCCGCTGATTAAACCCATATTGACCATTCAAAAATCGGGCGAAAAAGCAGCTGCCATTGTCCAGGATCTATTGACCCTGGCTCGTAGAGGCGTAGCCGCCACAGAAGTTGTCAATTTAAACAGCATTGTTTCAGAATACTTGCTCAGCCCCGAGTATGAAAAGCTAATGCTCGAGCATCCGGATGTGAAGGTGTCACATCATCTTGACGGCAATCTGCTCAATATTCTGGGCTCGCCGGTGCATTTATCCAAAACCATAATGAACCTGGTATCCAATGCGGCCGAAGCGATGCCCGAGGGGGGGAATATATCTATTGGCAGTGAAAACCGCCATGAGGACAAGCCGCTGAACGCCTTTGATGATATTGGAAAGGGCGATTATGTCGTCTTAACGGTTAAGGACAACGGTATTGGCATCTCACCTGAAGATATCGAGCGCATATTTGAACCGTTTTATACCAAAAAAAGTATGGGGCGCAGCGGTACTGGCTTGGGAATGGCAGTGGTTTGGGGAACGGTAAAGGATCACAGAGGCTATATCGATATTAAAAGCAAAGAGGGCAAGGGTACGGCCATTAACCTCTATTTCCCGGTCACTCGCCAAGTACTGGATAGAGGTGATGCGCTTTTCGATTTTGAAGCCATTAAAGGCAACGGTGAATCCATTCTAATTATAGATGATATTGCCGAACAGCGGCAAATTGCCTCTGAAATGCTGGAAAAACTGGGGTATAGGGTAACAACTGTGGCCAGCGGCGAGGCGGCGGTCGATTATCTAGTTGATCATACGGTGGATTTAATTGTGCTGGATATGATCATGGACCCAGGCATCGACGGCCTTGAAACTTATCAGAAGATATTACAAATCCGTCCCGGTCAAAAGACCATCATCGCCAGTGGCTACTCAGAATCCGAACGGGTCAAAGAAGCCCAGCGGATCGGTGCCGGAACCTACATTAAAAAGCCGTACTTGATTGAAAAGTTCGGAAGTGCCGTCAAAACAGAACTAAGCCTTTAGGCGTTCGCCTTGCGCAGCATATCGTAGAGTGATTTAGGATTCAGAAATGTAAATTCGTAACGGGCAAAGCCAATGACATCTTTATCTTTGAGCCTGACGCGCTTTTTGCCCAGTCGCGTACCGTTCAGTTTGGTGCCATTCGTGGAGCCGGCATCCCGCAGGAAGTAATGGCCGTCTTCAACATCGATGATGGCATGACGTTTGGAGATGGCATAATCCGGCATAATCATATCGTTGCCGTTGATACGCCCAATGTAAAAGGCACCGCGGGGTGTTGCCGGATACTCGCCTTTGACCAGCGGATAAACAGCATGTTTCAAGCTCTCGGAAGCGGATATGGAACTGCTCATACTTTTAGAGGGCTCAAAAATTTGGGTGCTGTTAAGTTCATCGCTGGCTATCCCCGATTGACTGGAAATCACACCGGTTCTGACGGCGGAGCCGACGAGCACCGGACGCCGGACAAACTGCACAAACGCCTCAGCGTCATCTTCCCGAGCCATCTTTCGCAAAGAAGCCAGACTAACACGTCCGGAAGCACTCAACAACTTTCCAAGCCGTTCAACCTGAGAACCATCGCTTTCTGCCCTTGATGGTGCTGCTCCAGGCAGTTGATTCTTTTTTTGCTTTCTGAAACGGGCAAATGTTCTACCCAGCATGTTAGCCCTCCTGTGGATGCGCTTTCAACCGATTCACATTTTGCCAATCCCGTCAAAAGAACGCTGACAAGGATCTTAATAAGGGTATTCGATCTGATAGTGAAGCGGTAAAATATCGCAAACCCGAAAATATATCAGAGTATGGACGATAGAATCATCAAGTTATTACAGTATATTATCGCAAAAAGACCGTCAAAAGTCAAGAATCGTCCAAAGTATTCACAATTACAAGGCCTTATGAAAATGCGACAGCTGCTGATGTCAATTCATCCCGAATCTCTAAACGTATTATCGGCAGTTATGTGGAAAAATTAAGGGCTAAAGACGGATTTGATTGACTCCGTTTGCCTGGCTTTATATGATAAGGGCCCGAATACGCCAAAGCTATCAGCAATTACCGACAGCTGGAAACATATGAGGTGCTGCTAAATTATCGCTCAGTAGCGGATATCAAATTTGGTGATGAAACTCTTTTTGAACATAACATTGGTTCTGTTAACGATTTTTGCCTGCTTTGTGGAAAACATCTATCTGGCCGTTAGACCCCCCCAACCGCAAAAATCGGCCGCACTGGCAATTCGGGCCCGTCAGCCGTTTGATTTCGATCAAAAAAAAGCGCTGAGCTCCAAACGTGTCCAGGCGCTTTCGCAGTTTATACCCGTATTCAATTACCTACCCGAGCGCGTTAATGCGTCCAAGAAAAAATTAAAGCTTCTAAGCCAAGAATTATTAGCCTATCAGGACCGCGGTCAAAACCGCGTTGAAGAACTGGTGTTGATGATCAAATCCGAGTTCGGGGTGGACCTATCCGCTAAAACAATGTCCAAAGTCCTTCAATATCGGGATCTGAGAAAATTGCTCAAAGGTATTTTTACTGTTGAAGAAGCCATTCTTCAAAATAAAATTATTGATGACCCCAAGAATATAAAGGGCAAAAAAACCATCGAAATACATGATCCGGCGCTTGCGGCACCGGCGCTGACCGCTGTTGATGAACTGACATCCCTTCAAACAGCCCGCCTGACGCTACTACAAAAAGTCCAGGAACTTTTCTGGCAGGTAGACGAATCCATTCTGAACCCGGTTTTAAAAATATCTCAGACCACCCTGCTGCCAAACTTGATCTACGACCAAAAACAGAACTCCCAACGACTGGACAAGATTCACCGCCAATATCCAATTGAAATCCTCTCATTTCAGGCCGGTGATATATTGGTGCCATTTCGCCAGGTACTCAGCGAAGAAGATGTTCTGCTGTTAAAAACCTATCAACAGCAACAGATCAAAAAAATATATCGCAATGCGCCTTGGGTTGTTTTTAGTGTTTTATTCATGGTCATCTTCTATAACTTGTTTTTATCAAAGGTGTTGTCCAGCGGATCGCACAAAGCACCGCCACAGCGTCCCCTGATTTCATTGTTGATTCTGTGTATCGTCGTGCTCAAGGGATGCCTGCTGTTTTCCCCATTGCCCATCTATGCCATTCCGTTCGCGTTTTTACCTCTGATGGTTATCTCATTAAATCATGGAAAGCTGTCGGCCACCGGCACCGCCATGGTGGGCGCGATTCTGGTAAGCTTGTTTGCCGGGCCGCAGTATACCATCGTGCTTTACTTTATTTTTGGTGGAATGGCGGCCACACTGGTGTCGGCAAACATACAGAAGCGTTGGCAAATCATCCTGCCGTCTGTAATGGTCGGCATCGTCAATGCGCTAAGCGTGTTGGCCTTCAGCTTGGATTGGCAGATGGCCTTTCCAGCGGCAGCATCCACCCAGCTGAATTTCGGCGCCCTGCTTCAGCCGGAGTCATTCGATACGGCTTTGATGGAGCAATTGGGCTGGGCGTTCGCCGGCGGTTTGGCCGCCGGACCTCTGGCACTGTTGCTGTTACCGTTGTTGGAGATCAGCTGGGATACGGCTTCGGCGTTCAAGCTCAATCGTTACACGGATCTGCAGCATCCGTTGTTAAAAAAATTGCAAAAGAACGCACCCGGCACATACCAGCACTCCATGACCGTCGCGCATCTGGCGCAAGTTGTTGCTGAAGCCATTGGCGCCAATGCGCTGCTTCTGCGAATCGGCGCTTACTACCATGATATCGGCAAGATGGAAGTGCCTAAAAACTTTATCGAAAACCAATTTAACAGTCCGAACCCACATGATTCGTTGGATCCCTGGGAAAGCACCGAATTAATTATCAACCATGTTAAAAACGGCATTAAAATTGCCATGGCCGCCGGCCTGCCCAGAGCTGTGGTGGATTTGATCCCTCAGCATCATGGTACCCAGCTGATGGAATACTTTTTCAGTTTGGCGACCAAAGAGCAGCCCAGGGAAACCTTGGATGAACTTGATTTTAGATATCCGGGCCCCAAGCCCCAAAGTACGGAAGCGGCCATTCTGATGATCGTCGATTCGGTGGAAGCCGCATCCCGCACGATGCAGGATCCCACCCGCGACAAGCTCGATAAAATGGTGCAGCTTATTGTCGGCAAACGCATTGCCGACGGACAATTTAGCCAGTGTGATTTAACGACCCGCGATATCTCCAAGATCGTGAGGGTATTGGTCGATGCCCTGGAAGTGTCGTTTCACGCCCGCATTCGTTACCCGTGGCAGGAGAAAGTAACCGCTCAAAGGAAATCCAGCTGGGGCTTTAGACTCGGCGGGAAGGATAAGCCGCCGTCCTCCCGCAAATCCTTTAAAATGTGATTTGTATGAAAATTAATGAGAAGCGGTCGTTAATTCAAATGTAAACAGGTTAAGAAGATCAGCGAAGTAAGCAAAATAACCGTTCAGAGATATGGATGAAAGTCATCTTATCTCATTAATTTTCACCCTATGGGCAAGCCGGAGACTTTCATGCCCTACGGGCCGCGCCTATAGCGCCTGCGTTATTAAGGCCGAGGCATAGTTCACTATAGCCTGACTTCGGCCGAGCTCAGTCGAGGCCCGACCTTAAGTGCCTTGCATCTGAAAGCCTCCGGCTTGTACAAAACTCAGGTCATATAATACGGTTTGCCCGTTCTTCGGTTTTTGACAGCTCACCGATAGCGTCATTCCGGTTTATCTCGCACTTACAGGCTTGCCCGTTGCGCCCGTTAACCCGTTTTCTCACGGATTCTAAAATAATCCCTTGCCCATCAATTTCACCGGTGTTAAATTCAGACCTGACTCTTGTATGAAATTTAATGAGAAGCGGTTGTATATTTAAATGCGAACAGGTTAAGAAGATTAGTGAAGTAAATCAAAAACCGCTCAGATAAATTGATGATTATCGTTTTATCTCATTAAATTTCACCCGAAGGGCGAGCCGGAGGCTTTCATCTGCTGCGTTATTAAGGCCGAGGCATAGTACACTATAGCCTCGGCCTTAAATGCCTTGCATATGAAGGCCTCCAGCTCGTACAAAACTCAGGTCAAATAGCAAGGTTTACCCGTTTACGAGTATTTAGGGTGACTTAGACCCTCTCATTCATTAATGGGCTTCACGGACTCAACGGGCTAACCGAAATAAAAGGGGTACCGATGGCTTATAGTTTATTAGAAGGCAACGAAGCAATTGCCCATGGGGCCGTTGCTGCTGGTTGCCGCTTTTTTGCCGGCTATCCGATAACACCGGCAACCACGATATATCATAACATGCTCAATCTGTTGCCGCCTCTGGGTGGTATTTGCCTTCAAGGCGAAGATGAGATTGCCTCCATTGGATTTTGTTTAGGGGCGTCTATGGCCGGAATGAAGGTGATGACCGCCACATCGGGTCCGGGCATTAGCTTATACAGCGAGAATTTATCATTTGCCATCGGCAGTGAAATACCGATTGTGATCGTCGACGTACAGCGCCTGGGTCCTTCCACCGGCTCAGCCACCCGGGGAGCTGATGGCGATATCAATTTTTTACGTTGGGGCAACAGCGGCGGTCTGCCGGTTATTGTCCTGGCGCCGGTGGACGTCAAGGATTGCTTTACATTGACCCTGCAGGCCTTCAACCTGGCCGAAGAATTTCGCTGTCCGGTATTTTTGGCATCCAACAAGGAAATCGGTATGACGCGCGAAAGTATTGATCTTCAAAAGCTGGACACCCCAGCCATTATCGAGCGTTCCGCAGCGCCATCCGATCAGCCGTTGTTGCCTTTCGGTGTTACAAAAGGACAGCAGGTCCCCAACTTTCTTCCCATTGGCCATAAAGTTCTGGTCCGCCAGACCTCCTCGACCCACGGTGCAGATGGATACATCACAACCGATTCGGCTGCCATCGCCGGTAATCAAAAACGATTAAAGACCAAGCTGCTGTCGGCCATCGACCGGTTTTCGTATCATGAACTCTACCGCACTAAGAATGCCGAAACCCTGCTGATTGCTTATGGTGTTTCCGCCCGGGCGGTGAAAGCCGTATTCAAGGCCCAAAAGCAACAGGGCAAGCCGATTTCTCTGCTGATCCTAAAAACTTTGTGGCCGGTGCCGGAAAAAGTGATCCAGCAGGCGGCCCGCCATGCCAAGCGGATTGTCGTGGTGGAAATGAACTTGGGACAATATGTGCGCGAAATCCAACGAATTCTGCCTGACAAACCGATTGATTTTTGCGGCCAAATGGATGGCCAGCTCATCACGCCGGAGCGGATTAAGGAGGCTGTAGATGAATAGTCTTTTAAATGCTGCCAGACCGCCGCTATTATGTCCGGGCTGCGCCCATGAGCGCATCACTCATAGCTTGGATCAGGCATTTCAAAACATGGAATTATCCGGCCATCAGATTGTGATCGTCAGCGATATCGGCTGCTCCGGCCTGTTTGACACTTTTTTTCAGACTCACGCCATGCACGGCTTGCATGGCCGGGCCCTGACATACGCTGCTGGGTTAAAAATGGCATGTCCGGAACTTAACGTGGTGGTCACCATGGGTGACGGCGGTCAGGGCATAGGGGGCGCTCATCTGCTGGCCGCCTGTCGTCGCAACCTTGATCTGACCCTACTTATTTTAAACAACTTTAATTTCGGCATGACCGGCGGTCAATTTTCCGCCACCACGCCACCGGAAGCCCAACTGGGCTCCGGTTTTCTATCGGCACTGGAACGCCCGCTGGATATCGGTGAGGTCGCCCGCTGCGCCGGTGCACCGTATGTCCGGCGATGCTCCGGTTATCAAAAAGACCTACCGCAACAAATCCAAGAAGCCATTGAATATAAGGGGTTTGCGCTAATGGATATTTGGGGCATCTGTCCCGGGCGCTATACCAAAAAAAACCGACTAACCCCCAAGATGATCGCTGACGCCCTGGCCGAACGGCCGCCGCTGGACGGTATCGTGCCTGAAAATGTGCGCCCGGAATACGGGCAGCATTATCGTCAACTGGCCGCTGAGCAAAAAAAAGTTTCCCCACCGGCAGGCGTCGATGCGCAATTTAAAGCGCCGCAGGCCGGCCGACAGGAGGTCATATTGCTGGGCAGCGCCGGACAGCGGATCATCACCGCCGGCGAACTGCTGTGCATCGCCGGGCTAACGGCCGGGATGAACACCACCCAGAAAAACGAATATAACATCACTGTCCTGCGCGGTCCTTCGATTAGTGAACTCATTTTATCACCGCAAGAAATCGACTTTACCGGGATTGAAGCACCCGATGTGGTCCTGGCCCTGGATCAAGAAGGGGTTGATCGGCGCCGGGATATATTTGCGCGCCTGACAACGGAAAGCCTGATCATCCAGATCAAAGGCGTCAGCCTACCAAAATGCAAGGCCCACATCCATCCGGTCGATTTAAAAGCCAAAGGCATCAAGCGTCCGGACTGGGCGCTGGCCGCATTAGCGATATTGGCCAACCTTAACCGTGTGATCAGTTTGGACATGCTGATGTCGGCATTAGCATTTAAATTTAAAGGCAATACCCGCCAAACAGCCCTATCACTGGTTGAACAAATGGGATCCAATTGAAAAAACTATTGCTCATAAACCCAGTCGGCCGCCGAAGCGGCCTGCTGCTCAGCCGGTTTTCCACCTTTTCACCATTGGGACTAGCTTATGTTGCCGCCGCTACGCCCTCGAATTGGGAAGTGAAGATCGCCGATGAGAACTTCGACGCCTTCGCGTATGAAGAGGCCGATTTGGTGGGAATCACTGCTTTTACCAGCAATATCACCCGCGCTTATCAGATTGCGCGTCAGTATCGCAAACGTAAAATAAAGGTGGTTATCGGCGGCATCCATGCATCCATGGTGCCGGATGAAGCCCAACAATTTGCAGACAGTGTTGTCGTTGGAGAAGTAGAGGGTATCTGGCACAATGTGTTGGCTGATTTCGAAAGCAACTGCTTGAAGCCCTTATATATTGGTCCCCGAATCGAATATGAGCGCAGCAGGACATTTCCTCGACGGGATTTGCTTCATCCGAATTACTTCTGGCATTCGATTCAAACATCACGTGGCTGTCCCTTTAACTGCCATTTTTGCTCGGTTTCCCGCTACCTGGGCAATAAATTTCGTCAACGCAACGCCCAAGATGTTTTGGACGAATTGGCCGAAATAGACGGCCGGTTTTTAGCGTTTGTAGATGATAACCTGATCGGCTACAGTCCGGAAAGCAAAAAGCGCACCCTGGAATTGTTTAACGGAATGATTCAGAGCGGACTAAATCGGAAATGGTGGATGCAAACCTCTATCAACGCCGCCGATGATGAACGCGTGATCGAGGCGGCGGCTCAGGCCGGCTGCATTTTTGCTTTTATCGGCTTTGAGACCATCAGCAAGGAATCCTTGCGGGATATGAAAAAAGGCATCAATATTAAGATCGGGGTGCAAAACTACAAAAGGGTGGTCGATGTGTTTCACAAATACGGCATTGCTGTTTATGGGGCCTTTATCATCGGCAATGACCATGAATCGACGGCTTACTATGAGCAACTCGCTCGTTTTCTGGTTCGATCCGGTATTGACATTATTCAAATTACCCTGCTGACCCCCCTTCCGGGGACGGAATTAATGCAGCATTTGCTTAAAGAAGAACGCATCATTCATAGCGACTACCCGCAAGATTGGGATAAATACCGCTTTTCGTATATGGTTCACCAACCGCAGGATGTGCAGCCGCACACCATCTATATCGGTAACAATTATATTAAAAAGAACATCTATTCTTTTCCCAACTACCCCTTTCGTTTGGTGCGATCGCTGTTTAGCCTGAAAAACATGACCAATTTCTACGCGACGTATAAATTCAATAAAGCCTTGAAAAAAGGTTGGAAAAATTCAC
>JAAUXY010044199.1_pt1 | contig 10395 bp, 8 predicted proteins | sample 7278121 | NCBI WGS metagenome assembly JAAUXY01 (sample SAMN14350117, study PRJNA611818) | marine sediment metagenome | isolation source: surface marine sediment (1.8m) | place: French Polynesia: Moorea | collected 2018-08
CGGCAGCCCCAAGGGCAAGCGCGGCCCCGGAAAGCCCCGCCGCCCGCGCAAGCCCGGAAAGCCAAAGACAAAGCTCCCCGTCCTCGTCGAATAGGACGAGACCGTGGCGCGCTTGCGCTGGCGAGGGGCGCAAGGCGATTTGAGCGGCCGGGCACAAGATGACCTCCGATTGTCTCGCCGGATATCGCGTCGTCGACCTCTCGCAGTACCTGCCGGGGCCCTTCGCCGGCCAGATCCTGGCCGACCTCGGCGCCGAGGTGGTTAAGGTCGAACCGCCGGGCGGCGATCCCATGCGCGGCATCGGCCCGCCGGACCCGGACGGGGTCTCCGCCTACTACAAGCTGGTCAACGCCGGAAAGCGGGTGGTCCGGATCGACCTCAAGGTCGCGGCCGGGCGGGCGGCCTTCGGCGACCTGATCACGGCGGCGGACGTGCTGCTGGAGTCCTATCGGCCCGGCATGCTGGCTCGCCTCGGCTTCGACCGCACGGCCTTGGCGACCTTGAACCCGCGGCTGGTCCACTGCGCGCTCTCCGGCTACGGCCAGACCGGGCCCTATGCCGAAAAGGGCGGCCACGACCTGAACTACCTGGCCTGGAGCGGTGGCCTGGCGACCTCGGGCAGCGCAGCGCGGCCGACGATCGCCCATCCGCCGGTGGCCGACCACGCCGGCGCCCTGCAGGCGGTGATCGCGATCCTGGCGGCCCTGCTGCGGCGCGAGCGGAGCGGGGAAGGGGCCTTCCTGGACGTCAGCCTGGCCGAGACGGTGCTGGCTTGGCAGGGCGGCCAGCTCACGGCCGCCTTGCGCGGCCGGCCCATGACCCGGGGCCGGGACCTGCTGAACGGCGGCGCCGCCTGCTACGGGATCTACGCCACCGCCGACGGCCGCTTCGTCACCCTGGGCGCCCTGGAGCCGAAGTTCTGGGCCGCCTTCTGCGCGGCGGTCGAGCGGCCCGACTGGATCGCCCGGCAGGCCGAGGCCCTGCCCCAAGACGACCTGATTGCCGAGGTCGCCGCCCTTTTTGGAACTGAGAGCCTCGCCAAATGGCAGGCGCTGCTCGGGCCCGTCGATTGCTGCTGGCAGCCGGTCCTGGAGGCGGAGGAGCTGCTCGCCGACCCGCAAACCCGGGCCCGCGGCCTTTTGCAACGGACCGGGGACTTGGCCGAGGTCCTCTTCCCGGCCCTGATCGACGATGGGGTGCCCGCGCCGCGCCGGCCCTTGGAGGAGGTTTCGGCCGACGCCGTTCTGCGCGCCTGGGGGGCCGAATAGCCGCGCCCGGCGTCAGCCGCAGCCGTCCTTGCGGTAGGGGCCTTCGCCGGCGAGGGCGCGGGCCTCGTGGGAGATCGCCCGGCCCTCGCGCTGGAGGAAGTCCTCGACCGCCTGGCGGAAGCCGCCGTCGGCGATCCAGTGGGCGCTGTAGGTCTCGACCGGCAGGTAGCCGCGTTGGATCTTGTGCTCGCCCTGGGCGCCGGCTTCGACGTGCTGCAGGCCTTCACGGATCGCGTGGTCGATGGCCTGGTAATAGCAGAGCTCGAAGTGCAGGAACTTGAAGCGGCCCAGGCAGCCCCAGTTGCGGCCGTAGAGCGTGTCGGCGCCGCGCAGGTTAAGGGCGCCGGCGACCGGCCGGCCCTCGTCCTCGGCCAGGACCAGGACGACCTTCTCGCCCAGGGTCGCGCCGAGCCGGCGAAAGAAGTCCCGGGTCAGGTAGGGATGGCCCCATTTGCGCTCGCTCGTCGCGATGTAAAAGCGGTAGAAGGCGTCCCAGTGCCGGGGCCCGATGTCGTCGCCGCAGCGCCGCGTGATGGTCAGGCCGCAGGCCTCGGCCTCGCGGCGCTCCTTCCGGATCGCCTTTCGCTTGCGCGAGGCCAGGGCGGCGAGGAAGCCGTCGAAGTCCTCGTAGCCGCGGTTGTCCCATCGGTACTGCAGGCCGCGCCGCTGCAGCATCCCGAGGTCCCCGAGCAATGACCACTCCTTCAGGGTCGGGAAGGTGATGTGGGCCGAGGAAATCTTGAGCTGCCGCGCCAGCTCGGCCATGGCCCCGGCCAGGGTCCCGGCGGTCTGCCGCCAGTCCGCCTCGGGATGGACCAGCAGCCGCGGCCCGGTCACCGGCGTGAAGGGTACGCTGGACTGTAGCTTAGGGTAATAACGGCCGCCGGCCCGCTCGTAGGCGTCGGCCCAGGCCCAGTCGAAGACGTACTCGCCGTAGGAATGGCTCTTGAGGTAGAGCGGCAGGCAGCCGAGCAAGCGGCCGTCCTCGCCGTGATAGGCCAGGTGCTGCGGCAGCCAGCCGGCCTCCTGGCCGACCGAGCCGCTGTCCTCCAGGGCGGAGAGGAAGGCGTGGCTGACGAAGGGGTTTTCGGTTCCGGCGCAGGCGTCCCAGGCCGCCGCCGGCACCTCGTCGATCCCGGTCAGGACCTTGATCGCGGCGGGCTCGCGTCCGTCCGGCATGCCTTTGCGTGCTCCTCCTGCCCTTCGCCGCGGCGCGCCTGCCGCTACTCAGACCTACGCCGCGAAAGGAGAAGTGGATCTTAGCAGACTGCCGGCCGGGCTTCCCGCGCCGGGCGATGAACTTTTCGCCGGCACCTTCCCCTTCGCCGCTCAGTCGATCTCGAAGATCGCGTCGACTTCGACCGCGACGCCCCTGGGCAGGGAGGCCGCCGAGACCGCGGCCCGGGAGTGCTTGCCCTTGTCGCTGAAGACCTCGACCATCAGGTTGGAAGCGCCGTTGACGACTTCGGGCTGGTCGGTGAAATCGGCCGTCGAGTTGACAAAGCCGCCCAGGCGCAGGCAGCGCACCACCCGGTCCAGCTCGCCGCCGCAGGCCGCCTTGACCTGGGCGATGATGTTGAGGGCGCAGAGCCGCGCCGCCGCCTGGCCCTCCTCGACCCCGTAGTCGCGGCCCAGCTTGCCGACGTACTGGATCTCGCCGTTGTGGATGGTGATCTGTCCGGCCACGAAGACATGGCTGCCGGAGACCACGTAGGGCACGTAGTTGGCGGCGGGGGCGGCCGCCTCCGGCAGCTCGATCCCCAGTTCCTGCAGGCGCGCGTCGATCGCTCCGGCCATGTCGCTTCATCCTCCCTGTCGGCAGCGTGTTCCCAAGACGGCCGGGAGCTTATCCGGAGGCCGGAAGCCGGACAAGGGAAGCGAGGGTGCTCGTGGCCCAAAAAGGGGGGCGGACCGCCGCCCGCCCCAAGGTCACAGGGAGAACTCAGACATGAGTCGTCGGATAGGGCGCGCTTGCCTGCGCGCGACTTCCACCGCTCCTCATGAGCAGCCGCTGGTGGCGCCGCAGGTCACGCACTTCATGCAGGTCCCGTTGCGCACCAGTGTGAAATTGCCGCAGCCTTCGCAAGGGTCACCTTCGTAACCCTTGAGGCGCGCTTCACGGACGCGCTCGAGCCGGATATCCACGGTCTCGGTGACTACGGTCTCGACGGCAAGGGCTTCGGCGGAGCCCCCTGCGCCGGCGAGCTCTGAGGTGGCGGCGCCCGACGCCTCGGCCTTGAGGGCCGTCGCGCCGTTGCCGCCGCCGTTCAAGACGATCAGCTGGTTGCGGACGTAGCCGTTGGAGGCGATGCGGCGCACGGTCTCCGCGACCGCCTCGCGCTCCGCCTCGGGCAGCTCGCCCTCCTCGTCCCCGCGGCCCACGCTGTCGGGCAGCAGGTCGTTGGGCTCGACGTGGGCCAGGTCGTTGCGGCCCAGGTAGGAGATCGCCAGCTCCCGGAAGATGTAGTCAATGATCGAGGTCGCCATCTTGATGGCGTCGTTGCCTTCGACCATGCCCGAGGGCTCGAAGCGGGTGAAGGTGAAGGCCTCGACGTACTCCTCCAGCGGCACGCCGTACTGCAGCCCGATCGAGATCGCGATGGCGAAGTTGTTCATCAGACTGCGGAAGGCGGCGCCTTCCTTGTGCATGTCGACGAAGATCTCGCCCAGGCGGCCGTCCTCGTACTCGCCGGTCCGGAGATAGACCTTGTGGCCGCCGACGATCGCCTTCTGGGTGTAGCCCTTGCGCCGTTCGGGCAGGCGGGCGCGCTCGGTGACCCGCTCGACGATGCGTTCGATGACCCGCTCGGCGACGATCTCGGCGCGGGCCGCGGCCGGCGCCTCGGCGATGGCCTCGGCCAAGTCCTCGGCCGCCTCGCCATCGTTCTCCAGCAGGGCCGCCGAGAGCGGCTGCGACAGCTTGGAGCCGTCGCGGTAGAGCGCGTTGGCCTTGAGGCCCAGCTTCCAGGACTGCCGGTAGGCGTCCTTGCAGTCCTCGACCGTCGCGTGGTTGGGCATGTTGATGGTCTTGGAGATCGCCCCGGAGATGAAGGGCTGGGCCGCCGCCATCATCTCGATGTGGCTGCCGACCGAGAGGTAGCGCTTGCCGATCCGCCCGCAAGGGTTGGCGCAGTCGAAGACCGGCAGGTGCTCCGCCTTGAGGTGCGGTGCGCCTTCCAGGGTCATGGCCCCGCAGCAGTAGGTGTTGGCGGCCTCGACCTGCTCCCTGGTGAAGCCCAGGGCGGCGAGCATGTCGAAGGCCATGTCGTCGAGCTGCTCGGCGCTGAAGCCCAGGTGCTTGGTGCAGAAGTCCTCGCCCAGGGTCCACTTGTTGAAGGCGAACTTGATGTCGAAGGCGCTGCCCAGGCTGGCCTCCACGGCGTCCAGGCTCGCCTGGGTGAAGCCCTTCTGGATCAGCGCCGCGTGGTTCACCCCCGGCGCGTCCTTCAGGGTGCCGTGGCCGACCGCGTAGCGGATGATCTCCTCGATCCGCGTCTCGTTGTAGCCCAGGGTCTTGAGCGCGACCGGGACCGTGCGGTTGATGATCTTGAAGTAGCCGCCGCCGGCCAGCTTCTTGAACTTGACCAGGGCGAAGTCGGGCTCGATGCCCGTGGTGTCGCAGTCCATGACCAGGCCGATGGTTCCGGTCGGCGCGATGACGCTGGTCTGGGCGTTGCGGTAGCCCTGCGCCGCGCCGAGGCGCAGGGCCTCGTCCCAGGCCTCGCAAGCGGCCGAGACCAGCGCCGGATCCGGGCAGGCCTCGCCGTCCAGGGCCACCGGGGCGATCGAAAGGCCCTCGTAGCCCTCCTCCTCGCCGTGCGCGGCACGGCGGTGGTTGCGGATCACCCGCAGCATGGCCTCGCGGTTCTCGGCATAGCCCGGGAAGGCGCCCAGCTCGCCGGCCATCTCGGCCGAGGCGGCATAGGCGTCGCCGGTCAGGATCGCGGTCAAGGCGGCGGCCATCGCCCGCCCGGCGTCGGAGTCGTAGCTCAGCCCGCCGGCCATCAAGAGGCCGCCCAGGTTGGCGTAGCCAAGGCCCAGGGTGCGGAACGCGTAGGACTTCTCGGCGATGGCCTTGGAGGGGAACTGGGCCATCAGGACCGAGATCTCGAGAGTCAGGGTCCAGAGCCGGGTGGCGTGGCGGTAGGCCTCGATCTCGAAGCGGCCGTCCTTGCCCAGGAAGGTCATCAGGTTCAAAGACGCCAGGTTGCAGGCCGTGTCGTCCAGGAACATGTACTCCGAACAGGGATTGGAGGCGTTAATCCGGCCCGACTGCGGGCAGGTGTGCCACTCGTTGATCGTGGTGTCGAACTGGACGCCCGGGTCGGCGCAGGACCAGGCGGCCTCGGCGATCTGGTCCCAGAGCTGCTCGGCCGGCAGGCTGTCGGCGACCTTACCGTCGGTGCGGCGGACCAGCTTCCAGGTGCCCCCGCCCTCGACCGCCTCCAGAAACGCGTTGGTCAGGCGCACCGAGTTGTTGGAGTTCTGGCCCGAGACGGTCAGATAGGCTTCGGAATCCCAGTCCGTGTCGTAGGTCCGGAACTGGATCGAGGTGGCGCCCTGGCGCGCAAACTGGACGACCCGCTGGATGTAGTTGTCCGGCACCTTGGCCTTGCGCGCTTCGCGCACCGCCGCCTTGAGCTTCGGGTTCCGCTTGACGTCGAAGGCGGCCTCCGGCTCGCCGGCATCGGGTGCCGCGTGGCAGGCCTGGATCACCGCGTTCAGGTGCTTGCTGCAGAGCTTGGAGCCGGCGACCAGGGCCGCGACCTTCTGCTCCTCGACGGCCTTCCAGTTGATGTAGTCGAGGATGTCGGGATGGTCGACGTCGACGGTCACCATCTTCGCGGCGCGGCGGGTCGTGCCGCCCGACTTGATCGCGCCGGCGGCCCGGTCGCCGATCTTCAGGAAGCTCATCAGGCCCGAGGAGCGGCCGCCGCCGCTCAGCGGCTCGCCCTCGCCGCGCAGGCGCGAGAAGTTGGTCCCGGTGCCCGAGCCGTACTTGAACAACCGCGCCTCGCGGACCCAGAGGTCCATGATCCCGTTCTCGTTGACCAGGTCGTCGCCGACCGACTGGATGAAGCAGGCGTGCGGCTGCGGGTGCTCGTAGGCCGAGGCCGCCTTGGTCAGCTTGCCGCTCTGGAAGTCGACGTAGTAGTGGCCCTGGCTGGGGCCGTCGATGCCGTAGGCCCAGTTGAGGCCGGTGTTGAACCACTGCGGCGAGTTGGGCGCGGCCATCTGGCGGGCCAGCATGAAGCGCATCTCGTCGTAGTAGGCGCGGGCGTCCTCCTCCTGGTCGAAGTAGCCGCCCTTCCAGCCCCAGTAGGCCCAGGTCCCGGCCAGGCGGTCGAAGACCTGCTTGGCCGAGGTCTCGCCACCCTCCGCCGGCTCCTTGGCCGCCTTGCCGCGCCTGGGGGCCGGCTCGGAGCGCCAGAGCCAGGTCGGGACGCCGTCCTCCTCGACACGCTTCAGCTTGGCCGGAATGCCGCGCTTGCGGAAGTACTTCTGGGCCAGGATGTCACAGGCGACTTGGCTCCAGTCTGTTGGCACCTCGATGTCCGACTGCTGGAACACCACCGAGCCGTCGGGGTTGCGGATCTCGCTCGACGTCTTGCGGAAAGGGATGGTCTCGTAGACATCCTTGCCGTCCTCGGTGAAGTGTCGCCTGATCCGCATGTGACCCCCTTCTCGATGACTGCTGCCTGCGCGCGAGACCGGCCTCGCCAGGACTCCACCCCCAAGGGACTCGGGGCCATTGCGGCCCAGAATCTCGCCCGAACAGGGATCCAAGGCAGGTCTCGTGATGAGGAGGAAGCTAACCACAAAATCTAGATAGTGTCACCAGATTTTGTGGTTAATGAAGCGGATATCGGGATTAGTCCCTAGATGTAGTGGCGACTTTCCCTCGAGTCTCGGCCTGCGGCTGCCAGGCCAGCAGCACCAGGGCTGCGGTGACGATGAGGGCGCCCAGGAACTGCAGGGGGGCGAGAAGCTCGCCCAGGATCACCGCGGCGATGGCGATGGTCAGCAGGGGCTCGGCGTAGGAGACCAGGCCCAGCCGGCCCGGGCAGGACAGGCCCATGGCGGCGAACTGGACGACGATGGCGACGGCGTAGAAGGCGCTGGCGCCGACCAGCCCGGCCCAGCCGGTGAAGGCGTAGGGCAGGCTGAAGCCGCCTAGGAGCGTCAGCGCCGCGGCCAGCAGAAGGGCGCCGCCCAGGTTGACGTAGACGGTGATCGAGAAGACGTCGTGCAGCCCGGCCAGCCGTCGGCTGACCAGCACCGTCACGCTGGCGCCCGCCGCCGCCAGCAGGGCGAAAAGCAGGCCCTGGGGGTCGAGGTCGGCGTAGACCGTGGCCACGGCGAGCCCGAGCCCGATCAGGGCGAGAAGCGCCGCGCCGAGCCGCCGGCCGCCCAGGGCGCCGGCGCCGGACAGCGGCACCAGAAGGGCGGCGAGGAAGGGGAAGCAGTAGAGCAGCAGGCAGGCCAGACCGACCGGCAGGTAGAAAACTGCCGCCAGGTAGCTGACGTTGGTGACGAACCAGGACAGGGTGACCAAGGCGGTAAGGGGCCAAGCCTTGCGCGGCAGCAGGATCGGGCGCCGGAACATCAGGATCATCATGACCAGCGCCAGGCTGCCCATGAGGTAGCGCATGAAGGCCACGGTCAGGGGATCGCTGCCGCCGTCGTAGGCAAGCCGGGCCAAGGTCGGGATGCTGGCAAAGGAGACCGCCGCTGCCAGGGCGAGAAGCAGCCCAGCGATCCAGGGGTCGGCGCGGCCGATGCCGCGCTCCCGGGTCTGCCCGATCTCACTCATGGTCTCTGATCTCGCATTAGGCCATAAGGTGTAGCCGCTCGGCCCTGCTTTTCCATTAAGGATAAGCTTGCCCTCGCGGCAAATTCGCCCGAAATCCCGTGGGAATCAGGCGGGTCTGGCAAGCGGCAGGTTGACCAGGAGATTCTGCGGCTTGAGCTTCAGCCGGCCGCTCTCCGACATGCAGAGCGCCAGATAGACCGGGCGGCCGGCGAGCTCGGAGCGCATCGCGCCGGGGTCCTTGAAGTCGAGGCGGAACAGCGAGAGCAGGCGGGCCAGGCGGGCCTCGCCGACCTCGACCCCGTTGTAGAGGTCGTTGAGCAGGCGCGAGCCCTCGGCGTCGAGACCGAGGTGCCAGGCCCATTTCTCGTCGCGGATCTCCTGGACCGGCTGCAGGCTGACCTCGACCTCGTGGAAGCGCCGCACCCAGGCCTCGAGGACCCGGCAGAGCGCGTCGAGCCCGGCGCCGGCAAAGTTCAGGTTGAGGACCAGGTCGTGGCGTTGGTCGCGCGACCAGTAGAGCGCGGCGTTGGCCTCGTCGATGACCTCGAGGTCGACCCGGCGCAAGGGGGTCTGCGCCTCGACCACGAGGCGGCCCAGGTCGCCGAAGCCGCCGGTGGAGGCATACATCTCCACCGTCTCGGCGTCCGCGGCCATGATGTGACCGTCGTTGATGGTCACCTGCTGCTCGCGGAACAGCAGTTCGGCAGCCCGCGCTCTCAGGCCGTCCTCGCAGCCCTCCAGCAAGGCTCGTGCGATGACGTGGGCGAGCTGGTCGAGGAACAGGGGCGGCACCGGGACCCCCTTCGGCATGCTGCCGCCCGACTCGGCGAAGATCCGGGCGTAGGCGGCCTCGATCGTGCCGGCCCGAACCAGGCGGTCGCGGAAGCCGAGCACGACCTCGTAGTTCTCTCGGGCGTCCGGGTCGGCGAGCTCGGCCAAGCGGGCCTTGGAGACGGCCTCGCGCGGGTTGGCCAGGAGGCTACGGTGCAAAGCGATCTCGGCGGCACAGGACTCTTCGACCGGACGAATCTCCGGGCGCCGAAAATAGGCGGCCAGGAAGGCGTCGGTCACCGCCAGGCGGCCGGACTCGGCGTCCTGCCGCAACAAGTGATAGCCGGAATCTCGCCAGAAATCGGGCATGGCGCCACTATCGGGCGCACTCCGGGCGCTGTCCAGTCCGCCGCCGGCGGGCCCAGTCCTCCCCGGACGCAGCGTCTGGACGGGCGGGAGCGGAGGTGCAATAGTCGCGCCGGCCAAAATCTGCTGGACCAAAGGGCTATGGCACGGAATACGCTCGGTACGCTTCTCCACACCTGGCTGCGCGGCGAAGAGGTCGGCAAGGACGGGGAAGGGAACCGCTATTTCCGCGAGAAGGGCGGCGGCCGGGTCCATCCCGACAGCATCCGCAAGGAGCGGCGCTGGGTGCTCTACGACGGCGAGGCCGAGGCCAGCCGGGTGCCGCCGGAATGGCACGCCTGGCTGCATCACACCACGGACGAGGTGCCGCCGGCCGGCGGGCCGGCGAAGCGGCCCTGGCAGAAGGACCACCAACCCAACCTGACCGGCACCGACCAGGCCTATCGCCCACCGGGCCACACGCTGAGCGGGGGCCGCCGGGACCGGGCCACCGGAGACTACGAGCCCTGGCGACCGGAGTGACCGTCGCAACCAGAGGCGTCCCTGCCGACCGGCGTTAGCCGGACCCACTGACTGGCATCCGGAGTAGAGTCATGCAGAGGAACATCATCGAAACCGTGATGGGCGGCGTCGTGCTGATCGTGGCGGTGTTCTTCGTGGGTTTCGCCTTCACCAGCGCCGGGGTCAGTCCCGTGACCGGCTACGAGGTCTCGGCCCGCTTCGAGAACGCCTCGGGGCTCTCGCCCGGGACCGATGTCCGGATGAGCGGGGTCAAGATCGGCACGGTGACGCGCCAGTCGCTCGATCCCGAGACCTTCTCGGCCGTCGTAACCATGACCATCCAGGGCGACCTCGAGCTGCCGCTGGACACCTCGGCACGGATCATCCCTGACGGTCTGCTGGGCGGCAATTTCGTCGAGCTGGAGCCCGGCGGCGAAATCGAGAGCATCGCGCCCGGCGGCTCGATCGAGTACACCCAGGGCGCGATCAACATCATCGACCTCGCGACCAGGCTGTTCTTCAGCACGACAGACGGCGGCGAGTCCGGCGATGGCAGCGCGGCCGGCGGTGCCGGCGAAAGCGGCGGTCAGCAGTGAGCCCCGCGGCCGGCGATACCTCTTCCGGCCAGCGCTGGGATCCCGAGCGCTACGCCCGCAACGCGCGCTTCGTGGCCGA
>JAAUXY010115733.1_pt1 | contig 10395 bp, 7 predicted proteins | sample 7278121 | NCBI WGS metagenome assembly JAAUXY01 (sample SAMN14350117, study PRJNA611818) | marine sediment metagenome | isolation source: surface marine sediment (1.8m) | place: French Polynesia: Moorea | collected 2018-08
GAAAAAAGGAAATTTTAGTTCGATTTTAATTTGCGATCGACAAAATCTAATATGAGGTTGGCGCTTTCCTGTGGTTTTTCCATCGGTGGGAAGTGACCCGAACGGGGTACGGTCTGCAACTCTACATCGGCGATGCTGTTCTTTAGCCGTTCGGCCGCGTCGGCAAAGAACGTATCTGATAATTCTCCGCGAATCGCCAGCACGGGACAACGAATCATTTTGGCATAGCGCCAGACATTCAGTGGAATGGATTCGAAGATCTGGGCTTCAAGCTCCGGATCGCATCTTAATACCGCTGTTTTTTCATCTTTTTCGAGAAGCCCGCACGCTAAATAGGCGTGCACAAATTCTTTGGACCAGTTTTTAAAGATGCCCCGTCCGGCGGCAAAGAGCCTCAAGGCCTCTTGTTTGCCCTTAAACAGCCGCCGCCGGCGCCGTGCCATTTTCGCCAGAGGGTTAATGCCCTTCAGCCCCAGCAGTTTCAAGGCAGCCAGTTTCCATAACAGCCGATAGGGCAAAATGACCGGATCGATCAAAATAATACCGCTAAAAAGATGCGGGTATTGAGCGGCGGCAATATAGGTTGTGACAGCGCCCAGCGAATGGCCGATGCCGATAACCGGCGCAGACATCTTTTGCGCGATGAGCGTTTTCAGATCTTCGGCAAATGTGTCCCAGTGGCGGATACGTTCAACTGTGGGCTGATCGGAACTTCCGTGACCCCGCACATCACTGGCCAGGATATGAAGATCGTCGACAAGATATCGAATAAACGGCGTATAGGTGCCCGCACAAAAACCGTTACCATGCAAAAAATGGGCTGACAAACCATCGCCCCCCCAATCCAGGTAGTGAATACGCCCTTCGGGTAAATCTAAAAAATGTTCAGTCGGCTGGGCTCCGAAGTCCATTTCTGCAGGGGGCGTTGTTTCAATGGTTGAATTCATGATGAATCTACTCGATTGATGTTAAACTGTTCCGAACCCCATTTACAGCGTCCGGGATCTTGCCGCCACTGGATATATCGGCGGCGATCCGCCGGATGTATTCACTCAGCAACTGCTCGTTGTCGTTACGAATAAAGGGGCGCTCGGCGGATGGCGCCCGCCCGACCACATTGCAAACGGCTTCATAAAGCGGCATGGAGTTAGCTGAAAGGCATTGGCGGGCATCAAAATGACCTTTCATCAGCCGGGTACGCAGGTCCACGGCCTGGACAACGAACATCAGGGCAACTGCCATATACTGCTGGAACGTATCGACAGACTGACGCGCCAGGTTGGCGGACCCCAGCCCCTGACTGTTGATGTTCTGGTTAAATTGCTCGGCATGGGTCGGAAAACGATCCACCAACGAATTCCCCAGAAATGTAAGGATGGGCATCATTGAGTTTGCGCTGATTTGCAGCCCTTTGAGTCCCATATTGACTGCACGTTTACGATTGCCGACTAACGATGCCGGCAGCCCGCGGTTAAATTCGGGTGCTGCAAGCAAAGCGAGCTGCACATCCAAATGTTTGGCCATCAGACCCATAAAATAGCGCAGTTGATCCATGGCCACCCCGATGTATTGCCCCAGGAAATTGCCCCCGTGAAAGTCCTGACGGTTATCCGGGTCAATCAGCGGATTATCGGTGGCCGAGTTGATTTCCACTGACAGCTGTCTGGCAATCTGCCGAATACCATCGACAATCGGCCCCATATACTGGGGCAGACAGCGCAGGGAATAGCGATCCTGAATCAGATCACCGCTGGGACGTTCTGCGCGGCCTTCCAGTTCGTGGCGAATCAGCTTTGAATCCGATAAAAGTGTCAGCATCTGTGCAGCTGACCATTTTTGCCCGGCGTGGGGCTTATGGGCGTGAATAAAGGGATGAAAAGACTGGTTGGATCCGTTTAGCCCCTGAATGGCAAGCGCGTGGGTACCCATTGCCAAAGCCAGCAATTGATAGGCATCATAGGTACAGGTAGCGGCCACCGCGCTCATGACGGCAGTGCCGTTAATCATCGCCAAACCCTCTTTGGGTTCCAGTTTCAAACGTGGCAGTCCCAGACGCTTTAGCGCATTGATCGCATCCATAGCCGTTCCATCAAAATCCACCGTAAAGCCGGGGTCCAGCCCGATCAGGGCCCCGGTTATGCATGCCAGCGGTGTCAGATCACCGCTGGCGCCAATGGATCCGAACTCCCGGACATGCGGGGTGACGCGAGCATTCAGGAAAATCTCCATCCGGCGGATGAGTTCCAGGCGCAACCCGGAAAAACCCAGCAAATGCGTATTGGCACGTATCACCATGGCCGCACGAACGTCCTCGAGCGGCAGAAATTTGCCGGCATCGGATTTCATGAACCAGATCAAGTTTTCCTGTAAATCAGCGGCAGTGCCTGCGGAAATCATGGTGTTGGCCATGCCGCCGAAACCGGTGGTAACGCCATAAATCGCCTTGCCGCTTTGAGCAGCCTTGACGATATAATCATGGGCAACTTCGACACGCTGCAAAATCCTTTGATTATCGGTCAATTTGACCTGCGCGCCAAATCGTGCCACCTGCACGACATCTTCAATGGTCAGATCACGGCCTCGTAAAATGATGGTGACATCCGATAGGCGATTTGCTGCGGAGGTCGTATTTCTTTTAACATCCAGCACGTTAAATTCCTCTGAAAACGGCTTCACTGGGCTTCATTGCCCTATTTAGTCGATGAAGCGCAGATTTTATTACAATTGGTTTAACCGTCCTAATCTAAAAAGATAGTAATGACAGCAATTGAATTTTCAAGAGGTTCAGCCCCGACTGTATCGGCGGAATTTAAGTTTTTGATTTTTTTTAATTTGAGACGTTCACAGATGTGATTCAGCGAAAAAGGGCCATTTCCGGATGGAAACTAGTTCGTGCCCATCCGGAAATTAAGAAGGGCACGAATTAGTTTCCAATTTGCAACTGATCAATTTTTTCGATGAGCAAGGCCGCACAAGGGTTTGCGACGAGGCGTACTGATCGTACGTCGAGGAAGTAAACCCGCGGAGAATCCCGCCTACGGCGGGAGAAAAAGGGCCATTTCCAGATGGAAACTAATTAATGGCATGAAACCCGGACGGATGGGCTGGATAACTCTTCTGATGGCGACTCTCTGTAGACAGCCGCATATTCATCAATGATGCCGGAAGCGACATTTTTCCAGCCAAACGGGCAGACCGCAGCGCGTACCCTTACTTGCGAAACCCTGTCGGCCCGCTGCCTGGCGAAAATTGTAGCGATGCTGTTTGCCAGGGGTTCCGGATCGGCGCTGTCCACCAGTATCCCGGCTTTTCCATTTTGCAAGATAGCACTCATTGCCCCCACCCGGGTTGAAACCACCGGGGTGCCGCAGGCCAGGGATTCCAGACCCACCAAACCAAAACTTTCATAATAGGAGGGAATCACCAAAGCATCGGCGGCGCTGTAATAAGGGGGGAGTTGGTCCTGTTCAATCCGTCCTAAAAATGTGACCGCCTCCTGAACGCCTGACTGCTGTGCCAGACGCTGCAGATTTTGGTATTCATCGGTTTGCGGGCCATCGCCGCCGATGACAACCAGTTGTAAGCGCTGACGGCGCCGCAGGTGGGCAACTGCTTTAAAAAGTCGGTCGAGGCCTTTGATCGGGTCAAAGCGACCCACGAACAGTGCCAGCGGTGTGTCTTTGTCGAATCCCAGCAGCTGTCGGGCGACCTGTTTATCCTCAGGTTGAAATAGATCGAGATTGACACCACAGGGCACCACACCGATTTTTTCATCAGCGGCATTATAGAATTTTATCAGGTTTTGCTTTTCCATTAGGGTTGGCGCCAGGATACGCTGGCAGGTTTGCGCCAGCTGACGCTCGGTGGCCAGACGCAAATCAGGTTCCTGATCTGCCAGCCCGACAATGTTTTTGACCACTCCCAGGGTATGAAACATGACGATGTGCGGAATATTCCAACGCTCCTGCAACCAGCTGCCCAGGCGCCCCGACAACCAGTAATGGCTGTGAATCAAATCATAGCGCAGATCCTGCTGGCTTTTGAATTTTTCAAGCGCCCGCAGAAAATCAGCCAGATAATAATACAGGGTCGACTTTTGCACGTGGCCATTATTGCCGGCACTCAGATGAATTAAGCGCACGTTTTCATTTAGATCGAGAATGTGGTTGGACCGGGTGCCATTCAACCGGGTATAAATGTCGACCCCATGGCCACGTCTACCCAGCTCGCGGGCCAATTCCCGGATATAAACACTCATGCCGCCTGTGTTTTTGGTCCCCAGCTCACCGATCGGGCTCGAATGGATGCTGAACATCGCCAGCCGCATCTGCTCTGCTTTCAAGTCTATCCCCTTCTTTGAATGTGCTGATCTGAAGTCAAAAACCGGCAGCGCGGGTTAAGCGAGGCTAACCCGACAACGATAGAGTGGGATTTGCCTGCCCCCCAGTCGATGTTTATAAACTTCAGTTCCTTTGAGAAAATCATACTTTTTTTTGCCCTGTTGAATACTTTCTTTTACCGTAAACAATTTGCTGAGCAAACCCACACTCAACGAATAATATTTCTGATCATAACCATTATTGTACAAATAGAAAGTCTCATCAAAGTCAAAGCACATGACGGCTGCAGCGACCGCCTCATTCAACGTCAGAAAAAAAAGCTTAAGTATCTGGACCGCTGCCAGTTCATTTGCCAGCGAATAAAAAAAAGACGCCATCTGTTCGGTCATAAAACGCGCCTTATGGGCTCGATTGCGTTTAAATAGGGTTAAAAAGGTATCCATTGCCCGGTTGACCTCGGTAATGTCATCGACCAAACGCAAATTCACCCGTCCGGCTTCTTCGAGCCGTCTGAGTTTACGCCTGACTTCGTGCCGTTGCTTGCCGGTCAGCTGAAGTAAATACGCATCCCAGGAGACCGGCAGATCCAGCATCATGGCGGCAGCGACCGACTGACAGGCGACCGAATAATTATGATCCGTTGGCGCCGGCGCCAGGTGACGGTACAGGGTTGAATCCGCGCGCACGGCTTCCAGATCCAGCTGACGGATGCCCTGTTGTCTGAGGTGGTTAAAGAGTGCATTGAAAAATGCATTTTCTCGGCCGGGAGCAACCACAACATCCAGAAAATCACATACATCCGAGTCCCCCATCAGGCGGGCCGTCTCGCCTTGGACCATCAACGGTGCGATTCCGATCAATTCGCCGCGACAACGAATCGAACATAAATAAGGAGCCTGGCCGTCGCCGAATGCCTGCCACCAGGACTTTAGCCACACGGGCAAAACAAAGAGGCAATCCCATTTCAGATAGTTCGAACTGTCATGCCAGAGGTCGGTAATTGAATCAAACGATTCTTCCGTTACGGTGTATGTTTTGTTTGCAGCCATCAACATTTCGGGTATTTTTCAGATATCAAGTTTCAGGTGCCGATGTTCAGGCGTTAGACACCCGGTTCCAAGGTTCAAGGTTCAGCGTTCAGGGGTTAGAGACCAAAAAAAAGATCACCAGCTTCTGGCGGCTGGCTTGTGGCCGCTGGCTGTTCGAAACGCGCAACGCGCAGCCCGGAACCTTTGAACCCTGAACCCTGAACCCTTTTATAGCTTGACCGTTTGACCCGATCGGGCTGCCTGCGCCAGTGCATCCAGCACTCGCATATTTTGAATGCTTTCCGTTAAAGGAAACATCAGCTCGGTTCGCCCGTTTGCCGCATCGGCAAAGTGCTCTACCATCAGCTGATATTCATCCGCCCCCGGGATAATGTATGGTTGACCCGCTTCCTGATCCCGTGCCCGCAGGTAGAAAACCGCCTCGTTTTCCCAGGGCACAAATGCATTATGGGGCAGTTCGATGGCACCGTCCGAACCTGATATACAGTATGTTTGCTGTAAAGCCGTAATGAAACTGGCCTCAAAACAAGCCAGGCCGTTGTCGGCAAAACCCAAGGTGCCGACCATATGCACATCGACACCGCCCGGATGATATTTGGCCTGGGCCTGTACCTGTGCCGGTTCGGCTTCCAGAAACCAGCGCGCCACACTGACGCTGTAACAACCGACATCCAGCAACGCACCGCCGCCCATTTCCGGTTTCAGGCGTACGTTTGGCGGATCATTCCAATCCTTAGCGCCCATTCGAAAACAAAAGGCTGATCGGATCAGCCGGGGGGTGCCGATGGCACCTTCGGCAACCAACTGCTTGATGCGCCGGCTACGGGGATGAAAGCGATACATAAATGCCTCCATCAACAACCGCCCGCTGTCTTCGGCAGCTGTCGCCATCTCGATGGCCTCTTTGGCATTGCATGCCAGCGGTTTTTCACACAGCACGTGCTTACCGGCTTCAAGCGCTTTTAGTGTCCAGGGGTGGTGAAGATGGTTGGGAAGCGGAATATATACAAGATCGACTTCCGGGTCAACCAGCAATGCCTCATAATGGTCGTAAACATGATCAATACGATGGTCAGCCGCTACCTGCACGGCCTCGGTCGGTGAGCGTGTCGCCAGTGCATGCATTTCGCCATTGCGTGATTTGCAAATCGCAGGAATAACGCACTTGCGGGCAATGGCGGCATTGCCCATTACGCCCCATTTGACCGCTTCAGCCATCCAGCACCTCCAGAGTTCCGCCTTTGGCGGCAGATCTGGCAGCGGCTTCCAGGATGGCCACTACTTGAACGGAATGCGCCAGTGGGGCTGAGATGGGCTCGCCGGTCAGCAGGTGATCGGCAATATTTTGGTGAAAACAATAATGCCGCCGTTCAGGTACGGCAAGTTTTTGGGTGACGATCTGACCTGAAGAATGACGACGGTGCAACGTTAGATCCGCCGGCATCTCGGTAGCCGGAATATCGTACTGTTCAAAATAAATAACCGGGTCAGGCGCATATTCGATCACGTCTTGCCATCGGCCGCTGATGGCCCCCTGGGTTCCCAGCAAATACCATTTGGGTTTGCGCACGGCCGCGATATCGGAATGGATAAAATCAGCTTCCTGACCGCCGGCAAAGCGGATCTGGATGCGTTCCTGATCCGCATTGGTCACATCGTGCCAGACGCGCTTATGGCGTGTGCTCATAACCGTATGGATGCGCTCCGGGATCAGGCTTACCATCCAGTCCAGATAATGCGCGCCCCAGTCGTATGACAGGCCGCCTGAAATCTTATCGTGCGAATGCCAGTATCCGCAGGGATGATGAAATCCGCCCACAAATGTTTCCATGTAATACAGCTCTCCGATCAGCCCCTCCTGCAGAGCCTGTCGAATCGCCAGATAATCAACATCCCAGCGCCGGTTTTGATGACAGCTTAAATGCACCCCCTGTTTTTCAGCCATTTCGATCATGGCGTCGGTTTCTCGCTGCGATATGGCCAGTGGTTTCTCACATACCACATGCTTTCCGGCAGCCATCATCTGGATGGCGAGCTCCGCATGGGTATCGGGAGGGGTGGCAATGATCACCAGATCGATGTCGGGATCCGCCGCAAAACCATCGGTGGCCGCATATGTTTTTAGCTGCGGGAAATCCTGTCGGGCCTGCTCTAAACGTCGGGGGCTTAAATCACAGGCGGCCCGCAATTCCAGACCGGTGGTCACTTTGGCGCCCAGGCCATGTATTTTACCCACCGAGGGTGCATAGCCCAATATACCGATACCCAGCAATTGACCGCTGTCATGAACCCCTGCCAGATAGCGCAATAGACGATAGAGTATCTGCTGGAAAGCAGGATTCCGGTAAGCTTGCAGAGTTGTACAGGCAACTTTCCCCTCCCCGGCTGAACGTGCAACCAGCATCGGACGATGCTCGTAATGCCAATCGGCATATAAAATCAGCTCGGTGTCTTCCGTCTCCGGATTCAAGGGTTGGTAAAGGCCTTCCAGATAGACGGCAGCAGGCAGGCGTTGCGCCAGCGTATGATCCGGATCATCAAACAACACCCGTAATTCAGCCGGCGGCCCGATCTGACCGGGTTGCACGCCAAAAATCTCGGGCAGTGGCCGCGCGGATCGGTGCACCAGCTCCAGCCATCCGCCGCCGGCGGCTACGAACTGCTCGAGAGGCTCGTATTTCTGCTCGTTCTCTGCGGTCTGGGCAGTAATTACGACATCAAACGGACTCAGGTCCACCGGTACGGTGGAGTTGACCAGCAGTGTCACATGCACCATGGATTGTAAGTATTCAAAAAAGGAGTCCAGCTCGTAACTGTCTTCTCCGGCAATCGCCAGTACAGATAGTGGGGGATGACTAAACATAGTTATTCACTAAGTAATTTATTAAAACAGTGTTCAGGTGTCAGGTGTCAGCGACCAGATGACAGAGAACAGACTGCGACGAGCTACTCTCGGCCTGAGCTCGAGTCGAAGGCAGCCGAGTCGAAAACAGAGAGCAGATAAAACGCTTCAATTTCCATCATTTCAATCTGTCTTCTGTCGTCTGACATCTGTCTTCTGAAACCTGCTTGCCCGCCGTAGCCTTTGAGGCGAAGGAGGGACACCTGACACCTTTATTTAAGTTAGCAATCGCCAGCGAGATCCCTGTTTTTCGTCTTCAATAACAATGTTTGCGCGCTGCAGGCAGTCCCGAAGGGCATCGGCTTCCTCAAATTGTTTGCGCTGCCTGAATACCTCTCTGACTTTCAGCAATTGCTCAACAACCGGCGCCAGGCAATCGGCTTCGCTGCGCGGCGCAGCGGCCAATCGAGTGCCCAAGATAGCAATCAGCTCACGCAGGGTGTCCCGGGCCTGGATGACGGATTCCTCATTTTCTAAATTCTGTTGCGCCTGCCATATAATGCGGTCCAGTTCAAGCAGTGCATTCGTGGTTTTCTGGGCCTCATGGGTTTTGAGCCCCTTATGAAAATGGCTTTCCATCTGGTGGATTTGATCCCAGAAGGCATCGTTGTCATCTGTCCCGGTCGTTTGGGAATCCTCTGGCACCGGAGATGTCTGCTGCCAGTGCCCGCCATCATCGGCACCCTTCAGCACTTCGAGCGCAAAGCGGTCGCCGCTTCCAAATACCATCTGCTGCCCCGCACGCTGCAAGGTGACCTGACCGATCCCTTTGATGATCGCTTGCTCGTTCTTAAAGTCCAAAACGCAGGCGGTATGCTCATCCAAACCTAAAATAGAAACGTCCGGTGGTAAAGAAGCGACTAGTTGCCCGAAACGCGGTTTTCCCATAAAACAAAACCGCGTATCATGGGTGCCCCCCTCGGCGTTGTTCCAATGCGGCACCACTACAAGATTGAAACCGAAATTTTTTAACAGGTCAATGCCGTCTACCCAGTGCAATTCCTGGCCGACCCTGTAAATTTCATAGACCGGAAGGGTAAACCGGCCAACTGTCAGAGCGGCAGCGCTGGCAGCCACAAGGCATCCACCGTCCTTAATACGGTCGGTCAGTATCTGCGGTATGGCAGACGGCAGCCACTGGCGTACCGCATAGGTCGGACTGCCGGGGCCAATTAAAACATAATCAGCTTCTCGCAGAGTTTGATAAGCCTGCTCGGCGTCAAAAGGAGAAATGGTGTCGTTGGATTTAAAGGAAGCAATCGTGAGGGCATGTTGAATATGGGAGCGGAAGTATTCCTGGGCTTTTTGTGAAATCTGGTCAACGTTTAATTGAAACCCCGCCGGTGTATCCAAAAAAACGGCTTTGGGTGCGGTTGCCAAACGCCCCAGCAATTCTTTATGAACCTCCACCATGGTGGCGGTCAGCTCACCGGATCCCATTAAAACGATCATACCCTTTTCGGACGGCATGGCAAAATTCCTGCTGCGTTTCTGGTTGGAACAAGGGGCGCTTGCAGAATGGGCGGATTAATTCGCCGCCGGTCATCTGTGTACCCGACTAAAATCAACTGAAGCCATAAAAAATATATCCTCTAATATAAGGTAAAATTTAATTTTATCAAACAGTATTTCTTTTATTTAGCGGTGATGATATATGGATCCCGACCATCAGTTGTCGGTTGAGATTTCACTTGTGAGGGTTAAAAAGGAGGAACCATGAAAGTACTTCGGCATATTGGCTCAATGGCGTTTGTGCTCGGGCTCTTTACCGCAGTATTTATCGGGATGCCATGGTACACAATGGTTGCCGATGATCCGGTTGTGCCCTGGTGGCTGAGAATAGCGGTTTTCTGCCTCTTGGGGGGTATCTTAGTCGTGCTGGCGACATTAGCCTTCGAACAAAGGGCATACACGGCATCGGAAAAAGGGTCGCCGGCAACTCAGTCTGATCGCCCGGTTCTGTTGTCGAACGTCGATGTCTTGCCCGATCGAGACATCACTGAGATTCTGGGACTGGTGCAGGGGCAAACGGTCTTAGCCCTATGGCTTGGCAAAGACCTATCCGCCAACGACAGACTGATTCTGCGTGGTGATTTGACTGAAA
>JAAUXY010207458.1_pt1 | contig 10394 bp, 8 predicted proteins | sample 7278121 | NCBI WGS metagenome assembly JAAUXY01 (sample SAMN14350117, study PRJNA611818) | marine sediment metagenome | isolation source: surface marine sediment (1.8m) | place: French Polynesia: Moorea | collected 2018-08
AGGCACGATGAGAATAGGCGGTCCGGGGTTCCCTGCGTTCACCGCCTACATTGAGTTCCATGCGACCACGAAAGGCCTCCCGTTCCAGGGCCATGAGGTCCCTGAACTCGGCGGCTGGATGCGTTTCGAGACTGCGCCTGACGCCGTCACGAAGTCTCATCTCGTCTGCCTGATTGACGCATGGCCGCCCGCTCCCGTGCCTTACTATGACCGGATGGTCCCGATGTCGACAGTCAACTGGGCAATCCACTTCGCCGAGCCTCTCGACGGCGTTCGTGGCGATCAGTTCCTCGGCTACCTGGCTCGCGTCAATTTCTTCAGGGACGGCTACGGATCATCGACGGCCGATATCTGGGCTCCGGACGGCCGTCTGCTGGCCAAGAGCTTCCAGACCTTCGTGGTATACGGTTAATGAGCGGATACCCGCACGATGACTGAATCCGTCCTGATCACCGGATTGAACGGTACTGTTGCGCCGGTGGTCGCCAGGGCGCTGCGGGGCGAGGGATATGCAGCCGCCGGATGGGATCGCAGCGCAGTACCGGAGACGAATCTTCAACGCTCTGCGCAATTCCTGGAGAAACAGCAGCCAGGAAGGATCTATCACCTCGGGATGGGTCCACCGGATTGGGCAGCACTGATGGCGGAGTGGTGCCGCAAGAACAATCGGCCTTTCCTGTTCACAAGCTCTGTCTCCGTGTTCGCGGGCAGTTCAGAGCGGCCTTACACGGCTTCCGATACCCCCGACGCAACGGACGAGTACGGTGTCTACAAGCACGCCTGTGAACGGGCGATTATGCAAGCGAATCCCGATGCCCTGATAGCGCGACTTGGCTGGCAGATCGGCGACCAACCCGGCAGCAACAACATGTTCGACTATTTCGAACGTAGCGCAAGTGCCGGCATACTCGAACTCAGTACGAACTGGTATCCGGCCTGTTCGTTCCTCGAGGACACGGCCACCGCGTTGCTGGAGCTCGAGTTTCGGGGCGAGCGCGGTTTGTTCCACCTCGACGGCAATCCGGGTTTGAGCATATTCGACATTGGCAAGCGGATAGCCGAATTGCACGGCAATCGCTGGCAGGTGCGTGCGAGCGGTGAGCCGGAATTCAGCAATCTGATGCGAGACGATCGAATAACCGTCGCGCCGATTACTGCGCGGCTATAGACACGCCAGACAGAAAAACCCGTTGTTGATACAGGGCATCGGTTGTTGGGACCCCCGGGGACCTCTCATTTTATGACATGATCAATCGCGCCAAATACAGAGCGACCCATGCGTTCCATAACCTCCGGGACCGCGGCGTCCAACTCTTCACGAGATAGTCCGATAGTCTGGATAGCCTGCGATTGAAGTGCACCCGCAAGACCGTGAAGCGTTGACCAGATGAACATCGCATCGTGAGTCGTTGACGACTCATCCGAGTACCTGCCGAGATGTCGTTGCAGCTTGTCGACGCCGTCTCTGAGCAATGAAAATGCGTATCGCGCATTCTTCATCATGTCAGGGTGCGCGCCCGGGTCCGGAAGCTCGGTACCGAACATCAGGCGGTATTGAAGGGGATGCGTTAGAGCGTACTCGAGGTATGCGACGCCCATGTTGTGCAGATCTTCGTGCAAGTCGTCTGATCGAGGCCTGCCTTCGAGATGCTCAGCGAATCCGTTATACGTCCGGCTGATGACTTCGGCGAGTATGTGGTCGCGACTGGAGAAGTGCTTGTAAGGCGCCTGGTGCGAAACACCAAGGCGCCGAGCGACCTCTCTCAAGCTGAGTTTTTCGAGGCCCTGCTCCTCAACGATTTTCAATGCTTCGCTGACGCAGGCTTCGCGAAGGTTTTTGTGTTTCGTTCTTGGCAAGTCGCCGCCGCAAAAACTGATACGGGAGAATTATCAGCACCTTAGCCTGAAGCCGCAATGCCGGAAACAAAAATAGTTGACAGTGTCTACCAACTTATTGCACTATAGTTGACAGTGTCAACTTATTAGGAATTGCGATGAAACGAGGGTTCCTGGAACGTTACGGCCCGTGGGCGGTGGTCACGGGGGCCACCAGTGGCATCGGTCGTGAAACGGCAATCGAACTGGCGCGGATGCGGTTCGACCTGGTCATCGTTGCGCGAGATGAAGATGCACTGGCATCACTGGCACAACTCTTGTCCGACCACTACGAAGTCCGCGTTATCGTTGCTTGTGCGGACCTCGGCACGGAAGAAGGTATCCGGTCTGCATTGACGACAACCGTTGACCTGGACGTCGGTCTTTTTGTCGCGAGTGCGGGGTTCGGCACATCCGGACGTTTCCTCGATTCGGATGTTGAAACGGAGCGAGAGCTCCTGCGTGTCAATTGCGCTGCGGTTCTCGCAATGACGCACGACTACGCCCGCCGGCTGGCGGATCGTGGTCGGGGCGGCATCGTGCTCCTAGGCTCCATTGTCGGGTTTCAAGGCGCGCCGAAGTCGGCAAACTACGCGGCATCCAAAGCCTATATCCAGTCGCTGGCTGAAGCTCTCCACATTGAGTTGAAGTCGGACGGTGTCGATATCGTTGTTGCTGCGCCAGGGCCGACCCGGAGCAATTTTGCCCGGCGCGCCAAACTGCAAATGGGCGCTACAGTCCGGCCCGAGGTTGTCGCTCGCCAGACCCTGACAGCGTTGGGCAAACGCATGACTGTTCGCCCCGGCTGGCTCTCCAAATTCCTCGGTCACTCACTTCGGTTGGCGCCGCGGTCTTTGCGAGTACGGATTATGGGCTCGATCATGAATGGGATGACGCAATGAAATACATAACAGGCATTTTCCTTACCCTGCCCTTGTTCGCTGGTTGTGCAACCATCTCACAAGAAGAGCATCTCGAAGCCAGCCAGGACGCGCCGGGTGAGATCTATTGGCCGGACGAATACAAGCCTGAAGAAGCCGGCTGGTTCCTGCACAACAGGATCGACATTGCGGCACCGCCCGAAGTGGTGTGGGACATCCTTGTTTCAGCCGACAGGTGGTCGGAGTGGTACGAGGGTGCTACCGAGGTTCAGCTACCCGGCGGTGCGACGCAACTCGACGAAGGCATGCAATTCTCCTGGAAAACGATGGGACAAAGATTCACGACGACCATCGTGGAGTTCGAACCGCCTTACAGGATGGGCTGGGAGTCGAAGAAAAGCACGATCCGCGCATACCACGCATGGCTGATAGTGCCGACCAAGTCCGGGTGCACGGTCATAACGGACGAGGCCCAGCACGGCTTCCTCACAGTCATGCAGCGAGTATTCCAGCCCAACAAGCTGCATCGGCTTCACGAAGTCTGGCTTGCGGAGCTCAAGACGCGTGCTGAGGCTGCTGTGCGTTGATGAGGAAACATGCCGTCATGGAAGGCGAAAAAGACGGCGATCGACCTGAATTAAAGTCGTAGCTATTCTAGAATCAGGCACTGACGTGAACTGGCATCCTATAGCCAGTTGGAAGACCAGGCGGATGGGTGAATTGGCGCAAAAGGCGAAACCGGGCGGGAATCAGCGGATGTACGCCAAGGGCATTACGCGTCGGGAAGCACTCATCGACACCGCCGCAGAACTCCTGGAGTCGCATTCTGTCGACGACATTTCACTCAAGCTGATCGCGGATACAGCGGGCATTGCGGTCGGTTCCGCTTACCACTTCTACCCGAACTCGAACGAGGTCTTTGCTGCCCTGGCCCGACGGTTCGGACAAGAGCTGGCAGCCGCGGTGGCTGGCCCCTTCAGTGATGACGAATCCGTCTCGTGGCAGGCCATGTGGCGAACGGCTATCGACCGCGCCGTCGCACTCTACGAGGAAAAACCCGCATATGCCCGGTTGATTATCGGCGGGCAGGCGCCGTCCGAGATCAAACTCAGTGATCGCGAAAACGACGAACGAATCGGCGAGCTCTTTGTCGAGATCATCGGTCGCAAGTTCGAGTTCCAGGATTTTCCCGATCGCAACCGTGTCTTCTTTATCGCCGTTGAAATCGTCGACCTTGTCCTGAGCCTGTCGATGATCAGGCTGGGTCACGTGTCGAAGAACATGGCCGACGAAGCGAAACGGGCGTCAATCGCCTACCTTCGAACGTACCTGCCCGAGAGTTTGCCGGAACGCGAATCCTCGGAGCCAGGCTAGGCCGGCTTCACTTTCCGTAAAAGTCGATCAGTTCGCTCTTCTGAGACTGGTTGTAGACTTCGCGCCCGCCGACGAATGTCTGCACGACCTCGGTCAGGTGCACCTCGTGAATCGGGATTTCAAAGATGTTGCGATCGACGACGACGAAGTCGGCGACCTTGCCGCTTTCGATACTGCCGGCTATGTCCTCCCGGTACTGTGAGTATGCGCCACCGGCCGTGTACATATGCACGGCTTCCTCGAGCGTGATCGCGTGCTCAATGTGCAGTGCGGGACCGGTCGTTACTCCAGGTGCCCTTCGGGTGACCATCGTCTCCATGGCCGCCCACGGATTGACTTGTGTGACCGTCCAGTCGGAGCCAACGGACAGGTGAGCACCGCTGTCTGCCAGCTCGCGCATCGGGTACAGCCAGCCGATTCGCTCGGCACCGATATCGGGTGTTATTACGTCGACCGCGGGCGTGTAGTACCAGAACACCGGTGAGAACTCGGCAATGACGTCGAGTTCCGCGAAGCGCGGAATATCGTCCGGATTGAGAATTGCCGTATGAGCGACCGCGTGGCGGAGCTTACTGCCGCGCTTGCGCAATTCCTCGATGCTGTCCAGGACGTGCCGGGCCGCGCCATCGCCGGCCGCATGTGCGCGTACGGTCAGCCCCATTTCGTCATAGGCAAACAGCCGTTCCGTGAACATCTCGGGATCGATGCGCCACGGTCCGTAATCGTCTTCAGTGCCTTCATAGGGCTCGGTCAGCACGGCTGTCTTTCCGGCGGCACCGCCATCCAGGACGAACTTGACGCCCAGCAGCCTCACGTTTTCTGAGGAATAGTCGTCCGGATTGGCAATCACCGTCCTCGACTTTACTTTCATCCACTCGTTGACCCAATCCGACGGGTCGGTGACGAAGGAAGAGATGCGCACGGTCAGGTCGTCGTTCCGGTCCAGCAGGACGTACGACTCCATGTACCATTCACGGCTCCAGACATCGGTGATCGACGTAATCCCGAAGCTGTTCAGGTACTGGAATATCGGAACGAGGCGGTCATAGGCGATCTGGTAAGCGGGCGGCTGGTCTCGCAGGTATTCCTCCCAGATGACGTGGGCCGCCGTTTCCCTGACCAGTCCCGTTAGCTCGCCGTTTTCGTCTCGCACGTAGTACCCGCCGGGCGGGTCCGGCGTGTCCCTGGTAATTCCGAGCAACTCGAACGCTTTTGTATTGACCAGCGCAGCGTGGCCGCTGACTTCCCAGAAATAGGCCGGTCGATCGTCGACCAATTCGTCGATAATCGACTTGTGCGACGGCTTGTCGAACATGCGAATGTTGCCGCCGTCATCCCACATGTAGTCGATACTGCCGCCGTAGACCCAGGGGGCATCGGGATTGGCCTGCAAGTAGGCTTTGACAGCAGCCGCGAAGTCCTCAAAAGAGTCTGCTTCGGCGTCTATGTTGACGTTGAAGTAGCTCTCGGCGCCGAGGTCCGGATGAATGTGATCGTCGATCAGACCGGGCAGCACCAGCTGGCCGTTGAGGTCCTCGATCCGCGTATCAGGGCCGATCAGGTGGCCCAGCGACTCACGCGAGCCAACGCCAACGAACCTGTCGCCACGCACAGCGAAAGCGCCGGCCCGCGGCTGTTCCTCGTCTACGGTATAGACCACGCCGTTGACGTAGACGACTTCCGCAGGGTCTTCAGGTGCCTTTGAATTCGAGCATGCGCCGAGAAGACCCACGCAAATCAGCAGAGCTTTGTGCCTTATGCTCATCGCCATTCAACCGCCGTCAACCAAATCCGAGGCGACCGCCACTGCCGCTTCGATGATCATCGGTGCAAGCTCTTCGGTCGTATCGGTCAGTTCCCGCGTGTGCATCCATCCCAGGTACGTGGTCAACCGGGCCATGATGAATATCGGAAGGTATTCGAGATCCGCATCCGGGAGATCGTGCTGCGTTCGGTAACCCTCGACGTAGGCCGCCAGCGCTTCATCGAAGTGCGGTTCGCCCAGGTGCACGAACAACGACGTCGCGAGCTCGAACATGTACCAGCCATACCCCGCATCGTCGAAGTCGATGAGCTGCAGCCTGTCTCCCTCGATCATGACGTTTTCCGGAAGGAAATCGGCGTGAATCAGGCCGTAGTTATGATCTGTCCGACCGAATTCGGTCAGGTGCGCACGAACGATTTCACGCGCCTTCACGATCAGCTCACGTTGTTCGTCCGTCAGCCGTTCGTTCTCCCAGAAGCGACCCCAGACGGGCTGCTCGCCAACCAGGCCTTCGACATCCCAGTGATGCCGCGTGAACCCGGCGGGAGCGACCCAGTCGCTGGAAAAGCGATGCAGCCGGCCTGCGAGTTTGCCAATCTTGCGATAGTTGGCCGCGATCTCATCGGCGTTGGCTACGATACCCTCTTCGATCGAGCCCATCGCCTCGCCGTCGATCCATGCAAGCAGGTCTACCTGCCTCGGCTCCGGCACTTCGTCGACCGAAACTGTGTCGAAAAGGTCGCCAGACAGGGTCGACTGGACTGCAGGCGTGCTGATGCCCCCTGCGTCAAGCGCCGCCATCCACTGCAACTCCGATCGCAACTCCGCATCGCTGTGATAGCCGGCGCGGTGAATCCGTAAAGCGTACTTCTCACCGCCCGGCTGTTCGACGCTGAATACGGCGTTTTCGCGCATCTTTATGAGGGTGAGCAAGGCGTCGTCGATGCCCCAGCGACGCAACGCATCGCTGGCCAGCGTTTCGTAAGCCCTGCCCTGTTCCGAGGGCGATAGTGAATAGAAATCGTTCATCGTATCGCCTAGAACCAGTTGTAGGTGAAATTGACGCCGTAGGTACGAACCTTGCCAGCCAGGCCAAAGATCATGTCGTTGCCCCAGTTCTTGCTCGGCTGGTAGAACTCGTCACCGATGTTTTTGCCCCAGAGTGACAGGCGCCAGGTGTCTTCGGCACTGATCAAGGTGACACGACCGTTCATCACAAACCAGCTTTCGGCAAGCATCTGGTCGTAGAAGACAAGCCCGCCGGCATCGCTGAGAATCGTCGAATAATCGTCGCTGTAGTTGAAGTCGGTAGCGAAGCGCAGCCCCATTCCGTTGGACAGTTCGACGTCATACGAGACGATGCCGCTGTATTGCATGCCGGGCGTCTGGGGCAACTCGCGTCCCGCGAGATCGGCACCGTAGAAGTCCGTGTACTCGATGACCTCACTGTCGAGGAACATGGCTGCCAACTTGATGTCCAGCGCTTCCGTTGCGAGCCAGTTCCACTCGATCTCGAGGCCCTGGACCTCGGACTTCGGGACGTTTGTCAGTCTGATCAACGGGCCGAAGAGGGTGTCAACGCTATCCAGCGTCTGCTTGTCCTCGTAATCGTAAAAGAATGCCGCCGCATTGAGCTGCATCGCACCATCCGCCAGTGTGGCTTTCGTGCCGAGTTCGTAGGCCGTCAGCGTCTCTTCCTTGTAGGCGGTCATGGCGCTCCAGTCGTTGACCGGGGAGCCGTTGTAGCCGCCTGACTTGAAGCCCGAACTGATGCTGGCGTATACGAGCGTGTCGTCGGACGCGAACCAGTCGAGTCCGACCTTGCCCGAGAAATTATCGGTACTGATTTTCTCCCTGAACAGCGGGTTGTCGATTTCTCCGGTCAGCGGGTTGACCGCAGCCCCGTCGATCGAGAGACATTCGCCCGGATCGAACGGGATGAAGCCGGGTTTGCTCAGCAGGAAGACGTTGTTGTAGATCCAGCTGATATCGCCTGAACCGTCATCGTGGGTGCAGCCCTCGTACTCGCGGTCTTCTTCGGTATAGCGCGCACCCAGGGTCAGTCGGAAGCTGTCGCCCATTTCGAACTCCGCATGCCCGAAGATGCCTAGGGCGTCAGTTTCCTGTTCATAGGCCGTGCGAAAACCGTTGAACCCGAGAGCACCACCGCCGGCGCCCGTGTTGGAAACGTCACCGATGAATTCGTCCTCGACCGTGTCGTTGGACAGGTAGAGTCCGCCTATCCAGGTGACACCGGCGCCGCCGTCGTAGCTCAAGCGTAATTCCTGGCTCATGGCGTCGATTTCGCTGTCCATGAAGCTGTCCCACAACGCGAGCGGTGTGCCATCCCAGTCCTGGGTCTCGGTGCGCTCGTACGTGCGATAACCGGTTATCGACGTCAATGCGTAGGAGTCGTTGATGTCCCAGTTGATCGTGAGACCGGCACCCGAGTTCTTGTTGTCACGCTTTGGACGCAAGCCCCAATCGGCCCTTGACGCATCCTGACTGGCCGGGCTGTATTGCAGGACATCCGCGAAACCCGCGAATCCGGGATCGATCGGCAAATCGGCGAGGAATGCGAGGACCGGGTAAAGACCTGGATTATTCGTCGTCGCAATACCCGGCTGCGTGTTGACCGGCACGGCCGCCGTGGTCAGTTCCAGAACAGCCGCGGCCTGGCCGTCTGATTTGTCGGTGTTGCCGTTGATGTTCAGCGTAATGTCGACCGTGTCGGACGGCGTCCATTGCAGCATCAGGCGGGCACCGAGCTCATCGATTTCGCCGAGCTTGTCGCCCGGCCGCGAGACGCTTTCTTGCCAACCTTCGCCCTGCTGGGTCGAGGTAACGGCGAGGCGGGCGCCAAACTGCTCGCTCAATGCGCCGCTGACGTATGCGTCCGTGCGGATGTATTCGAAATTGCCGATATCCAGCGACACGCCGGCTTCGAATTCTTCGGTGGGCTTTTTGCTGATGACGTTGATGGCGCCGCCGGTGTTGTTGCGCCCGTAGAGGTCGCCCTGCGGCCCTTTCAGTACCTCGATGCGTTCCACGTCAAACATGACGCCTTTCGTCATTGCCGGATACGGAAGAGCCACGTCGTCCAGATAGACACCAACGGTCGAGTTGCTGCCAATGCTGTAGTCATCGAAACCGACGCCACGAATCGTGTAAATCGGAATGCCTGTCGGTTGCGTCTCGGTCAGGACGAATCCCGGTGTGACGTTGGCCATCTCCGACGCATTGACGATTCCCATCTCGACCATCTGGTCGCCGGTAATCGCCGAAATACTGATCCCGACATCATTCAGGCTCTGCTCCCTGCGCTGCGCTGTCACCGTGACCTCTTCGATCACGGATTCCTGTGCGACAGCGATATCGGCGTTGAGAAATGAAGCCAGAACCAGCGTTGTAAGGCCTGATAACCCGTAGCTTGTCAAATTCATGTCTACCCCCCTGGATTTCGAATTTATTCGGGATTCGGCGCAGGATTACAGAATTTATTCGGGTTTTCAAGCGAAATATCGCCATTCGACCGGCTTTTTCTTGATTTAAACCAGTCTATATTCTAAATTTTGCAGCATCGAGTATCACGCGTATCGAAGAGGACAATTCCAATGAGCGGTTCTGCCGGGAAAGACGCCAAGGGATTCGAAAGACTGGGCCACGTCAATTTCAGTGGTCAATACGATGCGGACCAGGTCGACAACGCCGCGCTGATCGAGCGCCGCAACAAGTATTTCGCGGGCAGTTTTCTGTTCTTCCACAACCCCGTGCATCTCGTGCGCGGCGAAGGCGTCTGGCTGTACGACGATCAAGGACGAAAATACCTGGACGCCTATAACAACATCCCGAATGTCGGCCACTGCCACCCGCGGGTCGTCGAGGCCATTTGCGAGCAGGCCAGGAAACTCAATACGCACACTCGCTACCTGCACGAGAACATCGTCAACCTTGCGGAGCGAATCGCGGGCACCACGCCCGAGGGGCTGGACGTGTCGCTGTTCGCGTGCAGTGGAACCGAAGCCTGTGAGCTTTCCCTGCGGCTCGCCCGGCACGTCACGGGGAACACCGGGATCATCGTGATGGAGAACTCCTATCACGGTAATTCCAAGCTCGTCGGCGAGATGTCGACGATCACTTATGCTGCCGGTGAACGGCCACCCTGGATCGCCACGGTTGAACCACCGAACACCTATAGGGGACCGTTTCGCGAAGGAGACGGCGACCTCGCCCGCAGGTACGCCGACCTTGTTGACGATGCGATTTCGCAGCTGCAAGCAAACGGTCACGGCGTCGCCGCCTTCGTGTGCGACGCGATCTTCGATTCACAGGGCACACTCGAAGCCCCCGCCGAGTACTTCAAACTCGTCTTCGAGAAAGTGCGCGCAGCGGGTGGAATGTGTATCGCAGATGAGGTCCAGGCAGGCTTCGGTCGCACCGGCAAGTATTGGGGATTCGAGCACTACGATGTCGTGCCCGACATCCTGTTCGCGGGCAAA
>JAAUXY010056336.1_pt1 | contig 10393 bp, 16 predicted proteins | sample 7278121 | NCBI WGS metagenome assembly JAAUXY01 (sample SAMN14350117, study PRJNA611818) | marine sediment metagenome | isolation source: surface marine sediment (1.8m) | place: French Polynesia: Moorea | collected 2018-08
ATAAGCCTCCCACGGCCTCAGAGAGGGCGTTTTAGTGGGTGATGATACGGATCAAGGGCGCGCGAAAGGGGTCAAACGCATCTACAAAGCGCACAAACTCAAAGATAAGTCCACCGGGGGTTATCGGATGGGTCAGTCGCTGGTGATGTTGTTGCTGGTGACCCCCGTGCTGACGATTACGGTGGGTTTTGCCTTTTATTAAGGTGATTAAGGTGATCGGAAACAAAACGAGCTTTTTGAAAAGAAAAGCCCATCGACTTGAGCAGTTGGCTGAGGTAATGAACAGAATACGACACGCCGAATCGCTCGTGCATCAATTGTTGGATCATCGGGCTGCGCCAACAATTACCGCAAAACCCTGCTTTAGCTGGCCCCTGGTCAATCAGTTGGGCGAGTTCGCGTCGTTGAGTTTTCGCTAATTTGGAGGGTCTGCCAGGTGACTTGCGGCGTTTGAGCCCGGCCACGCCTGAGCCTAGAAACCGGCTAATGTGAATAAGTAGCATAAACGCAGTTTTTCATTGAGCATGGAAGTAGCGAAAGACCACAGAGTTGTCAATCAGGTGAGGCAACAGCCATAGGGTACTCGCGGCTCTTAAGCTGAGCCGTATCAATTTGAGAGAAACGGCCAACTGGCTCATGTGGCTTGAGGGGGTGTCCGTTTTTACTTGACTACGTCATTCATGCGTGGATGAGCTATTGCTTAATGTTCACGAGTACCTGTTTTCCTGACATGAGATGCTCATACTGAGTGACTAATTTGCCAAACAGTTGCGCTGCTTGCTCATCACTACCTGCCACTAGGGTTTCCCACAGTCGCGGTGGAAAATGTGTGGGGTCGTACTGAATAATCAAGGATGCAGCGCTCGGGTTGATACGGATATTATGGATCCCGTCCAGCGATTCTAAGAAAGATTTCAGCCCGTTGCTAGTCAATGTCGATGCGTGCTCGTACAGTGCCGGTCCTGCACGAAAGCGTACCCGCCCTGGCACATGATGCACAATGCTGAGATGCCGGCGCAGATCGAGCAGTGATTCCATGTCTATGTAAGTCATAACCAATTACGTTCAACTCTCCTTTCACATATGTCTCTAAGAGCTTGTGAATTACTCCCAGCGTAAAGCGAGGGTTCATAAGGCGTGTCTGGAATGTTGTAAAATGCCCAAATAAAATGTAGCAGAAGCTGTGCAAGCTGTACATTGCAGAACATGCAACGAAACTATACGCGTTCAGAGTGGCTTCAGTTTTAGGAGAGACTTATTCATAATTATGTTGCAAGCTCTCAGCGCATGCCTGTACTAATTCGATCAGCTCAAGCGCAAATAACCAATCTTCTGTTGAACCCTTACCCTCTTCTTTGAGATAAATCTCCAAACCCACATAGATTATTGTCTGGTCGTTCCAAAGCTGTTCTGGGATCAGTGTACGAGCCGCGATCATGGTTTCTCCATCCGAGCTGTAGGGTATATTTTTTTCCGCATCCTTTAAAATTTTTACCAATCGCAACTTATCGCCTATGCCAATCTGCTTTGACCGATCTTTAACACACCGCAGCATCTGCTGATGGCGGCAATAAAGCTCCGCACAACGTCCAGAGTCGTTCAACCCGCTATGCAAATCGAGTAGCAACCGGTATTGACCCTTCACCTGTTGCCACAATTGAAGGTAAATCTCCCGGTGCCTTGTGTTGTAGTAAAATAAGCCATCAGTGCCGGATCGGGTATGGGATATCCCTTGCGGGATGCGCATTATTTGAATGCTCCGTTTGTCTAGCAGTTCCGCGACTCGGTCCCCGAAACCGAGCTCCTCCCGATGAATACCCGTCACCAATAGCGTTTGCACCATATTAGTTCAGTCGCTCTCATCTATCGGACACTGGTCTGGCATCGAGTAAAAGATTTCCAAATTCAAATGATTCTCCAGTATTTGTGATAACGTTGTTTTTCGGCGGGACAACGGGCTGGGGGCTGGGGTTGAGTACTCAAGAATGGACCTAGGTGAAGCTATGTTGTCCTAGCCTCAGAATCTGTGACCGGATCCCCGACCAACGCAACGGGGTGTTTCTGGCAAGGCACGGGAGTTTCGATTATCGGGAGTGTAGATAGCTCTACATGATCAAATATCAGGGACCCGCAACGCCGCCAGATACGATCTGGGGCGTCCGCAGTCTTAGTTTAATTTTTTAAACAAGCTTTCAGCCCTTCCATTCGTAAATCTCTGTAGTGGCTGGATCACACTGGCAACAACTACTGCTACCGCACGTTGTGCCCATAGGCAATTTTTCTACCCGGCCCTTGGTTACCCACTTCTCCAACATGCCACGAAGGGCTTCCGGATCGATGTCGAAGTGATATGCCATATCGACTATCGATGCCCGTTTATGGCTCTGCAGATAATCACGCAACTCGGAAAGTATCATGAGTCTCTCCCTATTAACCAGTAGGGGGCGAGGCCCGCTGCCGGACAGCAGGCCTGGTCTTATCAGGTATGTTCCAGCTGTCCAGTACGCAGAGCAATTTGTTCGCGCCCCCAATACCGCATTATGGCCATGGTGACAATGAATAGGGCCAGCATACCAGCGATCCAAGCCATGGAAAACCCGGGATGGCGCGTAAATGCAGCGACCTGATAAAAGATCGAAGCCACCATATAAGCAAGTCCCGTGGTCCAGCCGGCTACGAATAGAGTCCACCCCATGCTCGTTTCCCGATACACCGCGGCCAGTGCCGCTATACAGGGGAAGTAGAGCAAGATGAATAACAGGTAGGCAAAGGCTCCAGCTGCGCCGTCGAAACGAGCTTGCATGGCGCCGAAGGTGCCGGTGGCTACTTCCTGCTCTCCGGCTGCAGTCTCAATATCACTGACGTCTCCAATGCCTAGTCCCAAGGGGTCAACCCAGGCTCCAAGGCTGTCGACAAGATTGGGGGGGATAGTGGCAAATGCCTCGGCCAAACCGCTCCAGAGCTCGAAACCAGAATCAACCTCTCCCTCAACGGGCTCCTCGACAGTGGGCGTTTGTTCCGCTCCCCCGCCATGCCAGCTCAGCGGTCTGGGGTTCATTTGGCTGGGCCGCAGGGCCTCGGCTCGAGCCTCTTCCTGTTCAGCCATGGCGGAGTACAGGGAATCCAGGGTGCCCACGACGGCTTCTTTGGCCAAGATACCCGTGAAAATTCCCACCGCCGCTGGCCAGTTGTCCTCGTCCAGACCCATCGGCGAGAAGGCGGGTGCGATGTGACGGCCAACCTCACTCAGCATCGACTTGTCGCTGTCCTCATTGCCGAAGGAGCCGTCGGTGCCGACAGCATTGAGCACATTGAGCACCAGCACCATCGGCAAGATGATCTTGCCAGCGCGGAACATGAAAGTCTTGGTGCGGTCCCAGGTGCGCAACAGCACACCTTTTAGGGTTGGTACGTGGTAAGGCGGCAGCTCCATCACGAAGGGGGCGGTCTGTCCCTGCAAAATCGTGGTTTTCAAGGCCAGCCCGGTCAGCACAGCAAGGGCAATGCCGATCAAGTAAAGACCAAAGACAACGTTTTGTCCACCCACGGGAAAAAAGGCGGCGGCAAACAAAGCGTAGACCGGTAACCGCGCACCGCAGGACATGAACGGCGCCATGACGATAGTCATGATACGGTCGCGTTGATGTTCCATGGTGCGGGTGGCCATGATGGCCGGCACGTTACAACCGAAGCCTACAATCAAGGGCACGAAGGCCTTACCCGGCAGCCCTACCGCACGCATGAAGCGGTCCATGACGAAGGCGGCCCGGGCCATATAACCGGAGTCTTCCAGCGCCGAGAGGAACAGGTAGAGGAAGCCGATCACAGGGATAAAAGTGGCCACCACCTGAATACCGCCGCCGATGCCGTTGGCTACCAGCACCGTTAACCACTCCGGCGAGCCCAGGCTGGCCATCCACTCACCTAGCCCATCCACCAGGAGGGTACCAGTGAAGAGGTCGAAAAAATCAATGAAGGCACCGCCGATGTTGATGGTGAACATGAACATCAGGTACATCATGACCAGAAAGATGGGAATGCCTAAGGCGCGATTGAGTACGATACGGTCGATCTGGTCAGAAGTATTGCGTTTAACCTGGCGTTTCCTGTTAACGGTGTCCGCGGTAACCTTATTAACGAAGCCGTAGCGGGCATCGGCTACGTTGATGTCAATATCATCGCCCAGGGCCTGTTCCGTTTCCGCCTGAATTGAGACCAGTTTTTTCATCACTGCGTCACCGGCGATACGGCTGGCCAGGGTATCACCCTCCAGCATGCGCACCGCAAGCCAACGCGGATCCGCTTTGTTCTCTCGAGCGATGGCCTCGATTTCAGGGATCAAGCGCTCAACCGCCTGCTCGATGGGTGCGGCGTAAGCCACACTCGCCTGCGGGATCTGCTTATGCTGTACAGCCTGGAAGATCAACTCTTTGAGTTTGCTCACCCCTTCTCCAGTGGAAGCGACGATCGGAACCACGGGGCAGCCTAGATGTTGGGCAAGTCCCTCCACATCGATTGTCAATCCCCGCTCCCGAGCCATGTCCATCATGTTCAGCGCCACCACCATGGGCACCTTCATTTCCAGCAACTGAGAGGTTAGGTAAAGGTTGCGCTCCAGATTGGACGCATCGACAATGTTAACAATCAGATCCGCCTCGTGCTGCGCCACATAGTCCCGGGCGATGCGCTCGTCAATGGAGACATTTTCTTCGGCGACATCCAGCGAGTAAGTGCCGGGCAAGTCCACCAATTCAAACGCTGCATCCTGAAAAACATAGCGCCCGGTCTTGCGCTCAACCGTCACGCCCGGCCAGTTGCCGACTCGTTGCTTGGCGCCGGTCAAGGCATTGAACAGAGTCGTCTTGCCGCAGTTGGGATTTCCCACGACGCCGATGGTAAATTGTGTGCGCATTATCTATTGCCTCTCGATCAAAACGGCTTCCGCCTCTTCTTTACGGAGGCTCAGGTTGAATCCGCGCACCTGAATCTCCACAGGGTCCCCCATAGGAGCGTAACGGGTGACGCTAAATTCCACGCCGGGCGTCAATCCCATGGACAACAGTTTCTTGCGGTATGCTTTACCGCCTTTATTGAAACCCACCACCCGACCGATGTCTCCCACGGCCATCTCCTTCAAGCTATCTGCCATCAGTTGTGTCTCCTGGATGAAATAGTTTGTTCAAATCCCCTTGAACAGGCAATGGCCAGACGAAGGTTGCGAAACCGCTCAAATTTAGGTTCGAAATCCCAGTCGCTGTGGCTATGCGTAGAAAACTGCTCTAGGGCGATTATTATTACTGCCGAATTACCATGATCTTTTGTGCCATACCGGCCCCCACGGCCAATCGCGTTTCACCACGAATCACTACCAGGTTGGCGCCCTGGCGTTGGGATACAGTCAGCTCGCTGCCGACGTTCAGCCCCAACGAGGTCAGGCGCATTTCCAGGCCTTTTCCGCCGCGTAATAAAAACACCTTGACCCGTTCACCCTCTTGAGCCATTGCCAGAGGAAATGGGGCTTTGTCCTTCGGTTTATTGGTTTGCATCGGATTTTTCTGGCGCCAATTCCCCTTAATCTTCAGACACCACACAGTTATCCTCGGACTGTGGATCCCCGCAAATGGTTATTTGAGTAAAGCTACTCAATGGAGTGTTCATTCTCCTTTATTGCATCCCGATAGAGCATTAGCATTACAAAATTCGCTATCCTATAGTATAATAATATTATTAATAATCATTATTATTGTGATATTAGCATTTGTTAATGTCAATTACCTTTTTAATCCTTGTATCTTTTTCCAGATCGTATAAGCTGTCCTCTCCAGGTTGAGGATTGCATTCAATTGGAAATTGAGTTAGCAGGTGAAACAAAAAAGTAATAATGATAATAAAGATCTCAGATCACTTGTTAGCGTTTACAGGTACTACCATTAACATTACCAGTGAGGGCACCCAGAATAACACCGGGTATTGCAACCTCCTGCAACTCGAAATCGCACTGGATCTCGAGAACTAAGTCGGCAGTTAAGACCCGCAGTCTCTCAGAAAAAGCACTTGTTTGCGCCTATGTTAATATGTTCTCGGTTTTTATCATTGATCAATTGGACAAAGCGACGTTTCGCGTCTACAGAAATGAGAACTACTAACTATGTATTGGAGAAATTAGGGGCAGGTCCGTCGTTCTATGCATCTAGCACCCGATATCGAAACGTACAGCCGGCGGCTTTGTGGTTGCAGCAACGGCCGCTGTGGAGTTAGATCGAATTTGGGTAGGAAACAACATTAACTGCGATACTAGAGTAGTAGTTAATAGCATACTAACTGCCGTCTCCGTGATCGTTAGTTTGAATCCGGTTTCTCAACCGGTCCTTTCAACTTTTCTGAAATCGGTGGAGTAAAGACAATGAGCGAGCATCAGTATGGAGCAGATGAGCAGACTAATCGTGCCGGCTCAGGCGGCGAGAAGGGTCAAGGTGGTGCGACTTCGGATCCGGGTGAAGCAGCCGGCGCACGGGGCGGTACGGTGCCTCCCGGATACTATCAAGCGACTCAGGGCCCGATGGGCGGTGCAGCGCAACCTGGCCCTGGTGCACACGGTGGTTACGCCGCGGATCCGGCCTACTACCCGCATGCCAATTTTCAACCAGGTATGGGACAGTATCCGCATGCACCAGCTATGGGGATCCCTCAGTATGTGCATTACGCCGCTCCCCCGTATGCACCGAATCCCAGCATGGGCTATTACGTTCCACCACCGGGAATGAACCCGCAATATACCCCACCGGGCGCTCTTCCAGGGTCAGGTCGGCCGGGCGCTGGCATGCACGCGGGGCAGGGAGTGCATGCAGGCATGTCCCAATTCGCCGATGAGCTCGCCAACGGAGGAAGCGGTCTCTCAAGTTTAGGTAGGATGCTAAATCTGGACGATTCAGAATTCTGGAAAGGTGCACTGATCGGCGCCGCCGTCGTGCTTCTGCTCACTAATGAGTCCGTGCAGAATGCCTTATTTAAAACGGGTGCAAAAGCCAAAGAGGCGGTAAAGAGCGGTGTCGAAAAGGTAAAGAAGACTGCCCGCGACGCAACGGAAGAGATCAAAGAGAAGCGTTAGACCATGAGCGAGTATTTTCCCATCACGTCCTACAGTGTACCGACGGGCCATGATCAGATGCTGAGCGAGGACACCTGCGCCGGTCTCTTGCGCTTAGCCACATTAGGTGCTGTCGTCGGCGGATCGGTTGCAGCCGCTGCCAACATTCGGCGAGTCCAATGCGATCAGGTCGACGCCAATCAAGCGCTATTAGACACCGGGCGCACTGCAGTGGCGAGTGCCGCCGCGACTGCTCTGGCGGGTGCTGCCGCGACTGCTATCACGAACGAAGGTTTACCTCGTCTCGGCATCCTCTTCGCTATTGGCACAGCAGCCATGTATGGCATTCAACGTTGTTCAGAGGAGGGCTAAGACCATGATATATGGACCTCAGCGCCAGCGTCATGGCACAACCAAGAATATTGTTGAAGGCATCGGTGGAGTTAACGATCGAAAATTTTCCTCAATCCGTTTTCCTATTGCGATCGCCTTATTCTAGCGGGTCCTAGCGCTTTAAACACTTACCGGTACACGCCAAAAGCCGAGAAGGAGAATGAGACATGACACAGAACGACTACCCCACACATTCAATGCAACGGCAACAGGCCGATACGGTTGCATTCCAACCGCATCGACCCTCAGCCCACCCTAATACTAACTACTTGGAACTTGGCAAATTCGGCGCCATTGTCGGGTTCTGCGGTGCAGGTGCAGCCAATCTGCGGCGTATGCAGCGCGATGAGATTAGCGGCAGCGAGGTCTTGTTCGACTCATTGCGCACCGCTGTTGCTGCCGGTCTGGCCACAGCCACGGCCAGTTTCGTCGCCAATCAGTTCCGTAGTTCCTCTCTCTCATTGGCTGCTACGCTGGCAACGGGAACCGCGGTGATGTATGTCTTAAACACAGAATCCCGGGAGAAGACCGATGAGCAGTGACTATTATGCCCACCCGATGCAGTATCCGCACGCGGCGCAGTTCCGCGTACCGTACGGTTATCAGGTGGGGCAGGGGGGCTATCCCACTGTCGGTTATCCCATGTACGGCGTCTATCACGATCCGTCCTATGTCCATGGCGCGATGCAGGCACCCGCCTATAGTGCGCAACAAAGCGGATCTTTTTTTAATTTCTCAAACGACCGCTTTTTAAAAGGACTGCTGATCGGGGCCGCGGCCACTTATTTACTGACAAATGAGAGCGTACAGCGCACCGCCATCAAGGGCGTAGCAAAGGCCTGGTCCCTGGTCCAGGGTGGGGTCGAAGAACTTAAGGAACGCTTTCACGACGCTGAAGCCGAGATTCAGGCTGCCGAAGCGGCAAAGGATGAGTGATCTAGTGGGCGTGTGGATTGGAACCGACAGAGAGCGCTGGACTTCTAATGCTGTTTTAGATCCTCAGCTAGCGACGCCCCCACAAGCTACACGCTCCTCTTACCTAGCACGGAAGTTTGCCGTAAAGAGTGATCGACTCATCGGCGGCCTGCTCAAGGGGACCGCGCTTCTATATTTTTTAGGTAAGGCTCTTGCGCTTGGCTGTCCTGATGACCGCAATGGCGATTAGCGACTATCGCGTAGTGCATGAAGTCCCCGGCCGATTACGCTTTAGGGTTCCATCGCTGGGTGAGCCCGGATTCGAAGCCTCCTATATGGAGGCGTGGGTAGAGGCAGTGGCGGCTGTTACAGAGGTGCGCGCCAACCGTCCCGCACGCACCTTAATTGTGCACTATCGGGGCGACAATGTGGCCCGTGCTGCAGTGATCCAGCGGTTGGAGGCTTTTTCGCCGGAGGAGATTCCCGGTTACAGCGAACAAGGGGTGCGTGAGGCCGAGATTGTTCCGATGGTCACGACGGCCATGACGCTAGCCGTTATGCCCTTTCTGACCCCACGGTTACAGAAGCTGCTGACCTTCATCAACATTAGCTCCACCCTCGTCAAAGGAGCTGACACTCTGCTCAGCAGAGGTATCAAGATGGAGGTCCTCGATGCCCTGGCGGTTGGTCTCGCAGCGGCCAACGATAAGTACTACACAGCCAATGTCACCGACTTTCTGCTGAATCTGGGCGAGTTCCTAGAACGGCGTACTGCGCGCCAGTCCGACCGCCTGCTACGCAGACTACTGCGGCCTAAGCCTGCCATGGCATGGGTGGAGCGCGAAGGCGAGCTGGTTCAGGTTCCAGGCGAAGAGGTTCTGGAGGGCGACTTTGTCACTGTCGGCGTGGGCGAGACTGTTCCGGTAGACGGACGGGTCGTAGAAGGCGCCGCATTAGTCAACCAGTCCGCCGTCACCGGCGAAGACGTCCCGGTTCGCAAGGAACGCCCTCGCCGGGTAATCTCTGGCTCAGTGGTGGTGGAGGGACGCATCCGCATAGAGGCAACCCAAGTCGGTAAAGACACTACGACTGCGCGGGTTGCCCGCTTCATTCAGGAATCCCTCGGTAAACGCTCCGACACTCAGCGCTTGGCCGACGAACTGGCCGACAAGCGCGTTTATCTGACTTTAGGCACGGGTGGTGTGATCTACGCACTGACGCGGAATCTCACCCGAATGGAGTCTGTATTTCTGGTCGACTACTCCTGTGCCTTGAAGCTGGGCACACCGGTGGCTTTTAAGTCAGGTATGTACCGTGCGGCCGACTGCGGTGTGCTGATGAAGGGCGGCGAGGCCATAGAGCATCTGGCGAACGTGGATACCGTGGTCTTTGACAAGACCGGCACTCTCACCCACAGCGAGCTCGTTGTCACAGAGGTTGTTGTCCTTGGGGATGGGGGGGGCGTAATGAGGAGGATTTGTTGGCGTTAGTGGCTTCGGTTGAGGAGCACGCCAGTCATCCGGTAGCTAAGGCGGTGGTGGAGGCGGCTAAAGAACGGGACCTAAAACACATCTCCCACGGCGAAGTAGACTACCTGGTCGCCCACGGTATGTCCGCCGATTTTGGCGGGCGCATCGTGGTCGGTAGTCGCCACTATCTGGAAGAGCACAAAAAGATCCGCTTTGGACGTTACAATAAAAGGATCGAGCGCCTACAAGACGAGGGTAAGACATTGCTTTTCGTGGGAAATGAGAGAGACCCGGTCGGCCTCATCGCTCTACAGGACACGTTAAGAGAAGAGGTACCCTCGATTTTTAACCGGTTGCGAGGGCTAGGGATCAAACAGTTTATCATGATCACCGGCGACCGAAGATCGAAGGCAGAGGCCCTAGACCCCCTGCGCAGAAGTTTCTATACACTTGCCACTGTCAATTGAAGCGTCAGCCAAGCTGGGGCATGGAGTATTGGGGAGCAGCGGAAGCCGTGCGTTAACACGAA
>JAAUXY010191819.1_pt1 | contig 10393 bp, 9 predicted proteins | sample 7278121 | NCBI WGS metagenome assembly JAAUXY01 (sample SAMN14350117, study PRJNA611818) | marine sediment metagenome | isolation source: surface marine sediment (1.8m) | place: French Polynesia: Moorea | collected 2018-08
GAGGCGCGGGAGATCTTTGATTCGGTTGAACTGGCCGATGATGGAAAGGTCTTCGAATTCTGAATTTTCTAATCACTTGAAATTACCCTGAAAGCCGGTAAAAAATAACATTTTCCTCAGCTCGGCGGCATGTAAATGAGAGCTAAATTCTCTAAATTGCATCCCTATGCATGAAGATCTCGGTAACAATCGAAAATCATATGGAAAGGGTGCACTTTATGAGCAAACCCTAACAGATAATCCCATGGAGTTATTCAGGGACTGGTACCTCCAGGCTGAGTCAACAGATGGGGTAGAAGAGGCCAATGCTATGACCTTGGCGACTAAAGGAGTAGATGGATTTCCCAAAGCCCGGGTGGTCTTATTAAAAAAGTACACTTTTGAGGGGTTTATTTTTTATACGAATTACAATAGTGAAAAAGCCAAAGCCATAAACAAAGACTCCCGTGTTTGCCTTTCGTTCTTTTGGCCCAGTCTGGAAAGACAGATCATCATCAAGGGAGAGGCCGAAAAAATAGCAGAGAATCTTTCCGACGGGTATTTTGAATCCCGCCCGGATGGCAGCAAGTTGGGCGCCATAGTGTCTCCCCAGAGTTCGGTGATCCCTTCTCGGGACTATCTGGACAAAAAGTTAAAAGAGCTGGAAGAAGAGTATGCGAACAAGGAAATAGAACGGCCTGAATACTGGGGCGGATATATTGTAAAACCGCAATCCCTGGAATTCTGGCAAGGCAGGCCTAATAGATTACACGACAGGATCCGATACAGTCTTCAGCCCGACTTCAATTGGAAAATTGAAAGGCTTGCACCTTAATTGATATAGTAATGAAAACACTCATATTGGTTCGTCACGGTAAATCTTCCTGGGAATACCAGGTTAGTGATAAGGATCGTCCATTGAAGGAAAGAGGCATCAATGACGCCCATAGGGTAGGCGCCCATTTTAAAACCAATGCTGCAGGACTCGATGCCGCATTTTCATCACCGGCATGCCGCGCCTTGCATACAGCTATGATTGTACTAAGAGAGTTTGATTTCCCCCTGGAACTGTTTGAAGTTACAGAGGAACTTTATGATTTTTCCGGTGGTTCAGTAGCCGATTTTGTCAGACAGCTGGACGATGAGTTGCAGAAAGTGATCATTTTTGGCCATAACTATGCGTTTACCAATATCGCAAACCAGATGGGGGATACACCTATTGACAATGTACCTACGGCCGGATTGGTACAAATTACATTTCCAGAGGAGCGATGGAGCTCGGTGAGTCAGGGTAAAACAGAGCATATCCTTTTTCCAAAACAATTGAGATAATGTCAAAACCTATAGTCGCTAAACCAAAAAAGCAATACATCAACCGCGAGATCAGTTGGCTGATGTTCAATGAACGAGTGCTTCAGGAAAGTGCCGATAAAGAAGTTCCTCTTATAGAACGCCTGCGTTTTCTGGGGATATTTTCCAACAATCTGGACGAATTCTTCAAGGTGCGCTATGCGACGGTTAAGCGGATTGTGCTGGCAGGAAAAAAAGGGAAAAGTGCCCTCGGAGGTGAAAAGGCCAAAGTCTTACTTGCCCAGATAACGAAGATCGTGATCGATCAGCAGGCAAAAAGTCTGGCCATACTGGAGGATATTGAAAAGGAATTGGCCGATCAGAATATATTCGTCATTAATGAGACCGAGGTTAAGGATGGCCAGGCTGCATTTCTAAAGGACTATTTCATACAGCACGTAAGTCCTCAATTGATGACCATTATGCTAAACGACCTGACCAGCTTTCCGATGCTGAAGGACACTGTAGCTTACCTGGCGGTCAGAATGGTGATGGAGCCCGAGGATGAGGATTCATCTGAAGAGGTCCGATATGCACTCATTGAAATACCTAGAGAAGTAGACAGGTTTGTTGTAATGCCCCGTGAAGGTGATAAGAATTACATCATGATCCTCGACGATCTGATACGCTATTCGCTCCACAGTATTTTTTCCATGTTTGAATTTCACTCCGTATCGGCTCATATGATCAAGATCACCAGGGACGCCGAATTGGATATCGACAATGACCTCAGCAAAACATTTATCGAAAAGATCTCCTCCAGTGTTCAGGGCAGGAAGATCTCAGATCCCGTCCGTTTTGTCTATGACAAGAATATTGAGGCAGATACGCTACAATTTCTCAAGGATAAGATGCGTATTCAGGATACAGATAGTGTTATTCCGGGCGGGAGATATCATAACCGACGCGATTATATGGGGTTTCCAAGCATGGGCAGGTCCGATCTTATGTATGAGAAGATCATGCCACTGCCTATTCGCGGGCTCAGTCTTGAAATGAGCCTCTTGGAACGTATCGCCCAAAAAGACTATTTGCTCTACACTCCCTATCAGACCTTTTCCTATGTGGTTAAATTCCTGAGGGAGGCTGCGCTTGATCCCAAGGTACGGAGCATTAAGATCACTGTTTATCGACTGGCAAAAAATTCGCAGGTCGCGGCCTCGCTGATCCAGGCTGTTAAGAATGGGAAACAGGTAACTATGCAAATTGAGCTGAGAGCACGTTTTGACGAACAGGCCAATATTGAATATGCGGAAGAGTTGCAGTCTGAGGGTGTGAAGCTGATCTTTGGTGTACCCGGCCTAAAAGTTCATAGTAAAATATGTGTGGTAGAGCGTGAAGAAGAGGGTGATATTAAGCGCTATGGCTTTGTCAGTACGGGTAATTTTAATGAGTCGACAGCCAAGATATATACCGATTATACGCTGTTTACCGCAAATGATGCCATTCTCAAAGAGTTAAAAATCGTCTTTGACTTTTTTGAAACTACCTACAAGATCTACAAGTACAAGCATCTGATCGTATCACCGCATTACACTACCAACGCCTTTGTAAAACTTATAGACAGGGAAATAGCCAACGCCCGGGAGGGTCATGAGGCCTTTATCAGGATCAAGATGAACAGTTTTACCTCTTATAAAATGGTAGATAAACTATACGAAGCCAGCCAGGCAGGGGTAAAAATTCAATTGATCATCAGAGGTGTATGCTGCCTGATACCTGGTGTGGAAGGCATGAGCGAGAATATAGAAGCTATCAGCATAGTTGACAAATTCCTGGAACACCCCAGAATATTCATCTTTGGTAATCAGGGAGATCCACTGGTATATATTTCCTCGGCAGATTGGATGACCCGTAATCTCGATAACCGGGTAGAAGTAGGATGCCCGATCTATGATGAGGATATAAAACACGAACTCATAGATACATTTGAGATATCGTGGCGCGACAATGTAAAGGCCAGGATATTTGATGGAGAACAGGATAATAAGTACAGGCGAAACGATCTCCCAAAACTGCGTTCGCAGTTCGCCATGTACGACTACTATCTAAAAAAGCTCAAAGCCTGATTCTCTCTTTGGTGGTCTGAGGCCCTAACCGTGGATACTGACGTTTTTACCAAGGTCTTTCATGATCTCCGCTTCATATTCGAGCAGGGCCTGCCATTTTTTATCCACTTCTTCCCGGTCTCCGATTTGCCGGGCAAATCTGAGGAACATAGTATAGTGATTGGCTTCGCTTACCATAAGTTTTCGGTAGAATTCAGCCAGGTTCCTGTCCTGTAATTCTTCAGAAAGTAGTCTGAATCTTTCACAACTCCGGGCTTCTATCAAAGCCGCGTAGAGCAGGCGATGCACCAACTGAACTTTGCGTTCGCCTCCTTTTGGAAAGAACTTCATTAAGGCTATAACATATTCATCTTTCCGGTAGCGACCCAATGTTTTACCGCGTGCCAGGATCAGGTCGTGAACCATTTTAAAATGGCCCATTTCCTCACGTGAAAGCGCTACCATCTCCTGAACTAAATCCGGATATTCAGGAAAGTTTACTATAAGGGAGATAGCTGTACTGGCTGCTTTCTGTTCGCAGTATGCATGATCGGTTAGAATTTCGTCGATGTCTTTCTCCACAATATTGACCCATCTCGGATCAGTAGGTAATTTAAGCCCTAACATAGAAGTTTATTCTCATTCGGTTTGTGTAATTCAAAATTACGGATTCTGGCCTATATTTTTTCAATAATGTACTCTGAAATGACCCGATCTCAATATATTTGAGTGCCAGACGAAGTTTACACAAAAAATTGCTGGGAATAACTAGTTACATGTCTCTATCAGACGAAAATCACACGATCAGATTACACGAATTGCTTCTATCGAAGCTGAGTGAACCTGAACTGCTCTGGCTTCAGGATTCTCTGGATAGTATAACGAAAAAGGGAGATACCGCCAAGTTGTATCTTACTTATAGTCAACTGTCCGCACATATTGAACAAAAGCCTCTAACACCGGATCTGGATATGGATGAGGTGAGTGCTTATTTGTTGCGTCAGCAGGCAGATAATTTGGAACTTTCCAGGTTATACCTCCTCGCGAAGGTGTTGGATCGGGATTTTGATTTCTTTGTGCAGAAAGTAGCAAAGATCATTCAGGTAGCTGATCAATCTGAGTTAATCACATTTCTTAAGTACCTTATTTTACTGCCTCATCCGGAGGCATTTACATTTAGTGCTGTTGAGTCACTCAGGACCAATATCACTCCCGTTTTTGAGGCGATCAGTATGAAGAATCCTTACCCCGCCACCTACTTTAACGACCAGCAGTGGAATCAGATGTATCTAAAAGCTGCTTTTATGCAATTGAATCTTAAAGATATCGTTGGAGTAGAGGAACGTGCCAATTCAGATTTGGCCCGGATCATTTCAGACTATGCCCATGAACGTTGGGCAGCATCAAGGAATATTGATCCGGTGATCTGGCGGCCGGTATCAGCATTTATGAATGAGGCCATATTGGCAGATATGAAGCACTTGTTAGAAAGTGATAACGAGCAGGAGAATTGGGCTGGGGCACTTTGTTGTTACAGCTCAGCTCATTCTGAGGCATTGAAGCTTTTGGCAGACAGACCTGAATTACAACAACGGATAGAAGAAAAAAGACTCAATTGGAGCGATATTAAATAGGAATTATGGAAGGTAAAATGATGTTTATAGACCCACACATACATATGACATCGCGCACTACAGATGATTATGAAAATATGGCTGCAGCCGGTGTTGTAGCGATCATAGAACCTTCGTTCTGGTTGGGTCAGCCAAGGACTCAGGTTGGATCATTCCAGGACTATTTCAGCAGCCTGGTGGGATGGGAACCTTTTCGCGCCAGTCAGTTTGGAATAAAACACTATTGTACCATAGGACTCAATTCAAAAGAGGCTAATAACGAAGCACTGGCTGAAGAAGTTATGGAACTCCTGCCACTTTATTTACACAAGGAGAATGTTGTAGCCATCGGGGAAATTGGTTATGACGACCAGACTCCTGCCGAAGATAAGTATTTCAGGGCCCAGCTTGAGCTGGCCAAATTGATGAACATGACAGTTCAGATACATACCCCACACCGTGATAAGAAAGCCGGTACCCAAAGAAGTATGGATGTCTGCATAGAACACGGCTTGGATCCGTCTAATGTGATCATAGATCACAACAATGAAGAGACCGTTCAGGAGGTATTGGATCGCGGATTTATAGCGGCTTTTACAATATATCCAAAGACCAAAATGGGAAATGAGCGCATGGTCGAGGTTGTTCGCAGATTCGGCAGTACTAACATCATTGTAGATAGTTCAGCCGACTGGGGAGTAAGTGACCCACTGGCTGTGCCAAAGACAGCTTCACTTATGCTTAAGAGGGGTATTACAAAAGAGGACGTAGTTAAAACATGTTATCAAAATGCACTGGATGCTTTTAGTAAAAACGGCCGGATGCAGGAATCACATTGGCTTCAGGCCGCTGGTATAGATCAGACTGAGCTTTTCAATGACAATAGTGTGCTACGAGGCCAGGAACCACGTAGAGATACAGACCGAATTAGTTGAAATGAATCCCGTTCTCAAGGGTTATCTGAAACTGATGAGGCCGGCAAACCTGCCTACGGCCACCGCTGATATCCTGGCAGGGGTTGCCATTGCGGGGATCACGGTTACTACAAATTATCTTACTGTTGATGGGATCAGGCTCTATCCTAAAATACTTTATCTAATCATGGCATCCAACCTGCTCTATGCCGCAGGAGTAGTTCTAAATGATGTCTTTGACCGGAAAGTTGATATTCTAGAGCGGCCAGAACGACCTATTCCCAGCGGTCTGATACCAGTGGAACACGCCGCTATCTTTGGAGCGATTTTAATGCTTGGGGGCGTTCTCTTTGCCTTTCTTGTAACGCCATTGAGCGGAAAAATTTCTGTCTTGCTTGCCATTGCCATACTTTCCTACGATGCTATTGCAAAGAAGCATAGCTTTTTTGGTCCCCTAAATATGGGCTTGTGCCGGGCTATTAATCTGGTGTTGGGGATGTCTTTTGCCGGGTCTGTCATCCACCCGGAATACGGTTTGATCCATATGGTCTATATTTTCGCTATTACACTCATCAGTAGGGGTGAAGTACATGCGAACAACAAAAATCACATCATTTGGGCCGGTATTTTATACGCTGGGGTTATTTTTGGCGTTGTGAAATTAATATCGGAGCAACCTGGAGGTTTGTTGTCCGTAATTCCGTTCTTATTGCTTTTTATCTATTTAATATTCAAGCCGTTGATACGGGCGTATCGGGTTAATAATGCTGAAAATATCAAAAAAGCAGTAATGGCAGGAGTTTTGTCGGTGATCGCCCTGGATGCGATGCTCGCTACCGGATTCTCTACCTGGTGGTATGGCTTAATGGTGATTATGCTATTGCCGCTGAGCATTATGCTTGCCCGCATGTTTTCGGTAACATAAATCAAATAAATGAAGTTAAAACCGATAGAGCATAGCTTTAAAGTTACTTACTCATACGGATTGTATTTTACTGAAAATATCTTCCAAACAGATAATACGGATTTTAAAGACATTGTCGAAAGAGCCCGGAGAGAGGATGCGATAAAACTTCTGTTTGTAATAGACGATGCTGTGCTGAGTGCACATCCTAATCTGGAAGAAGATATACCGTCTTATTGCGAAGCACATAGCGATATTCTGGAATTCACCCAGCTAATAAACCTGCCTGGGGGCGAAGCTGTTAAGAATGACCAGATGCATCTCGATATGGTATTACATGCCATAGAATACAACAAAATATGCAGACACTCATTCGTGATAGCCATTGGAGGTGGTGCCCTTATCGATCTGGTGGGTTATGCAGCAGCAATAGCACACAGAGGTGTACGGCTGATCAGGATCCCAACTACCGTTTTATCCCAGAATGATGCTGCCGTGGGTGTGAAGAACGGGGTAAATATTCTCGGCAAGAAAAATTTTATCGGAAGTTTTGATCCTCCATTTGCCGTTATTAACGATCCGGTATTTTTGTCAACCCTGGATCAGCGCGACTGGATCTCAGGCATTGCCGAAGCGGTTAAAGTGGCACTTATCAAGGACAAGGAATTCTACAGTTTTATAAAGAATAACGCCCTAAAGCTCAAAGAGAGAGATGGTGCAACTATGGATAAACTGATCTATCGCTGTGCCGAACTCCATATGCAGCATATTTCCGAAGGAGGTGACCCCTTTGAAAGGGGTTCTTCAAGACCGCTCGATTTCGGGCATTGGTCTGCTCATAAACTGGAACATATGACGGCGTATACGTTGAGACACGGGGAAGCCGTGGCCAAAGGAATGGCACTGGATATTACTTATGCTGCTGAAATAGGATTGATCCGGGAAGAACTTGCAGATGAAATTATTTCAGTGTTGACAGAGATCGGCTTTGATCTGCAGATACCGGCGAAATCGGAAAAGGACATTCAGGAATTGTTAAAAGGCATTGAGGAGTTCAGGGAACATCTTGGCGGACAGCTGACCATTAGCTTGATTGACGAGATCGGGAATAAGAAAGATGTTCACCAAATAGATCTGCCTGCCATGCGCAAGGCGATATCTGTGCTTAACGCAAAATCGGTTCTTAAACCGGCCCGGGGATGATCGTAGGGAATCAATACCATCTGACTTATTGCACGAACATCCATCCGGGTCAGGATTGGAAAACCACTTTTGAGAGTATCAAGTCCTATGTCCCGGAGATCAAAGAAAGAATATCTCCTGGGCAACCGTTCGGACTCGGTTTACGCCTTTCCAATCTGGCCAGTGAAGAATTAGCTGCTGGCGAACATTTACTGGAATTCAAGAGCTGGTTGGAAGAACATCAGGTATATGTCTTTACCATGAATGGTTTCCCGTACGGTAATTTCCATGGCGAGTCTGTTAAAGATAAAGTCTATATGCCAGATTGGACCCATACCGACAGGGTGGGCTATACAAAACGCCTGTTCGAGCAACTTGCCTATTTGATACCTGAGGGTTTGGAAGGAGGAATATCCACATCACCCATTTCTTATAAACGCTGGTTTACTTCTGAAGACGAAAAAAAGGAGGTTATGCTGGTAGCAGTTAAGAAACTCGTGGAGATCGCACTATTCTTAAGAGAGCTGGAAGAAACCACAGGGAGTTACCTACATCTGGATCTGGAACCTGAACCTGATTGCTTCCTTGAAAATACAGAAGATGTAGTCAATTTTTACGAGTATTATCTCATACCTAACGGATCAGAGCTTCTGGCAGAGCATTTGTCGGTTAGTACGGATAGGGCAACCGAAATTCTATTGAAATATATCTGTATCTGCTATGATATATGCCATTTTTCTCTGGCCTATGAAGATCCTGAGTATACTTTTTCCCAATGGAATCGTTTGGGGATCCGTGTAGGGAAGGTACAGATCAGTGCTGCCTTAAAAATACTGGCTGTAAAGGATATGGATCAACTCTGGACCGATCTTTCCCGGTTCAATGAACCCACATATCTTCACCAGGTGACGCAGATGATAAATGGCGAATTGAGATCTTTTCCGGACTTGCCCGCAGTGCTTGAGGCTAAACCGGATTTCCGGGAACTGAGGGCCCACTTTCACGTACCAATTTTCCTTGAGTCCTTCGATACATTACACTCTACTCAGGATCACATTATCAAGTTGTTCGAATACCTTAGGGATCATAGGATATCAAACCATCTGGAGATCGAAACATATACATGGGATGTATTGCCAGATAGTCTGAAGACGGATTTAATCGCTTCGATCAGCAGGGAATTTGAATGGGTTTTAAAGTCGTTGAATCCATGAATAAATCAGTTGTCATAAACGTTGTCGGACTTACTCGTCGATTGATTGGAGAGCATACACCTTTTCTTCAGGATTACGTAACACAGCGAAATGTGAACACTGTGGAACCGGCTTTTCCAGCTGTTACCTGTACCGCTCAATCGGCCTATCTCACAGGTACTACACCTGCTGTTCACGGAATAGTGGGCAATGGCTGGTATTTCAAGCAAGAATGCGAGGTAAAGTTCTGGAGGCAGTCCAATAAATTGGTCCAGAGTGAAAAGCTATGGGAGCGCTTAAAAAGAGAAAACCCTGATTTCAGCTGCGCCAATCTCTTCTGGTGGTATAATATGTATTCAACTGTTGACTACAGTGTGACGCCCAGGCCCAACTATCTGGCAGATGGAAGAAAGATCCCGGACATTTATTCCCATCCTGCAGAGTTGAGAGATAGTCTGCAGAAAGAACTGGGTAGATTTCCACTATTTAATTTTTGGGGACCAAAAACTTCCATAAAATCCAGCAAGTGGATCGCTAAGGCGGCCAAGAGCACAGACGAGCAGTACGATCCAACCCTGATGCTTATTTATCTTCCTCATCTGGATTACAATCTCCAGCGCTATGGACACGATATGACCCGGATATCCGGGGATTTGGAGGAGATAGATTCAGTGGTTAAGGATCTTGTCAATTACTACAATAAGAGATCGGCAAAAGTTTTTATCCTCTCAGAGTACGGTATTACAGATGTGAGCAGACCGGTTCATTTAAACAGGCTGTTGCGCGAAAAAGGTTTTGTTCAGATACGGGAAGAAAGGGGGCTCGAATTGCTCGATGCAGGTGCTAGCAGGGCATTTGCTGTCGCTGATCATCAGGTAGCCCATATATACTGTGATAATCCATCTGTTATTCCGGAAGTAAAATCCCTCATTGAATCCACTCCGGGAGTCGAAAAAGTGTATCGAAAACAGGAAATGAAATCGTTGGATCATCCACGTTGTGGTGATCTGGTCGCTATTGCAGATGCCCACTCCTGGTTTACATATTACTATTGGATGGACGACCGAAAAGCGCCTGATTTTGCCAGGACTGTCGATATACATCGCAAGCCTGGTTACGATCCTGTTGAGATGTTTACCAATCCTAAGGATAAACTGGTTCTGCCCAAGATTATGTGGAGACTTTTACGCAAAAAACTTGGATTCAGGAC
>JAAUXY010024738.1_pt1 | contig 10392 bp, 8 predicted proteins | sample 7278121 | NCBI WGS metagenome assembly JAAUXY01 (sample SAMN14350117, study PRJNA611818) | marine sediment metagenome | isolation source: surface marine sediment (1.8m) | place: French Polynesia: Moorea | collected 2018-08
AGGCGACGTCGCCTACGCGTCGGCGATCAAGAACGACTTCGTCGCCATGATGAACGCGTCACCGATTGCTCTCGTACCGGAGCTCGCCAACGAGCAGCATTACGAGGTACCCGCGGCTTTCTATGACCAGGTGCTGGGACATCACAAGAAGTACAGCAGCTGTTACTGGGGTGAGTCGACGAGCGACCTCGACGCGGCCGAAGCGGCGGCGCTGCGCATTACCTGCGAGCGGGCAGGCATCAAGGATGGAATGAGAGTCCTCGATCTCGGCTGCGGCTGGGGTTCGCTGTCGCTCTGGATTGCCGAACACTACCGGAACGTGTCGGTCACGTCGGTATCGAACTCACGCTCGCAGCGCGACTACATTACCTCGACGGCGGCAGAGCGCGGGCTGACCAACATCGAGGTTCACACCTGCGACATGAACGATTTCGAACCGCCGGGGCAGTACGACCGTATTTGCTCGATCGAGATGTTCGAGCATATGCGCAACTACGGCGAGCTGTTCCGCCGTATCAGCAACTGGCTGCTCCCGGACGGACGCTTCTTCATGCACATCTTCACGCACCGGACCACGCCGTACGAGTACATCGACCGCGGTCCCAGCGACTGGATGAGCCGGCACTTCTTCTCCGGCGGCATCATGCCCAGCGTCGACCTGCCGCTGCGATTTGCCGAGCACCTGAATATCGAGAAGACCTGGCAGTGGAACGGCGAGCACTACGCCAAGACCTGCAATGCCTGGCTGGACCTGATGGACAGCCGCAAGGATGCCGTGATGCCGATACTGCGCGAAACCTACGGCGAAGCCGACGCCGACCGCTGGTGGATGCGCTGGCGCATGTTCTTCATGGCCTGCGCGGAGCTGTTCGATTACGCGGGCGGCAACGAGTGGTTCGTCAGCCACTACCGGTTCAAGAAGACGGAGCGATGAGATGCCAGTAGTCGCAAACTTTGTCGCTTTCAAGGCGGGCTGGCTGTCGTCGGTGCTCGGCGGTGCCAACCAGATGCCATGGCTCGGGCCGCTCGCGGTCGCGGTGGCCGTGTTGATTCACCTGTCGATGGCGCGCCGGCCGCAAACGGAGATCGCGCTGATACTCGCCTGCGGTGCGATCGGCACGGTCTTCGACAGCATCCTCGTCGCCGCCGGCTGGGTATCGTATCCGTCGGGAATGTTCAGCCAGTCGCTCGCGCCATACTGGATCATCGGTATGTGGATGCTGTTCGCGACGACGCTGAACATGTCGCTGAGCTTCCTGAAGGGCAAGCCGGTGCTCGCGTTCGTCATGGGCTTCGTCGCAGGGCCGCTCGCGTACCTCGGCGGCGCCAAGCTCGGCGGCATGATCTTCGAGAACCAGTTCGCCGCGCTCGCGATGCTCGCCGTTGGCTGGGGCGTGATGATGCCGGGGCTAATGGCGCTCGCCGGGCGCTTCGACGGCATGACCGCGGCGCCGGTCGCTGCGGCAGAGACCGGCTCATGATGCGACGCTACCTCGCCATCCTCGGCCTGCTCGTCGCCGGCACCGTCGCGGCGAACATCCCGTCAGCCGACGATCACACGCAAACGCTCGAGTTCGACGTCTATCTCGACGAATCACTGATCGGCTTCCACAAATTCAGGATCAACGAGCTCGGCCCGGTTCGCGAGGTGCAGAGCGAGGCGAATTTCGACGTCAAGTTCCTGTTCATCACGGCGTTCCGCTATCGGCACAGCCTGGAGGAGCGTTGGGTCGATGGCTGTCTCGCCGAGCTGGCTGCGCGTACCAACTCCAACGGTAAGAAGACGACCATTGTTGGCGAACTGACCGACGATGCTTTCGTGATTGAGACGTCGGGCGAACGCGCGGCACTGCCCCCCTGCGTAAGCACGTTCGCCTACTGGAATCCCGGGTTTCTGGAACAACCGAAACTCCTGAACCCACAGACGGGTGAGTACCTCGAAGTATCGGTCGAGGCGCTTCCGCCGCGACCGATTTCAGCGAGCGGCCGCGAACAGGATGCCCGAGGCTTCATGATCACGGCCAAGCAGTTCGAGGTCACGGTCTGGTACTCCGAGAAGGACAACCGCTGGCTGGCACTCGAGTCGCCCGCAAAAGGCGGTCGAACGATTCGCTACGAGTTGAGCTGACATGAAGACCCTGAAGACCTGGTTACTCGTCCTCCTCGCCGCATCGATGGCGGCCTGTGCATCAAAGGGACCCGAAATGGAAACTGTCGACTACGTCGATCTGGATCGCTTCATGGGTGACTGGTATGTCATTGCCAACATCCCGACGTTTCTCGAGAAAGCGGCTTACAACGCCGTCGAGAACTACGCGCTGAACGATGACGGAACCATTGCTACTACGTTCACGTTCCGCAAGGGCTCGTTTGACGGCGACCTGAAGGAATACACGCCGAAGGGATTCATCAAGGACACCGAGTCCAATGCGCTCTGGGGCATGCGCTTCATCTGGCCGATCAAGGCCGATTACCGGATCGTCTATGTCGACGAAGATTACTCGACGACCGTCATCGGCCGGCAGAAGCGAGACTTCGTCTGGATCATGGCGCGCGAGCCAGAGATCCCGGAGGCGGAGTATGCGGAAATCATAGAATTCGTAAGTTCGATCGGCTACGACGTGTCTCAGATCAAGAAAGTGCCGCAGCAATGGCCGTCTGAGTCGGGAGACCAATAGAGATGAAGATCGCTATCGTCGGTACCGGCATCGCAGGCAACGTCGCGGCGTACATGCTGCGCGATCGCTACGACATCACCGTCTACGAGGCGGGCAGCTACATCGGCGGCCATACGAACACGATCGACGTCGAAGAGGGCGGCCGGCAAATCCCCGTCGACACCGGTTTCATCGTCTTCAACGACCGCACATACCCGAATTTCATCCGTATCCTCGACGAGATCGGCCAGGAATCACAGCCGAGCGTGATGAGCTTCAGCGTACGTACCGAGGACGATCGCCTCGAGTACAACGGCGCGACACTTAATACGCTGTTCGCGCAGCGCCGCAACCTGTTTCGGCCATCCTTCCATCGGATGATCCGCGACATCCTGCGGTTTAACGACACGGCGGTTGCCTCACTGGAGAACGAGGACCCGGATCAACCTGTCGGCGAATACCTCCGGCGACACGGCTACAGCGACGAGTTTCTCGGTCATTACCTGATCCCGATGGCCGCCGCGATCTGGTCGAGCGAGCCGGTCGCCGTGGCCGACATGCCGCTGCGCTTCCTTGTGCGTTTCTTCCACAATCACGGCCTCCTGCAGCTGAAGGACCGTCCACAGTGGCGCGTCATCAAGGGCGGATCGCGCGAGTACGTCGGCAAGCTGGTGGCCGGTCACATGGACAGCATCCGGATCAACGCACCTGTGCAGGCGATCACGCGTCACTTGGACGGCGTGGAGGTCACCACGGCAGAGGGCGGCAACGAGTGGTATGACGCCGTGTTTCTGGCCTGTCACAGCGACCAGGCGCTAAGGATGCTCTCTAATTCGACCCCTGCAGAGCACGAGGTGCTTGGCGCGATCGAGTACCAGGACAACGAGGCCGTGCTGCACACGGATGCGTCGGTCATGCCGCGCCGGCGACGCGCCTGGGCGGCCTGGAACTATCACCTGCCGCGTGACCCGGCATCGTGCGTCCCGGTGACCTACAACATGAATATCCTGCAGAGCCTGGATGCCGAGCACCAGTACTGCGTTACGCTGAACAACGACGAACACATCGACCCGGATAAGATCATCCGTCGCATCCAGTACCAGCATCCCATCTATAAACGTGCGACGATCGCCGCACAGGCGAGGCAGCAGGAGATCAACTGCGAGCGCACGTACTTCTGCGGCGCTTACTGGCGAAACGGTTTTCACGAGGACGGTGTCGTGAGCGCGATGAACGCTGTCGAACACTTCGAGGAGAGGCTCCGATATGGAGAGTTGCATCTACGAAGGGCGGGTTAGGCACACTCGCCAGACGCCAGTCCTGCACCGGTTCCGCTACCGGGTCTTCATGATGTACCTCGATCTGGACGAGCTCGACAGCGTCTTCGAGAAACGCTGGTTCTGGTCCACCCGACGTTCGGCGCTGGCGCGCTTCCGCCGCGAGAATCATTTGGGCGACGCCGAGCAACCCCTCGATAAATCCGTACGCGATCTCGTGCGCAGTGAGACCGGCGTGCGGCCGACCGGCCCGATTCGCCTGCTGACCAACCTCAGTTACTTCGGCTACTGCATGAACCCGGTCAGCTTCTACTACTGCTTCGACGACGCAGGTGACAAGGTCGTTGCCACGGTCTGCGAAGTAACGAACACGCCATGGGGCGAGCGGCAGATGTACGTGCTCCCCGAAAGCCAGGCGGAACACCGCGGTCTTGCACAGCGCTTTCGCGACAGCAAGAAGATGCACGTCTCGCCGTTCATGCCGATGGACATCGAATATGATTGGTGCTTTACTCGCCCCGGGGAGCGGTTGACCGTTTACATGGCCAATTCGCGTGAAGGCAAGCGCTTTTTCGATGCGTCGGTTCTACTTAAAAGAACAGAGATAACCGGCGCGTCACTTGCAAGGGTCCTGTCGACGTTTCCGTTGATGACCCTGAAAGTCATCGCGGCGATACACTGGGAGGCGCTGCGACTCTGGCTGAAGCGTTGCCCTGTCTACATGCATCCCGACAAGCGACGAAAGATCGCGGTACATTAGTCATGAGAGAACTGTCCATCCAGTCCCCCAAGTTTCTTGAGGGAACTCGAAAGCCGTCCAGGCTCGACAAGTTGGCGCGACGCATCGTCCGCCGGCGCATGGAGTCGATTCGCGACGGCCAGATCGTCGTCTCGGAGAACGGTCGCCATGAAACATTCGGCAACCTGACACCGGCGATGCCACTGACGGCACAGCTGACGATCAAGGATCCGCGCTTCTACAGCGAAGTTGCCTTCGGCGGCGTAATCGGCTCGGGTGAGGCGTTCATTCACGATTACTGGTCCTGCGACGAGCTCACGACGCTGGTTCGTATCCTGCTGCGCAATCGCGACGTGCTGACGGACATGAACAGCGGCGCTGCGATTCTGACCCGGCCGCTGCAGCGGCTGTTTCACCGACTGAACCGCAACACGAAGGACGGCAGCCGCCGCAACATATCGGCGCACTACGACCTCGGCAACGACTTCTACCAGCTCTGGCTCGACGATCGCATGATGTATTCATCGGCGGTGTACGAGCGCCCGGATATGCCGCTCGAGATCGCGTCGACCGCAAAGCTCGATCGCATCTGCCGCAAGCTGCGGCTGACGGCTGACGATCATCTCGTCGAGATCGGTTCCGGCTGGGGCGGATTTGCTATCTACGCGGCGAAGAACTACGGCTGTCGGGTTACGACCACGACGATCTCCGAGCAGCAGCATGAATACGCACGCGACGCGATAGCCGCCGCCGGCGTGGAAGATCGCGTAGAGCTTTTGTTCCGCGACTACAGGGATCTCGACGGCCAATACGACAAACTCGTGTCGATCGAGATGATCGAGGCCGTCGGCTGGCAATTCCACGACACCTTCTTCCGCAAGTGCAGCGACCTGTTGAAGCCGGACGGCGAGATGTTGCTGCAGGCGATCACGATGGCCGACCAGTACTACGAAGGCTACAAGAACACCGTCGACTTCATTCGCCGCTATATTTTCCCTGGCGGCTGCCTGACCTCGGTAACGGCCATGTCCGAGACCCTCACGCGCGTTACGGACATGCGCAGCGTCCACATCGAGGACATTGGACCGCACTACGCGACGACGCTCCGGGACTGGCGTGAGCGATTCAACGCGAAGCTCGATGAGGTCCGCGCGCTTGGTTACTCCGACGAGTTCATCCGCATGTGGACGTACTACCTCTGCTACTGCGAGGGTGCGTTCATCGAGCGAACGATCGGCAACGTGCAAATGCACATCGCAAAGCCGGATGCACGGCCGGACGTAGTAGGATTCTAGGCGGCCAACAGAGCTTGCCCATCAACACCCGAGAAGTGGCATTCGAGCTGGACGGAGTACCAGCATCGGGCCTGTTCGCCAGCGCCGAGGGCGCGGAGCGACCGCTACCCGGGGTACTCATTGCACCGACGATTCGCGGCCGAACCGCATTCGAGGAAAACAAGGCGAAGGCGCTCGCGGAAATGGGCTACGCGGCCCTCGTCATCGACCTTTACGGTGCCCATACTCGCGACGCGGGCATCGAGGTTTGGCGTGAGGGTATGAACCGGCTCAAGGGTGACCGGCCCACGCTGCAGCGCTTTCTCCTCGACTGGCACCAGTGTCTGCGCGACCAGGACGAAGTGGATGCCGGCCGTACCGGCGCCATCGGTTTCTGTTTTGGCGGTCTCTGCGTACTGGACCTGGTGCGAACCGGAGTCGACATCGGCGGCGTCGCCAGTTTCCACGGCCTGTTCGACCCGCCCGGGAATACCAGCGGCAACTCGAGCCAAGCGAAGGTTCTGGCACTGCATGGATGGGACGACCCCCTGGCGACGCCGGAGCAGGTGTTGGCGCTGGCCACGGAGCTGACGGAGCTCGGTGCCGACTGGCAAATCCACGCCTACGGTAATACGCTTCACGCGTTCACGAATCCGGCCGCCGCTGACGCCAGCGCCGGTACGGTCTACAACGCCGATGCCGACCGCCGCTCATGGGCCGCAATGACGGGGTTTTTCGCTGAACTGTTTCCGGCCTGAGCGGTTGCATCGACGCGCCCCTCTGCGCGATCGGAACTCGATACGGGAGAACCACAGGTGTACCGAAAGCCCACGCTCATTCTTGTATCCGTACTGCTTGGCATTGCCGCTGCGGCGGCGGACGAGATCACTCCCGCGGAGGCCCAGCTCGAGTCCCTGATGGCCGAATACTGGGACTACGTGCTCGCCGAGAACCCGCTGGCCGCGACGCGCGCGGGCCTCAAGGAATACAACGACCGCATGCCATCGGTCACGCCAGCCGACCAGGCGCGCCGGCTGGCAGCGGAGCAGCGATTTCTCGCACGCTCTCGTGACCTTGGTCGCGACAGCATGAGCGTCACCGGGCAGGCGAATGCGGAGGTGTTCGAATGGGTGCTGGAAGACTCGATCGGCGCCTACGAGCTGAACCTGTCGCGGATTCCGTTCAACACCTTCTCGGGTTTCTTCATGCGCGCCCTCAGTGCGAGCAACGGTGTGCGCATGGAGTCTGCTGCCGATTACGAGCAGTACATTGCCCGGCTGGCCGACATCCCGCGCTACTTCGACGAGAATCTCGCCAACATGGAGACGGGTGAGGCGACGGGATTCGTATTGCCGCGGATCGTCATCGATGGTGTGCTGCCGACCCTGCGTGCGCAGCTGAAGGACGACCCGACGGCGTCGAGCTTTTACGCACCGTTCGAAAGCATGAATTCGCGGGTATCCGCTGACGACCAGGAGCGCCTGCGCGCAAAAGCCGAGCAGGTGATCGCCGAGCGTGTGATGCCGGCGTTTGCCCGGGTCGCCGATTTCCTCGAGAACGAATACGACGCGTCGACGACGCTCGGCGCCGAGCAGCTCGATGGTGGCAAGCCGTACTACGCCTTCCAGATCAGGCGCTACACGACGATTCGCGACCTTGGTGCGGACGAAATCCACGAAATCGGTCTCGCCGAAGTCGAGCGCATAAAGGGCGAGATGCTCGAGATCATCGACGAGCTCGGCTTTGAGGGCGGCTTCGAGGCGTTCGGGGAGTTCTTGCGGACGGACCCGCAGTTCTATGCCGAAACGGCCGAGGAACTCCTGAAAGAGGCGGCCTACACGGCCAAGCGCATCGACTACAAGATGCCGGGATTCTTCGGCCTGCTGCCGCGGCAGAGCTACGGCGTGATCCCGGTACCGGAGGAGATCGCACCGAATTACACGACCGGCGCCTATTACGGCGCGCCGCTTGACGGCGACGTCGGCGGTGCTTACTGGGTCAATACCTACGCACTGGACCAGCGGCCCCTGTATGAGTTGCCGGCGTTGACGCTGCACGAGGCGGTACCGGGACACCATCACCAGAACGCGATTGCGGCCGAGATGGTAGGCGTCCCGGAATTTCGCAAGGACCTCTATTTCAGCGCATTCGGCGAAGGCTGGGCGCTGTACACGGAGAAGCTCGGCATCGAGATGGACATCTACCGGACGCCCTACGAGCATTTCGGTCGTCTGAGCTACGAGATGTGGCGTGCCTGCAGGCTCGTCATCGACACAGGGATCCATTCGAAGGGCTGGACGCGCGAGCAGGCAATGGCTTTCCTGGCCGACAACACCTCACTGTCCGCCGGCAACGTGCGCGCTGAGGTCGATCGCTACATTTCCTGGCCGGGCCAGGCGCTCGCGTACAAGCTCGGCGAGCTGCGCATCTGGGCGATGCGCAGGAAGGCCGAAGAAACGCTCGGCGAGCGCTTCGACCTGCGCGAGTTTCACGATGTGTTGCTCAGGAACGGCGCCTTGCCGATCGCCATGCTCGAGGCCGTGGTCGAGCGCTATATCGACGAGAGGCTTTCGGCCGGCTGACGGCTCAGGAGCGGCGGAAGCGCGAGAAGAAGCCGCCTTTGGATTCTTCTTCCTTGGCCTCCGGGACATCCTCGATCTTGACCTTGAGCGTCTTGATTGTCTGCGTCAGCGACGTATCGATCTGGTCTTCGATGGGCTCGGGTTTTGGTCCCGCGTGGCGGGCATCGGCGTCGTTGCCGAGCGTGATGTTCTCGGCAGGTGGCGGGGCCGCCGGGTTGCCGGCGTTCAATGCGCGCACCGTGGCGAGCCGCTGTGAGGCTGACTCCATGCCACCGGCTGGCGGCTTGGCTTCCATCGAGACCTCGAGTGCGTCTTCGCCGTAGACTTCCTTGAACTCGCGTTCCATGGCCGTCAGGTCGTCTTCGACCTCCGGCGCCTCGGAAGGCTCGGACGCCGCCGCGCCGCCGTTGGCCTGCGCGAGTTCGGCGGGCTCCGGCGTTGCCGGCTCTTCAACGTCCGCTGACGGGGCATTGGCGACGACCTGCGCCGCAATCATGCTGAATTCTTCGCCGAACAGGGTCTCGGCCATCTTGTCGTCGATATCGTCGATCGTGCGGGCTTTCGCGAGGCCCGCAGCAATCTGTTCGAGTTCCTTGTCCGCCTTGGTATCGCGTGCGGACTGTGCCGAGGCTGCTTCGCCGGCGTCTCCGCCGAGATCCAGGGTGGGTGCGCCATCGACGGGTGAGGCCTCGGCCATGGTGGCCACGTGCTTTTCAAGTTCTGCAGTGGCTTCATCGATTTTGTCCTGGATAGCGTCGTCCAACGTTATCTGGGGAACGCCCGGCAGCGTCGGATCCTTGAGCGAGACTTTCACTTCCGGTGGCGGAGCTTCCTCTGCCTTGGCGGCAGCCGGCTCCGGCTCACCGATGTCAGCCAGTGCCTCCTCAAGCGCGGCGATATCGGGCCGCAGTTGGGCGAGTGTCGGATCGCGATCCCAGTCGGGTTTCTCGCTGATCGTCTCGGACGCCTTGTCGACGTATCCGTCCGACTCCGCTTCCACGGCGGGCTGTGATGCCTCGACCGGCGTCGGTGCTGCGGCGATGGGCGCCGGTTCCGGCTCGACCGACAGTGTCGGCAGCGGTGCTTCTTCTACAGCCGGCGTCGCGGGCTCTGGCTCGACGGCAAACGTGGGCGGCTCCTCAACGGCTGGAGCGGCAGGTTCGGGTTCAGGCTCCGGCTCGATAGCAAGCGTCGGCGGCGGCGCCTCTTGCACGGGTGGGGGAGCCGCAGGCTCGGGCTCGATTGTCAGTGTCGGCGGGGGCGCCTCGGCGATGGTTTCCGGCTCTGCCGGCGGGGCCGGCGGTGCATCGCCTCCGCTGACGCCTGATTCGACCTCGATTCGCATCGAGGTGTACAGCGTCGGGATCGATTCGTCGTCGACCTCCGCGTCGCTGATGGCCTGCGCGGCGAGATCGGGTGCGAGCACCTCGAGGTCCGGCAGCGTGTCCTGGATCAGCTCCGGGATGTCTATGTCGTCGTCGCTGGCCTCTGCGACAGCGGGCTCGGCGACGGGCTCCGGTGCAGGTTCGGCAACCGGTTCTGGTTCGGGGGACGGCGCCACGGCATCGGCTTTAGGCGGCGGCGGGGCGATCTCGGGTTCCGGCGCCGCAGCGACCGGCTCGTGCTCCGGTTTCGCTTCGGCCAGAGGCTCAGGCGCAGCGACGGCGTCCGGCGATAGCGCGCGAACCTCGACGCTCAGTCCGTATTCCTCATTGGCGATTTCCCGGATCAGGGCGTGGTCGATCTTCTTGAGCCCCCGCTCGGCGGCGGCCGCCAGGATCGAGTCGACAAGATTGTTTACAAAGCGCGGGATGCCGTTGGAAAACTCGCACAGCAGCGCACCGGAACCGTCGGCAAACAGCA
>JAAUXY010056908.1_pt1 | contig 10392 bp, 9 predicted proteins | sample 7278121 | NCBI WGS metagenome assembly JAAUXY01 (sample SAMN14350117, study PRJNA611818) | marine sediment metagenome | isolation source: surface marine sediment (1.8m) | place: French Polynesia: Moorea | collected 2018-08
CAATCGCTCTCATCTCGGCCACCTGGTCGGTGCTACCGGGGACCAGCTTCCGGCGAGCTGTTGCGCTCTTGCTTTCCCTTGCGTTCGTTCTTCATCTGGTAGTTCGATTTCGACCTGAAGAACTGCTGAGGCTTTTGGCAATCACCTTCATGATCGCGCTCGTCTTCACTTGGATCGGCATCATCGCGATGCCGCACATTTCAACCTATGCAGGATGGAGCGACACTTGGAGAGGCTTCGCAGGAGCGAAGAACGCCTTTGGCAAGTTTGCTGGCTTCGGAACCATAACGTTCTTTTTTGTGCGCCTGGCATGTCCCGGCTGGCGGCGTTTCGCCGAATTCGGCCTGCTGTTGGCGATTCCCTGTCTTATCATGTCCCATTCACGCTCTTCGTGGCTCAGCACGATGGCGGGGGTCTTGGTCGGGTTCTATTGCTACCGATTCTTCGGCCAAGGTCGGATCACCGGTCCGCTGAAGCTCATGTTTGGCTTCAACCTTGCGGCCTTCGCTCTCATTGTTGTTGTTTCCTTGGCCGAGCATATCCTCGGCCTGCTTGGACGCGGTTTGGATTTTAGCAACCGAACGGAAATTTGGGAGGCCGCCATCGCTCAGGGGCTTGAGCATCCGTTCTTGGGGGCTGGCTACGGCGCTTTCTGGACCGAAGCGGGAGCCAGCGATCTCTTCTACAAGTTTTTTGTAAGGGTAGGGAACGGCCACAACGGCTACCTTGACCTCTGGCTTGAGTTGGGCTTCCTGGGCCTGGGCGCGTTCGTACTCTGTGTCATTACGACTATGTCTCGTCTGTCGCGCCGCCTTACTTCGACAAACGGCCGCGACTCCGTGACAGGATTCTTCGTCGCGGTCTGCACGGCGACCCTAGTTGTCACGGTCAGTGAAAAAGTGATCATGTTGCACACCAATCTCGTGTGGGCACTCTTCGTAGCGGTGCCTTTGTACCTCAGTCCGGCGGTCTTGGGGCGTCAGTCGAGACGGTCAGCGACGCACTTGTTCGGTCTTGTTGGGCGGACGCGGTCATTCGAAACGGCGCCGTTTCATCAGACCACACCACTACCCAAGAATCCGCCGGGGCCCACAGCGATGTAGGCGAAGGTTCAGACTGGCGACTATGCACCCAAGAGGCCCGCAATCCGATCCCTTTGCTGGAGACCGGAATTGCCCCGGTTTCGTGAAAGGTAACGGAGTCGTCCGTGAAGAACCATTGTTGACGGATTTTCAAGTTGGTAGAAGGTTAGGAGGCGCTCTGAGGCGTGCGGTGATCAAGGGGCGCCAAGTGGCTTCGAACGATCTGAGGAGGAAACTGAAGCTGCGGTCGGCCGCGTCCATAATGGCGTCGATGCGATCGCCGTCGCGGCCCTTCAAATGACTTCGTTCCATGTGGTGGACTTCCTTGACGTGGCCGATCATGGGTTCGATGGCAGTACGGCACTTCATCTCGTGACGGGTGGGCCGAGTGACCCGGCGCACCTGGCCCGAGATCCAGACCCTGAACTTGTGCGGATGGCTATGGCCGCGATAGCCCTTGTCGACGTGGGCGCGTCGGGCCGCCACGCCGGTGAGTTTCGCCATCTCGGCCAGAATCGGGCCCAGGGTGTGGCCATCATAGGGATCGCCGTGCAGGGCCTTGGCGTGGAGCACGAACTGACCGCCCTTGGGCTGCGTCACAGGCGTGGCGACGAAGACCTTGCAGCCGAATTCAAATGGTCCCCGGGCCTTGCCCTTGCCAATGCACTCGACCTCGGGGGCGTGTAGCGAACAGAGCTTCCAGCCGCGCTGGCGCTGCCGCCGCCGGCGCACCTGGTCGGCGCGTGACAGCGAGATCGCGAAGATCTCTGTGAGCGCCGCGTCGGGGACGGTCTTCCAGCAGATGTCGCGGATCAGCCGGCCCAAAGGGTGCGCAGGAACCTGAGCTCGCGGTTGCGGCGCTTGAACTGCTTGGCGGGGGCGTGGCGCCCGGCCATCAGGGCGGCCCGCTTGTCCACCCGCACATAGGATTGCCGTAGCGGCCAGGCGGCCGAGCATCGCGATCGCCTCGTGCATCAGCGGCGCGTCGGTCGGGAAAGCCAAGTACTTGGGCTAGTGGGCTACGCCCGATTGCTCCGCGATGGTGTCCACCGCCACCCGCTCGAGGTCATTGCCCGCCAGCGCGCCGGTCTTGTGCGCCACCGAAAGGCTCTCCTGGATCAGCGCCGAGAGCTGCTCCTCGCCCAGGCGCCGTCGCCAGCGGCTCAGCGAGCTGCGCTCGAAGGGTAGCGCATGCTGAAAGCTCTCCTCGCCGCAGAAGTACTGGTAGTAGGGGTTCTCCAGCCAGCCCGCGCACCAGAACTCGTCGGAGAGATCGTGCATTTACTTGAGGATGAAGAACCCGGCCACCAGCCGCGTCGGCAGTGGCGGTTGGCCCCGACCAGCCCGGCACACCGAGCCAAAGCGCCCGTCGATGAAGCCTCAGTCGATCGCCATGGCCAGACACACCAGCGGGTGGCCCGGGTCCACGATCTAATCCAGCGCCGGTCGAAACAGATCCTTCTGCCGCTCGTCGCGCGGCTTGTTCATCCCTCGCCCCTGAAGCTCCGAACCGGACTTCACGGAACCACAGTGGGTTGCGAGTCGTGAATCCCAAATCGCAAGAGACCCAGGCCCTTCAGACCACTTTCCTGCAGAAACGATGAATACATCAGCGCTGAAACTCGATGCCTGTCAGCGCCTAAGGATTCCTTCGCGGCCAACTAGCCAGAGTCTTCTCCGCAGTCATCGCCCATAATCCTCGTCTTCAGCGGATCATCGTTTCGTCAAATCCGCCTCGAAATATTCGCATCCGAGTTTTTTCAACAGAATCGTCCACTAGAAATCGTAGCCAAATAATTCTATATCCTTCTGATATCGCTCTGCAACAAGTTCTCTCGTTCGCGAGGTATAGTATTCCCTATAGTACGTGGGAGACGCAAACCCACTCCGGCTCACTCCGTAGACCATGGAAAGTGGGTTCTGTGGAAGGCTGAGAATTCGGCAGATATGATCAAAATCATCCTGCAAGCTCTCGTGTTTTCCAACATAGTCGCAGGCAAGCTCACCGTTCGCACCAGCCAATATTCGGTGTTGGGAGACCCAATGTCTATCGGCCTTCTCATCACTGCCTTCTCTACTTGCCAGCCATTCCACGAACTCCTCAAAATCCATTCCGGGTCTCAGACCTTTGAAGCGGCTCATGATCGAAAGGTGGCCGATCACACGCACTTCCTGTATCTTGTTTCGATAACAAGATACAACGCGACTCCACGGATTTCGAACGAAACTGAATTTGCAATATTTGTTGGTCTCCGGGAGTTGTCTCAATAATGTAGGCGTATCCATGTATAAGACCGTTGCACCAATATCGGTCTGTTTTTTGGACAACAATATATGTCGAAAAGTCGAAGTTGCTACTTTGGGGATGGCAATATATACAAAACGATACCGATGTGAAATTATCTTAGCTGAGGAGAGGTCTGGAACCGCAGTGTTACTACTTGGTGCGATAACTTGGCGTGCAACATGGAAAGCGCTCAGCAACAGCTGATTTTGTATGCGCGTCAATATGTTATTGCCGCGGGCAATTGGTAGCCAGCGAAGCCTATCGCTCAAACTATAGATTCTCAGGTCATCGCGCAGGTTTGGCATCCGTGTGCCTCTTCAGGAAGCCGCATCCACGAAGTACAGAACTCCGTCCGAAATAGCGCGGTCCGACACATCGCGGGATAGGAGTTACACATCGGCAATCGACAGCTAATCTTGGCTGAGTTCGTTCTCTGCAAGGCAGTGTTCAGCTTCTAAGTCAGTCACAAGATGCCTTACCTCGACTGGTGGCTTGGTCGACACTTCGCTCAGGAGCGGGGTATTCAGGCAGGTGCAGTCTCTTCTTTTGGATGCAGATCATGAACGTCGCACTCCGATGCTCTGGAATGAACCGGAACAAGAACAATGTCACCTTGGAAACCGGCACGGAAGAGTCCGTTGAGTACTAGGCCTGACCATTCAGCGTACAGACGATTCTGTGGAATTTCGCGTCTGGAAACAACCTCGTGAGAGCGCCCTATGAGTTCATCCTGTAACTGGTTGGAAAGATCGATTCGACGGTTCATCTCGTTTGCAGGAACCGCAGCACGCGGTGGTGATACTTGTTGGGCACCAAATTGACGGCAAAGTCGGTGTAGCCCAGACGATTCGGGGTCAAAGCGCATAGCCATCCATCCGGCCTCAGCGTTCTCGCCAACTCCCGAGCGAACTCTTCCCGATACTCCACGTCCTCAAACACATAGTTCGCTACGATCAGGTCAACGGATTCGTTAGGTAACGGTAGCGGATCGCGAGGACCTACGACCATCGCTTTGTCGAGCAATGGGTTCTCCCTCACTTCCGGGTCGACATCGACGCCGATGATCTTCTTCACCCTGCCCTTCAGGGTCCCCAAGTGGCGCCGGAACCTGCAAGGGTCGCGAACCGCGCGACCGCACCCGGCTGCGATGTCCAAGACGGTCAAGTCGGGTTCAATGAGAGCGTTTACCCGGCTGTAGAAAAGAACCAAAGGATCGTATCTCGATTATCCTCCAGCGGCGATTTCGGGAAAGACCCGCAATGCCTTTTTGGCTCACCATGGGGCAGACTTCCATGTGGGTTGTCGCGGCTTGCCAGGTTTGTCTTCTGACGGAGGCCGCTGGGTGGATTATTAGAGGACGGTAGTTCCATTGCCAAGCCCCTCTCAGGCTCTCCACCTGCATGCCCTATGCCGGCCAGCAAGAGAGGGATTCGGCCATTCATCAGCGGGCGTTGCCGGTCACTCCCGACCGGCATCGCAAGGGAGCGGCCCAGTTGACCCGAAACCGCCGGTCCACTTCAGAAGGCCCGATGATCCTTGAACACTGTCACCAGGGTCCGCCATATGATCTCGATATCGAACCAGATCGACCAGTTGTCGATGTAATAGAGGTCGAACTCGACGCGCTTCTGAATCTTCTCCACCGTGTCGGTTTCGCCGCGCCAGCCGTTGACCTGGGCCCAGCCAGTGATTCCCGGCTTGACGCGGTGGCGCGCCGCGTAGCGGTCGACCACCTCCTCGAAGCGACGCCCGGCGGCCTTGGTCTCGAGCGCGTGGGGGCGGGGGCCGACCAGGGACATGTCGCCAAACAGGACGTTGAAAAGCTGCGGTAGCTCGTCGAGGCTCGAGCAGCGCAGGAAGGAGCCGACGCGGGTCACGCGCGGGTCGTCGCGCTTGGTCTGAACTTCGCAGTCGACGTCGGTCAGATCCGTATACATGGTGCGAAACTTCCAGACCCGGATCAGGTTGCTGTTGAAGCCCAGCCGCTTCTGGCGGAAGAACACCGGCCCCGGCGAGTCGAGCTTGATCGCCAGGGCAATGGCCGCCATGAGCGGTGTCAGCAGGATCAATGCGAGCACGGCGAGACAACGATCTTCGATCGATTTCAGTACGAATGAACCGCCCGAGATGGGCCGGTCGTAGAGGTTCAGCATCGGTAGCCGCGCGACCTGCTCGTAGGAGCGGTCCATGAAATGGAAACCGACTAGGTCGGGCGTCAGGCGGATACGCACCGGCGTCGTCGCGAGCTTGTGCACCAAATCCCGGACACGGTTCTCGGCGTTCCAGGGCAGCGCGATGAAGACCTGGTCGACCAGGTCGCGCCGCACCAGCTCGAGCAGGTAGGAGGTATCGCCGAGCAGTGGCAGCCCGTTCGGCCGCGTGATCCGATCGGCGCGATCGTCGACCATGCCGATCAGGCGCGTGTTGACGTCGCCAAAGCGGGTCAGGTGATCGGCCAAACGCCGACCGTGGCGGCCGGCGCCGACGATCACCGTGCGGGCCGCGAAGCGACCCTGGGCCGCCAGATCCCGGATCCAGGCGTTGATCAGCATGTGCCCAAGCGCAAGCACGGCCAAGGTGCTGACGAACCAAGTCGTCGCCCAAATACGGGAAAAGACGTCAGAGACTTTCAGGCTGAAGGCGATGGCCAGCAGGACGCTGAAGGCGACCGCCCACCCCGAGAGCAAGCGCCCGATCGCGGGCCGCCGGGCGAAGAGCACAGCCGGGGAATAGACACCGGCCCAGTGCAGCATGCCACCACCGGCGAGGGCGCCGGCGACCAACGCGGCGAAATAAGCTTCGCTCATGGGCTGCCAAAGGCTTCGGACGTGGAGGAAATAGATGATCAGGCCCGCGGTGAAGATTGCGACGACGTCGAAGACGCGAATCAGACCGCCGACCAGAAGCTGCGGGATCGGCTTGGCATGCCCTGGACTTAGGGTCTGTGCTAGCCCTTCCGCTCGTGCTTCCATGCTTTTGCCCCCGAGATCAGAACGAATTCCGACCCGCCCAATCTGCCTCACGCAGAGCCGCTGCAGATCGAGAAGGGTGAAGTACTCTCGATTCTTCTTCTCGAGCAGGGTGTACATCAGCCAACGGCGGCCGTGCAACGATTCCTCTTGTTTGACACAGAGAGTTCACAAATTCAGCGCCCTTCAAAATACAGTCAGACAAGCGATAAATACAGCTAAGTAATATTTCCGGCTATTTTTTTATCTTTGCGCCTCTTTATACGCCCCCTCCATAAATACTTGATACTTTTTTGACGCGCAAGATCAAGATAACTGTCGAAGAACTTCGACATACGAAGATTTGCATCCCGCCTACCGCTAGAACCAAGTATCGATATCGATTCAGAGACTGAGAATGCCTATAAGGGCCACTTTGACTGCGCGACTCCGTCATCCGCGACAACAAGGCTCTAGATCGGGTTCATCTCGCTGCCTCAAGCATTGACGAAAAAGGAATCCAGGGAACTTATCCGTTTGGATCAAACCGCTCACCCGACACCGGGTATCTCAGGTAGCTCAGGCGCTTTGACTCCAATCCTTGGGCAGCAACACTGTCGAGAATGAGCCCGCAAAAAAAGCTCAACAAGGCACAGATCATTAGGCCCGTCACAAGAACAGCCGTCGGAAGACGAGGCACCAAACCCGTTTCGAAGTACTCCTGGAAGATTGGGATACTGAATGACACGCTCGCAATAGCAAGAACCAGTCCTATGGATCCGAAAAAGGCTAAGGGCCTGAACTCTTTGAAGAGATAGAAGATCATGAAAAGGACCGCGAATCCGTCTCTGAACGTTCTTAGTTTGCTTTCAGTTCCACTGCTTCTCTCATAGAAAGGGGTCGGCATCTCCAACCAAGGCAAGTTCAAACTCAAGGTATGTATCGTCAATTCGGTCTCGATTTCAAAACCCGAAGATCTTGCCGGGAAGGTCTTGACGAAGCGTCGCGAAAATACGCGATAGCCTGAGAGCATGTCCGAGACTTTTTGCCCAAAGAACAAACCGGCGATTCGAGACAGCAAGAGGTTTCCGACTTGGTGGCCCGGCCTATAGGCCTTTGTGCCCTCGACTGGATCCCGAACCGCTACAACCAGATCCGCCTGCTCTTCGACAATCAGGTCTAAGAGCCTCGGTGCACTTTTGGCATCATAGGTGTTATCGCCATCGATGAGGATGTAGAAGTCCGCCTCAACATCGGCAAACATCCGTCGGACGACATTTCCCTTCCCCTGCGATGTCTCCTGCCGGACTATCGCGCCGCTGCGACAGGCCTCTTGAACGGTATTGTCCGAAGAGTTGTTGTCATAAACATAGACTGTCGCATCGGGCAACTCCGTCCTGAAGGCTTCGACCACCGCGCCTACTGCGCCCTCCTCGTTGAAACAAGGAATAAGGACTGCAACGCGCGGCTGGGTTGCCTCGCACTTGACAGTCGACATACTTCGTTCCCTCCCCGGATCGATGTGCTATAGGGCTAGCATGATCAATGTACTGATGCTTGCCGAAAGGACTTGGAGGCCTATGTTCGGGCGCGCGAAGACGAGCATGAAAGGCACTCATGCGACTTTCCTCAAGTTTTGTTTGGTCGGGGGTGCCGCCTTCGTACTTGATGCTCTCGTCCTGCAATCCTTGGTGACATTTCTAGCACTCGGACCCGTCTATGCACGCATTGTCTCTTTCTTTTGCGCAGCCACTTTCACGTGGATCCTCAACCGAAAGTATACTTTCGACGCGGCCACGAAGCCATCGTTGCGCGAGTTTGCGATGTATCTCGGGCTCATGTGGGTGGGCGTTACAGTCAATTGGTTGGTCTTTTTGGCCGTCCTCGCGGTGCTCCCACTTAGCCGGGAAATCCCTGTCATCGCGCTGGTACCAGCGACTGCCACTGCACTGTTGTTAAACTTCTTCAGCGCGCAACGATTCATATATCGTCCGGGCGACCGTTGATTCTCGACGGTTTAGGTACACCGGTCTTGATCGATCCAAACCTGATCAGGGCCTGAACCAACATGTACCCGCAACATGAGACGGAGATCACGATTGGCGGCCACATCGCCAAAGTGTATCGGCTGATTCCAAGACCGGTCAGCGCGACCAGCAGAAAATTGCCATGAACCATAAACCCGCAGAAGGCTGCCAGAAACAGGAGGTGAGAAACGGGTCGACGCCATAGGTAGAACACGCAGGCCAACAGAGCTGCGATCCCGGTTACGATGCCGGAGAACTGGATTAATTTCTGAATAGCGCTTGCCAATCTGACTGGCTTCTCATGCCGCAGCAGCACCCCCTTCCTTTCTACCTCCGACTCTAATGGCAGAGGCCGGCTCTCAGCGATAAATTCCTCGTACCGGCGTAGAGTCTCCGGAGTCCGAACGCTATAGACCGTCCAAAGACCACGAAAATGGAGCCACGACAGATCGAGGAAGTCTTGGAACGAAAAACTTAGTCGCTGCAATCCGATGGACTGCAACATCTTACTTGCATATCTTGCTCCTGCGCCGGGTATCCCTGCAGCTTCGGAACGCAGGTCGGTCGCGTATCGGTACTGCAGGATTCCCTCGTAGCCCGTAAGCACATGTTTGCGGATGTAAAAGTCATCAATACTTCTCAAAAAGCGGCGTAGAGGCGCAAGCTCCTGATCAAGGCGGGCCAGGAGGTCGCGTGCCACGCCGTTGTTGTTTCTCAGCAGCACGGCTTGCTCTTCCGGCTCCACTTCAACGAGTCCCGCCTTGGCGAACAGATGGAGACCGAGTAGAGACTCTCGCACGTTGCCATGTCGAGATGTGTAAACAAAGTGTTCGGCCGCCAATATTAGCAGCATTGGCAAGAAAATGAGCAGTATCGAACCGACCAGTCTTCCCCGGAAACATCTGAAGTTTAGTATTATAAGCAGAAACAGCAAAGGCACCAAAGCGTAACCAATCGGTCTAACCGTGATCGCAAGTCCAGTGATAACGGAGAGAGCAGCCAATTTCGAGAAACGAGAATCCCTCAGGAAGCTCAGCGTGACCGCGATGAAGCCGAGAGATAGAGAAACGTAGAGCGACTCAGTGGCTATAACGCTATGAAATCTCAAAAGATCCATGTTTGCGGCCAAGGCCAACGAGATGACGACCGCCAGCAGGTATGATCCGGATATCTTGATGACCTCAACTAAAAGCCAGATAGAACAGGCGACGAAGAGGCAATGCTGCACTACTGCTATGAATACGAGATCGTCGTATATCCAGAGCAAGCCTTTGGTAAAAAGAGGATACCCGGCGGTGCGAAGAGGGTTGAATGAGAGGTATGTGTTCGTGTCTTCGTTGATGATGGCCAGCGGGCCCGACACGAATGAAATCGTGACGGCAGCTAGAATTGGGATCGTGACAGCAAGCGTCTTGATGAACTGGTGTCTAGGCACCGATCTATCTAACGCAGGGAGCAACACGATCGCAGCGGACCCGTCAGGGTGATCCGCTGGATCGGGATACAGGCGCCAGATTGAGACGAGCCGCCCCGTGACCATCTAGCGCCAAACCAGCCGTTGTTTTTCTTCGGTTCTCCATGACGAATTGTTGAAGTGCCGACTGCGTTTCGTCAAGTGGCGGAAGATGACAACCGCATGCAAAGTCTGCCCACGGCTGAGGATTTAGCCTGGTCTCGTAGGAATGAGAGCCCAGCCCTCCAAGGCACGCTGTACAACACGAAAGCGCGGTCCTGCAACGACTCATCGAGACTGACACAGAGACTATACATGGCGCAGGCCCCGGCGGCCCTTGCCAAGTATCTTCTCAGACCGCAGCCGATGTGCGGCTGGTGGCCAGCGTATCCTCAATAAGGTCGACGTAAGCCGTGACCGCGCGAGCGACCGAGAAATCCGAACCTCGCCGACGGCGCGCATCGCGGCCTCCGCTGTCCTCCAAGGTCACGCAGATGGCGTCGGCCATGGCGCTCGGATCTCGAACCGGAACCAGATGGCCGAGCGGACGGGTCCCAAGGATCTCCGAGGGCCCGCCGCCGCAATCGGTCGAAAC
>JAAUXY010201125.1_pt1 | contig 10390 bp, 10 predicted proteins | sample 7278121 | NCBI WGS metagenome assembly JAAUXY01 (sample SAMN14350117, study PRJNA611818) | marine sediment metagenome | isolation source: surface marine sediment (1.8m) | place: French Polynesia: Moorea | collected 2018-08
AGCAATTAGATTTGAAATCTCACTTTTAGCGGGGGAGGTGATTTGCTATTTTTGAAATACGTTCTACAAAGTTTAATATCGAATTATTTTTGAAAAAACATTCTGAATCTGATGCCGGCACCTTCATATGAGGTTCGTACAATTTCGCCGTTGGCCATTATCGTTTTGCGCATGCCGGGAAAATCGAATTTGATGGCGATCTCCTGCCCGACAAATAAACGCTGGTTGGTGTCAATAAAAATGCCCCCGGAACTGATATTATTGATGGCTGCCTGGAAGTCGCCCTCCATGGTCTGGCAGCTGGCGACGACTAGATCTTGTTTGTTGACGGCTTTGCGGGCATCTTGTCTTCTTTCTAAACTATCGACGTGACCATTTGGCATGAAATTGCTGTACATTTTGGGGTGTTTTCCTTTTTTGTTTTTAAGTGATGGGGTTGCGGTCCGACAATATCGACCAGATATACAAGTGTTGTGCCAAATTTTTAACCATTTGATTTTTTACATATTTTTTTAAAAAGCGCTCATTTTTTTATCTGAATATTATACAAAATTAAACAGGCCTGTCATATTTTTTAAACATGTCTAAAAAAACGAGCGTGGATGAATGATCATCCACGCTTTTAAGGTTATCGGATCGTTAAACCTTCGTTTGCCGAAAGATAAATGGGTCAAGCGTTGGTCTGCGGTACTTCACCTTCCTCAAAGCTCTTGGGCACACCTTCATATGGCGTCCGTCTGCTCGACTTTATATCCCTGGGATCCCGCATCGTCTTCAAAATATCGATGCTCTCTTTAAGACCCTTGTTGATCCGGCACATATCCAGCGCCATACCCACAACCTGCGCCACCGCCTGGACAAAATTAACATCGTTGAGCGTAAATTCCCAGGGGTCGGCGGTATAAACCCGCATGCTTCCGATCAGGCGTTCTCCGATGACAATCGGAACCGCAAGGATCGAGGCAATGCCCTCTTTTTGGGCCTCTTCAGGATATTGCAGCCGGGGATCATCGGCCACGTCATAAATGGCCACCGGTTGGACATCCTGCAGCGATGATGCAATCGAACGCAGCGCACTGACGGGTCCTTTGTCCAGATATTCATTGCTCAGTCCATAGCTGCCGGCCAGTTTGAGCTCCTTGCTGCGGGGACTGAACAGAAACAGGGTGCAACCTTTAACGTTGAGAGCGTGTTTGACACCTTCCACAGTGATCAAGACGATCTCTTCCGGATCCCGAATCATGGAAATGGCTTTGGTAATGCGGATTAGGGTTTCATAGTTAACGGTGGGCTTGTCCATGGTAACCTCCTTTCTGTTGAGTGGTGAACTGCCTGGAGGGGCTCAACACTACAAGAAAAAAATTCGGGTTACCGTGCCGGATGATAGCACCGGAGACGTAAGATTCGGTTGAAGACCGGTGGTGCGAACCAAATGCGAAGTCGTGTCAAACGTCGCTTCAGGTCAGCGTTTCGGAATGGGCAATGAGAAGTCGCCTTACGAAAAAGTCAATTCTGTGGTCGGATACAGCGGTTTTGCCGCTGCCGGCAAACGATGAGCAAAGAGCAAAAAAGTGAGCTTGTCCCCTCAAATATAACCATAGGCGTTTGAGCATTATATTACAAGCAAAAAATTAGAAGCTGCCTCAAAAATGTATCTAACACTCAATGGCTATGTTAAAAACCGATTCAAAATGCTCGAATACTAACGTGTATGCTCCACTTTTGAATCGGTTTTCGCCTTGCCCTTGAGCGTGATCTACTATTTTTGAGACAGCTTCAAGCCTCTAATGGAAATGGCCCTTTTCCCGATGAGCTGTGTTCTCCGCGGATTTCAGCCTTCAACGTACTTCAAGTACGCTGAAGACTAAAATCCATGCCCCGCCATAGCTTCTTGACCTCCAAAGCTTTAGCGACGGAGGTTAGCGACGGCGGGTTGTGCGGCCGTGCTCATCAAAAAAATTGCTCATTTCCAAATCGTATGGCTATTTGCCGGTTAAAAAATAAAGTTAAGCGATTTACTGCTTTTCTCGGGCTCAACGGGCTCAACGGGCTCAACTGGCCAACCATAAAGCGTGATCTACTATTTTTGAGACAGCTTCAAGCTTTTGATGAAAATGGCGATTTTTCGGGCTCAACGGGCTTACCTGGCTCACAAGGCTAGCCGATATCTCATTTGCCGGCCAGAAACAAAAGGGGCAGAGGTGTAATCGCCACGCTGACAAGTAGCAAATATTTGGGAAAGGAATACAGTCTGCTCATTCCGGCAATCAAACCGATGCCGCCACCGCCGCCGATTAAAGCATTTCCGGGTAGGTTCAACAAAAGGGCAATCAGTAGGTAGCGATGTTCGAGCAGAAAAGGTAAGATCTTTGAAGGTGCAGATCTCAATAGAACATCAAATTTTTCTTGTGGATCTAAGGGTTCCAGTTTCAGCATTAGATCCCTGGCCTTGTGCAGATGCAGCCAGCCCAGAAATCGGGCAAAGGCTGTCAGCGGTATCAAACGTCCGATGGCAAAGCTCAGCGACAGGGACAAGAGCGTGCACACATATACCAGGACCACGCCTTGTGGGCCGAGCATTATCATCAGCGCCAAGCCCAGCTCGATGCCCGGCACAAAAGGTATCGCCATCCAGAGGATATACATCCCAATGGAAACCCAGAGCACTGTAATGATCATGCTTTCGTGCTCGGGCCAGAGTTGAAAGTTGAGTTTATGCATCAACAGGCCGCCGCCATAATTGATGAGCACCAGAAAACCGACCAGCAGCAAAATTTTGACAAGTATTTTAAGCTTGGGTGTTTCAGCAGGCGCCCGGCTGACCTCAGACATAATGATCACCGTCTTTAATTTTGCAATGTCCCTTTGAACCAATATTCTCGATAAGTGGTCCAAAGCCAGCGCTCCTTGGTCCAGGAGTATTCGACTTCCATGGTATCACCTTGCAGGGTCCCCTTCCAATTCATCTTGCCGTGGGTGGGGCTGATGGTCTCAGCCTCAAAATGAATCAGATCCCCTTCGGCCCAGGCCGTATAGGGACCACCGGTAAAACCATATTCGAAACACATGGATGACGTAAATTGACCATCTTTAAAGACCAATACATCTTCATGGTGGGTTTTTTTGCCCTTCTCCCCGGTGGGTCCTTTAAAACTTTTTCCGTCCAAAAGATGAGCGGCTGCCATATTGACCGGGTCACTGTCTTTGTTCGCTGATTCACTGGCGAGTGTCGGATCCGGCAAAACGGTCAGTACAAAAACCAGAGAAAAAACACTGGCTTTTATGATTATCGTTGCAGGTTTCATTGCTTTACCTTTCTGTCCTGATGAAAAAGCTAAAGCGTGAACCGGCGGCTGTAAAGAGGGGCGGCATTTGAAATGTGGTATTATATAATAGACAACCGTTTGAAGTCCGGGTTTGCCTTAATCCAAAACGGTGATTAATTTTATGTTTAAAGAAAGGGGGTTGGAAAACCGAGCCATAACAGCAATCGTCCAGGATAATAGGACCGCATTCAGCGGTGTGACCAATTCGTCCGGACTCAAGGAGGTTATCATGGATGATAATAAAAAACCTCGCCCGGTAGATTTTGGATGCGATAGTCGTTGTATTGAAGAATATGTCAAATGTATGGAAACAGAAGAGGGGGCGTCCATTTGTAAGACCCGCGAGCGAAACTGTTTCGAAGAGTGTTCACTATAAACCGCAGCAACTTCAATTATCAAAAGGGGCTCCTCAGAGCCCCTTTATTAATTGATAAGGGCAGATTACGTAGACGGAAGCTCATCATCGCGAAGCCGGTAGCTTGCTATCGCGAAGGGCAGTCTTTGAACTGTCGATTTGTTTTTAACCACCCGCTTACCCGCCTTCGGCGGCCTTCGCTCGAGTTCACAGAGATCACAGAGAGATTTTTTCTTTTGTCCAATCGGGAGACGACGATTGGACAAAAAACCTCAATCGCTGCGCGATAAAAAAATTCCTCGGCACCTTAAATATATAATTAGCCCAAAAGCAATTACCTAAAGTTTATTAATTGAATGGTGAAAAGTGCCCGACAGGGCAGATTGGTATTGGTTTGTCGGTATCTCCCGACAAACCAAATAATAGTTTATCTCTGTGTTCTCTGCGCTCTCTGTGGTTTAAAAAACTCAGATGCTCTGCTAATCAAACTATGCGTGTGGGCTCGAAGCCTTTAGGCGAAGCCCCAAGCTATGAGCTATCAGCTTTGAGCTATTGTTAATCTGAGGTTAATTCAAATCATATTTTCTGAATACGGAATTAACTTAATAGAAATAACTTTTATAACTAAATTGAGCGATTGCTGAGGTCGAAGATCCGCCTCTGGAGGATTGCCGCCTTGTTGGGTCGACTTATCCCGTCGAAGCTCGAAGAGCGCCCGTCCTCCGCAGTAGCCTGCTACGGAGGATGGAATGTCGGAAGCTGAAAGCGAAGACCAAAGCTACACGGCAGATGTCATTCTGCTATAATTAAACAATACGGAAGGATATATTGGTATGGTAGAACCCTTCTCAAAATAGTAGATCACGCTCAAGGGCAAGGCGAAAACCGATTCAAAAGTGGAGCATACACGACAGTATTCGAGCATTTTGAATCGGTTTTTAACACAGCCCTTGGGCGTTAGATGCATTTTTGAGGAGGGTTCTAATCTAGGCTATTGAAGAGGGCGAACAGAAGTCCCCGTACTTTCGGCGACATCTCGTCAAATTGCATCCCAATCGCCAAAGCTTTGGCCCCGTTGTTGACGACTTCCCGGCGCCAGGCAATTTTTCCGGAGATTTTCAGCACCAGCGTGTGGGTGACCACACTGACGTAAATTTTTGCATTGGTGGCGCTTTCGTGCAGTGAAGCGATGTTCCAAGGCTCGGTGAGTTTGTCGGCATGAATGTTAATATTCATACCCCCGATGGATATGTCTTCTGACACACCTTCCACGTAAATGGCTTCATCAGGAGAATGCTCTGGGATAATCTCGAGCTCCACCAACAGCGAGGATTTATGGCGGGACTCTTTACGAATGGCTTCATGCGGTCCTTCCGGGTCGGACATAGACCGGATACTCAACAGGTCGATAATCCCCAGCTCGATGTTGGGGTATTTGCGGCAGATGCGCATAAGCTTTTCTTTGGGAATCTTAACCAATTCGGTCGGATCGAGTGTTTCAATATAGGATTGCGACCGCTGCTCTTTGTTGAAGGGATAGATATCGCCAAAAAAATCATTTTCTGCCAATACGAGGGTGGGTTTGCGAAATACCTTACGCTCGTTTTGCAGCGTCAAGTAAATAGAATCCTTTAATCTGCCGGAAACGATAAAAAATAAATGATCCTCCGGATCGCCGATCTCCTTAACCACCTGGTTGGCCGGCAGCTGCACATTTTCAAAAAGCGAGCACAGCGCTTTTAACTCATGGATGGTTAATTTGGAAAAAAAATGCCCGATCGGCAGCTTTTTGTGCTGACCGTTATCAAGCTCGGCCAAAAAGGCTTTTACGTTTTGATCGGAAGGCATTTCGATGTGCCATTGAGAGATCTTGGCCACGATGGCCGGCAGCATCTTGCCGGCATCCAAAAAAAGCATGGCGGTCCGATTATAGGCCTTGGCCGACGCGTCGTGCATTTTATTCTTTAGGAGCAAATCCGCATAAATTCTAACCAGTTCGGGCTTCTCCGGGAATTTTTTAAGAATCTCGAGCATCAATTCAATCGAATTGATGACAATGGACCCATCAATAACATGCTCGATGGTGTTTTTATCGATTTTGAATTGATGCAGCGGAGATTTTTTTATAAATTCTGGTACTTTCAATTAGATCACCTTTTAGCGCTAAAGTTCGGTCTGTTCAGAATTGTTGACGAATTTCAATGCTGTCGCAGGTCGCAAGAAGATGGATCTATTATCGGCTGTTTATGATAATTTCTTAAGTCCTTAAATAAATAAAGATTTCAGAGACGGGGCCGATAATGAAGGTATGGACCGGAATGAACGACGAAAACATCCCCGAGTGAAAATTTGTGATCCGATCGCGTTTTTGAGCGTGGATTCAGATGGAAAATCATCCCACCATAATGTCGCTATGGTCCGTGATGTGAGCAAGACGGGAATTCGGATTGAAACATTTCAGCCCATTAGTTCAGAAGATATCATCTTGATGTTTTTCGATTTAAACCAGAAGCAAATTGAAGTGAGGGGGGCGGTTATTTATTGCGCCCAAAATGATTGCGGACTGTACAATGTCGGTATCAACCTGGCCGGCACTAACGGCCAGAATATGGAATTTGTCACTGCACTGGTCAAATCCTACCATTATACGAAAACAACGTCTCATTTGCCCATTGTTTCCGATCTACAAAATTAAAGCTGTCTCAAAAATGCATCTAACGCCCAAGGGCTGTGTTACAGGCAGGGCCAGGGGTCCCTTTTCTTCCCCTGCCCCTGCATAAAATGCTCGAATAATAAAGGTTGAGCCCGTTACCCGTTAGCCCGTTTGCCGGTTAAAAGCAAAAGTTAAGCGATTTACTGCTTTTCTCGGGCTCAACGGGCTGAACTGAACAACGCGCTCAACTGGCCAAGCATAGAGCGTAATCTACGATTTTTGAGATAGCTTCAAGTCGAATAGTCAATTGTTAAATGGATATGTTCCATATTTTAATCTAATCTGCATTAACCTGCCAGGCGTCGCTTGCCAGAGCGCCTGTCCTCCGCAGCAGACTGCTGCGAAGGATGCAAAGACGGGTCTCCGGTGAAATAAATCCTGCCCTGTTGGATGTCGGCCTGACACCTGCTTGTCCGCCATAGCCTGGAAAGCGACGGCGGGACACCTTTTTATTTCTTGCTGATCCTGGGATCGAACTCAAATAGCTGGGGTTTACCGATTTTAATCTTGGAAAAGTCGGCATGCAGTGGATTGATCAAATAAGAATGGTGTCGCGGTAGGATCGCACTGGGAACTTTATATACCGCCGAATCCTGGCCCTGAATCCAATGGTCGCCTAACATGCGGGTGCTAGTCGGCGGCGGATTGTCTTGCCAGTCGGCCGGCAATTTGTTGGGGTCTAATGCGGTAATCAACCGAGTGGGTATGTCAACGGCAATGCATCTATACTTACTAAACAAGGCGGAATGGTCCGCCATGTTCACGATCAATTCAAGCACCGCCGTAGCCAGGTAATCTGACGTATAGACCATTGGCGTGCCGATGCTGTTCCAGCGCCCGCCGTATTGCCGGGCGCCTTCTCCGGCAAAGGCATTCGCAGCATAGCGGGCTTTGACAATGCGCCAGGCGGTTATCACGAATAGACCCCGTGCTCGATTCGCCCCAGCAGATTTATCACTTCCTGCGCGCCCAGTTCAGACTCGGCGTATTCCAGCGGCGCATAGTCGCCCAGCGCTCTCAATGGGGTTTTGAGCCAGCGATTGGCCTGCTGCTCGTCTTCAAACACGTCAACGGCTCGATCGCGCAAGCGTGCGATCCGAACAATCCGGTCGGATTCATCGGCTTTGAGTTTGCCTTTCTTTTTTCTACGCCGGGCCAGGGTACTTTCAGCGATATCGGCGATTTGAGCGATCGTTTTTAAAGGCAAATCCAGGGAAGCGGAAAGGGTATCCACCGTTTCCGCCGGTAGACCGGCTTTGATTTTTGCGATCATGTCGTTCAAATTTTTTGTCTTGATGTTAATACTTCGTATTTCCTGCATATTTTAACCTCCTAAAACCGTTACATCCTGTCCGACAACTCTTTTCGCCTCTCTTGACACGAACGGTCAAGTCATTCTTTTTCCCCTCCCTTGATGGGAGGGGTCAAGGGGAGGGCGAAGAGATGAAAAAGAAATTGATTTTTCATATTTTCCGCGCCTATGCGATTGGACCGCCTGTTTAAGACATCCGCCTCTGCACTCTCATATGACAATAATATAACCGTCATATGACAGTTTGTAAAGTAAAAAATTTTGGTGTGTGTTGAATTTGGTAAAAAGGTTAAATGAATGGCGAGCTGGCGGAATAAATGGTCATCCAGGCAATCCGGCCTTGCGGAGCAGCTCGACATGATTCTCCACATAGGCTTTGTCTTTAAAAAAGGCGATCTTTCGATAAAAATCGACTGTGTAATCAGGTTTAATCTTCAGTATTTCTGCTGCGTGAGCTTCTGCCTCCTTCATCTGGTTGAGTCTCGCATAATTTATCACCAGGCGTTGATGCGCAAAAAGAGGGGGATATTCCCCTCTTTGGGCGCGCTTGAGTTGTTGTTTACAAATTGCAATCGCCTCTTCATAGCGTCCTAACATTTCGTATGGCCCTGCTAAATTACTTAGAAACCAGGCCGGATAATAGGGTTCCAATCGCATGGCCTTTTTGGCATGGATAATCGCCTCCTCAGGTCTTCCTCCATAGCGAAGGCTCTCCGCTAAAAAAATATGAGTTCGCGAATCATTCGGGGTTAAGTTCACGGCTTTTTTTCCCTCGGCTATGGCTTTGTCAAACTTACCTTGCACCCTATAAATTCTATTCATCAGACTATGAAGGTTTGTCTGCTGCTCACCGAGTGCTGCTGTTTTTTGTGCCAATTCAATCGCTCGGCTGATCGAATCACGGGGGGATTTACTCAAACCCAACAGCACCTCTATGGTGTAGGTCCAAGCCTGCATTGTCCAGGCAGGCACATAATCAGGATCCAGATTTGCAGCCTGTTCAAAAAGCTTTCTTGATTCGAGGAGATCCTTCTTTGTCAACCGGTTAATAAGGCTGAATCCCTTTGTGTAGTTGCTCCAGGCTTCAAAGTTATCTGTTTTATACCAGTTGGCGACTTCTCCAACCGTCAGCTTCACTTCCAGTGCATTCAGGACTTTCATGGTGATATCATCCTGAAGGGCAAATAGGTCTTTCAGTTCTCGATCATAACGCTGGGCCCATAGATGATGTCCCTGGAGGGCATCAATTAACTGGGCGGTGACGCGCAACCGGTCTTCAGCACGCTGAATGCTTCCTTCCAGGACATACCTCACCCCCAACTCCTCACTAACCTGCTTTATCTTGACAGGCTTACCTTTGTAGGTGAAGACCGAGTTGCGGGCGATTACAAACATATCGGGAATCTGGGAGAGCCCGGTAATGATGTTTTCCGTAAAGCCATCAGCGATGTAATCCTGTTCAGGATCATCACTCATATTATCAAACGGCAATACGGCAATTGAGGGCTTTTCGGGTAATGGAAAGGCCATTTTCGCTACTGAAGCGGGCTCTATGCGACCAGTTTGTTCGATATATAGATACCATCCGGCTAATCCGCCCACAGCTATAAGCAAAACGATCACCGCGGCCAAGATTCTGCGTCGCTTTACTTTTCGCTTCTCACCGATAATTTTGCCGGCAGCCTCTGGTTGCATTAAAACTTTATAGGCATGAACCGGCTCTGATATGTTTTTAACGCTGTGTTCACCTAGATATTCATATCCCAGCTCAAGTTTATTTTTTACCTGGTCGTAGGCGGGTCTTGAAATGCAAATGCCGCCTGCTTCTGCCAATCCTTCCAAGCGCGCCGCGATATTGACGCCGTCTCCGTAAATCCTGCGATCTTCTTCAACGATATCGCCCAAATTAATGCCGATTCGGAATAACATTCGTCGTTTTTCCGGTAAATCGGCGTTTTGTTCATGCATCTTATTTTGGGTTGTAACCGCGCACCTGACAGCATCCACTACACTGGAAAATTCTGCCAGAAGATTATCACCCGTCATATCAATCACGCGTCCCCGGTGCTGCTGAATTAGAGTGGATATTGAATGACGGTAAGTGTTTAAGGCTTGGATGGTCGCTTCCTCATTATCTTCCATTAGCCGACTGTAACCGACAACATCGGCGCTGAGGATGGCGCTTAGTTTGCGTTTGAAGGCTTCTGGCACCGTGGGAGTATCCTTATCTCTCTGATGGCTCAAAAAATAAGAATTACAATGTGCAAATAGGATATACGAGATGAGATGTCAGCACAGGTTCGCTTTTAAAGATTAATCGGGTATCGGATCAGGCAGCAAAAAAAATAAATTAGTAAAGCAGATACCACATTGTGCCATGCGGGTCAAATCCTATTTCAGTCTCGGACACCTGAATCCGGCTTACCCATTTGGTGGATTTGTTGAATGGGGTGCGTGATCTGCGGATGGAATTGTTTTTAATTATTTTAAATAATCTGCGATAACCTGCCGCGGCGTAGTTCGATAAAACGAAGACGGGTCTGCGTAATCTGCGGATAGAAAAGGTCAGATGCTCTATGAATCAACTATGCTTGTGGGGTCGACTTGTCGCGGCGTAGCATGCTAATGCGAAGACGGAAGCGCTTAGCGCGAAGTCCCAAGCTATGAGCTATCAGCTATGAGCT
>JAAUXY010142611.1_pt1 | contig 10387 bp, 8 predicted proteins | sample 7278121 | NCBI WGS metagenome assembly JAAUXY01 (sample SAMN14350117, study PRJNA611818) | marine sediment metagenome | isolation source: surface marine sediment (1.8m) | place: French Polynesia: Moorea | collected 2018-08
CTCGAAGGTCTCGACTTTCTCTTCGGTATCGGCTTGCGAGGCAAAGGCCTTGGCCATTTCGAGGGCTCCCTGCTTGCGGTCACGCGGCGGCCAGCGCCACGACCTTGTTTTTTATTGCCCCGAAGATGCTGGCACCCGCCCGATCGACCATCTCGATCCGCACGCGATCGCCGAGCTGCAGGAACGGCGTGGAGGGCTCGCCGTCGGCCAGCGTCTCGCGCATCCGGGTCTCCAGCAGGCACGAGGCGCCAACCGACGGGTCGCGGTTGGCCACCGTTCCGGAGCCGATGATGGTGCCGGCGCAGAGCCTGCGCGTGGCCGCCGCATGGGCGATCAGTTGGGTAAAGTCGAAGGTCATATCCTGCCCAGCATCGGGGCGTCCGTGCTGCGCGTCGTTGAGATAGGTCAGTAAGGGTAGATGGACCTTGGCGCCATCCCAAGCCCCGTTAAGCTCGTCCAAGCTCACGGCGACCGGCGAGAACGCGGTCGACGGCTTGCCCTGCAGAAAGCCGAAGCCCTTGGCCAGCTCCGCGGGGATCAGGCCGCGCAGACTGACGTCGTTGGCCAGCATCAGGAGCTTGATGTGGGCTCCTGCCCGTTCGCAGCAAATCCCCATCGGCACGTCGTCGACGATCACCGCGAGCTCGGCCTCGAAGTCGATCCCGTGCGACTCGTCGACCGCCACGATGGGGTCGCGCGGCCCGAGGAAACTGTCGGATCCGCCCTGATACATCAGCGGTTCGGTCCAGAAGCTGGACGGCATCTCAGCGCCGCGCGCCCGGCGCGCCAGTTCGACGTGGGTCACATAGGCCGACCCGTCGACCCACTGATAGGCGCGCGGCAGGGGCGCGTGCACGGCCCCCTCGCCGAGCGCCGCAGCAAAGTCCAATGCGTCTTCGGCATGGCCGGCGTTCAACGCATCGCAGCGTGCGGCGAGCCGCGGCGCACAGTCCGCCCAGTCGTCGAGTGCGTGCTGCAGAGTGCCGGCGATCTCGGGGACCGCGACCGCGCGGGTCAGATCGCGCGACACCACCAGCAAAGTTCCGTCTCGCCCGCCCGCCTTCAGGCTGGCGAGTTTCATTCGGCGGCGTCCTTGTCCGCGGCCGCCTCGGCGCCCGGGGCCCGCCAGCTGTTCACATAGTCCAGGTTCTCGACCCCGGCCGGAAGCTCGCCGATCTCCAAGGCGTCACGGGTGTCGATCATCACCGCATACTCGTCGGTCGCCGGCTTCTTCTGCTCAAACGCGTTCTTCAGCGCCTTGGGATGCGGGCCGTGGGTGAAGCCGCAAGGATGGAAGGTGACCATGCCGGCATCGATGTTGTCGCGGCTGAAGAAGTCGCCGGCGTGATAGAACAGCACCTCGTCGTAGTCGTCGTTGTTGTGGAAGAACGGCACCTTCAGCGCGCCGGGATCGGTCTCGAACGGACGCGGCGTGAAGGTGCAGATGACGAAGCGGTTGGCCAGGAATGTGGTGTGGGCCGACGGCGGCAGATGATAGCGGTGGCTCATCAGCGGACGGATATCCTTCACGTTGAGCCGGACCACTGACAGATTGCCGTGCCAACCGACCGCATCGAGCGGATTGAACGGATAGGTCACGGTCGAGATCGCGCCGCGCCGGCGGATCCGGACCTGCCATCGCTCGGCGCCCTGCTGCGCCTTGAACGCCTCATCGATCGCCGGGACGTCCAATATGGCCGGATCGAAGACGGCGTGCGGTCCCAGCATGCCCTTGTCCGGAAGCTGGTAGGTCGAACCCGTGGCCTCGATCAGCAACGCGGTGACCGGCTCGGAGCATTCGATCCGCCACATGGTCGAGCGCGGCAGCACGATGTAGTCGCCGGCGACGAACTCCAGATGCCCATAGTCGCAAAAAAAATGCCCGGCGCCGGTGTGGACGAACAACAGCTCGTCACCGTCGCCGTTGCGCGCCAGGTGATCCATGCGGGCCGGCGCCCGCCAGAACCGCATGCGCACATGCGCATTGTACAGAACCTCGGTCGCGTCCCATGGCGAGGATTGGTCGGCGGCGATCTTGTTCAGGTCGAAGGCGCGGGGGCGCAGCGGGCCGTCCCAGTCAATCCAGCCTGTGGGTGGATTGGCGTGATACATGTGGCTGGCCGGTCCGAAGAACCCCTCCTTGCCCAGTTCGCGCTCGAAAGTTCCGTCGGGCAGATCGGCATGCGCTTGCCGCGAGGACTGCCCCTCGACCCGCGGAAAACCGATATAGTGCTTCATCTTAGGCGCTCCCTTGCTGTGCGCGCTTACGCCCTTCCTCGTCCGCCCCCGCCCCATCGGCCGGCCACCATCGCGGCAGGCTTCGACAAGACCCCGAAGACTGAATACAATAGCGCCGTCAGACGGGCGCTGTCGAAGCAACCTTGAAAGCCAATAGCAGGGTCACGTCTGCGTCGGATGGACCTAGGGGAGGTTTCATCACTCATTCAGCATCCGCCCCCGAATGCGCCGGCGAACGCCGGCCGTTTTGGGTCAGATGAGCTGTTGTGTAATTTGTTTCATTCGAAACGAATGTCAATGGCTGTTGAGCAGATTGCGTGGAATCTAGACATGGCCAAAGAATTCGAACTTGAGGCGTTTCTGCCCTACCGCCTGAACCAGCTCTCCACAGGGTTCAGTCACGCCTTCGCAGATCTTTATGAGTCCCGTTTTGGTATCAGCGTTCCGGAATGGCGGGTAATCGCAACCCTCGGACGGTATGAAGACGTATCATCGCGCGAGATTTGTGACTCGACCAAGATGGACAAGTCCAAGGTCAGCCGGGCGGTCACCCGACTGATTGCGGCAAAGCTGATCGCGCGCGAGGTCAACCCGGATGACGCTCGGCTCATCCGCCTGAAGCTGACCGCAAAAGGACGCAAGCTACACCGCGAGATCGTTCCGCTGGCCAAAGCGTGGGAAGAACGGGTGCTAGCCGGGCTGAGCGACAAGGACCGCAAGCGCCTGAGCAAACTGCTCAGCAAGCTTGAGGAGAGCCTGTCGAAAGCACAACCAAAGGCCGCGGCCGAGTAAAGGCCGCGCGGTCGTTCAGCTCATCGGCTCCAGCGCATCGGCCAGCCAATCGGCGACCTGATCGCAGGCTTGCTGGGCACTGTGCTCCGGATGGCGCGCGCGATAGGTCCGGACCGCAGCCTTGAAAGCGGCCACGTCATCCCGGCCGATTGCGGTGAGCGCATCGTAGACCCGAAGCACCGCCTCCTGACAACTGCACGCCGCCAACTGATACCCGCACCCTTCGTGGCCATCCGACACTTGAATCGAGCGTCCGGCGCCACGACCGTTGTGCATCAAGCGCGTGAACTGCGCGCGTTCATCCTTCAGACTCATTGACGGGTCTCGCATCCGTGGTTCCGGTCACAAGGTGGTCAAGCCATTGGCCCACCGCTTTGACCCACATCAATAGCAGTAAGATGCTCAAAGCCAAAGAGGCTTTGCTGCCGCACCGTGGCCTGAGGCCGCCCGCCGTGCCTTGCGCCGCACGCCTGTTTGCCTTCGTTCTGCAACCAAATCCTGCTAGAGCACTCTCCAAACCGAAGGGGAGCGACCGTCGCCGTGCCCGGGAGCAGCCATATCTTTCAAATCACCGGCGGCCAAGTGCTGCTGGACAGCGGCGAGCTGGCCGCTCGCACCGTGATCGTCGGCGCGGACGGTATCGCGGACGTGGCGAAGCGCCCCTACCCCGGCGTTCCGGCCTATGAGGCCGACGGCCTGCTGGTCCTGCCCGGCATCGTCGATCTGCACGGCGACGGGTTCGAGCGCAGCATCATGCCGCGGCCCGGCATCGCTTTTGCACTACCCATGGCGCTGGTAGAGACCGACCGCCTGCTCGCCGGAAACGGGATTACCACCGGCTATCTTGGCCTGACCTGCTCGTGGGAGCCGGGATTGCGCAGCACGGAGGCCGCCGCGCGGTTCCTCGACGCGTTGGCCGAAACCAAGCCGCAGCTCAACTGCGATGTTAGGCTGCACCTGCGCTGGGAAACCTCCAATCTGGAGGCTGTGGAACAGGCCTTGGCCTGGGTCGCTGACGGCAGGGTCGACCTGCTGGCCTTCAACGATCACATCGACGACCTGCTGGACAGCCTCCCCGATCCGGCCAAGTTAGGCCGACTGGCCGGACGCTGCGGGATTGCCCCGCAGGACTACCGAACCATGGTGGAGCACGCCGCGGCGCGGCGGGAGCAGGTTCCCGCCTCCACCGCGCGGCTGGCAGAGGCGGCGCGCCGGGCCGGAATTCCGGTCGCGGCGCACGACAACAACAGCCCGGCCGACTGGGCCGCCTCGCGCGCACTCGGGTGCACGATCTGCGAATTCCCGGCCGACATGGAGACAGCCGAGGCCGCGCTGGCCGACGGCGCGGCAACCGTCATGGGCGCGCCGAACGTGTTGCGCGGGGGCAGCCATTGCGGCCGGCTCTCCGTCGCCGACGCGGTGCGCGCCGGCCTGTGCTCGTCGCTCACCACCGATTACTACTACCCCGCCCTGATTCAGGCAGCCTTCCATCTCGCCCAAAACGAGGGCGCCCTGCCGGACATATGGCCGTTGCTGTCAAGCGGACCGGCAAATGCGGCCGGCCTGACCGACCGCGGAAGGATTTGCGCCGGTTTGCGCGCCGACCTGGTGCTGGTGGACGCGAAACGTTCACCTTTTCCACAGGTTGTGGGTACTTTTGTGGATGGAATGCTAGCCTTCGCAGCACGCGCGCTTCACGCGCCTGCCGGGATGTCGATCGGTCGCGGTCTCACCGCCGCGCAATAAACTCGCGCGACCGTTTCATCACGACTGGTCCAACCGAAGGGCGGACCTTTCGAACACCGCTTGCAAACCAATGTGCCACGCCAATGAGACCAAAAACCGGCAACACTTGGCCGGATGCGGGGCGCGGCAACGGCGCAGGGCTTGACCTCCGAGTGCGTCGAGGGCACCGAGGACGCGTAAAATCCCGGGTTTGCCCGACGCCGGGCTGTCACATTCCCGCAAAAATTGGCCTTTTTCTGGCGTGTCGTGGTGCTATTAATGGCGCTCAGGGATGAAGTGGAGGCGTGGAATCGCGCTCGATACGCGCCTCCATCCGGGAGACTCAAGGACATTACAAGAGGGATCACAGAAAATGCGACTTCGCTATGCGTTGATGGCGGCGGCGGCCGCTGCGGCCCTTTCCGCCGCGCCGGCTTCGGCCGAAACCTTCAAATGGGCGTTCCAGGGGGATCTGCAGTCGCTCGACCCGCACAGCCTGAACGAGACCTTCCTGCTCGGCACGCTGGGCAACGTCTACGAGGGGCTGACCGACTATGACGAAAACCTGAAGCTGATCCCGGCTCTGGCCGAAAGCTGGAAAGTGGTCGAGCCGACCAAGTGGGAGTTCAAGCTGCGCAAGGGCGTCAAATTCCACAACGGCAACGCGTTCACCTCGGATGACGTGATCTTTTCGTGGAAGCGCGCGCTGACCGAGGGCTCCGACCAGAAGGTCCGGGCCGGCCTGATCAAGAACATCACCAAGGTGGACGACCACACGATCGAGGTCGAAACCCCGGCACCGAACCCGCTGGTGGTGCAGGAGATGGTGTTCCTCAAGATCATGGATAAGGAGTGGTCCGAAGAGAACAAGACCACCGAGGCGATCAGCCCAAGCGACGTGGACGCCAACAACTACGCCAGCTTGAACGCCAACGGCACCGGGCCGTTCATGGTCACCGAGCGCCAACCGGACGTGAAAACGCTGTTCAAGCGCTTCGACGGCTACTGGAAGAAGATCAAATCCAACGTCACCGAGGGCGTGTTCACGCCGATCGGCCAGGACGCGACCCGCGTGGCCGCGCTGATCTCCGGCGAGCTGGACGTGGCCTATCCGGTCCCGGTGCAGGATTGGAACCGTCTGGACAGCGCCGAAGGCGTATCCAAGCTGGCCGGCCCGGAAGCGCGTACGATCTTCCTCGGCATGGACCAGTTCCGCGACGAACTGCTGTATTCGGACATCAAAGGCAAGAACCCGTTCAAGGACAAGCGGGTACGCCAGGCGTTCGCGCACGCGATCGATCTGGAGGCGATCAAGGCCAAGATCATGCGCGGGGCCGCCACGCCGTCGGGCTTGATGATCGCGCCGCAGATCAACGGGCATAATGCAGCCCTCAACAACCCCTACCCGTATGATCCGGAAACCTCCAAGAAGCTGTTGGCCGAGGCCGGGTATGGGGACGGGTTCGAGGTCACCATCGATTGCCCGAACAACCGCTATGTGAACGACGAGAAGATCTGCCAGGCGGTGGCCGGCATGCTGGCCAAGGTTGGCGTGAAGGTCGAAGTGTTCGCGCAGCCGAAGGCCAAGTACTTCGGCAAGGTGCTGGCCCAGAATGGCTACGACACCAGCTTCTACCTGCTGGGCTGGACGCCGGGCTCGATTGACTCCCACAACGTGCTGTCGAACCTGTTGTCCTGCCAGGATCCGGAGAAGAACAAGGGCGGGTTCAATCTCGGCAATTTCTGCAATGCGCGGGTCGACGAGCTGACCGACCTGGTGGAGAAGGAGACCGATCCGGTCAAACGCCAGTCGATGATCGACGAGGCGTTCAAGATCGTGCAGGACGAGGTCGGCTACCTGCCGCTGCATCAGCAGCCGCTGTCCTGGGGCGTGCGCGACGGCGTGAACGTCGCCCAGCGCGCCGACAACGTGCTGGATCTGCGCAATGTGGTGATGCCGTAAATTCGGCGTAAGATAGGTCGGCCCGGATCTCCTTCGCTGGGAGATCCGGGCCGACGGTTTTTTGAGCACTGGCAACCATGCTGGGTTTCGTCGCACGCCGCGTCCTGCAATCGGTCATCGTCATGCTGACGGTGGCGCTGATCGCGTTCGGGCTGTTCCGCTATGTCGGCGACCCGGTCAACAACATGGTCGGCCAGGACACCACCGTTCAAGAGCGCGAGGAGCTGAAGGAGCGGCTCGGCCTGAACGACCCGTTCGTGATCCAGTTCGGCCGGTTCATCGTGAACGCCTCGCAAGGCCGGTTCGGCATCTCCTATCGGCACCGCCGCCCGGTCGAGGAGCTGATTGTCGAGCGGCTGCCGGCCACCCTGGAGCTGTCCATGGTGGCCGCTCTATTGGCGCTGCTGCTCGGCATCCCAATGGGGGTCTATACCGCCCTGCCGCACAAGGGCGCGTCCGGCAAGATCCTCTCGTGGGCGATCATGACCGGCTCGCTGGTCGGCGTGTCACTGCCGACGTTTCTGATCGGAATTCTGTTGATCCTGCTGTTCGGCGTGAATCTACAGTGGCTGCCGACGTTCGGGCGCGGCGAGGTGGTGGCGGTCGGATGGTGGACGACCGGCCTGTTGACCGAAGGCGGGCTGAAGGCCCTGTTGATGCCGGCGTTCACCCTGGCGCTGTTCCAGATGACGCTGATCATGCGCCTGGTGCGGGCCGAAATGCTGGAAGTGCTGCGGACCGACTTCATCAAGTTCGCGCACGCGCGCGGGCTGAAGACCAGCGCCATCCATTTCAGCCACGCCCTGAAGAACACCCTGGTCCCGGTGATCACCATTACCGGGCTGCAGCTCGGCTCGATCATCGCCTTTGCGATCATCACCGAGCAGGTGTTCCAGTGGCCGGGCATGGGCCTGCTGTTCATCCAGGCGATCAATGAGGTCGATATCCCGGTGATGGCGGCCTATCTGGTGCTGATCTCGCTGTTCTTCGTGGTGATCAACCTGATCGTCGACATCCTCTACTACGCCGTCGACCCGCGGCTGCGCGCCGATAAAGCGGTCGCCAACGGACAGGGTTAGGAGCCGCGACGCGATGGCCGATATCACCATGTCCGACCGGCTGCACCGCGCGTTTGACAGCGACCTGTGGCACAGCTTCGTGCGCTCGCCGGTCGCCATGGTGTCGGCTACGGTGGCCGCGATCATGATGCTATCGGCCCTGTTCGCGCCGGTGATCGCGCCGCAGAACCCGTTCGACCTGGCCTCGATCGAGCTGCTTGATTCCCTCCTGCCGCCAGCCTGGGAGGCGATGGGAGACGCGCGCTACGCGCTGGGCACGGACGATCAGGGGCGCGACGTGTTCTCGACCATCCTCTATGGCGCGCGCATCTCGCTGATGGTCGGTTTTGCCTCGGTGTTCCTGGCGATGATCATTGGTATCACGCTCGGCTTGATCAGCGGCTATGTGGGCGGACGCGTCGATGCGGTGATCATGCGGATCGCCGACGTCCAGCTGTCCTTTCCGGCCATCCTGATCGCGCTGCTGATCGACGGTGTGGCGCGCGGAATCCTGCCCCGCGACATCCACGACGAAATTGCGATCTACGTACTGATCTTCGCCATTGGCGCCTCGTTCTGGGTGCAGTACGCGCGTACCGTACGGGGGTCGACCATGGTGGAGAAGAGCAAGGAATATGTGCAGGCCGCCCGCGTGATCGGCATCCGGCGTACGCCGATCCTGATCCGCCATGTGCTGCCGAACGTGATGGGACCGGTGCTGGTGATCGCAACCATCAACCTGGCGCTGGCGATCATCACCGAGGCCACGCTGAGTTTTCTCGGCGTCGGCCTGCCGCCGACCGAGCCGTCGCTCGGCACGCTGATCCGGATCGGCAACGACTATTTGTTCTCCGGGGAATGGTGGATCACCATCTTCCCCGGCATTGCGCTGATCGTGCTGGCGCTGTCGGTCAACCTGCTGGGCGACTGGCTGCGCGACGCGCTGAACCCCAAGCTGAGGTGACCATCCGCCGATGAGCCTGCTGGATATCAAGAACCTTCGGGTCGAATTTCCGACCAGGCGCGGCGTGTTCGTCGCGGTGGACGACGTCACGCTGTCGGTGGAGCCGGGCCAGATCCTCGGCGTCGTGGGGGAGTCGGGCGCCGGCAAGTCGACCGTGGGCAACGCGGTGATCGGCCTGTTGGAACCGCCAGGCCGCATGTCGCAGGGCGAGATTCTGCTCAAGGGCGAGCGGATCGACCACCTGCCCTATGAGGCCAAGCGGCGGATCCGCGGCAAGCGCATCGGCATGATCTTCCAGGACCCGCTGACCTCGCTGAACCCGCTGCAGACCATCGAACGCCAGTTGGTGGAGACGATAGAAACCCACCTGGCGCTGGGCGAGCGCAAGGCCAAGGCGCGCGCGGTCGACCTGCTGCGCCAGGTCGGCATCCCGGAGCCGGAGATCCGGGTCAAACAGTACCCGCACCAGTTTTCCGGCGGCATGCGGCAGCGGGTGGTGATCGCGCTGGCGCTGTGCGCCGACCCCGAGGTGGTGATCGCCGACGAACCGACCACCGCGCTGGACGTTTCGATCCAGGCGCAGATCCTCGACCTGATGCGCGATCTGTGCAAACAGCGCCAGGTCGGGATGATCCTGATCACCCACGACATGGGCGTGATCGCCGATACCACCGACCGGATCGCGGTCATGTACAACGGGCGCCTGGTCGAGACCGGCCCGACCGAGAAAGTGCTCGGCGAACCCGACCATCCCTACACGCAAAGCCTGATCAGCGCGGTGCCGCGCCCGGATCTGCGCCTGCACCGGTTTCCGATGGTCGAGTACATCGAGTCCGCCGGAGAGCGCCGCGCCGATCTCGATCTCTCCAGCCATTGGCTGGGTAAGGCGCGCGACTTCCAGGCGGTGACCGGGCCGCTGCTTGCGCTCGGCGACCTGAAGATGACGTTCCTCACCCGCTCCGCCTTTCTGAGGAAGAACCGGCGCTACATCAACGCGGTCGACAACGTGTCGTTCGACATCAAGCAAGGCGAAGTGTTCGGCCTGGTCGGCGAGAGTGGAAGCGGCAAGTCGACCGTGGCGCGGCTGATCGCCGGGCTATACACGCCGGTCTCCGGCAAGATCCATTTCGCCGACGCGGAACTGACCGCCATCCGCTCGGAACGGGAGATGGACCGCTATCGCCGTCAGATGCAAATGATCTTTCAGGACCCCTACTCGTCGCTCAACGGGCGGATGCGGGTTTTGGACATCGTGGCCGAGCCGATCCGCTTTCACCGGCTGGCCAGCAGCCGCGGCGAGGTCGAGGACATCGTCCGGGATCTGCTCGAGAATGTCGGGCTCGGTGCGGCCGCCGCGATCAAATATCCGCACGAGTTCTCCGGCGGTCAGCGCCAGCGGATCTCGATCGCCCGGGCTCTGGCCACCCAGCCGCGCTTCCTGATCTGCGACGAGCCCACTTCCGCGCTGGATGTGTCGATCCAGGCGCAGATCCTCAACCTGCTGAAGGACCTGCAGGAGGAGCTTGGCCTGACCATGCTGTTCATCAGCCACGACCTGCCGGTGATCCGGCAGATGTGCGACCGGGTCGGCGTGATGCGGAACGGAAAGCTGTGTGAGGTCGCCGAGACCGAAGCCCTGTTCGAGGC
>JAAUXY010205607.1_pt1 | contig 10387 bp, 9 predicted proteins | sample 7278121 | NCBI WGS metagenome assembly JAAUXY01 (sample SAMN14350117, study PRJNA611818) | marine sediment metagenome | isolation source: surface marine sediment (1.8m) | place: French Polynesia: Moorea | collected 2018-08
ACCAGCCTCGACAATCTCGTATTGCTATGCCGGCACCACCATCGGCTTGTTCACGAGGGCGGTTTCGACTGCCGCAGGTCGGACAGCGGTGAGATCTTCTTCGTCGACCGTCGACAGCAGCGCCTTGCGGAGTACGAGAGCCCCGATCCTGTCTCAATCGAGCAATCGCTTGCCTGGATGTATCGTCGCTTCGACAGGCGCCGGCTCGACAGCGACACCTGCGCGGCGAAACAGCATGCTGGCGAGACGATGGACTGGGATCATGCGATGTTCCTGGCGTTTGCACCCGCGAGCAGCGGTTCACATTTTCATAGCAAGAACTGTTCAAAGGATCGGAAATGGACGTAGACGATTCGATTCGGAGTAGTAGCTTGCCTGCGCGATATGGGGAACGGCGCGAGTCGGCTGTTAGCTGCTTCCGGATGATACGTCTTTCTCTCATCGCTTCGATAATCTCGCTGGTGCAAGCCTGAAGTAAAGCTCACCATGAACCGAGAAAAGCTTGCTCTGCACATCAAGCACCATGGGGTTTTTCGGACGGCTCTCGTCTACATGTTCAAGGCGTGCCAGCGTCTTGTCGATCTGGACCTGATGCTGGTGGAGACAACATCGGGGAGGGCAACAGAGTCTCCCGTTATCGAGCCGTACGTCACTCGGCAAGTTACAGCAGGTGAATATCGTGAGGGAGTCCGTTGGCTGGGCGAAGGGCATGATCGTCAGTGGGCCTTTGACCGAGAGGACCGCTGTTTCGCGAACATGCTCGATTCACAATTGGTCGGCTATCAGTTCTACGCAGCACGATACACCGTGGTCCGGCCCAATCTCGCATTCGCATTCCCCGACACTCTTGCCTACGCCTACGCCAGCTTCACGCATCCGGACCATCGAGGCCGCAGGCTCGCGAAATCCAGGGCCAACGCCAGGCGGCAGGCGGACGAGGCACAGGGAATCAGGCGCGAGGTCGTGTGGTACGTCTCGGTCGACAACCTGGCTTCGCGTGCGGTCAGTCGAAAGCTCCGATCAAACCTGCTGGGCTACCTGGGGTATGTAAAGATCAGGAACCGGTTCTTCTGCTTTGCGTCACCCGGCTGCAAGCGAGCCGGAGTCTCCCTGGTCACGACCGAGGACTGACTGCCCGCCACAATTGACCACAATTGATCGGCGACTCGGCACGATCGCGGCCGAGTGTCCACCGCTTTCCGGCATGTAATGACGTCCAACGGAGGCCGACGTGGCCTTTGGTCTCAACGGAGGACGAAACCATGCGTAAAGCAATCTGGACTATCACTGCAATCACCCTGGCCGCGTCGGCATTTGTATCGCCGGTCGCATCCGCAGGAGCATCCAAGAAGGAAACCATCGGCGTCGGCACCGGCGCTGTCATTGGCGCGGTCGCCGGCGGCCCGATCGGCTTTGTTGTCGGCGCCGCGATCGGTGCGAAGGTTGGAGATACGCTGCATCAGAAAGACGTCGAGATCGACACGCTGACGTCGGACCTGCAGCAGAGCGAAAACACGGTCGCTGACCTCGAGTACGACGTGAAGACTCTCGAGCGGCACATCGACGGCGTGACGGCGGAACTGACGAAGCTCAAGAACGTCTCCCGCCCCGAGCTCGTCAGCCTGATGCAGGCCGGTATCGCGATGGACCTGCTGTTCCGCACCGATGAGCACGTGCTCGCGGACACGACGGGCGTGCGACTCAACGAACTCGCGCAGACCGTCGCGTCGATGCCGGACATCCGCATCCAGCTCGACGGTTTTGCGGATGAGCGCGGTGACGAGGAGTACAACCAGCGTCTCTCGGAGAAGCGCGTCGAGTTCGTTCGCGAGCAGCTGGTGGCCGCCGGCATCGATCCGTCGCGGATCATCACTGGTGCACACGGCGAAGCCGCAGCGCAGGACGAGACGCCGGACAGCTTCGCGCTCGAGCGCCGCGTCAGCGTCAAGCTCTACATCGACGAATCGCCGTCGTTCGCGTCCAACCCGAACTAGGTTCAGACCAGACCCCGAAAGACTCATCTCGAGTCTCCGCCTGGCCCGATTCCCGCTCGGGCCGTTCCGGCCCCGCAAGGGGCCGGTTTTTTTTGCACGGTGCGTCGCTATAATCGAGCCATGAGCGATCTTGCTGAAAGAACCTGCAAGCCCTGCGAAGGCGGTGTCGATCCATTGTCGCGAGCGCAGGCCGAAGAACTGATGGAGGCGATCCACCCGGACTGGACGCTGAGCGATGACGGTCTCGAGATCTCCAGGCACTTCGAGTTCCCGGCGTACAGCCGTACGCTCGGTTTCGCCAACGCGGTGGCCTGGATCGCGATCTCCGAGGGACATCATCCGGTCCTGACCGTCAGCTACGGGACGCTCGACGTCAGCTATACGACGCACGCCGTCGATGGCCTTACCGACAATGATTTCATCTGCGCCGCCAAGATCGACCGCCTGCTGAACTCGTGATCACCGTGGCCGACATCGAAGCCGCTGCCGGGCGGCTGCGCGGCATTGCGGTCGAGACACCCCTGATCGAAAACGCCGAGGTCAGCAAGCGCGCGGGCGCGCGGATCCTCCTGAAACCCGAGAACCTGCAGCGAACCGGATCGTTCAAGATTCGCGGTGCCTACAATCTCCTTTCACGCCTCGATGAATCGCAGGCAGAAAGGGGCGTCGTCGCGTGGTCATCCGGCAACCACGCCCAGGGCGTTGCCTGCGCAGGCAAACTGCTCGGCATCAAGACGGCTATCGTCATGCCCGAGGATGCGCCGCGCGCCAAGCTCGAGAATACGAAGCGACTCGGCGGCGAGGTCATCACCTACGATCGCTACACGGGAGACCGAGAAGCGATTGCGCGAGAGATTGCTGGTGAGCGGGGCGCGGAGCTCGTACCTTCCTACGACCACGAGGACATCATTGCAGGGCAGGGTACCGTCGGCCTTGAGATTGCAGAGCAGGCGCAAGCGCTCGGCATTGAGCCGGGCAGGGTGCTCATCTGCTGCGGCGGCGGCGGACTGACGGCCGGTTCGGCCGTTGCGCTCAAGGCACGAGTGTCCGACGTCAGCGTGCACACGGTAGAACCCGAAACATTCGACGACACGGCTCGATCGCTCGTGGCCGGCGAGCGTCTGTCCGTCGATCCTTCCGCGCGCTCGATTTGCGACGCACTACAGGCGCATACGCCGGGGCGCCTGACATTCCCGATCAATCGCGAGCTCACCGGTCCCGGTCTCACGGTCAGCGAAGCGGAGGTTCGCGACGCGATGCGCTTCGCGTTCGAACACCTGAAGCTGGTCGTCGAGCCAGGCGGCGCGGTCGCGCTGGCGGCAGCGTTGAATCGCAAGGTCGATATGGACGGCGACGTGGTCGTCGTCATCAGCGGGGGCAACGTGGACGCGGATCTTTTTGCGGAGATTCAGGCGGAGCGGAACTGATGCTTTTGCACGACGTTGTCGCGGTTCGCTGACTGCCGCGCTGCCTTGAGCGCCACCGCGCGCTTGCGACGCTCTTCCCAGGTATCCAGCCAGGCAACGATTCGGTTGAGTTGCTCCAGGTCCGGTGCGACCCGCGACGGCGGCATTTCGTGCAAGCCGATCCCCTGCTCGGCGCTGTGGACGAAGTTCTGGCTGTCACGCAGCACCGCGATGATCGGGATGCCGAGCGAATCCAGGAAGCGCATGAGCTGCGAGAAGCTCTTGGTGTTCTTGCGCGTGCGATTGGCGACGACGGCCAGCTTGCGTTCGTTGCGATCGACCTTTGCGACGAGCAGCAGGTCGGCAATACAGCGGGATGCCGCATGAATATCCATCGCCGACGGCATGACGGGGACAAGGATGCTGGAGGCATCGCGCGTCAATTCGCGCAGGTCGTCGTGAGTAACTCCGGCGGGGGAATCGACCAGCAGGTTGAGCGTGTCGTTGGGTACGCGCAGCTGCCAGCTTCGTGTGGCCTGCATGCTTTTCTTGTAGGCGGCGATGCCGTGGATTTCGGGCAGGTCCTGCGGCCGCCTGTTGAGCCAGGCGGTCGACGATCCCTGCGGGTCGAAGTCCATGACCGCCGTCGATGCGCCGCGCTGCGCGTAGCAGGCGGCGATGTTGGTGACCAGCGTCGATTTGCCACAGCCGCCCTTCGGGTTCAGGACCACGATTTTGTTGCGCTGTTCTCTCTGCGGGTTCGACATCGGTTGGGAGGCATCCTGTCGGACTGCCTCATCATAGTCTCGTTCCGGCCCTTGGCCCTAGTATTTCATCACAACTTCGAGTTCACATAATACCGGAGCCGGTGCCAAGCCGGAAATCCAGCCCCTGCCGGGGGATCAGAACATCTCGCTCGGGCCGGGTTCGTCGTCGCCGGGCTTCGAGCGGCTCTTGATGTGGTCGCCGGTGATCATCTTGTCGTAGGACAGGCCCGGGCCGACCATCGGATAGACGCCGGCATCCGGGTCGATGATGACCTCCAGGAAAGCCGGACCGTCATATTCCATGAAAGCCCTCACGACGTCGGCGATGTCGTCGCGCTTGTCCAGGCGTTTCGCGAAGCCGAAACCGTCGGCTTCGGCGGCCCTTACGAAATCCTTGCGGTGCAGCGACTTGTCGCTTGCCGACAGGCGGTTGCCGTAGTAGAGCTTCTGCCACTGCCGGACCATGCCGTCACCGTAGTTGTTGAGCACGACGACTTTGATCGGCAGCTTGTACGTCGTGGCCGTCTCGAGCTCGCCGATGTTCATGCGAATGCTGGCGTCACCGTCGATGTCGATAACGACGCGATCGGGCGCTGCGAACTGCGCGCCGATCGCGGCGGGCAGGCCGAAACCCATCGTGCCCATGCTGCCCGAGGTTAGCCACAGCCTGGGTTCGCGATAGTCGAAGTACTGCGCGGCCCACATCTGGTGCTGGCCGACGCCCGTCGAGATGATGGCTTCGCCTTTCGTGTGCTTGTTGATTTCCTCGATGACGGCGTAGGGCTGAATCAGCTCACTGCCGCGATCGTAGTCGAGGCAGTAGGTCTTCTTGAGCTCGGCAATCTCGTCGTGCCAGCTGTCGTAGGACTTCTCGAAGCCGATGCGGCGGCCGTACTCGAGCAGCGCGGTCAGGTCGCGACCGAGAATGCCGACGTGATGCCAGTTTACGCGTTTGACCTTGCCGATCTCGGCGATGTCCACGTCGAGGTGAGCAACACTGCGCGCACTCGGGGCGAATCGCTGCGGATCGCCGGCAACCCGGTCGTCGAAGCGCGCGCCGACCGCAATGAGGAAATCGCAGTCCTCCACGGCATAGTTGGCAGACGCGAGTCCGTGCATACCCAGCATGTGCATTGCGAGCGGGTGAGTCGTGTCGCTCGCACCAAGCGCCATCAGCGTCGTCGTCACCGGTATGCCGTACTCTTTGGCGAGTCGTCGCATCGGTTTGGTCGCGTTGGCGTTGATGACGCCGCCACCGGCGTAGATCAGCGGCCGCTCGGCCTCGGCGAGCATCTCGAAGAAGCGCTCGCAGGCATCGTCGTCGATCTGGTTGCGAACCACCGCGTCGAGGCGGCGCTCGTACCCCGGCATCGGCAGCTCGCCGGCACCTTTGAATTCGCCTTCCCAGTTCTGCACGTCCTTCGGAATGTCGATGACGACCGGGCCGGGCCGTCCCGTTCGCGCGAGTTTGAAGGCGCTGCGCACGGTGTCCTCGAGGCGTTCGGGTTCCGTGACCAGGAAAACGTGCTTGGCGACGGCGCCCATTATCGCGGCAACTGGCGCCTCCTGGAACGCGTCGGTGCCGATGGCCGCGCGCGGCACCTGGCCGCAGATGACGACGATAGGCACCGAGTCGGCCATGCAATCGCGCACGGGCGTAACCGTATTCGTCGCGCCCGGGCCTGAAGTGACCATGACGACCCCGACCTTGCCACTCGCGCGCGCATAGCCGGAGGCCATGAAACCGGCACCCTGCTCATTGGCTGGCACGACAAGCGGCATTGCTGCTTCGCCGTCCGGGCGGCGGTGCTTGCTGTTGTAGCGAAACACGGCGTCATAGGTCGGCAGGATGGCGCCACCGGAGTAGCCGAAGATCGTATCGACGCCTTCGTCGGCAAGGACCTGCACGACGATTTCGGCGCCGGTCATGCGTTGGCCGGCAAGATCGTGCTCGACGGTTTCGGCACTCAGTGTCTCTGTGCTCACGGCTCGCTCTCGACGTTCGGATTTGAACGTAAGTCCTCGATTTTCGGCGAGTGTTTACCAATTCCCGATGCAATGCAATACTCCACGAACTGCGTCCCGCAGTGCACGAATAGTTGCAAAAGAAAACACCTTCGAAATCTGCACAGACTAGCCCCGATGCGTCACGCCATTTCCGTATTACTCGAGAACGAAGTCGGTGCGCTGACACGCATGACCGGCATGTTCTCGAGCCGCGGCTACAACATCGAATCACTGAACGTCGCGCCGACCGACGATCCGCTGGTATCGCGTGTAACGCTGGTCATTTCCGGCTCCGACGCCGCCATCGCGCAGCTGAACACACAGCTCGCGAAGCTGGTCGATGTCGTCAATATTCATGACATGACGCTCGGCGAACACTTCGAGCGGGAACTGGCGATACTGAAGCTCAAGCTGGGGAAGGGCGGCGTCGCGAAAGCGCTGGCGCTGGCGAAGAAGCACGGCGCCGAGGTCCTGGACGAGGCGCCCGACAGCTACACGATGCAGTTGACCGGACGCATCGGTGAGATCGATGCGTTTATCGAAGACGCCGCCGACGTAGGCGCGATATCCGCCGTCGCGCGCAGCGGCAGTGTCGCTGTTTCCAAGGGCGAGGTCACGCTGTCCAGCTTCGACCGGCATCACCTGCTCTCCGGCTGAACGCATGGCCACGGCGCTCAAGGCGTACCGCCGACTTGTCGTAAAGGTCGGCTCCTCCTTGCTGACCAACGACGACGGCGAACTGAACCGCGACTGGTTACAGGGTCTCGCCGAAGACATCGCGGAGCTCGCGAACGGTGGACAGCAGGTCCTGATCGTATCGTCGGGCGCGATCGCGATTGGCAGCCGGACCCTGAACATGAATCGCCGTCGCGCACGCCTGGAAGATCTGCAGGCAGCAGCGGCTGTCGGCCAGGTCCAGCTCGCGCACCAATACCAGGAACTTCTCGGCGGCCTCGGCATTGCTGCCGCACAAATCCTGCTGACCCCGGACGACACGGAAAACCGCAGGCGCTTTCTCAACGCGCGCGGCACGTTGTCCCGTCTTATCGATCGCGGCGTCGTGCCGATCATCAACGAGAACGATACGGTGGCGACCGAGGAGATCCGCTACGGCGACAACGATCGCCTGGCGGCGCGCGTCGCGCAGCTCGTCATGGCGGACGGTCTCGTGCTGCTTTCCGATGTCGACGGGCTGTATTCGGCGGATCCGACGGCGAGCGACGATGCCGAACACCTGCCCGAGGTTCACGACATCGACGAATCGATCACGGCTATCGCGGGTGAGACTCGCTCGGAGATCGGCAGCGGCGGCATGGCCACGAAAGTGCAGGCGGCGCGGATCGCCACACATGCGGGCTGCGCGACAATTATCGCAAGCGGGCGCGTGCGACGGCCGCTGAAGGCGCTCGCGGATGGCGCGAGACGAACGGTTTTTCATGCGGACGGCAGCCCGGCGGCCGCCCGCAAACAATGGCTGGCCGGTGCGCTCGATGTGTGTGGCACACTTAAGGTGGACGACGGCGCGCGCCGCGCCCTGCGTGATGGCAGCAGCCTGCTGCCGGTCGGCGTCATCGGTGTCGTCGGCCGCTTCCGGCGCGGTGACGTCGTCAGTCTCGTCGACGCGGACGGGCTGGAGATCGGCCGCGGGCTGGCGGAGTATGACGACGCGGAAGCGCTGCGCATCGCCGGCTGCCAGTCGGAGGAAATCGCGGAACGGCTGGGCTACCGCGGGCGTGCCGTACTCGTCCATCGTGACGATCTCGTGTATTTCGGTTCCGGCGGAGTGAATCCGACGACTACGGACACAGGGAATGAGCAGTAGCGCAACAAGGAAAAGAGCGGCCGCACTCGGCGACACGATGCTGGCGCTTGGTCACGACGCCCGCGCCGCGCTCGCCTCGCTTGCAGCTGCCGACGGCGACAAGCGCAGCGAAGCGCTCAAGGCCGCGGCGCGGCAGATTCGCGCGCGCAGCGACGATATCCTGGCGGCCAACGCTGCTGACATCGCGGCGGCCCGCGAACGTGGTACGGCCGGGGCGATGATCGACCGACTGCTGCTCGACCCGGAGCGAGTCGAGGCGATGGCGGCGGGCGTCGAGACCGTCAGCGAGCTTGCCGATCCGGTCGGCCGCGTGCTGGCGGAATGGGACCGGCCGAACGGGCTGACCATTCAGCGCGTGGCCGTGCCGCTCGGCGTCATCGGCATCATCTATGAGAGCCGGCCCAACGTGACCGCGGACGCCGCCGCGCTCTGTATCAAGTCCGGCAATGCCGCGATCCTGCGCGGAGGGTCGGAGAGCGTGCTGTCCAGCCGTGCGATTCATGCCTGTATGCAGGACGGCCTCGTCGAGGCCGGCATCGATCCGAACGCCGTGCAGCTCGTACCGACGACGGATCGCGAGGCCGTCGGTTTCCTGCTATCGTCGATGGCGGGGCTCGTCGATGTCGTGGTGCCGCGCGGTGGCAAAAGCCTCGTACGCCGCGTGCAGGAAGAGGCGCGCGTGCCGGTCATCGGCCATCTCGACGGAATCTGCCATGTCTACGTGCATGCCGATGCGAACCCGGACATGGCGCGCGACATCGTGCTCAATGCGAAGCTGCGGCGAACCGGAATCTGCGGTGCCGCCGAAACGGTCCTCATCGACGCGGCGCTGGCCGCGCAGGTAATCGCCGACATCGTCGCGGCCCTCGCCGATGCGGGCTGCGAGGTGCGTGGCGACGAACGTATCGCGGCGATGGCCAGCCCCGTCACTGCCGCGACGGAGGACGACTGGTCGACGGAATACCTCGACGCGATCGTATCGATGCGCGTCGTCGATGGCGTCGCCGCTGCGGTGGACCACATTCGTCGCTACGGCTCCGGTCATACAGAGTCCATCGTCACCGACGACGCCGTCGCAGCGCGTGAGTTCCTCGAGTCCGTCGACAGCGCGATCGTGATGCACAATGCGTCGACACAGTTCGCCGATGGCGGCGAGTTCGGCATGGGCGCGGAGATCGGCATCGCGACCGGTCGTGTGCATGCGCGAGGTCCCGTCGGCGCGGAACAGCTGACGAGCTACAAGTACGTCGTTCGCGGGTCCGGCCAGACGCGCCCCTGATGTCTGAATCGACTGACAGTCACGACCTCGCGGTCATCGGCGCCGGCATCAACGGCGCCGGCATCGCACGCGATGCCGCCATGCGCGGCCTGAAGGTCATCCTGCTCGAGAAGGACGACGTCTGCAGCGGCACGTCGTGGATCTCGAGCCGGCTGATTCACGGCGGACTGCGCTACCTGGAATATGGCGAGATCCCGCTAGTTTACGAATCGCTGCACGAACGCCGAAATCTTCGCCGCATCGCCCCGCACCTCGTGCGACCGCTGCGCATCAGTATTCCGATCTACGAGTCCGCGCGGCGCGGAAAACTGCTGATCCGCCTCGGCATGATCGCCTACGACATACTGTCCTGGAACAAGGCGATGCCGCGCCACGAGATGCTTGGCCGCGACGCCATGATCGCGGCCGCGCCCGGCCTCGCGGCGGAGGGTCTCAAGGGCGGCGCGCGCTACTTCGACGCGCAGGTGGAGTTCGCCGAGCGCCTCGTTCTCGAGAACGTTCTCGCGGCGCGTGCAGCCGGCGCGAGCATTCGGACCTATACGAAGGTGACAGGATTCGAAATCGACGGAGGTCGGGTGAGGGCCGTGGCCGTCGAGGACATGTTGACCGGTGAGCGAGAGTCGCTGCCTGTGGCGAGCGTCATCAACGCAACGGGTCCCTGGGTCGATCGCGTGCTCGATACTGCCGACGAGTCCACGCCATCACTGATTGGTGGCACGAAAGGCAGCCACATCATAGTCCGGCCATTCGATGGCGCACCGGACGAAGCCTTCTATGTCGAAGCTGCTGCGGACGGACGACCGTTCTTCATCATTTCGTGGAACGGGCTCTACCTGATCGGCACGACGGATATCCGCTACGACGGTTCACTCGACAAGTGTCGCGCCAGCAGTGAAGAGATCGACTACCTGCTGACCGAGACGAATCGCGTGTTTCCGGCAGCCGGGCTGTCGATGAAAGATATCTGCTACGCCTATGCGGGCGTCCGACCGCTGCCGGCCCGCGAGGAGGGGCCGGAGTCTGCAATCACGCGCAAACACATCATCCGAATCAACGACGACATTGCGGCCAACCTGATATCGATCATCGGCGGCAAGCTCACAACCTATCGA
>JAAUXY010159488.1_pt1 | contig 10385 bp, 9 predicted proteins | sample 7278121 | NCBI WGS metagenome assembly JAAUXY01 (sample SAMN14350117, study PRJNA611818) | marine sediment metagenome | isolation source: surface marine sediment (1.8m) | place: French Polynesia: Moorea | collected 2018-08
GAATACGGCTCAGTCGACTCCTGTCGACGTTCTGAGGAAACTCGATGGAGAGCGGTTACAGCTTGCGCGTGGCGTTGCGGTTCTCGGAACAGCGAGGGCCGCATCCTGCCTCCGGGCGGGCTACCAGCGCATGTTGATGTTCTTGATTCGCGTGTAGCTCAGGAGCTCCTCGAAGCACTCTTCACGGCCGATGCCGCTGTGCTTCCAGCCGCCATAGGGGGCGCCGAGGTAACGGCCACTCGAGTTTATCCAGACATAGCCCGCCTCGACGCGTTCGGCCGTCTCCATGGCCTGGCCTAGATCGTTGGTAACGATCGCGGCGGTAAGGCCATATACCAGGCTGTTGGCCTTCGTTAGCATCTCGTCGTAGTCCGACCAGGTGAACACGGACACCACCGGGCCGAATATCTCCTCTCGGGCGATGCGCATGGTGTCGTCCACACGGTCGAACACGGTCGGAGAGATGAAGAATCCGTTTGCCAGTGCCGGATCGGATGGTGCGCTTCCGCCGGTCATCAACCGGGCGCCTTCTTGCTTGCCAGACTCTATGAAGCCCATGACGCGATCGAACTGGCGCTCCGACACGATGGGGCCGACCTCCTTGCCTTCCTCCCAGGGAAAGCCGACCGGCAGCGCATCCGCCTCGACAACCAAGGCGCCCAGCACGTCGTCGTGCAGCGACTCGTGCACGAACACTCGCGACGTGGAGCTACACGACTGACCTTGACGGTTCATGTTCATGCACTTGATGGCTGCCTTCGCTGCCTTCACCGGATCCGCGTCCGGAAAGATGATAATGGGGTTCTTGCCGCCGAGCTCCAAGGTCACCTCTTTGAGGCCTTCGGCGGCTTCCCGCGCGATGATTCGCCCGGTCTCCACCGACCCCACGAATCCGATACGCTCGATGAGGGGATGGCGCACCATTGCCGAGCCCGTTTCTCCGCCCCCGGTAACCACGTTCACGACCCCTGGCGGCATGATGTCTTCGCACAGCTCGGCGAACCGTAGGCTGGACAGCGGCGCCTGCTCCGGACCCTTGACCACCACCGTGTTGCCGGCCGCCAGCGCCGCCGCCGCCTTCTCCGCGCAGAACCGAAACGGATGATTGAACGGATTGATCTTGGCCACCACGCCGTAGGGCTGCCGGCGGGTGAAGTTCATGTGACGCGGACCCTGCGAGGAGGTTTCCCCCTTTATCTCGGTCACCAGGCCGGCGAAGAAGCGTAGCGTATCCACGGTCCAGTCGACATCCCCGGTCATCCCCGCGAGCGCGTTGCCCGAGTCCACGCAGTCCATCAGCCCCAGCTCGTCGCGGTGCTCGTGCAAGCGCTCGGCCAGGCGTTCCAGATACCCCGCGCGTTCGCGCATCGGCATCCGGCCCCACCCCGAATCGAAAGCTTCGCGACCGGCGCGTACCGCCCGCTCCACGTCGACCCCGGTGGCCAGAGGCACCTCGCCGAGCCGCTCACCCGTGGATGGATTGATGGATACGAGACGGCCGCCTTCCGCCGCCTCCTGCCACTCGCCACCGATGTAGAGCCCGCGAGGCGAGAAGTCCAGTTGCGGTCCAATCATGCTCTATCTCCCGTCGCGCGTCTCATCAGGGCACGATCGCCGCGCGGAGCACGCTGCGGTTGGCGGCCTTCTCGAACGCCTCACCGAGCTCTCCCAGACCGAAGCGCGAGTCCACGATGTCCCTGAACGGAAATCGGTCGCGGTTCGCCATGACGAAGTCCAGCGCTTGAATCAAATGTCGCGGGTGGTAGTTGTGGATCCCTTTGAGCGTGATCCACTTGCGCAGTATCTCGTTACCGTCGAGCGAGAACGTCGCGCCAGGGTTGACCAATCCACCGATGACGTAACGCCCGCCCACCCGGAGCATTCGGATTCCCAGCGGTACGACCGAGGGGACACCGCAAACCTCCAAGCCGACATCCGCTCCATCGGGTGGTGACGCGTCGCGAACGGCTTTCACCAACGCATCGTCGCTCGTCGCGCTCGCATCCAGGGTGAGGTCGGCGCCGAATCGCTTGGCCACGTCCAGACGCGACGGCACTGCGTCTACCGCAATGACACGGGCCGCGCCGCGCGCTTTCGCGATCGCGCAACCGTAGAGCCCCAGTAGCCCGAGGCCCTGGACCACGATGGTATCGCCTACCTCGATCGCGGCGGCTTCCGTCACGCAGATCATGGTTGCCACGCCACAGTTGAGCGGCGTTGCCTCCTCGTCGCTCAGCTCGTCCGGCAGCTTGAGAATGCCAGTGCCGGGCAGGATGTAGCAGTAGTCTGCGAAGCCACCCAGGAAATGTGGATCGTCGGCCACCAGATCGTGACCGTACTTGCGCAGCCCCGGCGACTTCTGCGGCATGTCCTTCACGTCCCGGTAGTACGATGGCCCGTCGTAGAAGAACTCGGTCCACGTCACGCGGTCACCGACCGCCAGGGCATCGCCGCGCATGTCCTCGGATACGCCCTCACCGATCTGCTCGATGACACCGATGATCTCGTGGCCGAGGATCCCCGGGCAGGGATTCGGCCGGTGACCCTGGTAGGAGTGGATGTCGGATCGACAGATCGTGGACATGGTGATGCGCACGAGCACCTCGCCGGCACGAGCATCGCGCACCGGATATTCGCGGACCTCGAAGGGGGCGTTGGGCTCGTGGTAGACGACGGCGCGACCTGTCCTGCTCATGGCAGCGGCCTCCCGGCGATCATGCAACGATACCGTTGAGTGCGTAGTCGAACACCTGATAGCTGTGCACACGAGCATCCTCGGCACGGCGCGCATACTCCTCGTTCACGGGGCGACTGAAAATGACGGGGATGTCCGCCTCGTATACGCTGCCGTGTGTTCTGAGCCGTTGGCCCTTCAGACCACTCAAATCGTGGTCTTCGATGCGGGTGCCGATTACGGTGCGCAGGTCGCCCAGCACCGCGACGTCGCCCTCGGGGCCGATCGGGAGATCGAACTCTTTCGCCACCTGCTCGCGCGACAACACCCGCTCCAGTCCCGGGACATCCTCGATTGCCTCGATTACCTGCTCGGACGAGAGTCCCGGATGGCAGTACACCCGAACAAAACCGCCGAGCGCGCCATGGTGACCGACGAAAGCGTCCGTAATGGGACAAATGACGGTGCTGGTACCCGCCCCGAACGCCTCGTCGAGGACGTCCTGGAGCCACACTACGCGAGGCGTGCCGTCGTCATTGGTCTTTTCGTTCATGCCGTGGTCGGCGGTGAGCGCAACGGTGGCCCCGAGCTCTTCCAAGCGCCCGAAGCGTGCATCCAGATCCCGGTAGAACTGGTCGGCCTCGGGATGTCCGGGCGCGAAAGCGTGCTGGATGAAATCGGTCAGGGACAGGTAGAGAATGTCGGGACGGCGAGTCTCGAGCAGCTTGATGCCGGCGTCGAGCACGAACAACGACAGATTCGCGGAGTACATGTCGGGTTGCGGCTGCCCGACGAACGCGAGCGCGTCCTCGATACCGTTCTCTGCCAACGTGCACTGACCTGCGAACTGCGAGGAGATACTGACGGACCCGCCGGAGAGGTCCATGTCCTTCTGCAGCTGCTTGCGCAGCTTGTCCTTGGCGGTCACCGAGGCCACCTTGGCGCCGTGACGCGAGAACTCGCTCATTACCGAGCGTACGTTCAGCAGCTCCGGCCCGGTCATCACCACCGGCTCGTTCGTCTCGCGGTTCAGGTAGAAGTTCCCGGAAATGCCGTGCACCGAGGCGGGGCAGCCGGTGACGATGGACATGTTGTTAGGGCAGGTGAAGCTCGGCATGGTGCCTTCGGCCACCGTGTAGAAGCCCTCTCGCACATATCGCGCGATGTTGGGGATGATGCCGGTGGCGACCCCGTGCTCGATGTACGCCGGGTCGCCGCCGTCGATGCATACCACCACCATCGGGTGATCGGGCCAACGGTAGTCCGTTCCGTTGACGGCCAGGGATTTCACCGCCATGGTCGATTCACTCCTTACGGGGGCCCGCTTCACACTCGCGAGTTGCCCCAAGATAACAAGAGACTTAGTATCAATATAATTCTAAAAAGATGGGTTACCATCTAGCAAATCGATGTATCAGAAGTCGCTCCAGGCCTTCCACGCGGTGGCCACCGCCGGCGGCTTCACCCGTGCGGCGAAGCTCCTGAACGTAGGTCAGCCCACGATCTCCACCCACGTGAAGGCCCTGGAGGATCACTTCCGAGTGGAGCTGTTCCACCGCCGCGGGCGAACCGTGAAGCTCACTGCCACCGGGGAAGCCCTGCTCACCATTACCCGCGGCCTCTACGGGCACGAGGAAGAGGCGCTCGCGCTGCTTCGCGCGACGCGGAATCGGGAGATCGGGCAGCTCACGCTCAGTGCCGTCGGGCCCTTCGATGTCATGGAGGTGCTGCAGGTCTTCCGTCGCAAGCACCCCGAGATTGTCACCAAGGTGACCGTCGGCTTCGAGGACGAGATCCTCGCCGGCCTGCGGGACTTCGCTTTCGACATCGGCGTCGTGGGGCGACCCGTGGAAGATCCCGCCTTTCACTGCGAGTTCTACAATCGACACCGAGTGCTCGTCATCGTGCACGAAGGTCACCCGCTGACCCGCCGGCGCACCGTCCGGCTGAACGAGCTCGAAGGTTGCGACGTCGTGCTTCGCTCTACTTTGTCCACCACCCGCCAGGCGTTCGAGCGCGCCCTCGCCGAAGCCGGCGTCGACGTCAACCCGGTCATGGAGATCAACAGCCGGGAGGCCGCCCGAGAGGCGGTCGTTCGGGGCTTCGGCATCGGCGTGGTCTCGGAGACGGAGCTCGCACCTTCGCCCCGAATCCGGGCGTTGAGAGTCAGCGACGCAGCGATGTTTACGCGGGCCTACTTCGTTTGCCTCGCCGAGCGCCGGGACCGTCCTCTCATAGACGCCTACTTTCGCACCGCCGCATCCATCGACCCAGCCCAGCGCGGCTCCCTCTGACACCGCCCTACTTCATCTTCATCACCCGGTCCCGGGCGACGGCAGAGACCACCTCCGAGATGAGGACAAGCACGACGATCGAGAGCAGGATCGCGGCCACCCGCTCGGTCTCGATCTGCATCACGTTGCGCTTCAGGTACCAGCCCATACCCCCGGCGCCCACGAAGCCCACTACCGTGGCAGCACGAAACGCCACATCCCAGGTGTATATCCCGATCCCGGTAAACGCGACTCGCACCTGCGGAAACACACCGAAAACCATCACCTGAAAGAGGTTGGCTCCGGTGGCACGCATGGCCTCGACCGGCCCCATGTCGATCGCTTCGATCTCTTCGGCGAAGAGCTTGGCGGCGAATCCGGCGGAGAACAGAGTGAGCGCCAATACGCCGGCCAACATGCCGAAACCGAGAATGCTGACAAAGAGGATTGCCCAGATCATCTCGTGAACGGCCCGAAAGCACATCGTGAAGAGGCGGGCCGCGGGATAGACGAAACGCCGGCTGGGAGTCATGTTGAATGCGCCGAACCACCCCAGTGGAACGGACAGCAACAAGCCGAACAAGGCGCCGAGATACGCCATCTGAATCGTCTCGACCACATAGCTCAGGTAGTCGCGATCCAGGATGTACTCGAAATCCGGCGGATAGTAACGACTGGCCAGCACCGACGCCATGCGCTCGAACATGTGGGGAATACGTCCGAGCGGAATCTCGAGGTAGCTCACGCTGAAGGCGAGGAAGGTGAGGACTCCAATCCACGCACCGTAGGCGAACAGTGACTCGGGAAACTTGTAGCGGCTCCAATGGAGATCTCCCGTCGCGCTCGCTGCGCCCCAGCCAGCAGAGCCCGAGCTCGCCTGCTTCATGGTCAGATCACCGTCTTGCGGGCGAAGTACGAGACCAGCTCGCCGACGAGAATGATGCCGAGGATGGCAACAATCACCGTCGTCACCCCGGGGAAGTTGAACGTGTTCATCTGGCGGAAGAACACGAGTCCGAGGCCACCAGCTCCCACCAGCCCCAGGACCGCGGATCGACGGATGTTGATCTCCCATTCGAAGATGATGACCCCGAGCATCTGCGGCAGCACCTGCGGCAGGATGGCGTAGAGCATCACCTGGAAGCCGTTTCCGCCTACCGCGCGGACTGCCTCGACGGGCCCCCGGTCGATGTCCTCGATGGCTTCGGCCGACATCTTGGCGATGAACCCCACCGAGCGCACCGCGATGGCGAAGATGCCGGCCATGGCACCGAGACCCACCACCGCGACGAAGAACAGCGCCCACACGATCTCGTGAATCGAGCGACTGAGTGTCATCATGAGACGCGCCAGCGGATAGGTGATTGGCTTGAATGGCGTGATGTTGAGCGCTCCGAACCACACCGCCGGTACACAGATGAGCACGCCGAGCAGAGTGCCGAGGCACGCGATCATGAACGTCTGGAGAGCCGGCTCGAGGAGATTCGGGAACAGATCCCAGTCTATCCCCACGAAGCGGTTGATCGACTCCGCAACCGCTGCGAGCGACCCGATGCGTTCCCAATCGGTGTCCTCGATGACCGTTACGTCGATGCTCCAGACCACCAGGGCCACCACGACCAGTACCATGGACAGATGCACCAGTCGGCGCCGGCGACGTTCCACGAGAATGGTGTCGCTGGACACGGCGCGTACAGCACCGGATTCGGGTTGCGGTGACCGATCCCGGCTCACACGGGGCTCACAATACTTCCATGGCGTAGATCTCGTCGAGCTTCGACTGATCCATTTGCGCGGTGGGTCCGTCGAACATCTTCACGCCGTCCTGCAAACCGATGATCTTGTTGCAGAACTCCATGGCGAGATGCACGTCGTGAATGTTGCACAGGCAAGGCACCCCGAACTCCTGGGCCATGGTTTTGATGAGGCCCATGACCTCCCTGGAGATCTTGGGATCGAGCGCGGACGTGGGCTCGTCCAGCAGCATGAGCTTGGGACCCTGCATGAGCGCTCGGGCAATGCCGACTCGCTGCCGCTGCCCGCCGGAGAGCTCGTCGGCACGCTTGTCGACATGCTCCTCCAGTCCGACCCGGCGTAGCAGCGCCAACGCCTGGCGCACGTCGTCGCGGGGAAAGGCGCGAAACAGGGTACGCAAGTTGCCGGTGTACCCGAGCCGTCCGGACAGCACGTTATCCATGACGCTCATGCGATCGATGAGGTTGAACTCCTGGAAGATCATGCCGATGTCGCGGCGAAGGTGGCGAAGCGCCCGCCCGGGCAGCGTGGTCACGTCGCGGTCGTAGAACCGGATCGTGCCCGCGCTCGGCTCCACCAGACGATTGATGCAGCGAATCAAGGTGGACTTGCCCGCGCCGCTCGGCCCGATGATGGCGAAGAAGTCGTCGGACTCGACCTCGAACGAGATCGATTTCAGGATCTCGGGGCCGCTCGATGAATAGCGAGCGCTGAGGTCGCGCACCTCTAGAATAGGCATCGATCCGTCCTGTCCGCAGCGGAGGCCGGGACCCGGACGGGTCCCGGCCTGGAGAGCCGGCGATGCGGCTAGTTCGACTTCTTTCGCTCGTCCTTGGCCTTCTTCAGGGTACGGATGATGTCGTAGTCCTTGGAGCCCATGGGCACGAACGTGTTGGACTTCACGTTCGCGAGGAACTCCTGAGCCTCGGGCTGGTCCTTCAGGCCCAGGAACGTCTCCTCGATCTTCGCACGAATGTCCTCGCACAGGGCGGTGCGATAGACGAACGGGTCCTGAGGGATGGGATCGGACTGCCACAGCACGTTGAAGTTCTCCACCTTCACCTCGCCCTTGTTCACGACGTTGTCGAACCGGTGCGTAGCGACGAAAGCCGCGTCCACCTTTCCCTGGTCCACGGCCACGGTAGAGAGCTCGTGGCTTCCGGTGTAGGCGACCTTGCCGAAGTAATCCTCGATGTCCATGCCGATCTTCTCGCCGAACACGACGCGAGGCATGAGGTTACCGGACGTGCTGCCCGGGTCGGTGAGCCCGACAGTAGCGCCCTCGAGAGACTCGATGCTGGTGAATTTCGTGCCTTTCTTCGAGACCAGGGCGGCACGATAGCCGGGGCCTTCCTCCTGCAAGTGTCCCGGCTTCTTCGCGTAGGTGGCAAAGACCTCGATGCTCGGATCCTTCTCGTTGGCGATGACGTACGTGTACGGGCCGAGGACGGCCACGTCGACGAATCCCCCGAGCAGGCCTTCCACCACCGATGCGTAAGACGTAGGCATGAAGAACTCGATCTTCTTGCCGGTGAGCTCGGCCATTCGGTCGGTCACGGGCTTGTACAGCTCGAGCTCGGCAACCGTTTCCTCCGTGGGCACCATCGCGAAAGTGAGCGCATCGGGGTTCTCGCACTCCGCCGCGGTGGCGATGCCGGTACCGAGAACTGCTGCGAGGGCGGCTGAGGTCGCGGCACTGACGGCTCGTACCGTCAAACCCGCCCGACGCCGCATGGAGATCGTTGATGGTTTCGCTCTCATGACCCCTCCTGTAGATGTTCTTGTACCCGGACCCTCGAGCACAGCGCCCACTCGGCCCGGAAGTGTTGGTCGAGACGAGCCTGACGTCCCGGTCGCCGCTCGGAGATCGGCTGACAGGCTAACCGACGCCGGTTCAAGATAACACCGGCTCGGGTCCCAATTAAATCGATTGGTCGCGAAATTCCATTGATTCAATCGATATCAGAGCCCGCTCGGAGTCTCACCCGATAGTCGTTGCCGCCGCACCGATCGCACCCCCGAAGCAGGAAGATCGAGTGCTCGGCCAGGGTTCGGCCGCCACGCTCGCGGTGCATCTTCCGCGCGAGATCACGGTCGTAGAGCGAAGTGGTGGGCATCAGACGCAGCGTCATGCCGCGCCGCGGCTTGTCCGAGGTGTTGACCTCGGAGCCGTGCACGAGGAACACGTCGTGAAGCGAGATCTGGCCGGCCTCGAGCACCACGTCGATCGCCTCCGTCTCGTCGAACTCTCCGGGCCGAAGCTCCTGCTGCAGCGTGAGGGAACGATCGTCACGCTGGTCGTGCTTTCTCAAAAGGCGGTCCCGGTGCGAGCCCGGGATGAAGCGCATGCAGCCGTTCTCGCGGGTCGCGTCGTCGACCGCGATCCACACGCTGCAGGTTGCGAGCGGGCGGATCGGCCAGTACTGACCGTCCTGGTGCCAGGGGGTGCGCTTACCGTCATGCGCGGGCTTGGCGAAGAAGCTCATGTTCCACAGCGCGATGTCCGGCCCGATGAGCTGCTCCACCATGTCCAGAATCGCGGGGTTGCGGGCGTAGTTGAGGAATCCGAGGTCGTAGCTGAGCAGGGCCGGGCAGTTGTCGCGGAACTCCGGATGCTCGGGGTGCTCGGCGAGCAGCCGCGAGTGATCGGTGCGAATCGCTTCCAGAGTCTCCTCGGGAAGTCGAATGTCGGGAAAGACGTAGCCCTTGTCGTGGTAGTGCGCGATCTGCTCCGCGCTCAGCATCGGCTCTCTCCTGCGCAATGGGCCACTGTTCAGTCCGGCTCGAGCGGTGCGAGTCAGTTCATGACGAGCACGGTGGGGAATCCGTGCTGCTGCCGGTGGTACTGGCTGTCGAAGAACGGGGTCGACTTGAACCATTCGTGGCGGCCATCGCCGGCCACCGCGCGTCCCTTCTCGACGAGGGCTTCTTGCTCGTCCTCCGACAGCGGCACGAAGTCCCGGGCTACGGCGACGTTCTGATCGACCACCTCGATCGAGTCCATGCCCGACACCAGACAGGCGATCGACTGCGACAGCGAAAAGCGCAGGCACTCCCGCGGCGTGAAGCCGGCCTCGGTAATGAGCTGGCCGCGCCCGCCCACGCTCTTCATCCCGAGCACCGCAATGCCGCGCTTCCCGGCCGCCGGAATCACGTTGCGTATGAAGCTTTTGTAGCTCGGATCGAGGACGTTGACCGGCATCTGGACGGTGGTCCAGGGGAAGTCGTACTCCAGCATCGAGAGCAGATAGTGCGGGTCTTTGTGGCCGGTGAACCCCAGGTAGCGGACCTTGCCCGAATCCAGCGCCGCTCGCGCCGCCTCGGCCGCACCGCCGGGGGCGAAGATCCATTCGTGGTCGTTGGCATAGTTGACCTCGTGAAACTGCCACAGATCGATCCGATCGGTCCCGAGGCGGCGCAGGCTTTCTTCGAGCTGGCGCTCGGCCCCGGCGCGATCCCGTGCGCAGACCTTGGTCATCAAGAAGACGTCGTCGCGACGACCTCGAATCGCCTCGCCCATCAGCGTCTCCGAGCGACCACTGCCGTACTCCCAGGCGTTGTCGCGGAAAGTGACGCCTTGATCGATCGCGTACTGGACGATACGAACGACCTCCGCGGAGTCGATTGTCAGCCGACCGATGTGACCGCCGCCGATTCCGAGAATGGACACTCGCTCGCCGGTA
>JAAUXY010044746.1_pt1 | contig 10379 bp, 8 predicted proteins | sample 7278121 | NCBI WGS metagenome assembly JAAUXY01 (sample SAMN14350117, study PRJNA611818) | marine sediment metagenome | isolation source: surface marine sediment (1.8m) | place: French Polynesia: Moorea | collected 2018-08
GTTGGATTTAAAAGTTATGCGCGATTGCGGAATGCAAAAGGTGCAGGTGGGCATCGAAGCCTTGAGCAGCGGCCTTCTTAGAAAATTGAACAAGGGCACCACGGTCATTCAGAATCTGCAGATTATGAAAAATTGCGAAGCGCTGGGCATCGAAAACCGTTCAAACCTCATTCTGCAGTTTCCGGGAAGTGATGCTGAGGATGTCGCTGAAACACTCAAGGTTCTCGACTTTGCCAGGCCGTTTTATCCGCTGAAAGCGGTCAATTTCTGGCTGGGGCTGGGAAGTCCGGTATGGCAAAATCCCAAAAAATATGGCGTCAAAACGGTGTTCAATCATCCGAACTGGTCCCATATATTCCCCGCAAAGATTTATCACTCATTGCCGCTGATGATTCAATCCTACCGCGGAGACCGGGTCTACCAGAAGAAAATTTGGAGGCCGGTAAAAAAGAAGATCTTAGAGTGGCAAAAAGAGTATGATAGAATTCGCCATGATTCGAATCATGCGCCGATTTTGAGCTATCAGGATGGAGGGGAATTTATTATTATTCGCCAAAAGCGCTATCAGGCCCCAACCGCCACCCATCGTCTCGTCGGCCCATCCAGATCAATATATATATTTTGCCGGAGACAACGCCCATTAAAAAGCATCTGTGCAAAATTTTCGCCCCTGGCAGATGATAAGATTTTAAAATTCTTAAAAATGATGGTTTCTAAAAAGCTAATGTTTGAAGAAAATGATCGGTATTTGAGCCTGGCCATACGGATGCATTAAGGAATCATAATAAAGCCCCAACTCTTGACAGTTGAACATTTGATATGCAAGTAACTAAAACAGCTGCTTTTTATTGAAATTAAGTAATTAATGCTTAAAATATTGTCATCTAATCAGCTGCACTATGCCTCAGATTGAGCGATAATTTCAGTTACGTTTTTTTGGGGGGGAGCGCAAATCGCGTCCCAAAGAGCTTGAATCGATACGCTCATCCAATATTGATTTCAAATTTAAAATTTTTTTTTGAAGATCTGTTTCCGCGAATGACAGGTGACGTTAGCAGGCCCGCATCCGACGATATGGATCAAGGAGAAAGAGATCGAAAGGAGGGGTGGCAGATATGAGCAAGATTAAAATCGCAATTGCGGGAGTGGGGAATTGTGCCAGTTCGCTGGTACAGGGCATTTACTACTATCGTGACAGGGGTCCTGAAAATGCCATCGGCCTGATGCACTGGGAAATTGGGGGGTATACGCCCGGCGATATCGAGGTCGTGGCGGCGTTTGACATCGATAAACGCAAGGTCGGCAAAGATGTGAATGAAGCCATATTTTCAGACCCCAACTGTACCCATGTATTCTGCGATCATCTGCCCGCAACCGGTGTCACCGTGCGAATGGGTCGAATTTTGGACGGTATCGCGGATCATATGAAAGAGTACGAAGACAAATATACCTTTTTACCTGCAGATTTGCCGGAACCATCCCTTGAAGACATTGTCGCACTTTTGAAAGAATCCGAAGCAGACATTCTTTTAAACTATATGCCCGTCGGTTCAGAAAAGGCGGCTCATTTTTACGCCGAATGCGCACTGGAGGCCGGTGTGGCGCTGGTCAACAACATCCCGGTATTTATTGCCAGCAATTCAGAGTGGGCCAAGCGGTTTGAGAAAAAGAACGTCCCTTTGATTGGGGATGATATCAAATCCCAGCTGGGTGCCACCATCACCCACCGCATTTTAACCGATCTTTTTAAAAAGCGCGGCGTCAAAATGGAGCGCACTTATCAGTTAAACACCGGCGGCAATACCGATTTTTTAAATATGCTCAACCGCCATCGGCTAAAATCAAAAAAGAAATCCAAAACCGAAGCGGTGCAATCGGTTACGGCCCGGCGCCTTGAAAACGAAAACATCCATATCGGGCCCAGTGATTACGTCCCCTGGCAGAAAGACAACAAGATTTGTTTCATCCGCATGGAAGGCAAACTTTTTGGTGATGTCCCCATGGATTTGGAGCTCCGGCTTTCAGTGGAAGATTCACCGAATTCGGCCGGGGTCGCGATCGATTCATTGCGCTGCGCGAAACTGGCACTGGACCGGGGGGAAGGTGGCGTGCTGGAAGCGCCGTCGGCGTATTTCTGTAAACATCCGCCACGCCAATTTACAGATGACGAAGCCTATCATATGCTGGAAAATTTTATTAAGAAATTTCCCGGCAATGTACGTGAAATGTCTGATTATCGCCGCCGTAAGGATAAGGAAATTACCGCAAAAAAGAAATAAATACTCCTTGTTGATTAATTGAGGAATCGGAGAATCCTTCAAGAAACTTATATTGCTGCCATCACTGTCAGGTTCAAATAAAGTCTGCGAGCCCGCATGGGGCTGGGCTCGTCAGGGGCTTCGGCCGCATGCGGTCCGCAACATTTATTCTCAAAATCCAGCCAACGGCAGCAAATCCGCTCAGATTCATTCCGTGACAGCCCCAAAAGACAGATTCCCACGGCAGCGATCACCTTCGCTGCCTGTTTACAGGCAGACTAAAAATTCTGGGGGCGTTGCCAGGTTCCGGAAAGAATTGTTGCGGCCGGCTGCGGCCGAAGCCCCTGATGAGCCTGAATTTATCTGAGACTATCGCATATTGGATTCCTAATATAAATTCAACGATCCTGAATTAATTAAAAAAGTTCAAATTCGGTCTGGATACGGTTTCGGGAGGATTTTTAAAAAATTGATAAAAAAACAATCTGGTGGCGTCCATATCTTCCGCATTTTGAATCCCTTTATAAAGGGTATGCCCGAATTTAAAATTCGCCGAAAAATAGTGTCCAAACTTTTTAAAGCGCCGGAGTGCTTTTGGCGGATCAAAATGCTTTTCCAATAGCCCGGCCAGGCGGATGGCACTCTCTAAATAAACCTCAGGATTCGATTGCAACCCGTCCGACCACTCCGCAAAAAGCCAGGGTCTGGCGATCGCCATCCTGCCGACTGCTACACCGTCACATCCGGTGGTCTCGATCATCTTCAAACAGTCAATGGGGTCAAAGACGTTGCCATTACCGAAAACCGGTATCGAAACGGCCTGTTTGACCATCGCGATATACTCCCATTTGGGGGGACGCGATCGCCGATCTGGAGCCACTCGTGGGTGAAAGGTCAGCGCATCTGCTCCGGCATCTTCGAACCGTTTCGCCAGCGCGACTGCGGCCGACGGGTTGTCCTTCCAGCCAATACGATATTTCACAAAAAGCGGAATGGATACGGCTTTCCGGACCGCATCGACGATTTGGACGGCTAAATCCGGTCTATTTAAAATGGCCGCGCCGCAGTTTTGCCGGCAGATTGACACTTCAGAGCATCCAAAATTAATATCAACCCCGAAGAAATGTTCGGCCTCGATTCTTTGTGCAGCAGCCGCCATGGCCTGCGGGTCGGCCCCAAAGATCTGGCAGGCCAGAAACGGAAGCTCATCATCGCGCCACCTGAAATAGGTCGATCGATGCCTGTTTTCACCGGGTATTCTCTTGGCGTTGCACATCTCCGTAAACAGCAGCCCATATCCCCCATAACCATCCACCAGCTCACGAAAGGCAATATTACCTAAAAAGGCCATGGGCGCCATGACCAGCCGTTTTGAAATGGTTCGATTTCCAATAGGCAGCGGTTGGTTGAGTATGTCTGCAAGCTTTGAAAGCATTGAGTTCGCCATGTTCACCCGTGTAATGGGGTAATATGCGTTTGCCGGTTGATGAAAAATTTTAGCCGGTGATTGAATTTAGCAGATTTAAAGCCAGTTTTAAACCGCTTGGCACTATTTTGTTAAGGCTTGGATAATCGTTGCGAATGATGACTTTGATTTTTATTTGAAAAAGCGGGCACCTTCGAATATAGCTATACCCAGAACGATTCATTTTCACCGACATTTTTAGGCAAGCATGTTATGACCATCCGGGGAATCGCAAGAGAGCTGTATCGCCTACAACAGCAGGTTGAAAGGCTGCAAAAGGCGCTTGAGAGCGCATCCGGTGCGAAGCACGTGGATGTCGAGCACCAATTGCGGAAGGCCAAAGCCGAGCATGATCGCCTGCGGCGAATCCTTGATGGTCAGCTCGATCGTTAAATCCCATCGACGCCGTGATCGGGTGGGCGGTCAAAAAAACAGGGTGCGCAATGATTGAAAATGGCATCGCCGTTATCGGATCGACAACGATTGATAAAATCGTCCGCCGGAACCTGAGTTGTTATAAAATCGGCGGCGTGACCACATATGCGGGAATTACTTACCGCCGGCACGGCATTAATACTGTCGTTGTCACGAACATTGCAAAGCGCCATCCGGAGATTGTCGCACGCTTAAAGAAAGAAAAAATTAGGGTGCACAACGGACAGACCGAAGTAACCACCCAATTTATCAACTCGATTGATGATGACATTCGTCAGCAGAAGATCCTTCAGCGTGCTGGCGCCATCGATCGCCAACAGGTGGCTGCGAATATAAAAAGAATCGGTGTCGTGCATCTGGGCCCTTTGCATCCTGCCGATATCGACATCCGGGCGATCGAGTTTCTATCAAAAACAGATAGTCGGGTTATTTTAGATGTACAGGGTCTGGTACGCTCCGTTAAGAACAAAGTCGTGTATGCGTCAGTTTCAGGACATTTAAACGCAGCACTTCGTTGCGCGCATATCGTAAAAGCAAACACTCAGGAGTTTGAATCCATGGCCGATTATTATCAGATGGATTTGTCCCGATTGATGCATCGCTTTAAAATAAATGAATTCCTCGTCACTGCGGGCAGCAAAGGCGGTTGTGTCCAGGAAATCAGCGGAGACGAAATACCCTACATGGCTGCCACCCCTAAAACCAAGGGCGATCCCACCGGTGCCGGTGATATCTTCCTGGCAGCTTACGTCATCGGCCGGATGTTAAACCGCCAGAAAATACCCGATGCCTGTAAATACGCAGCAAAATTGGTTGCCCGACAGATTGATAATAAGTACATCAAACTGGAATTATTGGATCCGGGGCATATTGATTGTTTAACTGAATGCTAATGCTTTATCCGCGGCTGCGGCTGGGTTATGAAGAGGAATTATCATTGATAAAACCAATTCGCATTGTGTAAATTACTCGCGGAACACAATGATGAAGTATCACAATCAGCACTCGCTCTAAGAAGGGTATACGATGACGGCTCACAAATGGCGCTTAATTCCCGAAAGCCTACAAAACATTTTAATGAATTTGCTGGCCCCGCTGATCCGGGTCTTGACAAAATGGGAGGTGCACCCCAACATATTCACCCTGGCGGGCATGGTGATTACATCGATGGCGGCGGCGGCTTTGATGATGGGACATCTGCGCATCGGGGGCGTGTTCATTTTAATCGGCGGCCTGTGCGATAGCATTGATGGCAGTCTGGCGCGCTCAAGCGGCAAGGCCAGCCGATTTGGCGCGCTGTTTGATTCGGCGATTGATCGCTATTCTGAGTTTGTCATGTTTTTGGGGGTGGTGACCTATTTTGTGATGCTGTCTGATTATGCGGCTGCGGTGGTGGCGTTTGTCGCTCTTTGCGGCTCCATCATGGTCAGCTATACGCGCGCAAGGGCTGAAAGCCTTGGATTTGAATCAGGTACAGGCCTGATGCAGCGCGCAGAGCGCATTATCCTGTTGGGCGTTGGCGCCTTGATTCACCCGTTGACCTTTAAACTGTCCATCTGGTTGGTCGCCATTTTCGCTAACATCACCGCCATACAGCGCATGCGCCACGCCGCCAAACAGGATAACGTCGATAACGATTAAAAAAGCAACCGTTTTCATGCTTGCTGGGCACAAGAACATATACTTAAAAAGCCCGTATTTTGCTCAATAGCAAGGCGTAAGCCGATTCAAAAGCGGAGCGTACACGTTAGTACGTGAGCGATCTTAGACAAGGAGCAACAAAGCCCTCGGGTAAAAGATGGGTTTTGGAAATCAATTCCAGCTAAAAAGCCCGTATTTTAGTCGAGGACAAGGCGCGCAGAGGAGCAAAAGCGGAGCGTGCATGGAGTACGTGAGCACCTTGCGACGAGGCGCAACACAGTCATCGGCTAAAATACGGGCTTTTTAGAAAGAATCGTGCTGGGTTCGCGATATAATCTCCTCCTGATGATCGGTATCCAAATCCACAAAATAATCACTGTAGCCCGCCACGCGCACCAGAAGATCGCGATATTCATCAGGATTTTTCTGGGCCTGCCGCAGGGTTTCGGAATCGACAATGTTAAACTGAATATGATGCCCGTTTAAGTTAAAATAGGTCCGGATCAGATGGCCCAGTTTTTCGATGCCGTCCTCTCCCTGCAATACGCCGGGCAAAAATCGCTGATTGAGCAAGGTACCGCCGGATTTAATCTGATCCATTTTGGCCAGAGATTTAATCACCGCGGTCGGGCCGTTCCGATCGGCGCCGTGGGACGGTGAGGTGCCGTCTGAAATCGGCAAACCCGCCAGTCGTCCGTTGGCCGAAGAGCCCAGCATTTTCCCAAAGTAAACATGGCAGGTGGTGGACAGCATATTCAAATGATAGGAGGTGCCTTTGGTATTGGGCTTGCCGTCGATGGTGGCCAGCAGATCCGCATATACCTGCTGCATGATCGTGTCGGCGTCGTCGTCATCATTGCCGTAAAATGGCGTCTTGTTCAACAGCCGCAACCGCAACGCCTCCTGATCCTTGAAATCTTGGCGTAAGGCTGCCAGCAGATCACCCATCGAAACCGCTTGGGTATCATAGACATGTTTTTTGATGGCCGAGAGGCTGTCGGTCACTGTGCCGATGCCGCAGCACTGAATATAATTGGTATTGTAACGCGGCCCGCCGTTGTAATAATCCTTACCATTGGCAATGCAATCGGCAATGACCACGGACAGAAACGGTGCCGGCGCATAGCGCGCATACATGCGTTCGATATAATTATTGACCTTTATTTTGAGGTCGACAATATAATTCAGCTGCCTGACAAAGGCGTTATACAGCGTTTCAAAATCCTTAAATGAAAGTGGATCGCCGGTTTCCAGCCCGACCGCCTTGCCGGTCAGCGAATCAATGCCATTATTGAGGGTGAGCTCAAATACCTTGGGGACATTCAAATATCCCGTTAAAATATAGGCCTCTTTGCCGAAGGCACCGGTTTCTATGCATCCGCTGCAACCGCCTTCACGTGCATCCTCCAGAGTTTTCCCGGTCCGCACCTGTTCCATAATAACTTCATCGGTATTGAACACCGACGGATATCCATAACCCTTGCGAATCACCCGGCAGGCTGCTTTTAGAAAGCGTTGGGGCGTCTTGCGGCTGATCTGAACATTGCTGCCGGGCTGCAGCAAATGCAGCTCGTCAACCGCTTCCAGCATGATATAGGAGACCTCGTTGACACCGTCTGAGCCATCGCGCTTGAGGCCACCGATATTGATGTTGGTGAAATCGTTATAAGTACCGCTCTCCAGGGCGGTGACACCCACCTTGGGCGGCGCCGGATGATTGTTAAACTTGATCCAGAGCGATTCGATCAATTCTTTGGCCTGATCGCGATCCAGGGTGCCGTCTGCAAGGCCCTTTTCATAAAACGGAAGCAGATGCTGATCCAGATGGCCCGGACTCATGGCATCCCAGCCGTTAAGTTCGGTGATGATCCCCAGATGGACAAACCAGTACATTTGCAGCGCCTCCCAGAAATCCCCTGGTGCCCGGGCCGGTACCCGGCGGCAAATGGCGGCAATGCGCTCCAATTCTTGCTTGCGCCGGGGATCATTTTCTTTTGCGGCCAGCTCCCGAGCCAGATCCGAATGCCGCTCCGCAAAAATGATCGCCGCATCGCAGCTGATATCCATGGCTGCTAGCGCTTCGGCCCTATAAGCTGCTTCGGGATCATTCAGGTAATCCAGCCTGGCCAGGCTGTCGGCAATGTCCGCTTTAAGATCCAGCATACCTTTACGATAGATCATACCGTCCAGGGTCGTGTGCCCCGGCGCCCTTTGTTCCATAAATTCGGTGAAGGCGCCGGCTTCATATGCCCGCTGCCACTGATCCGGCACCTGGCGAAAGACACGTTCGCGCATGGTCCGACCCCGCCAGTAGGGAATCACGACGTTATCGTAAATTTGCATGGCCTCATCGGAGACGCGGTAACGGGTCATCTCCCTTGAATCCAGAATTTTAAGGTCTTCCAGTGAATGGCAGGTTAATTCCGGAAAGGTGGACACCGCTTTGGGAAACGGTCCGCGTTCACCAACGATCAGTTCATCTTCACCGATATAGATTGTTTTTTGCTCGCAAAGGTTTTTAAAATTCAGCGCCCGCATCACCGGCACAGAAAATTTTCCGTCATTTTGGCTGTAGAATTCGGTAGTCAGCTTTGCGCGCTCTGCGGAGAGGCACGGTTGGGCATTAAAGCTTTGTTCACGTAGGCGGGCGATTCGCTCGTTCATTTTCTCTATCAGCCTCCAATTTTGACCTTCAAGCCGAATCCATCGAGCTGGTCGGCAATTTTATTTAGTTGTGCATCGGTGGGGGGGCGCATATCGGACGATATACATTCAATCCCCAGACGGCCGTATTTGCCACGGGCGGAATTGTGAAACGGCAGTATACAAATATCTTCAACGCCGGGAAGCGCGGATACATATTCGCCGGTTTGACGGATGTTGGCAGCATCCGAGTTTATCCCGGGAATAACCGGAATTCGCACCTGAATCCTGGCACCCTTTTGGGCCAGCAGCTTCAAATTATGCATAATTTTTTCATTGGATACGCCGGTGTACCGGCGGTGCCGGACAGCATCCATGAGTTTCAAATCATACAAGAACAAATCCGTCTTGGCGGCCACCGCCAGAAGAAGATCGGCATCCGCATAGCCGGTGGTATCCACCGTTCGATGGAGGTCCTGTTGACCGCAGGCGTCAAGCAACGCCAATAGAAATTCGGGCTGCATCAGCGGTTCACCGCCGGACAGGGTGACACCGCCGCCGGACTCGTCATAAAAGGCCACATCCTTTTCAATTTGCCGCAGGACCTCGACGACCGTCACCTTTTGGCCGACAAATTCAACCGCATCCGACGGGCAGTGATCCGCACAGGTTCGGCACCACTCGCATTTTGAAAGATCGGTTATAACGCCTTGCGATGTTAAAGTTCTCACCTTCTGGGGACAGATCTGAATACATTCCTCGCAGCCGATGCAGCGTTCCTGGTGGTAGATCCTTTCAGATGCAATCGTGATCCCTTCGGGATTATGACACCAGTCGCATGCCAGCGGGCAACCTTTAAAAAAAACGGTCGTGCGAATCCCGGGTCCATCGTGAATGGCATATTTTTTTATATCAAAAATGACGCCGGTCGTCATAATCAATCCCCAGCTATAAAAAAGTGAGTCAATCTTTTTTAAATTAGGATTGGAAGCTGAAAAAGTCAATGATAATCACATCTTAATTAGCATCACTGGTAACTCAAAAAATCGGGGCCAGTCTTATAGCGTGTGAAATAATTACATTATCCGGTAAAAGTTGGAGTGATGGAGTGTTGGAGTGATGGCGTATTGGATGTTTTTTCATTAGACTACGGCTTCAAGGTTAACTGATTTGAGCATAGTGTTATCTTGTTTAAATTAAACTATTTTGACCTTATGATTTTGGATACGTATGGTTTTTCGTTGAAACGTATTTTAAATTGATTTATTCAATTAATATAAAAATCATAAAAGCATGATAAGGAGACACAAAATGATTAAGGTGCATATCAGAAGAAAGGTCCCGCCCGATAAGCGGGAAGAGCTGCAGGTTCTGATAAACCAGTTGCGGGCAATGACCATGGGCCAGCCGGGCTATATTGCCGGTGAAACTTTGAAACGGGTGGATGCGCCCGGAGAAAGCCTGGTGGTTTCCAAATGGCAATCAACAGACTATTGGCAGCAATGGTTGGAAAGCAGCCAACGTGCAGAAATTCAGGAACAGATTGATCAACTCCTGGGGGAGAATACCCTGTACGAAATCTATGAATTCGACTAAAACTGCTTTCAAACCCTCATATTTTGCCCGATGTCTTTGTTATGAGTCGATTCAAAATGCTCGCGTACTCACGTGTACGCTCCGCTTTTGAGTCAACGACCACCCGTTGTGCGGGTGGCTTGGATTTTCCCGCCATAGGCGGGAAAAGACAGGGCGCGAAGTGCCCCAATCGTTGCGGGTGAAACAGGTTGCGAAGCACCCGGTTTGGAAAACCCAATCAGCTCATGTCTCGACCTCGAACAAAATCTAAAGGTTTAGAAATCAGTTTTAAATATTTGTTTTTAAAAAGCACCCCGCTAAGGCAATTCTAAATCATAATTAAAATTCTGACTTCTTTTGAA
>JAAUXY010099435.1_pt1 | contig 10379 bp, 7 predicted proteins | sample 7278121 | NCBI WGS metagenome assembly JAAUXY01 (sample SAMN14350117, study PRJNA611818) | marine sediment metagenome | isolation source: surface marine sediment (1.8m) | place: French Polynesia: Moorea | collected 2018-08
AGCAGACGCTCCACCCCCGCCCGGTCGACATCGGCGACCTGGTGGCGGGCATGCACGACCTCCTCGCCCACGTGCTCGGCGAGACGATCGACGTCGCGGTTGAGCGAAGTGGGCGCCTCTGGCCGTGCCGGATAGATCCCGGACAACTCGAAACCGCCATCCTCAACCTGGCCGTCAATGCCCGCGACGCGATGCCCGACGGAGGGAACCTGCTCATCCGCACGCAGAACCGCACGGTCGCTGACCACACCGACGCTCCGGTTGATCCCGGCGACTACGTGCTGCTCGAGTTCGTCGACACGGGATCCGGGATGTCCTCAGACGTCGCGGCGCGTGTCTTCGAGCCGTTCTACACGACGAAGGACGTCGGGCGAGGGAGCGGTCTCGGGCTCAGCATGGTCTACGGCTTCGTCCGCCAATCCGGCGGCCACATCCGGCTGCGCACCGAACCCGATCACGGAACGGCGGTCCAGATCTACTTCGACGCGTCGCGGCGCGTCGATTCCGACGCGCCGGCTTCGGCAGCACCGAGCGAGTACTCCCACGGCAATGGCGAGTTGATCCTCGTCGTCGAGGACGACGACATGGTTCGATCCTTGACCGAACGCGTGCTCCGTCGGCTGGGCTTCCGGACCGTGCAGGCGTCACACGCCAGCGCCGCGCTGAACGTGCTGGCCCGTGAGCCCGACGTGGCGGCAATGCTGACCGACGTCGTGCTCCCGGGAGGAACCGACGGGTTCGGACTCACCGACGCGGCCCGGCTCGAGCGGCCCGACTTGCCGGTGGTCTACGTCTCCGGGTACCCCGAGGACGTCGTCTCGCGTCGCGGTGGCCGCGACCTCACGGACGAGCTGCTCACCAAGCCGTACACCACCGAACAGTTGGGAGAGGTGCTCCGGCGCCACCTCGACGCGCGGCCCCACGGCCGACGCTGACGCCACTGAGCCCTCCCGGTCCGCGCTCCGGACCTGTTCGAGTCGGGGGACAGCACGCCGCCAAGCCTGCGGTTGGTTGCGCTGCATCGCCGTGCGGGACGTTCCCGGATCGTCGAGATCCGTTCCCGGCCGGCCCGAAACGCGGGCAACAACCCGCCCAGTCCGTTGATGCCGGCAACTCGGGCCGATTGTAGAGGGCGGTTCGAGATCCGAGCCTGCGCTCGCTGCTCGCTGCCGCAACGGTCCCCACCGATCGGGGTCGACCCTGTCAGCCGGCGGGCGTCCGCTTGACGCCTGAACGCCAACCGAGATGGAAGCCGTAGTGGCGATCAGCGTGGCGGGCGCTGAGGAAGTACTGCTCCTGATACACGAGCGCGAACTCGGAGTCCGTCGTCCCACAGGCGAGAATCGCGCACCACCGGAGCCCCGGATCTGGCGATGCGAGCCGCACCCGAACTCCGTCGTCGAGCCGCTCGTGGCGCGCCGTCAGCTCGGTCCCGACGCCCTGGAAATCACCGGCGCCGACGTACACGGATGCGAAGACCACGGCGAAGTGCACAACGTCTGGCCGGGCAATGATCAGCTCCTCACCGTGATCGCTCGACCCGGTCGTGTCGTCGGCCCGCAGCGCGATGTGTGGGGGCTCGCCCTGTGAACCGAAGGCTCCTCCGACCGCCTGCACCGAGCCCCGCCGCCCGTCGACGGACTCGTACAGACAGCCGAGATCGACGTCGGCGACGGCGCCGTCGTCCGCACTGCCTTGCGGATGCCACCAGTTGAGGTTGAACTGGAGTGGCGAACACGAGTCGGCCGGGCAGCTGAATCGAACCTCCGAGGCGTCCGCCAGGTCGATCATGCGTCGGCCGAGTCGGCTGCGTCCGTGTCGCTGGTCAGTGGCGGTCGGAGCACCCCCGTCAACGTCGAGATCCAGGGCAACAACGAGACCCTGTGCGCCGGCTCCAACGCCCGCGCCGAGAACACTCGCATCGCCCGGAGCAAGCAGACGGCTGCGTACTCCTGCTCGGTGATGTTGTGGAAGTTGTCAGATGCGAGCTGCTTGATCCGGCCGCTGATGCTGAGCCAGTAGGGCTGCGCGGGTGCTCCGACGGCCGCCTCACCCCGCCAGGTGTTGCGCCATGCATCGGCCTCCGCCGGGAGCCGCTCGTCGATCACAGCGATCGCGTCGGCCTTCTCGTCAACGACGCTGTCGGACAGCCGGATGCTGACCTCCAGGCTGGCGAAGTCGAGGCAGCGCGGACCTCGTGTCAGATTTCGATAGTCGATGAGCTTCGGCCGACCCTCGCCGTCCACGAGGACGTTTCCGCCATGGAGATCCCCGTGGACGACGCACGCCGGATACTGACCGGTGAACACCGCACGGCTGAGGTCGAGGTTCACCGGGAGCGGCGCACTCTCGTCGGTCCCCCAGCGGAACGTCTGGTCGCCGGCTCGACCGAATTCGATCCGCCGGTCGACGAACTCCCAGATGTTCGCGACCAGCTCCTTGGGGCGCAACCAGTACTCGTGCTGGAAGAACTTGAGCAGATCAACACCCTGATTCTCGTCCTTGAACCAGAACTGGTCGTCAGGCGCGAAGAGTGCGTCGAGCGCCTTGAGCGCTATGGGGTCCTCTTCATCGAACGCGTGCTGGAGATCACGGATCTCGGCGTCGGTCGATCCGTGGGAATAGCACACGACACCCAATGTGTCGCCGAGCACTGCATCGAGCATCTCGACGCGATGCTTGAGCGGCAGCCCGTACCGGACGAACGCCCGATATCGGGCCGACTCCTGCTCCGCGTCGTCCCGTGGTCCGATCTTCATCACGCAAAGCGGTCCTTGACCGAGCTTGCCGGCGCGCGGGCGACAACGGGCGACGATCGAGGTGCTCCAGCCCTCCGACATGGGATGGAGTTCGACGTTCGTTACTGAGCCGAGCTCTTGACCAACCGCGCCGATCGGTGCATTGAACAGCGACGAGAACAAGAAGTTCAGCTCGTCGCCCGACGGCCGGATCTTCTCTCCACCGGGGAACTCGACGTCGCCGGAGATCCCCTTTCGATCCAACTGTTCCTGGATCATGTCACCGCCCTCGATGTCCAGCGTTGCCTGCAGGAAGCGAGCCGCCCGATGCTGAATCAGGTCGGATGCCCGCAACCCGTCGACCTTGTCCACGAGCCCATGTACGAGCGGTGGCTTGTCGTCGATCTGTGGCGCGAGCTGGCGGAGCACGTCACGGCGATCTTCGCCGAGAATCGTCGTGAGCAGCATTCGCTCACAGGTCGGCCGCATCTCCCGGATCCGTTGGAGGAGGAAGATGCCGGTGCGATCGGTCTGCGCTCGACCCTCGAGGGAGACGTCCACGAGCGCAAGGTGGAAGAACCGGTCGATCAGCGCGTCGAGTGCCTCGTCCTGATCGGAGGCATAGACGATCTCAACCGATTCGCTGTTGAGGTGTTCGACGGTCGTGTACTGATCACGCTCGTCGTCAACGAACAACACGTTGAACTTCATTTCGCCTCCGGCGCTAGGGTCCAGATGGGTATGTCGATCGCAGTCTCCACGTAGTGATCGCCCGCGGGGGTCGTCGCGTTCTGTGTGAGGTAGACGTCGCCCCCGACAGCACGGAGCCAGTAGCCCGCGATGAAGGCTCCGAAGTGTCGACGACCGTCGGCCGACCCGTGTTCGATCGGCACTCGGTACAGCAGGGGCACGATGGACTCGCTCACCGGCTGGCCCACCGCCTGCTTGACGAGCACGACCAGATGTGGAAGCCCACCGCGCTGCGTCTCGTAACCTCGCAGGACGACCTGAAGGCGTCCCTCTGCAGCCACCAGGTAGTCCTTGCTGTTCTTCACCACCTCGCGGACGGCAGTCTTGAGGGCGAGCTGCACCAGCTGCGGAATCGGCGGGACGGATGGAGGAGTGTTTTGCCAGATCGCAAAGCGGGTGAGCTTGACGTCGGCAAGGCAGGCCTGGATGACCTCGTACGGATCCGGTGACAGCCCGGTGGCGGTCCGATCGGGGGTCCGCAGCAGGTCAACGTGCGTCTCGATCTCCTTGGCCAGCTTTGCCGCCGCCGGCGACCCGAGATCCTGGAGCTGCGTGACACGCTTCAGGATCTCGTGTGCATGAACAGCCGTACCGGAGGCAAACGCGAACGCCCGCTGCTCAGCACCCCGCTGGGCGAGCAGCAAGGCGAGGCCGATCTGCTGTGCGACGGCTTGAACGTAACGATGTGTCGCAACGAAGGCGTCATGGCGAAGACTCTGCAGGTGAAGCACGCCGACACACCGATCGTAGAGGGTGACCGGAATCCCGATTCCCGATCTCGCTCCGACCTCGGCCCAGCGCTTCTTCGACACGCGTCCGCCGAAGCGCGCGACCTGGTGGTGATCCTCGACGTCGCGGAGGACTGCGTCGGCCCCGGTCGCGTGAGCGATCGCTGCGAGTCCTTCGATCTTGCGGCCGGAGAGCCTGACGGGAATCTCCCCTTCGACCTCGGGTGTTCCCTCGCCGTGGGAGGCGACCGGGACCAGTTGGTCCTGGGCCATGTTGAGCAGGTACAACGTCGCACGCTGGGCAGGCGTGTATTGATAGGCGAGTGAGACCGCCTGTTCCAACGTGGAACGGGCAGCGACGAGGTCGGCGGGGATCGCCCTCCAGCGGTCGGGAAGCGCGTCTCGCAGCCCGGGCCCGACGCTCGACAGCATGCTCCGGCCGGTGAGTTCGGCGAGCTGATCCGTCGCCTCGCTGAACAACAGGTTGGCGCGCCGCAGCGAGATGCGGACCGCCAGCTGCTCAAGGTCGCCGAGGTCACGGACGTCGAAGACACACGCGCCCGAATCGCGTTGCACCACGAGCGCCCCGGCGACCGTCTGGTTGAGGCCCATGGCCGACGTGGCGACCGGCACAACCAGCTCAGAGAAGTCTCCCCGATGCGCAGCGGCGCCAAACCAGTGGGAGCGAATCTCGCTGTGCAACGTCGGCTCGGTGACCACTCGATTGGTGACGCGCGGTCGGTTTCGGTCGATCGTGAACGCGAGCGGGGAGGTGGCGTCGTCGAGCTCCACGAACTCCGGTGCGTGGGGAGCATTGCGGGCGGCGACAAGCCGCAGCTCCCTGCCGGTCCGTCCGATCAGGTAGAGCGCGGCCAAGTCGTCGGCGTGAACGGCCGGCGACCGCTCGAGGAGATCTTCGTAGGCATGCTCCGGGCCGAAGTGGCTGATGTCCGGAGCCAGCCGTATCGAGTCCAAGTCGAGGCGGTCATGCCATGTCGCGGCCTCGCCGTGCTGGGGCGTCGACTCCTCCATCGGCCGCCACGTGCGTTCGTGCAGGTGCATCACCACCTGATTGGTCGCGTGCAGCATGACGTCCAGCTCCTGCAACATCGGATCGCGTACAACGCTGGGGCCCGCCGGCGCCAGCGAGGCGCGATCGGTCGGAGCGAGGAGGAAGTGGCGCACGCCTCCGGCGACCGCCCAGGAGGTCGGCATGTAGAGCGCCAGCGGGGTGTCGTCGCCGCCGAGGAGCGGAGAAATCGATGTCACGACGACGGTGTCGAGCAGTCGATCGAACAGATCTGCGGGGATGGCCTCATCTGGTCGCTCGGTCTCGGCGAGCGTTGCGAGCGAGTGGAGCACCTCCTCGAGTTCGCTCGCCGATGAGCTCGTCGTCGCGTCGACCAGCCGTTGCACGAGGCGTGCGACGACGGGGGCGTCGTCTCCGGTCAGGATCATCAATGAGCCGAAGACGGTGCCCCGCTCCCGGGTGAACGGAAGGAGCACCGCCCACGGGAGGCCACGGTCGATCCGCCACCGCTCGACCCAGCGACGAATCGACGCAACGCCGCAGAACTGGTGATCGATGATGAAGTCCTCGGGAAGCCAGTCCTCTGCGGCATCCGACGCAGGCGGATCGACGGCCCCAAGCTCGCCCATCGCGGTCATGCGGCCACGAGAGTAGTTCGTTCTTGCATGGGCCCGTTCCGTAAACACCTGCGAGCCAAGAAGGACGCTGACACGAATCCGTGTCCTGACGATTCTGACCGCCTGCCCGCCGAGGCGCTCGAGGACGTCACGGCGGGTACGCCGGTACCGGCGGACGACAGCCGTCTCGACACCGGTGCGGGTTCGGTGTACGTACGCGAGGTTCTCCAGCGCTACCTCATGACCGTGCACTGATGCGACCCGTCCCGCCCACCCTTCGCCACACTTCGCCGGTGATACTCCGTCGCTGGGCGCTCCATGCGGCGCCTTCGTCGCAACGGGCTCTACGATCCCAGCGTGGTCGAGGCGGCAGACACACCGAAGGTCGAGGGCGTCGAGAACCTCCACCGTGTCGGCGCCGGCGGCTTCGCCACCGTCTACCGCGGCCACCAGCCGTCGTTCCGGCGAGACGTCGCCGTCAAGGTGCTCCTTCGGTCGGGGCTGGACGAGGACGACCGGCGTCGGTTCGAGCGCGAGTGCCAGGCGATGGGGGCACTCTCCAACCACCCGGGCATCGTCACGCTGTACGACGCCGGGATCACCGATCGCGGGAGTCCGTACCTCGTGATGGCCTACGTCGCCGACGGGACCCTGCACGACCACATCGCCGCCGGCGGCGCACTCGAGTGGACCGAGGTGGTGGCACTCGGTGTCCGTCTGGCGGGAGCGCTCGAAACGGCCCACCGCGCCGCCGTCCTGCATCGCGACATCAAGCCCGCCAACGTGCTGCGCTCGCCCTACGGGGCACAGCTCAGCGATTTCGGGATCGCCCGCATCCAGGGCGGGCACGAGACCCGCAGCGGCGTCATCACCGCCTCGGTTGCCCACGCCGCACCCGAGATCCTCGACGGCGAGCCGCCGACCGCCCAGGCCGACGTCTACGCGCTCGGGTCCACCCTCTACGAGGCGCTCGCCGGGAGCGCCGCGTTCACCCGCGACTCCGACGAGGGCCTGTTGCCGTTGATCCGTCGCGTCATCACGGAGACTCCACCCGACCTCCGCCGGTCCGGCGTCCCCGACGAGGTGGCTTCCGTCATCGAGAGGTCGATGGCCAAGCGCCCCGAGGACCGCTACCAGACCGCCCGGGAGTTCGGGCTCGCGCTCCGAGCTGCGCAGGCGGCGCTGGGACAACCGGTCACCGACCTCGTGATCGTCGGCGACGGACCCGACGACGAACCGACCGCCGACCGGACGCGGGAGGTCCGGACCGCTGCGGCCGCAGTGGCCGCCACGGCGCCGGCCAGCGTCGCCGACACGGACCAGACCGAGGCACCCTCCGCTGCCGCCACTCCGACCACGGCGATGGCCGGCGCACCAGCGAGCTCGGTCCCGTCGCCTCCGCCGCCCGGGGCGCCGGTCGACGAGGACGCCGAGGGCGACGACTCCGGCGGTCCCAAGCGGGCGGCCCTGATCGCGGTCGTGTTCGCCGCGCTGGTCGCACTGGTCGTCGGTCTCGTCGTCGTGGCCGGCGGAGACGAATCGACGGAGCCGACGACGGTCACGACCGACCCGCCCGCGAACACCGGCGGCGAGACGACGCTGGCGCCCGAGACGACGATCGCGCCGGAGACGACGGTGGGCCCGGAGACGACGGTCGACCCGGGCCCGACGACCACCGCGTCGCCGGTCGTACCGCTCCCACCCGTCGGCATGATCGCTCCGGGCGTGCCCGCCGCCCACCCGTTCTTCTCCGGCATCGACCGTGCCGCCGCGGACTTCGGACTCGACATCCTGCGCAGCGGCTCCGACGTCTCGGCGGCCGATGCGGTCGCAGCTCAGCTCGCAGCGGGCCGGAATCCGATCATCGGATTCGCGCAGATCCCCGACATCCCGGCGCTTCACAGCGCGGTGACGGCGGCCGCGGCGGAGAACCCCGACACCACGTTCATCCTGGTGGACACCCGGGTGGAGGCGGCGAACGCCGTGCCGTACATGTTCGCCGAGGAGCAGGGCATGTACCTGGCCGGTGTCGCCGCCGCACTCACGACGCAGACCGGTCGGGTCGGCTTCATCGGCGGCGCCGACATCGACCGCTTCCAACGCTACGAGGCGGGGTTCGTCGCCGGCGTCCGCGCCACCGCCCCCGCGACACCGATCGACATCCGCTACCTCCCAGGGGGCGACGCCTACGTCGATCGCCAGCTGGGTGCCACGACTGCGACCTCGATGTACGACCTCGGTGCCGACGTGATCAGCCACAGCGGCACCGACGGCCTCGGGCTGTTCGACGCCGCCGGCGCAGCGCAGGGCCGTTGGGCGATCGGCGTCGAGGTCGACCAGGCCGCCGTCGTCGGGCAGCCCGCAGCGAGCGAGATCCTCACCTCGATGGTCAAGAACTTCGACGGCGTCGCCTACCAGGCGGTGGCCGACGCGGTCGCGGGAACGGTGCCCGAGGGGGAGCGGATCTTCGGCATCGCCGACGGGGCCGTCGACCTCGCCACGACGGGCGGTCTGCTCGACGGGTTCGCCGCCGAGCTCGACGCCGCCCGCAACGGGATCGCCTCGGGAACGGTCGTGGTCCCGACGACGATGGGCGACCGTCGGCCGCTGGCGCCGCTCGCGGCCGACTGCCCCGCCGACGGGTGCCGGGTCAGGATCGTCGAGGCCACTCGCGTCGACGGGGAGCTGGACCTGACGATCGAGGCCAACTGGTTCCTCGACGTGGCGTCCGAGCACGCCCACTACTTCTGGTCGCGGTTCATGGCCAACCAGGTCGGGGCCGACTCGGCGGACCGGTTCGGCGTCGCGGGCGGGGAATGGGACCTGTCCGACAGCTTCCCCGTCTACCGGACCGCCGGAGCCGCGTCGTTGGCCGCCCAGGCCGACGCGACCGAGATCTGCGTCACCGCAGCCGACGGCCTCCACAACGTGATCGACCCGAACCTCTTCGACTGCTTCCCGGTCGCGGCCGCCGGCTGACGAGACGACCTGTCGAGCACGGGGGCTCGACGTCGTCGTCGTAGTGTCGGGCACCGATGCCGGCGCGCTATCACATCGACCCGCGGCTCGATCCGAGCGAAACCGAGTTGCTGCGCCGCCACCTGGAAGACGCTGACTGGGCACCGACCGAACGCGACGACTGGACGCTCCACTGGTCGGCCGCCGTCCCCCCGTTGCGCGTCTACCGAGGCGTGCGCGACGGGCAGCTCGTCAACCACTTCCCCGGTGTCGGGCCGCTGCACTACAAGGACGAGCTCGCCCACCACCTCGCCGCCGCCGGGCACACGTTCCACCCGACGACGTTCTCGATGCCGCACGAGCGCAACGACCTGCTGGCCGCGATGGCGGCCGAGCCCGACTCGCTCTGGCTTCGCAAACGCAAACGGTGGATGGCCGGCGAGGGGATGGCGATCATCACCGACGAGGTCCCGGTGCCGACCGACCACGAGTGGCTCGTCCAGCGCTACGTCAGCGACCCGCTGCTCCTCCCCGGCCAGCCGTACAAACACGTCCTGCGGCGGTACGTCGTGATCACGTCGCTCGACCCCCTCGTCGGATGGGTGCACCCGAACGGCCCGGTGAAGTTCACGACGCGGCCGTACTCGCTCGACCCGTCGATGCTCGGCGACCCCGTCGTCCACTTGACCAACCCGCCGATCCAGCGGACCAACACGGATCCGACCAACTCGATACGGGGCGTCGACCAGCACCGGTACCGGACATGGCTCGCCGAGGTCGGCATCGACGGCGACACCCTCTTCGGCCGCATCGACCGGATGCTCGCCGACGCGCTCCTCGCACTCCATGCACCGGTGCTGAGGCTCAGCCGCCAGTGGGCGCCCCGCCTCGATGCATGCTTCGAGCTGCTCGGCTTCGACCTGATCGTCGACGCCGCGCTCGACCCGTGGCTGTTGGAGTGCAACATCAGCCCGGCGCTCGGCGTCCGCGGCCACCCGGGCACACCACAACACGCGGCCCAGTTCGCGGCCAAGGACGGCCTCGTGCGCGACCTGCTGCGGCGCGTCGGGCTGCTCGACGGCCCGGACGAGTTCGAACCGTTGATCAGGGCGGAGGCGGCTTGCCCGGACCTCCCCCGCCGCCCTTGGTCGGGTCGAACGGGTCGTCGTAGCCCAGGCTCGGACGAGTGACGAAACCGAGCCCACCGGTGAGCTTGAGGGCCGTGGTCGACAGGTCCGCTCCCGACTTGAAACCGGTGTAGCGGGACGAATCGAAACCGAATCCCTCGACGTCGGGCTCGTAGTCGGCGGCTCGCTGGAAGATCTCGTCGAGCAGGGCCCGCTCGGTCTCGTTCAGGTCGAGCCCGTCCAGCTTGGCGGCCAGGTTGTTCATGTCGTCAGCGCTGATCTCGGCCATGGCTTCCTCCTCGTCGCTCCTGCCAACCTAACCGCCGGGGTGGGGTCAACGTAAGATCGCCGCCGTGGCAACGGGGGGCCCAGGCGGCGGGGACGAGGAATGGGGTGTCGTCCGGAAGGGCACGGTGGCCGTCCACTACCGA
>JAAUXY010143169.1_pt1 | contig 10378 bp, 12 predicted proteins | sample 7278121 | NCBI WGS metagenome assembly JAAUXY01 (sample SAMN14350117, study PRJNA611818) | marine sediment metagenome | isolation source: surface marine sediment (1.8m) | place: French Polynesia: Moorea | collected 2018-08
GAGAAGATAGAAGATAATGTGTGCAAGAATCAGGTATCCATTATTTCGAAGAACATAAAATTATTGCTTCTGGATAATGGCGCTTGACAGGTGTATTATTTTATGAATTAGGGTGAAATTGAATATTTACGATAAGGAGATTACGATGTCTCAAATTATTGCATGCAAAACCGAAAATGGAATTATACTGGCATCCGATAGTAAAGCCGTCGATATGGACCTGCAGGGGAATTTAGCTCAATACAACATCAAACGTCTTTTTCAGCTGACACCCCGCACCGCCGTTCTGACAGGCGGTTGCGTCGAAGGCGAGAAAATGTGCCAATCGCTGAAAGATTTTATCGATCAGGAAAAAATTGAAGACATCGAAGATGTCTATAACGCTGCCCTGCCTTTTCTGGCATCCGAATATGAAAAATTTATGAGAACAAGCTGCGAGTTTTTTCCAGTGGACCCCATAAATCAGGTTCATTTTATTCTGGCCGGCTATTCCGTCAGAGACAGGGAAAATCCATTTCAATTATATTTGCTCTGGACGAAGAAGAAATTACCCCAGATAGATGGTGATGAAATCTCAACAGCATACTCCGTACCGCGCCTGATGACCTTGGAATACGAATTGAACCAGCTGTGTAAAAAAAATAACCCCCTTAGCGAGATTTTGCCCCGGATCCGGAATCGTCTTATTAAACAAAGCGATATCAATGATGAAGTTGCGGGGCCTTTTTCTTTTGCTTTAATTACTCGTGATGGATTTGATGCGCATTCTCACTAGTTTTCATCCCGGCCGTCTAACGCGAAGCTCATCGAATATAATGCGCACTTTTCAGTTGGAAACGAATGGGTGCTTTTCATAGGCATTATTCATTATCGGATAGGCACGAATGAACCACCTTGCAAAAATCCACGATTTTGATATATATGCCCCTTTCAACCATGACAATACGAATGGTAATACTGTTGTCCTAAATTTACGAAGGAAATCAGCCGCCAGCGAATCTTAAAATTTGTTCGATAAGGTAGAAGCGATATCAAAAATAGTAGATCACACCAAGGGTAAGGCGCGTAAAATGCATTTTTGAGATTGCTTCTAAGGGAGACCATTGATGCAATTGACAGATTTAGCACCGCTTGAACGATGGATTGAACTTGAAAAAGATATTCATCAAAAGTCCGGATTGGATGTCAATGTATTTGATACCAAAGGTTACCGGATCTCTGAAATTAAAAACTGGGCCAATCAATTATGTCCGGCAATCAAAGCGACCGACAAAGGCCAAAGCTTTATCTGTGCCCCGGCGCATATGAACATCGCCACCTTGGCCATGCGATCGCAACAGCCGGTTGTCGAAGAATGTGATGCGGGTATGCTCAAACTTGTCGTGCCCATTATTGCCGATGAAAAATTTGTCGGCGCAGTCGGTGCATGTGGTTTTCTCCTCGATGATGGAGAGGTCGACAGCTTTTTAGTCAATAAAATGACGGATATCAGCGAAAACGATATTGAAAGTCTGGCCAACGGAATACCGAACATTACGACGGCAAAGGCCAACGCGCTGGGTGAATATATTTTGAACCAAATTAATGAGATCGTAACCGTTGCAAAACGGCATCCGCAATAATCGACCCTGCTTTTTGGACGACAAAACAATCCATTCAAAGCATCGTTTTTTAGGACTACGATTCTTGGACGCCTTCGAGCGTTTACTTCGGTTGACAGATGCCCCCTGTTTGATAATGATGAGTGGATAAAATTTTATTCATTTGACCCCTCATCGTTGAACGGTGCAATACTCGCGGAGCCAAATACATGCATAAAGCGATTCTATCAATTTTAGGGCAGGACAGACCCGGTATTGTCGCCGCCGTGTCCAAGATTCTATTCGAACAGGATTGCAATATCGAAAATGTGAGTCAAACAACACTTCAATTCGTATTTGCCGGAATTTTCATCGTGACCATGCCCGGACATCTTTCCTCTGAATCTTTGCACCAAAATTTAACTGCAGAACTTTCTCCGCTGGGGCTCGAAGTGCATACCACCCTAATTGAATCCACGTCAACTCCGGTTTCTCCACCGCGAAGCGAAGCCTATATTATAACAACCAAAGGACCCGATCGCAAAGGGCTGGTAGCCGGTATTAGTGAGGCGATCGCTCGCTTCGAGGGTAACATCACCAATCTACAGGCGGTATTTAAAGGCGGTGACGACCCCGGCGATAACATTATGATTTATGAAGTTGATGTGCCGCCTCAGACCGATCAGCAGGCCTTCTATCACGCCTTAAAACAACGAGCGCATGAATTGGCGCTGGATATTGATATTCAACACCGCAATATTTTTGAGGCCATACACCGTATCTAAAGCGGAGCAAGTTATTTGTTATCGGTTATGGGTTATTTCCTTGAACTCACAGCTCGAAATAATCTTCCAATAATGAATTACAAATAACGAGTAACTTGCTCTTATAGTACCATGATTATTAAACAGCGCATTGCGAATTTAAACATTAGCGAGCCTAAAGATTACATTGTAAAAGGACAGTCATGCTGACACAAAGAGAGATTCTGTCAACCCTCGAAATGCTCAAAAACGAAAATTTGGATGTGCGCACCGTAACCCTGGGCATCAATTTGCTGGATTGTGCTAGCCATAATCTGGAAAAACTGTCCCGTAGAATCCGCACCCGTATCACGCATTATGCTAAACGCCTGGTAAGCACGTGCAATCATATCGGTCAAAAATACGGCATCCCGGTGGTCAACAAAAGAATTGCCGTCAGCCCCATTGCTGCTGTGGGTGCAGCGATGTCGTCTTCTCAACTCGTAGGGGTGGCGCGGGTATTGGACGAGACGGCCGAAGCGGTTGATGTCGATTTTATCGGTGGGTTCACCGCTCTGGTTGAAAAAGGAATCGCCCGGGGCGATATGGCGCTTTTGGAGGCCATTCCGCATGCTTTGGCCGAGACGCAACGCGTTTGTGCTTCAGTTAATGTGGCATCCACAAAGGCCGGCATCAATATGGATGCGGTTCTGTTGATGGGCAAAGCCATTAAACAGGCGGCGGGTCTGACCGCCCAAAATGACGGAATTGCCTGTGCCAAGCTTTGTGTGTTCGCCAATATCCCACAGGATATACCCTTTATGGCCGGGGCTTATTTGGGCATCGGCGAGGCCGATGCCGTTATCAATGTCGGCGTCAGCGGGCCGGGAGTTGTCAAAAATGCCGTCGAACGTGCCCTTGAAGCCAATGACCGCGTAGATCTCGGACAGATCTCAGAACTGATAAAAAAGACCGCTTACAAAGTTACCCGGGTCGGAGAACTCATCGGGCGGGAGGTTGCCGATCATCTCAATATTGGATTCGGAGTTGTCGACCTATCGCTCGCTCCGACGCCAAATGTCGGCGATAGTGTCGGTGAAATCTTTCAGAGTCTGGGTCTTTTGAACATCGGCGTTCCCGGAACGACGGCGGCCCTAGCACTCATTAATGACGCCGTTAAAAAAGGCGGTGCATTCGCCAGTTCCCGAGTAGGGGGATTAAGCGGCGCCTTTATCCCGGTGAGCGAAGATCTCAACATATCCGAAGCTGCGCGTCAGGGCTATATCGGGCTGGAAAAACTGGAAGCCATCACTGCTGTCTGCTCGGTGGGGCTGGATATGATCGCGCTACCGGGAGATACAACCGCAGAAACCATTTCCGCCATTATGGCTGATGAAATGGCCATCGGTGTCATCAACAATAAAACTACAGCGACGCGTTTAATACCGGTTCCCGGGAAAAAAGCCGGTGATAAGGCCTATTTTGGAGGCCTGCTGGGCCAGTCTACCATTATCCCGGTAAACAATGGCAATAAACCGAATCCATTCGTTCGACGCGGCGGTCTCATACCTGCCCCATTACAGAGCCTGACAAACTGAATCAGCGACCAACCACAAACCGGTTGGCTTGGATTTTTCCGTCAAAGGTGGCATGTATAGACAAAGACACGACAGTGCCTTAAATTGCGCGGGTGTAACCGGACGCAACCACCCGGTTTGATTACACCCAACCTAACAGCACTGATATATAAAAGACAACTTCTGCAAGTGTTGATGATGGGTGCACCTGGTAATGACTTCTTCGAAACAGACATCTCGGCCACCTGTTGTAAGCGGTTATAAACGACAGGTGCTAATAGATGTTCTTAAATATTGTATCGTTCTGGCTGCTTTTGGCTGGTTGATGTTAAACGGAACCCAACAACTGGGCTATAACTGGCAGTGGTACCGGGTGCCGCAATATATTGTCTCTACGGCCGACACACAACCCACACCGGGCCCCTTGGTTCAGGGCCTGTTGATCACCATTCGCATCACCGCCATCAGCCTGTTGCTGGCGTTTATTTTTGGGTTAACGACAGCGCTGATGCGCCTCTCGCGTTCATTTCTAGCGCGAAGTATTGCCAGGGGATATCTTGAAATCATTCGCAATACCCCTCTGCTGGTTCAGCTATTTTTTATTTATTTTGTCCTGGGTCCGATATTGGATATCAGTGGATTTGCATCGGCCGTGCTGGCGTTGAGCCTTTTTGAAGGTGCTTATGCATCTGAAATATTTCGAGCCGGGATCGTCTCCATCCAACGGGGACAATGGGAAGCCGCTTTTAGTGTCGGGCTCAATACCTATCAAACATATCGTTTGGTTGTTCTACCCCAAGCGTTACGGCGCATTTTACCGCCGTTGACCAGTCAGGCCATCTCTCTCATAAAGGATTCCGCTCTGGTCAGTACCATCGCTATTTACGATTTAACCATGCGTGGACAAACCATTATCGCTGAAACATTTCTGGTTTTCGAAATCTGGTTTACGGTTGCTGCGATCTATTTGGCCATCACCTTGTTTTTATCGGCAACCGTCTTTTATATGGAAAGGCGCTTGGCGATTAAGTATTAAACAATAATTTGGTATCTAATGACATACCATAAGAAAATATAAATGACGCCAACTGACTATTACAAGGAGGTCATACATGCGAAAATTAAATAGGTTGCTGACCGTCACGATGATGCTTGCCTTTATTACCGTCTTTTCTGGAGCGTCTTTAGCCGGAAAACTCCAACAACAGATGGTTCAGGAAAGCACCATTGAGCAGGTGATGAAACGTGGTACGCTGCGGGTGGGCATGTCCACTTTTGTTCCCTGGGCCATGAAAGACAAGACCGGTAAACTCATCGGCTTTGAGATAGATGTTGCCCGTAAACTGGCCGCTGATATGGGGGTAAAAATAGAATTCGTGCCGACCAAATGGGCTGGAATTATTCCGGCCTTGCTGACCGGCAAGTTCGACGTCATTATTGGCGGAATGAGTGTCCGGCCGGATCGCAATTTAAAAGTGAACTTCACCCTGCCCTATGATTATGCCGGCCAATAAATTGTCGCCAATAAAAAAATAGCGGCCGACTTTAACCGCCTGGACGATTTCAACCGACCCGATGTAACCATCGCCGCCCGACTGGGTTCAACAGCTGCCGACGCCGCTAATAAATTCATGCCGGCTGCCCAAAAAAAATTCTTCGATGATGAAGCTCAGGTGATCCAGGAGGTGGTCAACGGCAGGGCACATGCAGCGGTTGCGTCTGCGCCTCTGCCCGCATTTCAAGCCATAAAGTACCCTGACCAGCTATTTTTACCGGTAACGGGCACCTTCACCAAGGAGCCGATCGGCTTTGCGCTTAGAAAAGGCGATTTCGATACACTCAATTTTTTTAACAACTGGATCCGTGTGACGGAAGCCAAAGGCTGGCTTGCGGAACGAAAGCATTACTGGTTTGAAACCAAAGAATGGGAAGATAAGCTAAAATAGGCCTACCGTGCTAATCGGCAAACCCAAAATCACAAAATTAGACATCGCTTTAGGCAGCCTGATGATTGTTGCCGGTCTATTCATCGCTTACAAGGTTTCGGCCAGCCTTAAATACACTTGGAATTGGAATGCCATTCCCCAATATTTTTTTCGTTTCGATCCGGAAACGCGACACTGGGTGCCCAACATTCTTATGCAAGGGTTTTTTACGACCATTCGTTTGAGTATTTGGGCCACTCTTTTGGCCACTCTGATCGGAATTGCGATGGGGGTGTTGCGTGTCAGTCGAAGCCTTTTTAATCGCCTGGTGGCTGGAACCTATGTCGAATTGAACCGTAACCTGCCACCATTGGTTTTGATTTTTATTTTCTATTTTTTTGTCAGCAACCAGATCCTGCCGGCCCTGGGGGTGGAAGCATTTATCCGAAGCCGCACTGAAAATACCCAGAGCCTGATAACGTTTCTCTTTGCAGCCCCGCCACTGTTCAGCGCCTTCATTTCTGCCTTGATCACGCTTTCCATATTCGAGGGCGCCTATATGACCGAAATCGTCCGGGCCGGAATTCAGTCAATTGAAAAAGGTCAATGGGAAGCCGCGGACGCGCTGGGTTTATCCAGATGGCAACGAATGCGATTGATCATCTTACCCCAGGCCATCCCACGTATTCTGCCGCCCCTGGCCGGACAGTTCATTTCAATCATCAAAGATTCGGCTATTGTATCGGTTATTTCGATTCAGGAGTTAACATTTCAAGGAATGGAGTTGATGGCGACAACCTATTTTACGTTTGAAATCTGGATTACGATCACAGTCATGTATTTAATGTTGACGCTGACGTGCTCAATGGCTGTTGCTAAACTCGAAAGCACGCTTAGTAAAAACCTTGCATAAAAAAAACCCCGTAATGTTAAAACCATCGCGGGGTTTTTTTGATTGATCCGTTGAGGCCGGACGTTTGGAATATGATGCCGGATTAAACTTTATTTGACCGTGACCACCGGGCAATCGGCCCGTAAGATGACATACTGCGCGGTAGAACCCATTAACAATTTTCCGACCTTTGATCTGCGTTTGATCCCCACCACAATCTCACCAATCTGATTCTCACTGGCGAACTCTACTAAATCTTCACCGGCTGTAAGGCCACGGATCAGCAGATGGGTGTTGCAAGAAATGTTATCGTCTTCAAACAGGGATTTGGCATATTCCAATCCTCGCTCAGCCTGTTCGATGTCTTCTCTTTCAGACTCCGTGCCCTTTTGCATTGAAGTCACCACTTCAACAGATGCACCAAATGCCTTGGCATGCGATTGTGCCAGGCTTAATGCTTCTTTTGCTGAATTGGTTCCATCATACCCTACCAGTATCTTCATCTCCTCCTCCTTTGTCTGCAAAAGTAAACCTCTCATTGGCACCATCTGTCAAACGAATGCCTTGATACCAGGATCCCGATTTTTTTTATTCCTCTTAACACAGGCAAATTCAAACGTCCACTAAAACCGCATAGCAACATAAATATTCATTTTCATGCAAGATTCAGAGTTATTTCATTGCTTCGATAACAGCCTGCATAAAAGCCGGCAGATCATCCGGTTTGAATAAAATTTAAATCGGTAGATGTAAAAATCAATTTATAGTGCTGATATTTAATAGGATACACTACCCAATGTGTTTTCACGTGAAACTTGAATTATTTGATTCTTAACGCTATTAATATTGGGGATCTGAGATCCCCGGCTGGTGTTCACCCTCAACGTGATATATAACCTTTATGATTCAGGTAACTGAGATATTATTTATCGATGAATCCGACATTCAGTTGGATTTTGTGCGTTCCTCCGGACCGGGCGGTCAAAATGTGAACAAAGTGTCCACTGCGGTGCAACTGCGCTTCAACGTGCTGCAATCGGCCACCCTGTCTGAAGAAGTACGGGCTCGTCTGAGACGCATTGCCGGCAAAAAGATGACCGAAGATGGCGTCCTGATTATCAAGGCCAACCGTTTCAGAAGCCAGGACAAAAACCGTAAAGATGCCATAGCGCGACTGGTTGAGTTGATTCGTCAGGCAACCGTCAAACCCAAGCCCCGACGTAAATCCAGGCCTTCCCGTGCAGCCAAAGAACGTCGTTTAACCGCTAAAAAAAAGCGTAGCGAAATTAAACGGCGGCGGCAAGGGGTAAAGATCTCAGATGATTCCTAAATTATAGGCTTTTTGACAGCGCCAGGGGAATAGATAGACGGCGGTATCAAACGCGAAATACCCTTGACATGCGGTTTATTGTTCCCGTAAAAATCAATTTCCTTCGGCTGCGAGTTCCGATTAGTGCGTTCAATTTCCCGCCGAAACAAATTGAGACGTTTATGTCGGAGTTTCTGGTTACCGGCTTTATACTTGAAAATGATGAAGTCATACTGACAGAACCACAGCGAAATGTTCCGAAATGATTAAAAAATTGGGTTCGGCAGACAAGTATACGATCGGAGTGATTTCAGACACCCACGGGCACCTACCGTCCGGGGTATGGCAAGCCTTTAAAAATGTCGATCACATTATTCATGCCGGCGACATCGGCGATGCAGTGGTTTTAGATAAACTGTCAAAAATGGCCCCGCTCACAGCCGTTCGGGGGAATATGGATTTTGGAGGCTGGGCCAACCAATTGCCGGAATCCGAAATCCTTGAAATCGGCCACATCGTTTTGATGGTGCTTCATATCGCCAACCGACTGAATGCAGACCCGGCAGAAGCCGGTTATAACGCCGTTATCAGCGGCCATACCCACCGCCCGGATGTATATGAAAAAAACGGGGTTACATTTATCAATCCAGGGAGTGCATCATATCCCAAATTCGGTCAACCGGGTTCGGCCGCCCTGATTCACCTAAAAGGGTCTGAGCTAAGCGTTGAACTCATCCGCTTGAAAGGCTGAAACCATCTGAAAGGAGACCTGTGAAATGGGGGGACTTTTTGGTTGCGTGTCCAAAAATGACTGTTTGAGTGATCTATTTTACGGTACCGATTATCATTCCCATCTGGGAACCAAACGCGGCGGGCTGGCGGTACTGAATTCAAAAGATTTCTCCCGGTCGATCCACAACATCGAAAATGATTATTTCAGATCTAAATTCGAACCCGATCTTCCAAAATTGCATGGCCGCAAAGGGATCGGCATCATAAGCGATCATGACCCGCAACCGCTAATTATCGGCTCCCACTTGGGGACTTTTGCGATCGTAACGGTCAGCAAAATCAACAATATCGAAGCGCTTGGCGCCAAAGCGCTTAAAAGTAAACGGCACTTTTCAGAAATGAGCGGCGGCGCGACAAGTCCAACCGAATTGGTGGCCATGTTAATTAGCGAGGCGGAATCCTTCGAAGACGGGATCCGATATGCCCAGGAAGCCATCAAGGGCTCCTGCTCGATGCTTTTGCTCACTGAAAATGGCATTTATGCGGCACGGGACAAATTGGGCCGCACGCCGGTTGTGATCGGCAAAAAGGAGGGGGCCTTCGCAGCGGCTTCGGAATCCTGCGCTTTTCCCAACTTGGGTTATGACATTGAAAAAAACCTAGGGCCCGGAGAAATTGTTTTGATAACGACCGAGGGCATCGAACAAAGAAAATCACCACGCGATCAAATGCAGGTCTGTGCATTTTTATGGGTTTATTACGGCTATCCGGCAACCAGCTATGAAGGCATCAATGTGGAAGCCACCCGCAACCGATGCGGCAGAGCGCTGGCCCAAAATGACACTGTCGATATCGATTTTGTCGCCGGAATCCCGGATTCCGGTATCGGACATGCCATCGGATATGCCAATGAGAAGAATATTCCTTATGTCAGGCCTTTTGTTAAGTACACGCCGACCTGGCCCCGCAGTTTTATGCCCCAGAATCAGAGCGTCAGGGATCTGGTCGCCAAAATGAAATTGATTCCGGTAAAAGCGTTGATCGAAGACCAGAGAATACTGTTTTGCGAAGATTCGATCGTACGCGGTACCCAACTGCAGGATACCATTCAAATATTATACAAGTACGGGGCTAAAGAGGTGCATATGCGACCCGCCTGCCCTACCCTCATTTATCCCTGCGATTTTTTAAATTTTTCGACGTCACGATCAACTCTGGATTTGGCCGGCCGCAAAGCCATTGCAGAGCTTGAAGGCACAGAAGATAGCCATCTATCCGAGTATGCGACGGCTGAATCGGAAAGAAATCAGGCGATGGTGGAAAACATCAGGCAGAGACTGAAATTGACTTCCTTACAGTACCAGAAACTGGAAGATCTGGTGACGGCCATCGGAATGCCGAAGGAGAAACTGTGCACCCACTGCTGGGATGCCAGCAGTTATTTCTAAATAATCCTTTTAAGATAGCTTCTATTGAAGAGACCTTATGATGACAATCGATCGCAGCGTATTCAGTGACGGCAGTTCGTAATTTTCGGTTACAAGAGAAAATCGATCGCCCAGAGTATCTGCACGCAACGCATCCAATTCTTTTTGATCGACCTCCCCTTTCATTGCCACA
>JAAUXY010037990.1_pt1 | contig 10376 bp, 8 predicted proteins | sample 7278121 | NCBI WGS metagenome assembly JAAUXY01 (sample SAMN14350117, study PRJNA611818) | marine sediment metagenome | isolation source: surface marine sediment (1.8m) | place: French Polynesia: Moorea | collected 2018-08
CCGGCGAGACGCACGGTCGAGGTCGATGCGTTCTGCTCGTGATCCGCGTGCAGCAGGAAGATCCGGTCCATCGCCTTGGCGATGGTGGGGCTCACCTCATAGTCCTCGCAGGGCGTGGCGAACATCATCTGCAGGAAGTTCTCCGCGTAGCTCAAGTCGTTGCGTGGATAAATGAACGGCTGTCCCGTCGAGTACTTGTAGCTCATGGCCGCGATCGTCGGGATCTTGGCGATCAGACGGTGTGCGGTGATGCGCCGATGCTCGGGGTTATCGATGTCCAGAGAATCGTGATAGAAGGCGGACAGCGCGCCGGTGACGCCGCACATGATGGCCATGGGGTGCGCGTCGCGGCGGAAACCGCTGTAAAAACGGCGCAGCTGCTCGTGCACCATCGTGTGATTCTTGATCGTGCTGACGAAACGTTCGTTCTCCTCCGCGCTCGGCAGCTCGCCGTTCAGCAGGAGGTAACAGAGCTCCAGATGATTTGACTGCTCTGCCAGCTGATCAATCGGGTAGCCGCGGTGCAGCAGAATGCCCTGGTCGCCGTCGATGTAGGTGATGTCGGAATCGCAGGACGCCGTGGATACGAAACCTGGATCGTAAGTGAAGTAACCCTGGGCGGTGAGCTTGCCGACGTCGATGACGTTGGGCCCTTCGGCACCCTGATAGACCGGTAATTCAATCGGCTCCGCTTCTCCGTCTATGGATAGCGTCGCGGTCTTCGTGGCTTCGTTCGCCATGTATCCTCCCAGTAGTGGCTGCTTACTGCGCAGCCGGTTCCCGTGTCCAGAATGGCGGGCTTTGCCGCCTGAGTCCCAACGTATCGCGGACCTGAAGTCGTTGCCGCTTGTCGTTATCGCTTCGCCTGTCGCTGTAAGCGCCGGGGAAGTGTCGGGACATGCCTCGCCGCTGCTTTTATTAACGTTGTCCAAGCAGCGGGATAGGGAGCGTATTAGACGGGAACTGAGCCTGTCAAATGCTTGTGGCGGGTGTGCGGGTCAGCCCCCGGCGCCGGCTGCGGCGGTGAGGGGAACGCCCGGAAAGAGCGGCTGGCCCGGGGCGCTCAGAAACTGTACGCGGACCCGGCCACCGGCGTCCGGCTCGGCGCGCGCGATGCGATTGCCAACTTCGTACACGATTTTGTCAGCGCGGATGTACTCGATGCCGCGACGCAGCTCGCTGTTGCCGAGTCCCTGGATTTCGTTCCTGTCGAGATCGTACGTCACCCGGTCGGCGGAGAGCTCAATAGCGGCGTCCTGGTTGCGGGACGAAGCGCCTGTCTCGTCGTCGGATGACTGACTGTCGTCGGCAGCAACGAGCTCGTCGAGGTGCACGGTCAGCTGGCTGGTGCGGAAGGTGTAATTACCCTGGGTCGCCGTGACATTGCCCCGCCAGACGGCTTTCTCGTCGGCGAGATACACGGAAAACTGATCCGCCTCGACCGTGATCGGCGGCGTTTGCGGGTCGGCGTACGTGTTCACCGCCGCCATGCTGGAGACGAGCGCAGCCGCAGCCAGCAGACAGCGCGCAGGCACCGTCAGTGAAGATGTTCTGGGGGTGTGGGGCCATGGGGTCCCGGGCATGCTGGAAATCCTGTCCATCAAGCGGCGCGGATCCTAACACAATCTTCACGTAAATCCAGATAGGGTCTTCCGTCCTTGGCTTTATGGCGTAAATCGCTCTAAAATTCAGCGGTTGCGCCGGCCCATCTTTTTACGACAGCTGCTGTCGGGCGGAGACCGGATGCGGTTTTTGGAGCGCCGTGTTTGAGGGGACACGACGATTCAAAACCGCGCGCGTGACGCTGAATTGCGTCAACGCACGGGGGCTCATCCGTATGGCAAGGCCCGCCACGTCTTTTCGGACTTAACTTGGAAACTGAGGTTATGAAGACAGACCGTCCTGTCAATTTGAATTTGTTTGCAATGTCCTGGCCGATCATGGCCATTGCATCGATCACGCACCGCATCACGGGTGTGGTGCTCTTTGTCGGAGTCGCGTTTGCGCTCTACGCGCTGGATCTCGCGATGAGCTCCCCGGCGGGGTTCGCCGAAGCTGCGGCGCTCATCCGTGAGCCGTTCGGCATGCTCGTCTTCTTTGGCCTTCTGCTTGCCCTGGTCTATCACATTGTTGCCGGCATCAAGCACCTGTTGCTCGACTTTCACCATGGCGACACGCTGGAGGGGGCGCGGCTGGGCGCGATACTCACGATCGTCGTCACCATTGTCGTCACCGCGGTGCTGGGGGTGATGTTGTGGTAACTCAGGTACTGTCTCTCACGCGCAGCGGGCTTGCCGACTTTGTCGTCCAGCGGGCCACCGCCTTCATTCTCACCGCGTACACGCTGTGTGTGCTCGGTTTTTTCCTCTCTTCGGATAGTCTGGATCACGGCGCGCTCGTGGCATTCTTCGGCACCACCACGATGCAGTGGTTCAGCACGCTGGCAGCGCTCTCCACGGTTGCGCACGCCTGGATCGGCATGTGGACGATCGGCACCGATTACCTGCGGCCGGCCCACGTTGGCGGCGGCGCAACGGTGATCCGCTTTGCTTATCAGGCGGTGTGCCTGCTGGCGCTGTTCGTCTATATCGTCTGGGCCCTCAGCATCATCTGGCAGTTTTAGGATTAGGTATGGCAACTTTGCGAAAAATGGAATTCGACGGCGTCATCGTTGGCGGCGGCGGCGCCGGCATGCGTGCGGCGTTACAGCTGGCCCAGTCGGGCCTCAAAACAGCGGTGATCTCGAAGGTGTTCCCAACGCGTTCCCACACGGTCTCGGCCCAGGGAGGCATCACCTGCGCCATCGCCAGCGACGATCCGAACGACGACTGGCGTTGGCACATGTACGACACCGTCAAGGGGTCGGATTACATCGGCGATCAGGACGCCATCGAGTACATGTGCTCGGAAGGCCCTCAGGCCGTTTTTGAGATGGAGCACATGGGCCTGCCGTTCTCGCGCACCGAAGAAGGCCGCATCTACCAGCGTCCCTTTGGCGGTCAGTCCAAGGATTACGGTAAAGGCGGTCAGGCGGCACGCACGTGCGCCGCGGCGGACCGCACGGGACATGCGCTTCTGCACACCCTCTATCAGGGAAATGTCCGGGCCAACACGGTCTTCCTGAATGAATGGTTTGCCGTCGACCTCGTCAAAAACCAGGACGGCGTGGTGACGGGCGTCATTGCCATCTGCATCGAAACCGGCGAGACGGTTTACGTGCAATCGCGGGCCACCGTGCTGGCAACGGGTGGTTCAGGTCGGATCTATGCCTCCACGACGAACGCGCTCATGTGCACAGGCGACGGCGCGGGCATGGCCATCAGAGCCGGATTCCCCATGCAGGACATGGAGATGTGGCAGTTCCACCCGACGGGAATCCATGGCGCAGGTACGCTCGTCACGGAGGGTTGTCGCGGTGAAGGTGGCTACCTGATCAACAAGGATGGCGAACGTTTCATGGAACGCTACGCGCCGACGGCCAAAGACCTGGCCGGCCGCGACGTCGTCGCTCGTTCGATGATTCTTGAAATCCTCGACGGCCGCGGCTGTGGTCCCGAAGGGGATCACGTATTCCTGAAGCTGGATCATCTCGGCGAGGAAGTGTTGAACAGTCGCCTGCCGGGTATCCTCGAGCTCTCCCGTACCTTCGCCCACGTGGATCCGGTGAAAGAGCCGATTCCCGTGGTGCCTACTTGCCACTACATGATGGGCGGCACGCCAACCCAGGTGAGCGGTCAGGCGATCACCCAGAACGCTGCCGGCGAGGACGTGCCGATCGAGGGGCTGTATGCGGCAGGCGAGGCCGCTTGCGTGTCCGTTCACGGCGCCAACCGGTTGGGTGGTAACTCGCTGCTCGACCTCATCGTATTCGGCCGTGCGGCGGGTATGCATATTGAAGAAGTGATGCGCCAGGGCGTGTCCTATCGCGACGCCAGCGAGTCCGACATCGAGTCGTCCATGGCACGACTGAACCGCTGGAACGAGTCGACTGATGGCGAGTCGGTAGCGGCGCTGAAAAAAGAGCTGCAGACCGTCATGCAGAACAGCTTTGGAGTCTTCCGCACGGAGGAGCACATGCGGGCAGGCATGAAGACGCTCGAAGATCTGCGCGAGCGCATCGGCAAGGCGCATCTGCCTGATAAGTCGAACGCGTTCAACACGGCGCGGCTCGAGGCCCTCGAGCTCGACAATCTGCTCGAAGTGGCCGAAGCCACCGCCGTTGCCGCTGAAGGCCGCAAAGAGAGCCGTGGTGCCCATGCGCGGGATGACTATCAGGAGCGCGATGACGAGAACTGGCTGTGCCATTCGCTGTTTTTCCCGGAGGATAAGCGCCTCGCCAAGCGCCAGGTGAATTTCACGCCGAAAACCGTTGACACATTCGAACCCAAAGAGCGGGTTTACTAAGGACCAAGACGTATGCAAGTTAGTATCTATCGCTACAACCCGGACGTAGACGAAGTTCCCAGCATGCGGGACATGCAGATCGATCTGCCGGAAGGCAAAGATCTGATGGTGCTCGAGCTGCTGGAGCTTCTCAAAGCCGAGGATCCGACCCTCAGCTACCGTCGCTCCTGTCGCGAGGGCGTGTGCGGCTCGGATGGCATGAACATGAACGGCAAGAACGGCCTGGCCTGCATCACGCCGGTCTCCGAAGTGGCCAAGCGCGGCAAGCTCGTGCTGCGCCCGCTGCCGGGTCTGCCCGTCGTGCGCGATCTCGTGGTCGACATGACGCAGTTCTACAAGCAGTACGAAAAAGTGCAGCCGTACCTCATTAATGACAATCCGCCACCCGCTCAGGAGCGGCTGCAGTCGCCCGAGGACCGCGAAGAGCTCGACGGTCTCTATGAGTGCATCCTCTGCGCCTGCTGCTCAACGTCCTGTCCGTCCTTCTGGTGGAATCCGGATAAGTTCATTGGTCCGGCGGGGCTGCTGCAGGCTTACCGCTTTCTGGCCGATTCCCGGGATACCGCAACGGCCGAGCGCCTGGCGAACCTCGATGACCCCTTCAGCGTATTCCGCTGCCGCGGCATCATGAATTGCGTCAACGTGTGTCCGAAAGGGTTAAACCCGACACGTGCGATTGGTAAAATCCGCACTATGCTGATGCAACAGGGGACGTAAGCACCGCTGCCAGACTGTTCCGGCACGTCCGGTGATGTGAGGTCCGGTATGAAGGCGACTGCGTCCTGAGCCGCGTACGACGTGCGCGGCTCCTGGCCGGCTGCGCGGCGGACGTCGGGAAAATCCACTGGAACAAGTCATGGAGATCCTCAGTTGAGCGAATCCTTTATGCAGCGCATGCTGCGCAGCTCGCACCTGGGCGGCACCAACGCAGCCTACATTGAAGCGCTCTACGAGGCTTTCCTCGACGAACCCGATACCGTGCCGGACGAGTGGCGCAGCTATTTCGAACAGCTGCCCATGGTCGAAGGTGTCATCGGACCGGACACCCCGCACTCAGCCGTCGTCAATCACTTCGAACGGCTGGGCAAGAACCGGCTCAAGGCCAAGCCGGAGAAGGTGGCTACCAGCATCTCCACCGAGCATGAATCCAAGCAGATGCGCGTGCAGGATCTCGTCTCCGCTTACCGCCACCGGGGTCACAAGAAAGCCGACATCGATCCGCTCGGGATGATGGAACGTCCCACCATGCCGGTGCTGGACCTGGCCTATCATCACCTGTCACCGGCCGATCTCGACGAAACGTTCCAGACCGGCAGCTTTCACTACGGTGACGGCTCCGCCAAGCTCGCCGATATGGTGCAGGCGCTCGAAGAAACCTACTGCGGGGCGATCGGCGCCGAGTACATGCACATCGTCGATGCCGGCGAGCAGCTCTGGGTGCAGCAGCGCCTGGAGAGCGCCCGGGGTCGACCCAGATACAACGCGGAGCAGAAGCGCTCGATCCTCGAACGGCTGACTGCCGCCGAGGGTCTGGAGAAATATCTGCATCGCCGCTACCCCGGTACCAAGCGGTTTGGTCTCGAGGGCGGGGAGAGTCTCATTCCCATGCTGCATGAGCTCATCCAGCGGCTCGGTTCCCACGGCATCATCGAATCCGTCATTGCCATGGCCCACCGTGGCCGGCTGAACGTGCTGGTCAACGTGCTGGGTAAAAATCCCTCGGATCTGTTCGCCGAATTCGATGGCCGGGTCACGCTGAACGAAGGCAGCGGTGACGTCAAATATCACCAGGGCTTCTCGTCCAACGTCATGACTCCGGGCGGGGAAATGCATCTGGCGCTCTCGTTCAACCCGTCGCACCTCGAAATTGTCGGCCCCGTGGCCGAAGGCTCGGTGCGCGCGCGCCAGGACCGGCGCCGCGACTATGTGGGTGATCTTGTTGCGCCGATCATTATCCACGGTGATGCCGCTTTCGCGGGGCAGGGTGTGGTGATGGAGACGTTCCAGATGTCCCAGACCCGGGGTTTCAAGACCGGCGGCACGATCCACATCATCATCAACAACCAGATTGGCTTCACCACCCACCGGCAGATCGATGCCCGTTCCACCGAGTACTGCAGCGAAATCGCCAAAATGGTGCAAGCGCCCATCCTGCATGTGAACGGCGACGACCCCGAGGCATTGGTCTTTGCCACTCAGCTGGCCGCGGACTACCGCATGGAGTTTCGCAAGGACGTTGTCATCGACGTCATCTGCTATCGCCGACGCGGACACAACGAGTCGGAAGAGCCGATGAAGACGCAGCCGCAGATGTACCAGAAGATCCGCTCGCATCCGACCACCCACACGCTCTACGTGGATCAGCTGGTCAATGAGGGAGTGGTCAGCCGCCAGGAAGCGGACGCCATGACGGATGCCAACCGCGAGAAGCTCGAGTCCGGCGGCAACGTGGCGCTTTCGATCGTGCACGAGCCGGACAGCAAGCTTTTCGTCGACTGGACCCCTTATCTGGGTCACGACTGGGAGTTTCCCTGCGATACCAGCTTCGACCAGACGCGCTTCCGCGAGCTTGCCAACCGGCTCGGCAACCTGCCGGAAGGTTTTGCGGTGCACAGGCAGGTGCAGAAAATCCTCGAGGACCGCCACCGGATGGCGGCCGGCGCAATGCCCGTGAACTGGGGTTTTGCCGAGGTCATGGCGTACGCCACGTTGATTGATCAGGAAGTACCGGTGCGGCTGACCGGCCAGGACGTTGGCGTGGGCACCTTTTCCCACCGTCATGCCGCGCACCACAATCAAAAAACCGGCAAGCGCATCATCCCGCTCAATCTGCTGAGCGAGGAGATCACGTTTGATTTATACGACTCGCTACTGTCGGAAGAGGCGGTGCTTGCATTCGAATACGGCTACTCGACCACCGCGCCCAACACGCTTGTAATTTGGGAGGCGCAGTTCGGCGACTTTGCCAACGGCGCCCAGGTGGTCATCGACCAGTTCATCTCCTCCGGCGAAACCAAATGGCAGCGATTGAGCGGCTTGACGATGCTCCTGCCGCACGGCTTCGAAGGGGCGGGTCCCGAGCACTCGTCCGCTCGGCTCGAACGTTTCCTGCAGCTTTGCGCTGAACACAACATGCAGGTCTGCGTGCCGTCCACGCCGGCCCAGGTCTTTCACATGCTCCGCCGCCAGGCGCTCAGACCCACGCGGAAACCGCTGGTTGCCATGTCACCAAAAAGCCTCCTGCGTCACAAGCTGGCGGTGTCCACGCTGGACGAGCTCTGTAACGGCACGTTCCACAACGTCATAGGCGAGATCGACGATCTTGACCCGTCGCAGGTGGAGCGGCTTGTCATCTGCAGCGGCAAAGTCTATTTCGATCTGCTGGAGGCGCGGCGCGAGGCGGAAGAAGAGAAGGTGGCGATCATCCGGCTCGAGCAGCTCTATCCGTTTCCGGAAGAAGAGTGCGCCCGCCAGATTGCCGCGTACCCGAACATCAAGGAAGTGATCTGGTGCCAGGAAGAACCCATGAATCAGGGCGCCTGGTACTCGATGCAGCATCGCCTGCGGCGCGTGATTCTCGCGCAGGACGATTCGCTGTATCTTGCATACGCCGGCCGCGAGGCTTACGCCGCGCCAGCCGTCGGCTACGCCAGCATCCATACCGAACAACAAAGACAGCTGGTGCATGACGCGCTGTTTGGATAAACCCCAAGGAAATATATGGAGATTAAAGCCCCAACGTTCCCCGAATCGATAACGGAAGGCACGGTTGCGCAGTGGCACAAGCAGCCTGGTGAGCAGGCGCGCCGTGACGATCTTCTGGCAGATATCGAAACGGACAAAGTGGTGATAGAGGTGGTTGCCCCGGACGACGGTGTGATCACGGAGATCCTCAAGCAGGAAGGCGACACCGTCGAGTCCGAAGAGGTGATCGCGCACTTTGAAGCCGGTGTGGAAGGAGAGTCGCAAGCGGCGGCTGTCGCAGCGGAAGCGGACGAGCCCGTAGACCTCGACGCGGCAGCCGCGGATTCGGCAAGCCCGGCGGCAAAGAAGCTGGCGCTCGAGTCGGGCATTGATATCACCACGGTTGCCGGCAGCGGCCGGGATGGACGCATTACCAAGGAAGACGTCGCCAAAGCCATTGGGCAATTGCCCGAGCCGGTAGTGCAAGAGCCGGCGCCGGCACCCAGCGTGTCGGTGAGTCAGGCGGCACCCATTGGTGAACTCCAGGCGTTGGGTGAGCGGGTCGAACGGCGGGTACCGATGACGCGCCTGAGAGCCAGCATCGCCAAGCGGCTGGTCGAGGCGCAGCACAACGCCGCCATGCTGACGACGTTCAACGAAGTCGACATGTCACCCGTCATGGCGCTCAGGAAAAAATACCAGGACCAGTTCCAGGAGACGCACAACGGCACACGACTGGGCTTCATGTCTTTTTTCGTACGCGCGAGCGTCGAGGCGCTGAAGCGGTTCCCGTCGGTCAACGCGTCGATCGACGGCAGCGACATCGTCTATCACGGCTACTACGACATTGGCGTGGCGGTGTCCACGGAGCGTGGTCTGGTGGTTCCCGTGGTGCGGGAAGCGGATGCGCTTTCGCTGGCCCAGATCGAAGATCAGATCAACCTGTACGGCGAGAAAGCGCGCTCGGGCAAGCTGGCGCTCGAGGACATGGCGGGCGGCACGTTCACCATCTCCAACGGCGGCGTGTTCGGCTCGCTGCTGTCGACGCCGATTCTCAACGCGCCGCAGACCGGCGTGCTCGGCATGCACAAGATTCAGGAACGTCCGGTGGTGGAAAACGGTGAGATTGTCGTGCGCCCGATGATGTATCTGGCGCTTTCCTACGATCATCGTCTCATTGACGGGCGAGAAGCTGTACAATTCCTGGTTGCGATCAAAGGCATGATCGAAGACCCCGCACGAATTCTGTTGGAACTTTAGACAGGAACTTTAAAAGCATGAGTGAAAACTACGACGTTGTGGTGATCGGCGCCGGGCCGGCGGGCTATGCCGCAGCCATCCGCTGCGCGCAGCTTGGCATGAACACCGCCTGCATCGACAAGAGCGTCGACAATGAAGGCAACGCCGTCCTCGGCGGCACCTGCCTCAACTGGGGATGTATCCCGTCGAAGGCGCTCCTTGACGCGTCCCATAAGTACGTCGAAGCGCAGCAGCACTTTGCCGACATTGGCATCAACGCCGGTGACGTCAGCGTCGACGTGCCGAAGATGATTGCACGCAAGGAAGAGGTCGTGAAAGGCCTGACGGGCGGCATTACGGGCCTCTTTAAAGGCAATGGCGTCACCTCGCTGCATGGCTCAGGCAAGCTGCTGTCCAACCGGCAGGTGGCGTTCAAACCGCACGATGGAAGTGACGAGCAGATTCTGCAGGCTGAGCACGTCATTCTGGCGCCCGGTTCGGTGCCGGTGGAAATCCCACCAGCCCCGCTTACGGATGACCTGATTGTCGATTCCACCGGCGCGCTCAATTTCGACGCCGTGCCGGAACGGCTGGGCGTCATCGGCGCCGGTGTCATCGGTCTCGAGCTCGGCAGCGTCTGGAACCGTCTCGGCGCAGAGGTAGTGGTGCTCGAGGCGCTGGAAGAATTTCTGCCCATGGCGGACGAGCGGGTTGCGCGCGATGCGAAGAAGATCTTCACCGGTCAGGGTCTCGACATTCGCCTCGGTACGCTCGTGACCGGTGCCGCAGTCAAAGACGGCGCGGTGCAGGTGACTTACCAGGACAAGGACGGTGACCACGAAATCACGGTCGACAAGCTGATTGTCGCGGTTGGGCGGCGTCCATACACGGAGAACCTGCTGGCCTCGGACCGCGTACCACGTCGCCGACCGCATAGACGTTCGGCGCATCGGTCTGACAGAGGTCGTTGACATACAGGAAGCCGCGCTCGTCGAGATTGACCCCGCTGTCCGAGGCCAGCAGGTTCTCCGTGTATGGACGCCGCCCAA
>JAAUXY010056863.1_pt1 | contig 10376 bp, 12 predicted proteins | sample 7278121 | NCBI WGS metagenome assembly JAAUXY01 (sample SAMN14350117, study PRJNA611818) | marine sediment metagenome | isolation source: surface marine sediment (1.8m) | place: French Polynesia: Moorea | collected 2018-08
GCAAGATGCCATCGACGCATGGCGGTCAGCCAGAGCCTCTTATCGCTGGCATTGCCGCCACTGTGGCCTGAGAACGCGGCCCCAAGCTCTGGACTGGCGGCAGTCGGCCGGCTTCGGTCGCCTGCTTGTCGAGATCTGGGGCATACACAATGCAGAGGCCGTCCCATCGGACCCCCTGCTGAATGCCCTGGAAGACACCACCGGCAGTAAATGGGTCTACTTTTACTGCCACGACGAATAACCACCCGAGGAGACCCCCGGAATGAGTCACGACAAACAGCGCCAGCAACGGACACCGTCACCCCGCGGCTTGCGGTGGATGGCCTGGTTTCTGGTCGTTGGAGCCCTGACAGCTGCAGGCGGGCTGACGGCAGCAGAACCTGCAGCCGCGCCATCCGAGCCTCAAGTCTTCAAGGACTGGCGCGTTCAATGCGAAACCCCGGAAGGCGCCGAAAAGCACTGCCACATGTTCCAGAACGTCGTGCTGAAAGAAGACGGCCGCCAACTGCTGCACATCGCCGTCGGCCATGTGCCGGATCAGGAGAGGCAGATAGTAGCCATCCTAACCCTACCCCTAGGCATTGCCCTGCCTCCCGGCGTAAGCCTGCAAGTGGACGATGCCGAGCCCATGCGCCTGCCTGTGGAACACTGCATCCCCCAGGGATGCCGGGTGTTGCTGCCGGTAGACGACAACCTGCTCGGCGCGATGAAGGCAGGAACCCTGGCCAAGGTTACGTTCAATGATGCGACGCGCCAGCCCATCGGCGTGCCGGTTTCCCTTAGTGGCTTTACCGCCGCCTTTAATGCCCTCAAGCCTCCAGGCGACTGACCCAGGTGCCATTACCTGATAATCTCATGCCGGTCACGTCCCGCGATCGTGCCGGTACCGGTGGCGCACCCTTACGGTGTCCTCCCGGTCGAGATCTTCCAGGCTGCGTTCCAGGAAAGCCATGGCCCGGTCGATCTCCGGCAGCAGCACATCCTCGAGCGCCCGGGCCCTGCGGGCGGTACGGCGATACTCGTCGCGCAGTCGCTCCAGGTTACCGGTGACTGCAGCCAGTCGCGCAGCAAGGGGCGTGAGCGCCGCAAAATCCGTGGCACATCGCTCGGCCTCCGGCGAGGGATTGGAGGCTAACCAGGCGCGAGACGATTCTCCCAGATTCAGCTCCGCATCCTGTACCGGTACGCCCAGAACCGAACGACGTCTGAGTTTCAATGTCGCCTGTGAGAGTCGCTGAGGCGGATAGACCTCCAGACCCTCCAGACCGTGGCGGGCAACCGCCGCACGCAGCGCACCTGCAGCTTCCCGTAACATGGCGGAGAACTGCCCCTGCAGCTCCTGGTAGCTGCGCAGAGCGGCAACTATCTCGGCTGCAAGCACCAGGCGCTTCTCATCCAGGAACCGGTAGCTCTCCTCCATGCCCGCACGCTCTTCCCGCAGTTCCAGCAAGGCGCTCTGGGTGGGCACGACTTCGCTCACGTCAGACTTCCTCCGCTCGGATGTGTGCGGCGATCTGCTGGTCGCTGAGGCGGTATAGCTCAGCGGGCGGTAACAGGCTCAGGATCTCCCAGCCCACAGCCATACCCTCCTCCAGACGGCGGGGCCCTTTCTGGCTCACCAATCGTTCCTCGAAGCGTGTCCCAAAGGCCAGATACTGTCGGTCCATCGCAGACATACCCTCGTCGCCCACGACGCTGGCCAGCACCCGTGCCTGCGCGGCTCTGGCGTAGGCGGCGTAAAGCTGGTTCGCCAGAGCCGGATGATCCGGGTCCGTGTAACCCTCGCCGGTTCCGTCCTTCATGAGCCGTGACAGACTGGGCAACACCTTGACCGGGGGATAGATGTCGCGGCGATGCAGGTCCCTGTCCAGAACCACCTGCCCCTCGGTGATGTACCCGGTCAGGTCGGGGATGGGGTGGCTGATATCGTCGGCCGGCATGGTCAGAATGGGGAGCTGGGTCAGTGAGCCCGGTCTGTCCCGGATGCGCCCCGCCCGCTCGAAGATGGTGGCCAGATCGGAATACAAATAACCCGGATAGCCCTTGCGGCTGGGGATCTCGCCTTTGCTCGCGGAGACCTCCCGCAAGGCTTCACAATAGTTTGTCATGTCGGTGAGAATCACGAGGACGTGCCTGCCCTCGGTGAATGCCAGGTACTCCGCCGCCGTCAGGGCAAAACGTGGAGTCAGCAGACGCTGGGCGCTGGAATCACTGGCCAGATTCAGAAACAGCGCGGTGCGTTCCAGGGCACCACTCTTCTCCATTTCATGGCGGAAATATCCGGCGCTGTCGTGAGGTATGCCGATGCCGGCGAAGACTATCGCGAAGTCCCCCGCCTCACTCCCACGCAGGCGGGCATTGCAGGCGATGTCCACCGCCATGCGATCGTGAGGTAGCCCGCCGCCAGAGAACAGGGGCAGCTTCTGACCGCGAATGAGGCTGTTCATGAGATCGATGGTGGTGATGCCGGTCTCGATGAAGTCGCGCGGCGCCTCGCGGGCTACCGCTTTGATGGGCAGCCCCTGAATGCGCAGACTTTTCACGGCCGGCAGGGGGGGACCGCCGTCTATGGGCTTGCCCAGACCGTCGAAGATGCGACCCAGGATACCAGGGCCAATGGTGAACTCGAGCGGGTGCCCAAAAAAACGCACGCGGGTCCCCGCAAGAGCGAGCCCCGCGGTAACGTCCAGCATTTCCAGAGTGATCTGCTCGTCATCGATGGTCACCACCCGGCCCAGACGTACCCGCCCGTCGGCCCCCTGCACCTGCACGGCTTCGTTCAGACCCACGTCCACGGTACGGCGCAGAAACAGTAGCGGCCCTTCCACCTGGACCGCCGCATCTTCAGCTGTCAGCTTCGCGTACATGCGGTCACTCTGTTCCGTCCGACCCGGCCGAAGCCTGGTGTTCGTGCAACCGGGTGATAGCGTGCTCCATCTGCTCCTCGAGGGAAGAGAAGCGTTCCCATTGTCCCTCTGCTATCTCCTCTCCCATGCGCAGCAGGCGGCGATAGACCTCCTCGCCTGCAAGTGTCTCCGGTGCAATGCCCGCCTCCACCGCCTCCTCTGCCAGCTCCACAAAGCGCCCCAGCAGACGCATCATGGCGGCCTGGCGGGCCGGCGAGGCAAAGCGGTCGACGGGTGAGTAGGCCGACTGGCGCAGGAAACCCTCGTTGACGAGCTCCGCGCAAAGCAGGATCAGGCGCTGGCGATCCGGCATGGCATCCCGGCCGATGATGCGGGCCATGCGTTCCAGTCGCGCCTGCTGTTCCAGCAGGGTCAGGAAACGCCGGCGCAGCTCTTCCCAGCGCACGCATCCCTGAGCGTGCCACCAGCCTGCGAGCAAATCCGCGTCCACGCTGTAGGACTGCAGGGGGTGAATAGCCGGGTAGAAACGCGCACGCGCACGCTGTGAATCCAACACCCAGAGACTGCGGGTGAAACGCCGCGTATGGCTGGTCACGGGCTCAGACAGATCGGCCGATGGCGGGCTCACTGCACCCATGATGGTCACCGAGCCGATCTGTCCACCCAGGGTCTGCACCCGCGCCGCACGCTCGTAGAACTCCGCCAGCCGGCTGCTCAGATAGGCCGGGTATCCCCCCTCTCCCGGCAGCTCGCCGAGGCGGCCGGAAACCTCTCGAAGGGCCTCCGCCCAGCGACTGGTGGAGTCCGCCATGAGGGCCACGTGCATGCCCTGGTCCCTGAAATATTCGGCCACCGTCACGCCGGTGTAGATGCTGGCCTCCCGGGCCGCCACCGGCATATTCGAGGTGTTGGCGATGAGCACGGTACGTTCCATCAGCAGGCGGCCGGTCTTCGGATCCTCCAGATGAGAGAACTCCTCCAGCAATCCGGCCACCTCGTTGCCTCGCTCACCACAGCCCACGTACACGATCACATCGGCGCTGCACCACTTGGCCAGTGTCTCCAGCAGCACCGTCTTTCCGGTGCCGAACCCTCCGGGAATTCCGGCCTTGCCGCCCCGGGCCACGGGAAATATGCAGTCCAGGATTCGCTGGCCAGTCTGCAGGGGCTCTTCGCCGGGCAGGCGAGCGGATACCGGCCTGGGCTGCCTCACAGGCCATTGGTGACACATGGCGATGTCATGTAATCCGCCGCCGGCGTCGCGGATCTGAAGCAGGGTGCGATCGTCCGGGTACTCGCCAGGCGGGGCGATGCTCAGCACCTCCCCGCCCACACCGGGCGGCAGCAGACATCGTTGCACGAACCCTTCCGGTGGCTGCACTGTGCCGAATACCGCCCCGGGACCCAGCGACTCACCAGGCCTCACGCCCGGCTGGAAGGGGAAGCGCCGCTGGTCCACATCCTCCCCCCCCGGCTCCACGTAGGGGCTGGCCGTACGGCGGACGGGCCGCAGCAGGCCATCGAAGATCTCACCGATGATCCCCGGTCCCAGAGGTATGGAAAGCAGCAACCCTGTACCCGTAACCCGGGTGCCGGGACGCAGGCCGGAGGTGTCCTCATACACCTGCACGACGATCTCATCCCGGCGCACGCGGATGACCTCCCCCAGAAGTCCCTTGTCGCCGACCCGCACCGCTTCGCGCAGGACGAACGGGCCCTCCGGTCGCGCACGCAGCACTGGACCGCTGATCCAGGAGGTGCGCGCGAGGGTCACGAAGGTGTTCCTCCTCCGAGCACTGCGAGAATCCGGGCCTCAACTGCCTCACGGTCCGCCAGCAGTCCCGTCAGGCTGGCATCCAGCGTTCCTGAGCCGCTCTGGAACACCAGGCCGGCTTCCAGCGTCTCGTCATACAAAAGCTCCGGCGCCGCACCCAAGCGCTGCTCGAGCTCGGCGGCTACACGACTTCTCTCGTCCGGCGGCCAGTCCTGCGGGTGACGTATCCGCCACCGCCCCACCGGCAGCTGGCGCAGCGCCTCTTCCAGGGCGGCATGGACCCAGACCCGGCGTCCCTCCACGGCTTGCCAGCGCTCTCGAAGCGCTGGCGCCAGGCGGGGCCACGCAGCCGCCAGCAACGCCATATTGCGCCGCTGGCGACTCACGCGCCGCCGGGCCTCCAGGGCCACTTGCGCCGCCCGAATACGCGAGGCTGCAGTCTCACGCTCCCGCAGGACCGCCCGGTGCACCCGCGCCCTGGCTTCCCGGCGGGCCTGGCGCAACAGGGTAGCCGCTTCCCGGCGGGCGTTGTCGTGCAGCCGCTGGCACTCACCCCGGCGGTAGTCATCGATCAGGGCCATTAAAGCGTGCTCCTGGTCTTGCGGGCTCATTCGCTCAACCCCAGCTGGCGCCGCAAGCCGGCAGCCAGATCGGGCGGTTCGACCCGCCACCGGGCGTCCGGCACGACCAGCACCAGGGGCTTTTCCGACTTGAAGGCATCCCGTAGGACCCGCTCCGGGATCGTCCGGGCGACTTCCGCCGTCACCAGGACCAGATCAGCAGCTTCACGCGCCTCCTGGAGCAGTCGCGTCTCCCGACCAGGCTCCGCGACGGTCACGCGGGCACCAGCCAGCCGAAAGCCGGTAGCGGTCACCTCGTCGCCGATGAACCAGATGAGCGCCATCACACCAGCCGGTTGAGGATCAGCACGGAGATAATCAGACCATAGATGGCGATACCCTCTGCCAATCCCAGGAAAATAATCAGCCGCCCGAAAAGCTCCGGCTTCTCCGCCAGGGTACCCATGGCCGCACTGCCAATCTCGCCCACCGCGTACGCCGCCCCCAGGGATGACAGTCCGGTAGCCAGCGCCGCGGCCATGAGTCCCCATTTCCAGACATCTGGCGCCATGACAATGACACTCATGGCATCCTCACCCGCAATGGCCAGCGGCATCCACAGAACCACCGAGCCGGCTATTGCCAGTACGGCAATAGCCAAGAGCATGACCATCAGGAATTTAGCCTGTGACTTCATGGGAGTCGCCTTGGATCATCGTCGGTGGCGGTGCCAGGGGCTGGAAACGGCGCCCTTCCGCGCGCAGGAATCGTGTAAAGAACTCGAACAGGATCAGTCGCGTGGTCTGGACGGATACCACCAGCGCTTCCAGCGCAATGATGATGATGTTGCCGAGAACCATGATGAGCAGGGCCATCACCATGGAGGTCGTAGCATCGGCCAGGCTCGCCAGGGCCGAAGACAGGCCGGCGTGGGCAAGGGCAAAAGCCCCCACCCGGGCAAAAGAGACCGTATTGACGAACAGCCGCAGGCCATCCTCCGCCAGACTCCCCAGCGCCCGTAAGGCACCCCGCAGGCCCGGCGCCAGCCAGAAGCGACCCATCAGACACCCGATCAGACCGAGCAGGGCCAGTGTCCCCATGGCGGGTTCCAGAAGACTCGCTGCAGCCCCCACATAGAGCAACAGGAATCCTGCCTCCGCCAGCCACCATCTTCGCAGCTCCCCCCGCCAGGCGGCCTCCAGGCCGTTGAGCAGCTGGCCAAGAGTGAGCAACACGACAGCGAGCACCAGAGGAACCGCCATCACCGTCACCGGATCGTGCAGGGGATTGAGCCACAGGGCCGGAAGCAGATCCTCGCGGCTGAACACGCTGCCGAACAGCAGACCGAACAGGGCCGCCGAGAACCCGGCCGGTATCAGTAGGCGAGCCAGGGGCCAGTGACGCTTGAGCAGCCAGCCCAGGACCAGGAGCACGAGACCCTGCCCCAGGTCCCCGAACATGTAGCCGAACAGCAGGGGCACGATGACGGCCAGCACCGGCGTCGGATCCACCTCGTTACCCCCTGGAACGCCCAGGGCCCTGGCAAAGACCTCGAAGGGCCGCAGCCAGCGGGGGTTATTCAGCAGCTGGGGAGGCGATGTCCCGAGGGGTGCCGGAGCGAAGTGCAGCAATCCCCGGACTCCGTCCCGCTCCAGCGCTGCCCTCAGGGTGCTGCCATCCGGATCACTGGTCCAGCCCGTGATCCAGGCCAGCTGCCGGCTGGCCGGCAACGCTCCCACCTCCTCCTGAAACCACACCAGGCGTGCGAGGTCGCCCAGCGCCTCTGCAAGGCCGACACGCCGGTAGAGCCCATCCAGCTCCCGATAGAAACGGTCCACTTCGGACCGGCAAAGATCGAGCCTGCTGCGCGCCCGCTCCTGGGCCTGGGCAGTCCCCCCCTCCAGCCAGGCCGGCCACCGGAGCAGGCGGCCCCTGGCGAGTCGCACCTCATGACGAAACGGGCGCAACACCTCCCCCGGACCGAGCACTAGAAGCCAGCGCTCACGGGCCTGGTGAACAGAGAGCGCCAGCGCGGGCGCCGGTGGTTTCAGTGCAACGTGGGGCGGCAAAACGGCCAGCAGGACAGCCAGCACGGGGCCGGCTCTGGCCAGCAGGTCGAAATCCAGTCCCCGTTCCCCACCCCGCTCCAGCACCTGCTCCCATAGCTCAAGCTCCGCCGCCTCGGTCTCGAGGGCCTGGAGGCTGCGGATTACCGGATCCGCTTGGGCACGCCAGGCATAGATGCGGCTCAGTGCGTGACCGAGAACTGCCTGGGGCGGCCCCGAGTGGGTAGAAGGGATTAGCTGTCCCCGCCCCCAGTAGGAGCCATAGCGCCCGAACAGCTCGCGATAGTGGGCCAGGCCCGACTCGAGACCTTCAAGCGTGAAAGCCTCCCCCGGGCCATCCCGCCGTTCCAGCTCCACGAGACCTGTCCGCGCCAGACTTGCGGCGGCAACTGCGCTGTCCATGCGTGGGATCAGTACCTCGAACCAGCGCGCGGGGGCAGGGCGCAGAAAGCCGGGGCGTGCCGACCGCCTCATTCGCCGCCACCTGTCAGGTCGGCTGCCAGACGACGGACCACCTCATCGAGCCGCTCATCCTGTACGGTCTCACCGCTGGGCGCGAGCGGTATGCTCGCGGTCTCGGCCTGTAGAGACCGGACCGATCGGCCAACGCTTAGTAGACAATGGGAATGGAGCGCGCTGATCCGCCTGTCCGCCCGCTGCAGGATTCGTCTCGTTCCCGCCCGTGCTTCCGCGACCAGCATGCGTGCTTCCCGCCGGCACGCATCCACCGCGTCACGGGCCTCATCTTCGGCCGCCAGGACGCGGCCGATGGCCTCATCAACTGCCTGGTCATTGCGGGATGGATCGCTCATGAACGAGTCTCCCCCACGTAGCAGGTTCGCCAATCGCCCACAATGGTTCTACGCGGACTCGTTAAAGCCCGGTCGGTGCCGCTCACGCGATCCGCGGCGATTGAATCCGAGAGGACAGCCGTGTCCTCCATGAACCCGACGAAGATGTCGTTTTGGGCCTGGAGACCACCCAACGTCGCAGCAACCTCCCGGAACTCGGGATTTGCAAGCCCCAGCTCATTGTCCAGGTTGTTCAGGCTCCGCGCCAGAAGGCGCAGGAGCAGGTTCAGGTCCCAGTCGGCGGCAATGAGGTAGGTCAGCATCTCCACTTCCACGGGCCGAACGAGCTGCGCCGCAAACTCCTGGCCCCGCTGCGGTACGAAGGTAAAGGTGGGACGTGACGAGTAGGCCAACTCGGCCTGGCCCAGCCCCACATCCCCGTCTGCAATGGCCCCTGCCTGGCCGCCGACCGAGACGGTAAAGGAGACCTGGGAGCTGACGGAGGTGGTGGACATGAAGTCTATCGTGTCGACGTAGCGAAGCCGCACGATATTGAGTAACAGCTCGGTGTCGCCCGCCTGCTTTACCGCAGCGTTATAGGCCTGCTGCCCCCGTTGCAGTGTCCCGGGCGCAGCCACGCAGCCGGCCAGGAACACAAGAGCCAGCAGGCAGAGGTTTCGGCTCAGAGCGCTGCCCATGACCGGAAGATTCCTCGTGACGGATAACCGATAGGCGTTTCAACCGTTATTGTCGGAGGTTGCCCACAGGCGGGCTGCGCGTCAAGCCTGAGGGCCGCAGCGGGGGCAGAGAGGTAGGCCGCGGAGAGGCGCCGCTGGTCCGGTGTGGAGAACGGCCCCGCCCAGTAAACCGGCAGCGCTGCTTCGAGCCGGATGGGTGTACTGATGGCCGCATACCAGGCAGCCGCGGGCTTTGTCGATTCCGCAATTGCTGGGCGCGCTGTAGCCGGGGTGGATCAGGGCTCCGATGACATAGGAAAAACCATCCGGCCCAGAAGCTCACTGCGCAGGCGCTCCAGGTCCAGGGCTACCAGGGCCAGATATACGAACACAACCACCGGTTGCATCGCATGACGACGAAACAGCCGCTCGAGCCGCACCTCGAGTGCCCTTCTGGCCGGCCAGGCAGTTTCCGACGTCCCTTCCGGGAATTGCCGCACGTGCTGCAGAAGCATCTCGCTCAAGCCATCCAGCACGTCTCCGGCCGCACCGCGGCGAGCCGGCCACAATGCCCGCCAGCCTCTCAACCAGCCGTCTTCGATGGGCTCACCTCGCCGCCAGGCAAGTACCAGCATGTCACCACCCGCCGCCTCTATGGCCCTCGCCCGGTCCTCCGCCGACTCCTGCAGAAAGGGGCGCAGCCGGTGGCCTTCGTGCATCCATTCCGGGATCGGTGCTCCCTCCAGCAGATAGCGCAACGCCGGCACATAGACCAGCCAGTGAACCCACAAGACAGCATCGACCCAGGGCTCCGGCACCCAGCGAGACAGCTCCCTGATCGTCGAGTACAAGGTACCCCGCATGCTGTGCTCCACGTCGTGCACGTCGCTGGCACCGGAGAGGTTTGCCACCCAGGGGGCCAGGGCCGTACCGCGAACCGCCTCCAGATAGCGCTGAAAGGTCTGGGCTCCACGCAGCTGCAGCCAGACGACTTCCGGGACGCGTCGTGCATAACGGGCCTGGATGCGGGCCTGAGCGTAACCAAAGTGGCCCAGTCCCCTCATCGGCCTGAGGCTCCGCCAGGAGACAAGTCTGCGGCAGTACGAGCCACCCGCTCAAAACGTGGCGTTTCTGACGGGTATCTCAAAGACACATCTCCGAGTCAGCCGTCCCGGCCGTCCTCCGTCCGCCGGGCAACCTCGGGACGGCTGAGCACGAAAACGGCGACGGGCATCAGGCAAACGGCAACGATGAGCGCTATCCCCGTGGGCATCGAAAAAGCAACGACGCTGATCGTGATCCCAACCACGATACCACCTACGGCGGCGATCTTGCCTCGCCGGGACAATACGCCGTGCTCCAGGAAATCCTGCACGGGTTTGCCGAAACGCGGATGAGCATAGATGCGATCACGCAGCACGGGCTCGGACCGGGCGTAGAAGAGCGCTGCCACTATCCAGAATGGCACGGTGGGCAACAACGGCACGGCGATGCCGAGCGCACCGATGCCAAGAAAGAGAGCGCCAAGCCATCGATAAACGGTCTGGCGCACCCGAAGGCTGGGCGGCTTCTTGCCGATGTCGGGTTTCCGGCTCATCAGCCTGTGCCGGCCTGGATCTCCCTAGCCCACGAAGGCATCAC
>JAAUXY010058182.1_pt1 | contig 10375 bp, 7 predicted proteins | sample 7278121 | NCBI WGS metagenome assembly JAAUXY01 (sample SAMN14350117, study PRJNA611818) | marine sediment metagenome | isolation source: surface marine sediment (1.8m) | place: French Polynesia: Moorea | collected 2018-08
ACTTCCCGGTCAGCAGGGCAGCGCCGCCCGCAGGGGTCCGGGCGACGCGGAGAGATGGCCGTTTCTGGATGCGCTAGGCGCTTTTTCCGATCTGCACCAAGGCGCTCTCTTGTCGACGGCGCGCCTCGGCGGCGTCGGCGACAAGCTCGCTGTGACACGACGCCTGCTGACCTTTGTCGGCCCCCACCGCCCGCTCGGTCTTGCTCGCCAGGCGATGAATCTCTTGCGGGTCGAGCACGCCGCGCTGTTCGAGGATCGCCCGCTGCTCGTCGGTCAGTGCCGCGGAAAGCTTGGGTTTGTCCCAGGCAAAGGCCTCGTCCTTTCCCGAGGCAAACTCGGCGATCTCCTTCGAGATCCTGACGCTGCACCAGTCGTGGCCACACATGGCGCAGAAGTCGGTATCGACGTCGAGATCCTCGTCGTGGAAAGCGCGCGCGATGTCGGTGTCGAAGGCGAGATCGAAGTGACGATCCCAGTTGAGAGCCGCGCGTGCCCCGGTCAGCTCGTCGTCCCAGTCTCGGCTTCCGGGAATGCCGAGGGCCACGTCGGCGGCATGGGCCGCGATCTTGTAGGCGACACAACCCTGTTTGACGTCGTCACGCTTGGGCAGGCCGAGATGTTCTTTGGGGGTCACATAACACAGCATGCTGGCGCCATGGTAGGCGGCGGCGGTAGCACCGATCGAGCTGGTGATGTGGTCGTAGCCGGGGAAAACATCGGTCACCAGCGGCCCGAGGACATAGAACGGCGCCCCGTGGCAGAGGCGACGCTCGAGCTTCATGTTGTACTCGATCTGATCGAAAGGTACGTGTCCGGGCCCCTCGACCATCACCTGGACCCCCTTGGCCCAGGCGCGCTCGGTCAGCTCACCGATCGTCTCGAGCTCGGCGAGTTGGGCATCGTCGGTGGCGTCTGAGAGCCCCCCGGGGCGCAGACCATCGCCGAGCGAGAAGCTGACATCGTACTCGCGCATGATGTCGCAGATGTCATCGAACAACTCGTACATCGGATTCTGCCTGCCGTGGACCAGCATCCATTTGGCAAGCAGCGAACCGCCGCGCGACACGATGCCGATCAACCGCTTGCGCACGTACTTCAGATGCTCGCGCAGCACCCCGGCGTGAATGGTGAAGTAGTCGACTCCCTGCTTTGCCTGATGCTCGATCACCTCAAGGATGACGTCGTGACTCAGCTCCTCGAGCCGACGGCCAATGATCATCGAGTAGATCGGCACAGTGCCGATCGGTACCGTCGAGTCACGCAGGATGGCCTCACGGCAGGCATCGAGGTCGCCGCCGGTCGATAAGTCCATCGCCGTGTCCGAGCCCCAGCGAATCGCCCAGCGCAGCTTCTCCACCTCTTCGCCGGTGCCCGAGGAAACCGGCGAGGCGCCGAGGTTGGCGTTGATCTTGGTGCGCGAAGCGCGGCCGATCGCCATCGGGTCCAAGCGATAACCGAGGTGCACGGTGTTGGCCGGGATGATCATCCGGCCCGCGGCGACCTCGACGCGCACCTGCTCCGCCGTCAAATGTGTCTCACGATCCGCAACTCGGCGCATTTCAGGCGTCGTGATCCCCAACCGTGCCTTCTCGAGCTGAGTCACCGCCGACTCTGCGCCCCGCGGCCGTGGGTTGAAATCCCAGGCCGTCTTGTCCGAAGGCGCCGGCATGCCGGGGGTGTCGGGCGACGCGTAGGTCAACGGCCCGCCGACATCGGGCGCCGCGGCAAAACTGCCGGGAGTGGTTCCCCGGCCATTGGATGAGGGGTTGGCGGCGCCGCGAAGCGGCACCCGGTTGCGGGCAGTGGGAACGGACGGGTCCATCACTGGGTCCTCCAGTCGCCCCCGAAGGGGCGTCGACGTCAGACGGTGAGGCTGCCGGGCAAACGAAGCTTGCGCTTCCCTACGCCGGTACAAGCCGGATCAGGTTCTACGGGTACTTCTCAGCTGCCGCAAGCCAGGAGCCTGCAGCAGCGCCCCGAGCGTGCCGCCCATTGTAGCGACACTTCACCGCGTCAGGGACAGGTTTCGAAGCCACCCTACACAACAGCCATCGAGCAAACGGTAGACTCAAAGGGTTCAATGAAGTATATCGAGAGCCTGCTCGAGGCGCTGACGACGACGCGTTCCCTCCACGGCTGCGAAAGCCGTCATGAGGCCCAACTGAGCACGGACAAGATCCGGGAGCTGCTGGAGATTGCCCACATCGCCGGCGCGGCCTCCGACGTCAAGGAGCTTCTTGCCGGGGTCTGCATCCAGGTAGCCCGCCTCTGCGACGCGGATCGCGGCACGGTGTTCTTGTGGCAGGAAGAGACCGGCGCGGTGATCCCCGCCATGTCACAGTTGGCGTCGGCAGAACCACGGCAAGTCACCTGGCGGCGCTTCAAGCAGAAGGGGCAGCGCCCGCTCGAAGAGATGAATCTGGTTCGACGAGTCGCGCAGAGCAGGGAACCGGTGACTATCGACGATGCACGCCACTCGCCCCTCGTCAACCCGGCATGGGTCAAAACCTTCGGATGCAAGTCGATTCTCGGAGTTCCGCTGCTGACCGGAGATCAGCTGCAGGGGGTGCTGATCCTCGACACCCTCCAGCAGGTGGCTCCGTTCACCGCCCAGCGCACCGAGCTGGCGATGGCCGCGGCCGACTTCGTGGCGATCGCCCTCAAACGCGCGCTGACGCTCGAAGATACCGAGCTTCGCCTCAGACGCACCGAAGCCCAGCTGAAGATCGCCCACATTCTGGGCTCGGCTCTGGAGCTCAAAATGGTGCTCAAGGAGATCGCGCAGCAGGCTGCAACGGCCTGCGAGATGGATCGTTGCTCGATCTACCTGTTCGAAGAGAAGAGGCTGGTGCCAGTGATGTCGCAGTTCGGCGACGGCAGGGTCGACGAAAACCTGTGGCATGAGTTCAAGGAGCTTGGAGACACCCGGGTCGAAGAGATGCCATTCTTCGCTGTCGCGCTCCAGCGAGGCACGCCGGTGATCATTCAGGATCCATCGACCGATCCGTTGATGCCCGATCTTCTGGCCCGATTCGACCTGGGGGAAATCCTGGTCGTCCCCCTCATCCAGCGAGACGAGGTCATGGGGGCGATCGCGCTCGACAACGCCGGTGGTGGTCCCCGACCGGTCAGTACCGCTCAAGTCAAGATGGCGACAACGGTCGCCAGCCAGGTCGCGCTGGCGATCGAGAATGCTCGCCTCCATCAGGAAACTCAGCAGCGACTCGAGCAGGCCCAGGATGCCAGTCGGGCCAAGAGCGAGTTTCTCGCCAACATGAGCCACGAGATCCGCACGCCGCTCAACGGCGTCATCGGCATGACCGGGTTGCTTCTCACGTCCGAGCTGCCGCCCGACCAACGCCACCAGGCCGAGGTCATCAGCAGCTCGGCCGAGAGCCTGCTCGGACTGATCGACGACATCCTCGACCTATCCAAGATCGAGGCCGGCGAGATGGTGATCGAACCGGCGGATTTCGAACTCGAAGCCCTGGTGAAAGACCTCTTGAGTCTTTTTACCCAACGCGCCGAAGACAAGGGCCTTGATTTGAGACTGAGACTCGCCCCTGATCTCGCTCCGCGATTCCATGGCGATGCGCTGCGCTTGCGACAGATCCTGGTCAACCTCGTCGGCAATGCCATCAAGTTCACCGACCAAGGCAAGGTCGAGGTCAGAATCGAGAAGACCCGTCCACCTGGAGTCCTTCGCTTCAGTGTCCAAGATACTGGAATCGGCATCTCGGAAGACGCGCAGGGCCGGCTGTTCGCGCCTTTCACTCAGGCGGACTCCTCGACCACCCGCCGCTACGGCGGCACCGGCCTGGGACTCGCCATCAGCCGGCGCATCGTCGAGCTGATGGGGGGAGAGATCGGTCTCGAGAGCACCGTCGGCCAGGGCTCGACGTTCTGGTTCGCCGTACCCCTGGCCCCGGCGAAAGAATTGCAGAGCTCGGCACCCGCTCAATCGCCAGCGACCGAGCAGAACCCCCGCGAGGCGTTGTCGCCAATACACGATCGGCAGCACGTCCTGATCGCCGACGACAACGACGTCAACCTGATGGTCACATGCAGTATTGTCGAGGCCATGGGTTGCCGCGTCACGGCGGTCGAGAACGGCCTCGAGGTGCTGGACGCGCTGTCGCAAGCGAGCTTCGACCTGGTGCTCATGGACTGCCAGATGCCAAAACTCGACGGTTACGAAGCCACGCGGCGAATCCGTCAGGGCCAGACAGCACCAGACCTCCCGATCATCGCCCTGACCGCTTCGGCGCTCAAAGAAGACCTGGAGCGCTGCGTGACGTCAGGCATGAACGACTATCTGTCGAAACCCTATCGCCCACAAGAGCTCGAACAGATCGTGACACGGTGGTTATCACCCGAGGCAAGCCAAACCTGACGGCCCCCGATCCTACTGACTGGATCGCATCCAGAAACACAGTTTTCCACTTCAGAGGTCGCGCGGGTGGAGCGAGCACGCGCGAGGATGTCCGAGCGCTCCAGCGAAGCGCTATGGCGTAAGCCGCTGATTAACCGTAGCTTGCGGCTCCTCGCCGAGGGTCAAGCGAGTTACGCAGCGCCGCGCGCAGCCCACCCGCGCGACCGGCCCGCCAGCGCTTCTGGATGAGATCTAGTTAAGCCAAAGCCTCGGCCACGACCTCTGCCAGGTCCTTGGTTTCCTCGACCGCGGCGTCGAGCATCATCTTGCACTCCGGACAACCGGTCACCAGCAGCTTGGCACCGGTGTCCTTGACGTGGCCCTTGCGCAACTGGTCGACGCGCTTGCCTTCCTCCTCGGTCTGGCGAACGAAACCCGCGCCACCCCCGCCACAGCACACCGCGCGCTCACGATGGCGATCCATCTCGAGCACCGGCAGCCCGGCTTTGCGGATGACGTCGCGCGGCGCGTCGTAGACCTTCTCGTAGCGCCCCAGGTAGCAAGGATCGTGATAGGTGGTGGGTACTTTCTCGGCGCGGCTAGCATCGAGCTGGATGGCGCCCGTCGACAGCAACTCCTCGATCAGTTCGGAGTGGTGCATCACGTCGACGGTCAGGTCCTCGTCGAGAGTAGGATATTCGCGACCGATCGTGTGCAGGCAATGGGGACAGGGGGCGACCATCTTCTTCGCGCCAACTCCCTTGAGACGCTCGATGTTCTCACCCGCGAGGGTCTGGAACTGCATCTCCTCGCCCTGCCGCCGCGAGTGGTGTCCCGAGCAAGACTCTTCGCGCAACACGCCAAAACTAGTGCCTGAAGCCTTCAGGATTTCAACCATCGCCTCGAGCGAGCGCCGATTGTCGGGGTTGTAGCTCCACACGCAGCCCAGCCACATCAGGATCTCGGTCTTTCCTTCTTCGAAATAGGGAATCTCGAGCTCCTCGATCAGCTTCGTCCGTGCGCTCGCCGGCTGCTCGAACGGGTTGCCGCGCAGCTCGATCGTCTTCAAGAAGTCGTCGGCTACCATGCCGGTTCCCAGCGCCAGGGCCTGGGCCTGCTTGGCGCCCATCAACACCTGAAGATGCTCGATACCTACTGGACAGCTCTCCTCGCACGCGCCGCAGGTCGTACACTGCCCCAGCGCCGTCTCGCTCAGGATGCTACCGATCGCCGAAGCATCGTTCTCCAAACTAGAGATCGAGGCCCTGCCGTCCAGAATGAAGCCCCTGGGGTCCAGCTCCTGGCCGGCGAGGTTGGCCGGACAATTCTCCGTGCAGCGCTTGCACTCGACACAGGTCAAGAAGTCCATGCGCTGTTTCCACGACAAATCCGCCAGCGTCTCGAGACCGAAAGTCGGCTCTTCCTCCATCGCTTCCAGCTCCTCGATGTCGAGGTTCAGCGGCTGAAGGTCTGCCAAACGTTCGGTTCTGAAGAAGATGTTGATCGGCGCCATCACGATGTGGAAATGCTTCGAGCGCAGAATCAGATGAGGAAAGATGATGATGATGAGCGCATGCAACCACCAATTGGCCTTGGCCAGACCAGCCGGAGGGTCCACTTGGGCATAAAGAAACGTCACCATCAGCAAGACGATCAAAATCGCCACGCCGCCCGAGCTATAGGACTTGGGGTCGGGCGAGATCTTGACCATCACAAAGCGCCTGTACGCCAGCCCCACGATGCCGATCGTGACCAGCACCGCCCATACCGCCACCACGCCTTTGTAGAAGGGCGGAATGAACTGCACCCCAAAGGGCTTGAGAAAGTGCTCGATCGTTTCCGCACCGAAGAAGATAAAGCCGCCAAACACCGCCGCATGCAGCGCTCCGGCCACCGGCCGACCGCCGATCACCCGAGTCTGCAGCAGCACCTCCTTGAAGGTCACCCACAGTCGACGTTTGAGGTCATCGGTGCGCACCCGATCCGACTTGCCAGCACGGATCAGCTCGATCTTCGGCTTGAGCGCCATGGCGAAAACCACCGTCGTCGCCAGCACTAGAACCGCTACCAGCGCCTGTTCCCAGATCGCGAATTCCATCGGCTCGATTCCTCCTCGGTCAGGCTCCAGCAGCCGCCGAACATATCCGGCAGATTGTTTGAAGCTGGCGGATGCTAACACGCCAGGCGCCATCGAGACCGAGATGTAGAACCAGCCGCAGGAGCTTTGACATCGCGACCAAAAAGACGGTAGTATCCTCGACCTGCGGAGTCCCTCGTGGTCGACAACGAGTCACGAGCGACTAACCGCCACCCCAGTCCGATCTTCAACTGGCGGTCACGCCAGAGACTTCACTTCAAAGCCGATGTAGCTCAGATTGGTTAGAGCGCCTGATTGTGGATCAGGAGGTCGGCGGTTCGAGCCCGCCCATCGGTACCACCCCCAAGTCTCTGAAGCCAGGTATCCACGGCGAGTACGCCTCGGACATGACAACGCGGGACGCCGCAGATGATGCCGAGCAAACCGCGCGAACACTATTCGATATTGCCCAGGGAGGCACCGGATGAAACGGGTCTGGTTCAACGCCGACGACTTCGGACTCAGCGCCGGAGTCAGTCGCGGGATTGTCGAAGCAATGAACCTGGGCGTGGTCGGAACCACGACCGCGCTGATCGGCTCTGACATCGCTGAAGCCGACATCGTCGACCACGCTGGAGCCATACGCGGTCGCATCGGCCTCCATCTCCAGCTCAGCAATGGCCGGCCCCGGCTGCCGGCGAACGAGGTGCCGTCACTGGTCGACAGTTCGGGCAACTTTCCGCGCAAGCGCTTTCAGGTCAAACGTCCCGACCCTGAAGAGACTTTTCGGGAATGGTGTGCCCAGGCCGACTACCTGCGTCACCTCGGAATCGAGCCGACGCACCTCGATTCTCACCACCACATTCACCTGTTGCCTTCGGCCTCTGAAGCTTTCGTCGAGTTGGCGCGGCATCTCGGGCTGCCGGCTCGTGCCGGTAGTCCACGGGTGCGCAACCTCCTGCGGTCACAGGGCGTTCGGTGCGCGGACCACTTCACGGCTCGCTTCTTCGGGCCTCGTTGTACTCCCGAGCAACTCCTCTCCATCCTGGAGGAATCCGCCAAAGGCATGTCGGATGGCGAGCTGCTGGAAGTCATGTGCCATCCCGGCCGATCTGATGAACGGCTCGCCGAGATCTCGAGCTACACCACGACCCGAGAGCGAGAGCTCGCTCTGTTGACCGAGCAGGGGCTCGAGGAACAGCTGCGCGAAATCGGCTTCGAGATTACCAGGACCCCTTTCTCATGACGGTTGGGGACAAGATGAGTCAGAAAGCCCTGGTTGGATAGGTGAGCAGGCCCCGACGGCCCCCAAGGCGGCGAGCACCGAATCTGTGAGCTGACTTGCCATCGCTTCCTCGTCCAGGGCGAGCGAAGCCGTGGTCACCGAGTAGCCCTCGAACCAGGGCAGGAGCAATGCGACGGCACGGCGGGCGGTCGCCGGGGACTCGGCGACGGGAAGGAGCAGCTCGAAGAGGATCGCGCCATACTCCTTGTAGTAGGCATCGAGATGTTCACGCACTTCGGGGTTCCGGGAGGAGAGGGCCCAGAACTCACGGAAGATGCGACAAGTATCGGAGAATCCGTCGCCAACGTACGAGAATCCGAAGGCGACCAGACGAGCGACGAGCCGGCCGGGGTCGGTCGCACTCTCGCTCGCGATGTGTTGTCGGAGTGCGGTGATGCAGAGCTCGAAGTGGCTGCTGACCAGCCCCTTGAGAACCTCGTTCTTGGTCGGGAAGTAGTGCTGCAGATGGCCGAGGGAGATCCCTGCACGCTCGGCCACCTTGCGCATGGTGAGTCCGTGGTCGCCGTGGTCGCGAAGGATGCCCATCGCGCATCCGAGGATCATTGGGACCTTGGGTCGTTCGTCCGGCATCTGGTTGACATTTTAGGTCACCCGACCTATCCTGCGCAACACACTAGGTCGTATGACCTAGTCTCCCGTAGCCACCTAGTCCTATAGCCACAAGGAGACCTTCCCATGACCACCATCCTAAGGACCCCGGACGACCGTTTCGAGAACTTGCCCGGCTACCCGTTCCGACCGCACTACCTCGAAGACCTGCCAAGCTACGAGGGCCTGCGCGGTCACTACCTCGACGAAGGCGACCCCGATGCGGCGGAGGTGTTCCTCTGCCTGCACGGCGAGCCCAGCTGGAGTTACCTATATCGAAAGATGATCCCGGTGTTTGTAGAGGCTGGTGCTCGGATCGTGGCACCGGACTTCCTCGGCTTCGGCCGTTCCGACAAGCCGTTCGACGAGGCGGTCTACACCTTCGACTTCCACCGCAACTACCTGATGCGCCTGATCGAGCGCCTGGACCTGCAGCACCTGACCCTCGTCTGCCAGGACTGGGGCGGGGTGCTCGGCCTCACCATTCCTCAAGACATGCCCGAGCGGTTCGAGCGCCTGCTGATCATGAACACGGGAATCATGACCGGCGAGGTCAACGAGGCCTTCGTCGAGTGGAAGGCACTCATCGACAGCGACCCTGACGTGCCGATCGGTGAGGTCATGCGGCGGCACGCTCCGGGCATCCACCCCGACGAGGTGGCCGCCTACGAAGCCCCCTTCCCAGATGCGCGCTACAAGGCTGGCGTACGGAGGTTTCCCGCCCTCGTCGCGACGAGCCCCGACTTCCCAGGGGTAGATACCTCCCTCCGCTCCATCCCATTCTGGAGCGAGCAGTGGACCGGCGAGACGTTCATGGCCGTCGGAATGCAAGACCGGATGCTCGGCCCCGAAGTCATGGAGCACATGCGTGCGGTGATCTCGGGTTGCCCCGAGCCGATGGAGTTGCCGCAGGCTGGCCACTTCGTCCAGGAACACGGCGAGTTGGTAGCCCGCAGGGCCCTCGAGCACTTCGGGCTCCCGGCCGTTCCCCCCGCAGGTGCGCGCTCCAAGGCCACACCGGAGGATCGCTGATGAAGGGCCTCGTCCTTGAGGGAACAGCCCTGGCTATGTCCGAGTCACTGCCGAAATCGACACCAGGACCTGGCCAGGTCTTGGTCCAGGTGCACGCGGCCGGACTCAACCCGAGCGACTCAGACATAGCCGCCGGAGTGTTGGACGACCTGTTCGACGACTCGGCGCGATCCGTCCCGGTACGCACAGGTCTCGAGTTCGCCGGTGTGGTTGTCGAAGGCGGCGCATCGCTCCGCCCGGGCCAGGCAGTCTACGGCTACCCCGACTTTCTCGGCACGCAGAAGGCGCACCAAGAATTTGTGGCAGTCGACGAAGAACACGTCGGGCCCATGCCGGCGAACGTGAGCTTCGTCGATGCTGCGGGCCTCCCTCTGGCCGCAGTGACCGTGCTGGTGGCCCACCGGGACGTGGCACCGATCAAACCTGGCGGACGCATCCTCGTGATCGGCGCCGCCGGGGGAGTGGGCCTCGTCAATGTGCAGGTGGCGAAGAACGTCCACCGTGCGGAGGTCACGGCCGTAGCCGGTCCCGGGAGTAGGGAGTTCCTCGCCGCCATGGGGGCCGACCAGGTCCTCGACTACCGACAGACCGACCTCGCCGACTTGGACGAACGCTTTGACGTCGTCGTGGACTGGACGACGAACTACCGGTTCTCCGAGGTCGCGCATCTGCTCACGGACCAGGGTCGTTTCGTTCCGGCCGACCCATTCAAGAACAGCGAGGATTTTCAGGAAGGCTCAGAGGCGGCCACATTGACCGGGAAACTCCTCGCCACCAAAGGGTCTCAGGCCGATCTAGCTACCGTTGCTGGATGGGTCGAGGCCGGTCTACTACGACCCGTGGTGGACAGCGTCTTCGCGTTTGACGACTACGAGCGGGCACTTGAGCGCTTGGCCGCTCGCGCCAAGCGTGGACGCGTCGTGCTTCAGATGGTCGCCTAACGCCCCAAGAAACCCAAGCCGGCGGCTTGGCTTCCTTGGCCCATCCCCTTCTCAGAGGA
>JAAUXY010025042.1_pt1 | contig 10374 bp, 7 predicted proteins | sample 7278121 | NCBI WGS metagenome assembly JAAUXY01 (sample SAMN14350117, study PRJNA611818) | marine sediment metagenome | isolation source: surface marine sediment (1.8m) | place: French Polynesia: Moorea | collected 2018-08
GAGGCGCACCATGGCGGGCTCACCGACGACCGGCGCCACCTCTGGGTCAGCGGCCTGGACACCAGCATGATCTTCGTGTTCGACGTGGCCACCGATCCGAGCAAACCCAAGCTGGTCAAGACGATCGACGACTTCGTCAAGGTCTCGGGCGGCGTGGTCGGCCCGCACACCAACTACGCGCTGCCGGGCCGGATGATGCTGACCGGCCTGTCCAATGATCAGGACCACGGCGGCCGCACCGCGCTGGTCGAGTACACCAATGACGGCGAGTATGTGAGCACCCACTGGATCCCGTCGCCGCAGGACACCATGGGCGTGGAAGGCGCCGAGCTGGCCGACGGCTACGGCTATGACGTGCGCGTGCTGCCGCGCAAGAACGTGATGCTGACCTCGTCGTTCACCGGATGGTCCAACTACATGATGGATTTCGGCCAGATGCTCGCCGACGAAGCGGCGATGAAGCGGTTCGGCCAGACCATGGTGGTGTGGGACTTCCACCAGCGCAAACCGCGCAAGGTGCTATCGGTGCCGGGGGTGCCGCTGGAGATCCGCTGGGCCTGGGGGCCGCGGCACAACTACGCCTTCACCTCGACCGCGCTGACCTCGAAGCTCTGGCTGATCTACGAGGATGACGCCGGCGAATGGCAGGCCAAGGAAGTGGCCGACATCGGCAATCCGGAGAATATCCCGCTGCCGGTCGACATCAGCCTCAGCGCGGATGACCGCACCCTGTTCGTGGACTCGTTCATGGACGGCACCGTGCGCGTGTTCGACGTCTCGAACCCGCACAAGCCGACCCTCAAGCACGAGCAGGTCATCGGCAAGCAGCTCAACATGGTCTCGCAAAGCTGGGACGGTGAACGGGTCTACTTCACCAGTTCGCTGCTGGCCAACTGGGACAAGAAGGGCGAGGACGACGATCAGTTCCTCAAAGGCTATGACTGGGATGGTCAGAAGCTCACCCAGAAGTTCGCCATCGACTTCTATGCCGAGGGGCTCGGCCGGCCGCACATCATGCGGTTCGGCGCGCAGAGCCTGTATGGAAGCTGAGTCTGCGCACGCTGTAATCGGGCGCTGCGGCCGGGCCGTGCTGATCGGCCTGGCCGCCGCCTGGCTCGGCACCGCGCCGCTCGGCGCCGCCGATCGGGATCCCCGCTACGACTACGACCCGCCCGAGCCGGGTAGCTACCGGCTGCCGCCGCTGAAGCCGGCGGGCGACGGGACGGTGCTGGACGAGCAAGGTCGGGCGGTGCGGCTGCACGGGCTGCTCGAGGGCAAGGTGACCGTGCTCGGCTTCATCTACACGCGATGTGCGGACCCGGACGGATGTCCGCTGACCTGGGCGTTGCTGGCCGATCTCTACTACCTGAGCAGCGAAGACCCAGCGCTCGCCGACCGGCTGCAACTCGTCGCATTGAGCTTCGATCCGGAATACGACACACCGGACGTCATGGCGTTCTATGGCCTGAGCATCCGCGATACCCGGGTGGTGGCAGCCCCGTTCCAGTTCCTCACCACGTCGGGGGATAAGGCGCTGCGGCCGATCCTGCGCGCCTACGACCAGCCGATCGGGCCGAAGAGCGACCTGGCCGATCCCTACGGTCCATGGACGCATCAGCTTCGGGTCTTTCTGATCGACCCGCAGCTCCGCATCCGCAACATTTACAGCCTTGGCTTCATGGATCCGCGTCTGGTGCTGGCCGATGTGCGCACATTGATCCTGGAAAGCGAGCCGACACAGTGACCGCGAGGATGTCGAACTTGCGCGCCGTCTTTCTTGTCCTGGCCGGCCTGCTGGGCTGGCCCGCGGTAGCCGCGGCGGATGCCGGCGATGTGGATCGCGCGGCGCTGGCGCGGCTGAGCGAACCGGCGCTGGGCCTGCCGCCGATCAGCGAGCGGCTGGCGGACCTGCCCAGCCCGGCGATGATCGGACTCGGCCGCAAGCTGTTCTTCGACCGCCGGCTGTCGCACAACGGAACCATGTCGTGCGGCATGTGCCATGTGCCCGAGCAGGGCTTCACCAACAACGAGCTGGCCCGCCCGATCGGCACCGAAGGGCGCAGCCTGCGCCGCAGCGCGCCGACCGTGCTGAACACCGCCTATGAGTGGCTGCTGTTCTGGGATGGGCGCGACGCGTCGCTGGAAACCCAGGTGATCCTGCCGCTGTTGTCGCGCGAGGAAATGGCGAACCCGTCGATCGGCCATCTGATCGCGCGGATCCAGCTCATGGAAGATTACGACGGCATGTTCGAGGCGGCCTACGGCGGCGGCCCGACCATCGACCGGATCGGCCGGGCGATCGCGGCCTGGGAGCGCACCATGATCGCGGCCGACAGTCCGTTCGACCGCTGGCTCTACGGCCGGCAGCGCGGGGCGATAAGCGAGTCCGCCCGGCGCGGCTTCGGCCTGTTCATGTCCCGCGCCCGGTGCGCGTTCTGCCACCGGGTCGGCGAGGAATGGTCCCTGTTCACCGATCACCAGTTCCACAACACCGGTGTGGCCTGGCTGCGCCAGAAGGCTGCCGGCGATCTGGCCGGCACGGTCCGCGTCGAGCTGGCGCCGGGCGTGTTCACCCAAGTGCCGCGCGCGCAGATCCGAACCGTCGGCGGCGCCGAACCGGTCGACCTCGGGCGCTACGAGGTGACCGAAGATCCGGGCGACGTGCGCCGGTTCAAGACCCCGAACCTGCGCAACATCGCGCTGACCGCGCCCTATATGCACGACGGGTCGCTGGCCACCTTGGAAGAGGTCGTGCGGTTCTACGACCGCGCCGGCAGCGACGATCCGAACCTCGACCGCCGCATGCGGCCGCTCAACCTGTCGGACCAGGAGGTCGCCGACCTGGTGGCGTTCCTGGAGACGCTGACCAGCCCGAATGTGGACGCGCTGATCGCGGATGCGCGCAGCGTGGCGGTGGGGAATTAGGGTCGAGAGTCACTTGAGCCGCCACACCGCCCCCGTCCCGTCATCGCGAGCGGAGCGACGCGATCCAGATAGTCGCGGCGGAAATATCATCTGGATCGCGTGATCCCCAGTCACTGGATTGCTGCGCTGCGCTCGCAATGACGACGTGTGTGTGGTCACTCCGCGGCCTCGTCCTCGGCCAGGCTGAGGAGCGTCGCGTTACCGCCGGCCGCGGTGGTGTTGACCGACAGCACGCGCTCGGTGGCGAAGCGCTGCAAGTAGTGCGGGCCGCCGGCCTTGGGTCCGGTGCCGGACAGGCCCTCGCCGCCGAACGGCTGCACGCCAACCACGGCGCCGATCATGTTGCGGTTGACGTACGCGTTGCCGACCTTCAGGCGGCGGTGCAGGTAGTCGATCTTCTCGTCGATCCGGCTGTGGATGCCCAAGGTCAGGCCAAAGCCGGTGGCGTTGATCGCCTCGATCACCGCGTCGAGCCGGCTCGCCTCGTAGCGCACCACATGCAGGATCGGGCCGAACCATTCCTGGCTCAGCGCCTCGATCCCGTCGATGCCCCAGGCCTGCGGCGCGACGAAGGTGCCGTGCGCGCACTCAGGGCCCAGCGGCAGCTTGCAGATCGGCCGCGCGGAGCGGGCGAGTTGGGCCGCGTGGCCGTCGAGCATGTCCCGGGCTTCGCGGTCGATCACCGGACCGACGTCGGTGGCGAGCCAGCGCGGATCGCCGACCCTCAGCTCTTCCGCCGCGCCGGCCAGCATGGTCTCGATCTTGTCGGCCACGTCCTCCTGCAGGAACAGGACGCGCAGCGCGGAACAGCGCTGGCCGGCCGATTGAAATGCCGACTGCACCGCGTCCGCGACCACCTGCTCGGGCAGCGCGGAAGAATCGACGATCATCGCGTTCTGCCCGCCGGTTTCGGCGATCAGCGTGGCGATCGGGCCGTGGCGCTTGGCCAGCGCCAGGTTGATCGCGCGCGCGGTCGCGGTCGAGCCGGTGAACGCCACCCCGCTGACCCGCGGGTCCTCGACCAGCCGGGCGCCGACGATCTCGCCGCGGCCGGGCAGCAGATGCAGGACGTCGCCCGGAATGCCGGCCTGCAGCATCAGCATGACCGCGCGATGCGCGATCAGCGACGTCTGTTCGGCCGGCTTGGCGATCACCGCATTGCCGGCGGCGAGCGCCGCGGCGACCTGGCCGGTGAAGATGGCCAGCGGGAAATTCCACGGGCTGATGCAGCAAAACAGCCCGCGGCCGTGCAGCGCGATGTGGTTGCTCTCCCCGGTCGGCCCGGGCAGTGCCACGGGCGCGGCGAACTCGTCGCGGGCGCGCAGCGCGTAGTAGCGGCAGAAGTCGACCGCCTCGCGCAGCTCGGCCAGCGCATCGGGCAGCGTCTTGCCCGCCTCGCGCACGGCCAGCGCCATCAGCTCGGCGCTGTTCTCCTCGTAGAGGTCGGCGATGCGCTCCAGGCAAGCGGCGCGCTGGTCGGCCGGTGTCGCATCCCAGCCGCCGGCCGCCTTGGAGGCCAGCACCAGCGCCCCTTCAACCATCCGCTCATCGGCCTCGACGATGGTTCCAACACCGCGCCGGTGATCGGCAGGCTCCACGATCTCACGCGCCACGCCGTCATGTTCGCGGCCATCGACCAGAGGGGTTCCGATCCACTGCTCGAATTCGGCCATCCGGTCGGCAAGCGCGGTCAGGGTCGGCGGGTCGGTCAGCTCGAAGCCCGCCGCGTTGCGCCGGTCCGAACCGTAGAGATCCGCCGGCAGCGGGATGTGCGGGTGCGGCTTGTCGGTCAGCTCGGCGGTTCGCTCCACCGGATCGGCGACGATGTCGTCGATCGCCACCTCTTCGTCCATGATCCGGTTCACGAAGCTGGAATTGGCGCCGTTCTCCAACAGGCGGCGGACCAGATAGGCGAGCAGATCCTGATGGCTGCCGACCGGCGCGTAGACCCGGCACGGCCGGTCCAGCGCCTCGGTGCCGACGACCAGATCGTAAAGCGGCTCGCCCATGCCGTGCAGGCGCTGGAACTCGAAGTCGACCGCGTTGCCGGCGAACTCCATGATGGCGGCGAGCGTGTGGGCGTTGTGGGTCGCAAACTGGCCGTAGAAGGCGTCGTTGTTGCGCAGCAGCTTGCGGGCGCAGGCAAGATAGGCGCAGTCGGTGGACGCCTTGCGGGTGAACACCGGATAGCCGGTCAACCCGCGCTCCTGGGCACGCTTGATCTCGGTGTCCCAATAAGCGCCCTTGACCAGCCGGACCATCAGCCGGCGCTTGCTGGCCCGGGCCAGCTCGGCGAGCCAGTCGACCAGCCACAGGGCGCGCTTCTGATAGGCCTGGACCGCCAGCCCGAAACCATCCCAGCCGGCCAGCTCCGGGTCGCCGGCCATGACGGCGATCAGGTCGAGCGACAGGTCCAGGCGGTCGGCCTCCTCGGCGTCAACGCAGAACCCGATATCGGCCGCCTTGGCATCCAGCGCCAACGCCTTCAGACGCGGCGCCAGTTCCGCCATGACCCGGCGGCGCTGGCCGAACTCATAGCGCGGATGCAGCGCGGACAGCTTGACCGAGATGCCGGGGCCTTCAATCGGGCCGCGGCCGCCGGTCTTCTCGCCGATCGACTGGATCGCGCCGCGGTAGGCTTCGAAATAGCGTTCCGCATCACCCGCCGTGCGCGCCGCCTCGCCCAGCATGTCGTAGCTGAACCGATAGCCCTCGGCCTCGGCCGGGCGCGCGCGGCGCAATGCCTCCTCGATGGTCTGGCCCATCACGAACTGACGGCCCAGCAGGCGCATCGCGGCGGTCACCGCGCGGCGGATCACCGGTTCGCCGGTGCGCGCGATCATCCGGCGGAAGGCGCGGTCGAGGTCGGTCCACGCCGCCTCGTCCAAATGCAGCAGCCGGCCGGTGACCATCAGACCCCAGGTGCCGGCGTTGACCAGGACCGAATCCGAATGGCCGAGGTGCTTTTCCCACTCGCCTTCGCCGAGTTTGTCCTCGATCAGCTGGTCCGCGGTCTCGGGGTCGGGGATGCGCAGCAGGGCTTCGGCCAGGCACATCAGCACGATGCCCTCGCGCGAGGACAGGTCGTATTCGGCCATGAAGTTCTGGATCGTCCCTTGCGCCTCGCGCTTGGCCCGCACGTGCTCGACCAGGTTTCGGGCCGCGACCTCGATGCGGGCGCGCACGTCCTGGCTGAGATCGAGATCGGCCAGAACGGCATTGACCGCGTCGGACTCGTCCATCAGGAACGCCGCCCGCAGTGCGGTTCGGTCCGGCCCGATCGCGCCGGGTGGTTCCGGGAAGATCATGAGTGCATTGTGACGGCTGCCCTGGTAAATCCAAGCCCCCTCATGGTGTTGCAACCGGCGCGCCGACGTACAACAGTGCGCGACCGTTCAACCGGTTGAAACCAATCCCGCAGATGCGACCGTGTCCGCCCGCCCCCGCCTGCTCTACCTGGTTACCGAAGATTGGTACTTCTGCTCGCACCGACTGCCGATGGCGCGGGCCGCGCGCGATGCCGGCGCCGAGGTCGTGGTCGCGACCCGCGACACCGGCCAGCGGCAGGAGATCGAGGCGGAAGGGTTTCGCATGGTGCCATTGAGCTGGAGCCGAGGCGGCGCCTCGCCGCTGGGCGAGCTGCGCGCGCTGTGGGACGTGATCCGCGTGTACCGGCGCGAGCGGCCGGCGCTCGCGCATCACGTGGCGATGAAGCCGATCCTGTACGGTTCGATCGCCGGCTGGTTGGCCGGCGTCCCGGCGGTGGTTAACGCGGCGACCGGGCTCGGCTATTTCTTCATCTCAGGGGCCGGCCTGAAGACGCGGCTGGTGCGCGCCGCGCTGCGCTTCGGGCTGAACCGGCCGACGAGCACCGTGCTGGCGCAGAATGAGCAGGATGCCGCGACGCTGCGCGAGGAAGGTTTGCTGCACCACGGCCGGGTCGCGGTGATCCGGGGATCGGGGGTCGACGTGGCGGCGTTCCAGCCCGGCGCGGAATCTGAAGGTCGGCCGAAGGCGGCGTTGGTCGCGCGCATGCTGTGGGACAAGGGCGTCGGAGAGCTGGTCGAGGCGGCCCGGCTGCTGCGCGCGCGCGGCGTCGCGCTGGACGTGGATCTGGTCGGACCGGTCGATCCCGAAAACCCGCGCGGCATTCCCGACGCGCAGCTCCAGGCCTGGACCGCCGACGGCGTGGTCCGCTGGCGGGGGCCGGTTCGCGATATCGCCGGGCTGTGGCGGGACACCGCAATCGCCGTGCTGCCGTCGTACCGCGAGGGTCTGCCGAAATCCCTGTTGGAAGCGGCCGCGGCTGGGCGGGCGCTGGTGGCGGCCGATGTCCCGGGCTGCCGCGAGATCGTGCGACACCGCGAAACCGGCCTCTTGGTCCCGGCGCGCGACCCGGAGGCGCTGGCCGACGCGTTGTCGGAGCTTGCCCAGGACCCGGACTTGCGGGCGCGGCTCGGAGCAGCGGCCCGCGAACTGGCCGAACAGGCGTTCAGTCAGGATCTGATTGCGGATGAGACGCTGGCGTTGTATCGCCGCCTGCTTCCTTCAGGAGCGCTGCCATGACCGAGCTGATGACATCTCGCCAGGATTCGCGCCTGCCGCGCTGGGCGTGGCTGTGGCTGCCGTTCGCCATCGCGGTGGTAATCGCCGGCGCGCGGTTGATGGACCCGTCGCAGGCGGGCAAGTTCCCAACCGGGCCCGAAGATGCCGGCTACTTTTACGTGGTTTGGTTCGAGAGCGAGATCGGCCTGATCGAAAACGGGACCGTGGTGCTGTTCCTGATCGGCACCCTGTTCGGCCTGGCCGCCTGGCGGCGCCGCGCACTGCTTCCGAACCCCTTGCTCGGCTGGTGGATTCTCGGCTTGTCCGCCCTCGGGTTTCTCGCCGCAGGCGAGGAATGCAGCTGGGGCCAAGTCTACTTCAGCTGGTCGACGCCGGACTGGCTGGCCGAGGTCAACAACCAGCAGGAGACCAACCTGCACAACATCTCCGGCTGGTTCGATCAGAAACCGCGCGCGCTGTTCAGTCTATGGGTGCTGGCAGCCGGCCTGGTCTGGCCGGTGATCGCCTGGCGCAAGGGTGGGCACCCGCCGCCAGGCGACTGGCGCGCCTGGTTCTGGCCGGTCGGCTGGGTCCTGTTCCCGTCCACACTTCTGGCCATCGCCACGCGTCTGCCCGGCGATGTCGACAAACTGACGGGCGGCGCGATCACGCACCTCTTGACTGTCCGCTATTCCGAAGTCCAGGAGGTCTACTTCGCCCTGTTCCTGGTGCTGTACCTCGCTTCGATCCATCGGCGGCTTGTCGCCCAGGCGCCCGCCCCATAACAACCGACACTAAGGAGACGCTCGATGCCCACCGATTTGCCGCAAAACCAGATCCGTGCCCGCGTTCAGGCCGGCGAGACCCTGTTCTGCATCTTCACGCAGATCGGCAGTCCGCTGGCGGTCGAGGCGGTCGGTGGGGTGGGTTTCGACTTTCTGCTGCTGGACATGGAGCACGGGCCCCTCGATCTGCCGGACCTGGGGCTGCATCTGCAGGCGGCCGAAGCCGCGCGCGTGCCGGCCATGGTGCGGGTACCGTGGAACGACATGGTGGTGATCAAACGGGTGCTGGATTTGGGCGCGCAATCGCTGATGATCCCCTATGTGCAGAGCGCGGATGAGGCCGAGGCCGCGGTGCGCGCGGTCCACTATCCACCGCGCGGGGTCCGCGGCACGGCCAGCTCGATGCGGGCCTCCGGCTACGGCACGATCGCGGAGTATCACACGCGGGCCGGCGCCGAGATGCACATCTGCTGTCAGATCGAGACCACGACGGCGGTCGACCAGATCCCCCGGATCTGCGCCATCCCAGAGGTCAGCTCGATCTTCATCGGGCCCTCCGACTTGTCGGCGTCGATGGGGCTGATCGGACAGCGCGGGCACCCGGATCTGGCGGCCAAGATCGCCGAAGCCAAGGCCGCCGCCGACGCGGCCGGCAAGCCATGCGGGATCATGGCTTCAGGGCCGGAGCAAGCGCGCGAGTACGCCGCCGAGGGCTACCGGATCGTCGGCCTGGGCAGCGACATGGGGCTGCTGGTGAAAAGCGCGAAGGCCTTGCTCGACAAGGCCCGCGCCTGAAGCCGGCCGACATGCTCGGGGACAAGAAGGACATCAAGCTGCTTCGCGCGACGCCGGTTCTACGGTCGGCCGACTATCCGCGCTCGCGCGCGTTCTATCGCGACGTGCTCGGCTTTCAGGTCATCGAGGAAGGCGGGACCCCGCCCCGGTTCGGGATTTTCGAGCGCGAAGGGGCGGTGCTGTTCGTGGATTCCTGGCACGGCGGCCCGCCGGAGGTGTCGGGCGGCTGGCATGCCTATTTGCACGTGACGGGGCTGGAGGTGCTGCGCGACGAATTCGTGGCCGCGGGCGCCGAGATCACCCGGCAGATCGAGCACACGGTCTACGACATGCGCGAGTTCGAGGTGACCGACCCGGACGGCAATGTCATCTGCTTCGGCGAAGATCCGCAGGACAGGAACTGAATGTCGCCTATGAAGGCTCAACCTGTCGTCCTGCAGGCTCAGCCGTGGCGGGGAAAAGGTGCCAAGAGGCGACACTCCCAGATTTGAAGGGAGGCCCGGAATTGCCCTGTCCTTCTGTCGCATTTGTCGCTTCATTCCTGGGCATCGGTCACCGGGCCGATGGCGACAATCTGCGCGCGGCGTACGATCGCCCCATTCGTCTAGTTCGGATATCTCGGTGTGACGGCCAGCTATCTGCAGGGCAAGTCGATTGTCGGGGAAGTCGGCGCTATGAATGATGCTATCGCAGCGGGAAACCGACACCGGAAGCTGCCAATTCGCATTTCAAATGGCAGAGGTCGCCGTGCGTCGTAACTTGTTCGCCGACATCCTGCGCCGCATCGACTGACTCAGACCGACGCCAACTCGGCATGACGAACAGGCAACCACTGATGCAAGCCGACGACGGGGCGGGCGCGATCGCAACACGGCCCGACCGGCAATATCGGACGCGATGACCGCCAATTAGGCTGCAATCCTAACTTGTTAGACAGTTTCGGCTTGTCCGCTGAGCTATTTCGAGCCACGATCAAGTTGAAGGGAGGGTTCCGTATGAGGAATCCCGACCGATATGATAGCCGCTCCGATCAGCTAATCCGATCTATCTACGGGACTTTGGTCGGAAGCAGCCGATGGCCAGACGTGATGGAGGATTTTTGTCACGTTTTCGAAGGTCGCGGCTCTTTGCTCGCTGACCATAATTTCGGCAACCGCAGGGGCTCGATCCGCTTTAAGTGCTGCCATCTCGGAGAGTTTGTCGACGCCGCCTACAGTACCAAGATGTGCAGCCGAAACCCCTGGCTGCATTCGGACCTGCCTTACCGGCCTCACACGGCAATCCTGGGGAGCGAGATTCTGCCTGATGAAGAGTTGACGGCGAC
>JAAUXY010044666.1_pt1 | contig 10374 bp, 10 predicted proteins | sample 7278121 | NCBI WGS metagenome assembly JAAUXY01 (sample SAMN14350117, study PRJNA611818) | marine sediment metagenome | isolation source: surface marine sediment (1.8m) | place: French Polynesia: Moorea | collected 2018-08
AAGGGCCAGGCCCTGGTGAAGGAGCTGAAGGCCCGCACCGGCAACAAGAACATTGCCCTCGAAATTGCCGACCTGAGCCTGATGGCCGACGTCGACAAGGTAGTGGCAAGCCTGACCAAAAAAGGCGACCCCATCGATGTGCTGATCAACAATGCCGGCGCCCTGTTCAACCCGCGCGAGGTCACCAGCGAAGGCCTGGAGCAGAGCTTTGCCCTGCTGCTACTTAGCCCCTACCGCCTGACCGAGGCGCTCAAGCCCCTGCTGAAGAAAGCGGCGGATGCCAACGGCGAGGCCCGCGTCATCAATGTGGTCTCCGGCGGCATGTACAGCCAGAAGCTGAGGGTCTGGGACCTGCAGAGTGAGCAGGACGACAAGTACTCGGGCTCGGTGGCCTACGCGCGCTGCAAGCGGGCGCTGATGATCAAGACCGAGCAGTGGGCCGAGGACTGGGCCGATGACGGCATTGTCGTCAACGCCATGCACCCGGGCTGGGCAGACACCCCCGGGGTGGAAAGCTCTCTCCCAGAGTTCCACAAGCTGACCCGTCTGGTGCTGCGCAGCGCGGAAGAAGGTGCCGACACCATCAACTGGATGGCGGTGGCAAGCGAGGCGGGCCAGATCAGCGGCAAGCTGTTCCTGGACCGCGAACCGCGCACCACGCACCTGACCTCGTCCACCCGCGAGTCCGATGAATCCCGCGAAGAGCTGCGCGAGATTCTCGACAACTGGGATAACACCGAGGCCAGCGACAAGGCCGCCTGATAGAAGGCGGCCCGGGCGTTCCCGTCGCCCCGGCCGCCCTCCTCACCCACACGCTCTCGTCGCCCCCGCGCAGGCGGGGACCCACCCACTGGATTCCCGCCTACGCGGGAATGACGGGTTGTGCTCTGTGGTAGCCTAAGTCGCTTATATAGATGGAGGAGACTCACATGAGCGACGCGATCACCCCGGCCAGTATCGATATCGAGGGCGACGTTCTCGACGACCTCAAGAACCGCCTCGGCCAAACCCGCTGGCCCTGCAAGGAAGTCGTCGACGACTGGAGCCAGGGCAAGCCGCTGGCCTACACCCAGGAACTCGCCCAGTACTGGGAATACGAGTACGACTGGAAGCGCTGGGAAGCGAAGCTCAACCACTGGAACCCCTGCTCCACTGTCATCGACGGCCTGGAAATTTTCTTCCTGCACGTGCAGAGCCCGCACCCGGATGCCCTGCCGATGATCATCACCCACGGCTGGCCCGGCTCCATCGTCGAGTTTCACAAGGTCATCGAGCCGCTGACCCAGCCCGACGATCCCGCTGATGCCTTCCACCTGGTCGTTCCCTGCCTGCCCGGCTACGGCTTCTCGGGCAAGCCCACCACACCTGGCACCAGCGCCGAGGCGATCGGCAGGATGTGGGGCAAGCTGATGGCGCGGCTGGGCTACGACCGCTACGTGGCCCAGGGCGGCGACTGGGGCGCATTGGTGACCCAGTGCATGGGCACCAGCGAAACCGAGCACTGCGCCGGCATTCACATCAACATGCCGATCTGCCCGCCTGGCGAGGAAGACCTTGCCGACCTCACCGAGTTTGAGCAGGCCGCGCTGGCAGGCATGGAACACTACAGCCAGTGGGACTCGGGTTATTCCAAGCAGCAGAGCACACGCCCCCAGACCCTGGGCTACGCCCTGGCGGACTCACCGGTGGGCCAGATGGCCTGGATCGTGGAGAAATTCTGGAGCTGGATGGATTGCGACGGCCACCCCGAGAATATCCTTAGCAAAGACGAGTTGCTCGATAACGTGATGATGTACTGGGTCACCAACACCGGCGCCTCATCGGCACGCCTGTACTGGGAGAGCTTCAACAAGCCCAATCTCGATCCCATCGCCATGCCGGTAGGCGCCTCGATATTCCCCAAGGAAATCTTCCGCTGCTCGCGGCGCTGGGCGGAGAAGCGCTACAGCAACATCATCCACTGGAACCAGCTCGACAAGGGCGGCCACTTCGCCGCCTTCGAGCAGCCGGAGATTTTTGTCGACGAGTTGCAGACCTGCTTCAGGCAATTGCGCTGACCTGTCGATACCGGCTAGCTTCGCCAGCGATTCTCTTGCCAGGAAGCACCTGTCGGTATCCAACGGGCAGTATAATCAGGTCCGAACTTTCGCTGGACCCGGCCGCTTCATGACAGACACTGTTTTCAATCCCTTCGAGTCCGAAGAGATTACCCCGCCCTTTTCCGATCACTGGGAAGCCAAGCGCCGGCTGGCGCAGGCCATTCGCGCACTCAGCGAAGTGCTGGTGACCTCGACGCCGTCGATCGATGACATGAATGATATTGCCGAGCGCCTGGAACTGCAGGCGCGACAGTTTGCCAAGTCGCCGCGTATATACGGCCAGTGGGCCTTCCAGGCCGATGGCAACCACGGCACTCGCGGTGAAGTGAACCACGAGCTCAATGCCCTGGCCGGCTGGAGCAATCCGCTATCACCAGGGCTCAACATGTGGATTGAAAACGAGCGCGCCTACGGCACCGTGACCTGTGGCTGGACCTATGAGGGCCCACCCGGGCATATCCACGGCGGCATCGTCGCCGCCATCTTCGACCAGTTCATGGGTATGGCACAGATGATGGGTAAAGCACCCGGCATGACCGGGCGCCTTACCACTCGCTACCACCGCCCGACGCCACTCAACGTAGAGCTGAAACTGGAAGCCTGGCTGGAAACAGTGGAAGGCCGCAAAACCACCGTCCACGCAGAAATGCGCAACGGCGACGAGGTCACTGCCACCTGCGAGGCCCTGTTTATCCGCCCGAAGGGCGGCATCGGCCTCCGTGATATGGACCAGGTCGCCGAGCCGGACGCTAGCTGATACTGATGCGCCGCTTGGTCGGCGCAGTCTCGACCCGCTTGGGTGCCTTCAGGGTCAGCACGCCGTCGCTGAAGTCGGCACTGATGTCTTCTTCATGCACCTCGTTGCCGAGGGTAAAGCTGCGCATGATCTTGCCGTAGCGGCGCTCCTGGCGAATGATCTTGCCGTCTTTCTCTTCCTTGTCTTCCTGACGGGCTTCCGCCTCCAGCGTCAGCACGCCATCGTGCAGGGTCAGGTGAATGTCGTCCTTGGCCACCCCGGGCAGTTCCGCGGTGATTTCAAAATGGTCGTCCTTGTCCTTGATATCGACCCTGGGCGCAAAGAAGGCCTGCGGCGACTCTCCTTCCCGGCGCAGGGGCGCCCAGAAATCATCCAGGAATCGGTCGGAATCGAAAAAACTCCCTCGTGGAATCAATGACATGGTTGTCTCCTCTCGTAGCACGGGCTGGCAGATCAAAAGCGCCAGCCTCTACTTAAAATATGGGCCCTTCCGGCAACAAAACAATGCTGTGGAAATGACAACCGGACCCTGACTTGACCTGCATCAAGGGCCCGGAAAGCGTGCCGCGGAGCTTTACATTTCTTTGCCCGACGCGCGTACACCTTTACCCCCCAGGCTGTTTCAATAGCGCCATCGAATCACGGAGGTAAGCAAATGAAACACTCAGTTATTGTTTTCATCCTGGCCCTCGCGGCAGCCAGTGCCACCAGCGCCCAGGACGAGAGTCGCGGCGACATGCAGCGCGGCCCCCACGGTAACCCGGAAGAACGCATCGAGCGCATGCGGGCGCACCTGGGATTGACCGATGAGCAGGTGGCGCAAATGCGCGAGATTCAGGCCAGTGATGCCGGCCGCCGCGAGAAGCGCGAACAAATGCGCGACATACTGACCGAGGCGCAGCGCGACATCATGCGTGAGCACCGCTCACGGCAAGACGGCAGGTACCGCGGTCGTCCAGAAGAGGAAGAGCAATAAATCCAGGGAACTCATCATTCACGTTGGCACGACCTTTCGTCATTCCCGCGCAGGCGGGAATCCAGAGAACGAAGGCTGGATTCCCGCCTGCGCGGGAATGACAGTTATGGCGCGGGAATGACAGCTGTGGTGCGGGAACGACCGCTACAGGGCCGGAACTGAAGGGTCAGGCGTGCCGGCGCGTGCGTCCGGTGGGGTTGGCTTTCAGCGGGTTTTCCGGCCAGGGGTGCTTGGGATAGCGCCCCTGCATTTCCTTGCGCACCTCGAAGTAGCTGTTGCGCCAGAAACTGGTGAGGTCCTGGGTTACCTGCAACGGGCGTCCCGCCGGTGACAACAGGTGTATCAGCACCGGGATACCGAGGATCTTCGGCGTCTCTATACAGCCAAACATTTCCTGAAGCTTGACCGCCAGTAGCGGCGGGTCCTGGGTGTAATCGACACGGACCTGGGAGCCGGAGGGCACCTCGAGCTTCTCGGGCACCAGGCTTTCCATTTCCTTGGGCAGCGGCCAGGGGATCATCGCAGTAAGAATGCTGCGCAGGTCCAGCTTCTGGAAATCCGCCAGCTTCTTCACCGTACCCAGGTAAGGCAGCAGCCAGTCTTCCAGATTGCCCATCAGCGCCTCGTTGGACATATCCGGCCAGGGGTCTCCGATCTCGCGGTGCAACAGGTTCACCCGCGCCCGCCACTGCACCAGGTCATCGGTCCAGGGCAGCACATTGAGGCCACGCGCCCACATCAGTTCCAGCAGCGCCTGCTGGTGGGCACGGCTGGGAATATCTTTCAGCGGTTCGCGGGCCAGCACCAGGGCGCCGATACGGCGCTGGCGCTCGGCCACGAAGCGCTCGTTGCGATCGTCCCACTCCACCCGGTCGGCGGTTTCGATACAGTCTGACAGCAGGCCCATGAACAGGCCCTTGTTGAGCGGAGCCGCCAGCCACACGCGGTCCTGCGCTGCACCGATCTGCCCGCCCAGTTCCGCCACCGCCAGCCATTCCTCATTACAGAGCGGGTCGGACGGGTCCAGCGCGGCGGCACGGCCGTTGGCGAGCTGGTAGATGTGGCCGCTCTCGCCGCGACGGCGGGCGATGCGATCCGGATAAGCCTCGGCGATGAGGGCGCCGACATTGGCGACATTCTCGCGGCCGGTAGGCAGGCCCCGGCACATCACCTTGAAATAGGTCATCTGGCGCTGGGCACGCACTTTCCAGTGGTGCTGCCCCGTGGGGCAGTCTTCCTTGTCCTGCACGATCGCCAGCCGGCGCTCGATATCCGCACCGAAGTCAGGAAACGGGTCGCGCTCGCTCATGATGGCGGCCAGGGCGCAGACTTCCTCGCGCAGGCCCCACTTGCAGCCGCGAATCATCATATGGGCGACCCGCGGGTGCACCGGCAGGCGCGCCATCTGCTCGCCGGTGCGGGTAACGACCCAGGCACCGCCGGAACCAGCCGTAATGGCATCAAAGCCCTGCAACAATTCCAGGGCCTGGGCCCAGGCTCCGGCCGGGGGCTTGTCGAGCCAGTCCAGGGAATTCACATCATCGATGCCCCAGGCGAGTAGCTGCAGGGCCGTTTGGCTGAGGTCCGCCTGCAGGATTTCTGGCGGCGCCTGTTGCACCAGCTCGCGCTGCTGGGCTTCACTCCACAGCCGATAACACTTGCCCGGCCCCATGCGCCCGGCACGGCCGGCGCGTTGCACCGACGAGGCCTTGCTGATGCGGCGGGTATAAAGACGCGACATACCGGTGACCGGATCGTACTGGGGCGCACGCTCCAGGCCGCAGTCGATCACGACCTTGATGCCGTCAATCGTCAGGGAGGATTCCGCCACGTTGGTGGACAACACCACCTTGCGGTCGCCCAGCGGCGCGGGCTCGATGGCCTGCTGCTGGTTATACAGCGCCTGGCTGCCCGCCAGTGGCCGCACCGTCACACCGGGCATGTCCGGCAGGGCGAACTCCACCACGCGGATTTCCCGCTCGCCGGGCAGGAATACCAGCACACTGCCACTGCGCGGGTCGGCCAGCACGCGTTGAATCGTATCGACCACCGGGCCGATGATGGAAGCGCCGGGCTTGCGCGGGGCGCCGTAATAGACCTCGACCGGGTGCTGGCGGCCCTGCGATCGCACCACCGGCGCATTGAGCAGCTTGTCGACCGGCACTCCTTCGAGGGTGGCCGACATCACCAGGATGCGCAGCGGGTCGTCCGGATCGCGGAACAGCTCCCGGGCCTGTAGCAGCAGCGCCAGGCCCACATCGGTGTGCAGGTGGCGCTCGTGGAATTCATCGAAGATCACCATGGCCACCCCGGGCAGCGCCGGATCTTCCTGCAGCATGCGGGTGAGAATGCCCTCGGTAATCACTTCAATATGGGTATTTGCGCTGACCTTGGTGCCCTGGCGGATGCGGTAACCGATGGTCTCGCCGACATCTTCGCCCAACAGCTGCGCCATGCGCGTGGCCGCGGTACGGGCCGCCAGCCGGCGCGGTTCCAGCACCAGGATCTTGCGGTACTCGAGCCAGGGCGCGGTCAGCAGGTGCAGCGGTACGATCGTTGTCTTGCCCGCGCCTGGGGGCGCCTCCAGCACGGCGTCCAGGTTTTCTTCGAACGCCGCGGAGATCTGCATGAGAACGTCGCTGATGGGTAGATCTGTTTCCATGACCATAAAACCTACCCCATCAAACCCGCCCGGTCACTGGAATAATGCTCATTTGCGAACCTATTAACAGAACAGGTCCCATGCGCCGACACTGCTACACTGATCAGCCATATAAGTATAAGGAGCCTGACCGTGAGCAATTACAAAACTATCTCTTCTTTTTGTGACACCTGGGCCAGCCGCGACATCGACGCCCTGATGGATTTCTTCGCCGACGACGCCGTATACCACAATATCCCCATGGACCCGCCCAACCAGGGCAAGGAGCAGATTCGCGCGGTGATCGAGATGTTTATGAAGGACCCCGATGCGGTCACCTTCGCGGTACACCACCAGGCGGAGAGCCCCGACGGCGTGGTGCTGAACGAGCGCACCGACACCTTCCAGATCGGCGAGCACCAGATCCAGCTGCGGGTGATGGGTACATTTGAGCTCGCCGACGGCAAAATCACCGCCTGGCGGGACTATTTCGACATGAACCAGTACATGAGCCAGCTACCCCAACAGGGGTGAACTGCGGCGATCTTGCTGCTAATTACGATAAAAAAGACACAAAGTGGCACTAAAAGTCATTGGCGCAGGGTTTGGCCGCACCGGTACCCTCAGCGTCAAAACCGCCCTCGAGCAGATTGGCTTCGGGCCCTGCGACCACATGGTAGAGTGCTTTCCCAGCGTGCTGGGCCGGGAGGGGAACAGCGGGTGAGACAGGCCGGCTAGAGCGGCGTATCATCCCTGCGCAACATCAGGGAGCCGCCCATGACTGAATCCACCAACCTGCTGACTTCTACCCTCGCCTCTACCTGGCGCGGCTGGCAGGGCATTGCCGCCCGCACCGACACCGACCAGCCCAGGCAGATGCTGCAGCTCTACGAGTTCGAGAACTGCCCCCACTGCCGCATCGTGCGCGAGGTGCTCACCGAGCTGGACCTGGACGCACAGATCTACCCCTGCCCCAAGGGCGGCGAACGCTTCCGCGACCAGGCGATGGCACTGGGAGGCAAGGCGCAGTTCGCCTTACTGATCGACCCCAACACCGGGGCTGAGATGTACGAGTCGATGGACATCGTCGGCTACCTGTACCAGCAATACGGCAATGACGACGTGCCGATGCGCTGGCGCATCGTGCCCCTGCAGAAGCTCTCCTCTTATCTCGCCAGCGCGGCGCGCATGACTCGCGGCACCTACGCAGTACCGTCCAAGCCGCCCGAGCTGCTGCTGGAACTGTACAGCTTCGAAGGCAGCCCCTTCGCGCGTCCGGTGCGCGAGGTGCTGTGCCAGATGGAAATCCCCTACATCCTCAGAAGCTGTGGCAGAAGTGAGCCGGGCGAGTGGCTGCCGCCGAAGTTGCGCGACGCGCTGGGCATTGAACCCAACAGCAAGCTCCACAACCGCGTGGCGCTGCTGGAGAAGGAAGGCAAGCAGGGCATCCCCTACCTCTACGACCCGAACACCGGTGAGGGCCTGTTCGAATCCGAGGCCATCATCGGCTACCTCGAAGACACCTACGCCCGCGACTAGTCAGTCTCAGTGGCTTCCCAGCACCAGCGCTATAGACCAGGCAGGTGACTTGGTAGCGCCGGCCTATGGCGCCTGTTTCGGAATGAAATCGATCTCGAGTGTGTAGCCCATTGCCGCTGCATAATCTTCGATGGTCGAAAGCTTCGGAGAGATGGTGGAATTGACGCTCTCGAGGCGGGAGATGTTGCTTTTGCTGGTATTGAGGCGTTTCGCCAGCTGCTCCTGAGTCAGCCCGGCCTCCTGCCGCAACGCCACCAGCTTGCGCCGGAGCTGGTAGGCAGGAGACAGGCGCTGGTATTCCTCTGCCACATCGGGGCGCGCCAGTGCTTTCGCCTTGAAGCTCTTGAGTCTTGCTCGAGCCATCATCTCAACTCCTTCATACGCCGCCGGGCTGTCTCCAGCGCGACGATAGGGGTCCGCTGGGTCTTCTTTACGAAGGCGTGCAGGATGATTACTTCCCTGCCACGGTGGGTGCAGAAAATTGCCCGTCCGATGCCCTCGCGCCCCCTGGCCCTGATCTCGAATAGCCCATTACCCATCGGCGCGGTATGGGGCTTGCCCAGGGCCGGGCCAAACGACTCAATCATTTCGAGTATGTGCAGAAAGTTGGCCAGTATGCCCGCAGGAAAGGCCAGCGCCTCCTGCTCGGCCCTTGTGTTGATGAAAGTGATCTTCCATTGCATCAAACCAAGTTATCATAAATGATAACTCCAAGGACCGCGCTTTTCCAACCGAAACAACCAAAAAAGGCCAGGAATTCTTGCCCCAGCCACGCATGCGGTTGCAGCCTGATACAAAAATGCGCCCACCACTAAGGTCGGCGCGATGTGCTCTCAGTCGCTCTTGCGGATATAGACCGTAAATTCGGGCTGGCTATCCGGGCGCGACACCAGCAGGAAGGCAATACGCCCATCGCTGGACACCATGCCCTGCTCGAAACCCGAGGATATGCGCCCATTTTCCACCACGGCGAACGGCGTTTCATCCAGCGGGGTAGGGCCCCCGCCGAAAGAATCCACCAGCACCGAAAAGGCGGCACTGCCCTCGGCGAATACCTCCAGTTCCAGAATCGACGTGGAGGCAGTGGAGCTGCTGGCAGAGGCACCATAGTACTCCCCCACCATCGTCGCTATCGACTGATCGGTACTGGCCTTGATGCACATTCCCGAGCCCTGCCCAATGGCTTCGGTCCGGGTGAGTGTAATTACGTTGCCGTCGTCAGCTATACCGCCCACCAGGCGGAAGCCTGCAATGTTGAGGATGACGCTGCCTTCGCTGGTAACAGCGTAGGTCAGGGGCCCACCACCGGTCAGCCCTGAAGTGCTCTCCAGTACATCGAATGTGCCGGTGCCGTCACCGTTGAGAGTCGCCTGGGTAAAGCTGCTGGCAGGGTCGGTATCGAGAAAGCCACAGAAATACTCACCGCTGAGAATGGCGTTGCTGGCGCTTGTCCTGGTTGGGGTCAGGTAGGCCACTGAGACTTCATTGTCGCTGCCGTCCAGGTCGACCAGCGCGACCAGGTCGAACTCCAGAGTAGCAACCCCACCCGCCGAGAAATCGGTGTCTTCGCTCGCTACCGACAACAGCCCGTCATCCTCGCGCTCATACATGCCGGAGCCAAAGCTCTCTATGAAGGTAGAGGACTCAAGCACCGCTTCGTAGCTATAGCTGCCATCGACAAACAGGTCGGCACGCAGCAGGGCGCTGAAGGGGTCAAAGTCGTCAGCACCGAACACCGCCGCAAAATAGGTCTGGTCCTGGGCCACGGCACCGGCCAGGCCGAAAGTCGCCACCAGGGGCGGGGTAGGTATGCCAGGGAAAGTTTCGTCCCAGAAGGCCGGGAAGCTGGCCGGCAGGTTCAGCGCACACTGCCCGGGAGGCACATCGCCGCAGGCGCCGTTCCAGCTGACAAAGCGCCAGCCAGGCCTGGGCCGGGCATCGTAGATGACGTTGTAGTCGCCGACCACATCATTCTCGGTACAACGCGTGGCCTGGGCCTGGAACTCCTCCAGGGTGCAGCCTCGCACCCCCTCGTTGAGCTCAAAGATGTCACCCTGGCCGACAATCCGCAGGGGATGTTTGCAAGACGCGAGAACGACGGCCAGCGCCGCCAACAGGAACCGAACTTTCATAGCGCAACTCCTTCGGACCCACAGGCCCAAGTGGCAACCGAAGCCGGGCGGGACAGCCCGACCTCCTCAGTTCAACAATAGACCAGAGTTTTGTTACAACAAGCCAACGGTCGTCTTAGACCGTTGGTGCTAATAATCATAGGAGCAATAGAGCTCGCCTCCGGTATCGCCGTCGATCAACCATATTGGATGTGATTTAAGCCGGCCGCCCGGGCACCTCCGTTCTATGG
>JAAUXY010156529.1_pt1 | contig 10373 bp, 7 predicted proteins | sample 7278121 | NCBI WGS metagenome assembly JAAUXY01 (sample SAMN14350117, study PRJNA611818) | marine sediment metagenome | isolation source: surface marine sediment (1.8m) | place: French Polynesia: Moorea | collected 2018-08
ACTGTGTAGAAAGAATTATGCTTTGAAATATGAAATGCTTTCATCTACTTTAATAAGCGTAACAAAAATAAAAGGTCTTATAAGGTAAAAATAACGCTAGAGGTACAAAATATACCGTTTTAAGTTTTTGCCATTTGAATTTAATGCTAATTCCCAAGAATCATATACTTTTACAATGAATACAGGCACAGGGAGTGCTTTTATTTAGAAAGATTCTAAATAAAAACAATCGATAATTACAATATATGACTTATAAAAATGTCGCTGAAGGGTCAACTAAAGAGGTTTTTCTGCAAGATGGTATTCACATCCTTGCCATCCAGAATGACAGTCAGGAAATAGCCCGGGTATCAAGGGATATAGATCTTTCATACATTCAATTTCATTTTTGTCTAAAGGGAAGGGCCAAATTTATCTTTAATGAGGGCCGCTATGCACTTGATGTCAACGATGAAAATTCGCTCTTACTTTATAATCCGAAACTGGACCTCCCCTTAAATCTGGAACTCCAACCTCAGAGCTGGATGGTATCAGTGGTAATGACCATACGAAAATTTCACTCCCTTTTCTCCACAGAGGCAGATTATATACATTTTCTAAGCGGTGACAACAAAGACACCAAGTATTATGCCCAGGAGCCTGTATCACCGGCCATGGCCGTTATTCTCAGCCAGATCGTCAATTTTAATTTGCATCCTTCTATAAAAGAACTTTATATGCGGGCCAAGGTTTACGAGTTGATGGCGCTTTACTTTAATAAAGGAGGCGAAGCCGATATGGAAAATTGTCCATTCCTTGTTGATGAAGATAATTTAAGTCGTATACGTCAGGCCAAAGAAATCATTATTGCCCAAATGGCCGAACCACCTACTTTGGCCGAACTTTCCGAACAGATTGGACTACCTCTAAAAAAGCTAAAAGAAGGATTTAAGCAGGTGTATGGAGAGCCGGTATATAGCTTTTTATTCGAATACAAAATGGAGTATGCCAGGAAGATGCTCGAATCTGGTCAGTACAATGTGAATGAGGTAGGTCACAGAGTTGGTTACAGTACCGCGAGCCATTTTATCGCTGCCTTCAAGAAGAAATACGGTACCACGCCGAAGAAATATCTTATGTCGTTGTCCAGTTCGTAATTACATCCCCCTGGCAACTATGTTGCCTTCCCCCTTCGAAGGGGGAATTTTTCATATACTGAAATGAAGAGTCACAGAAAGTCTTCAAATTGGGGGTCATGTCAAAGAGAAATAAAATCATTCCTTATGATCCTTGGTTAAAGGAATATGCTCGAAAACTTCGAAAGAACAGTACGCTAGCGGAAATAATACTCTGGAAGCATATAAAAAGTAAAGTTTGGGGAGTAGAATTTCACAGACAGGTACCCATCCTGCACTATATTGTGGATTTCTATTGTCATGAACTAAGACTTGCCATTGAAATTGATGGAAATAGCCATGATTTAAAATTTGAATCTGATCATAGACGTCAGAGTCAACTTGAAAAGTGCAATATCACATTTATCCGCTTTACCGATCTGGAGGTAAAACAAGAATTATTCAGTGTATTGTTAAAACTCGAACAACAAATTGCCGAATTAGAGAGGAAACAAGGGTAACTGAATTTTTGTCAAGCCTTCCCCCTTTCAAGGGGGCTTAGGGGGATGTAACTTCCCCCTTCGAAGGGGGACTGAGGGGGATGTCAGTATGGCCGGGCTACAATGATTCCCGTATTACTTTTAATCCCCTTCAAATATTCATCAAGAGGCTTTTTGCTGATCTCTACTTTGCCCGAAGAAGATGCGTGCAACAGATGTGCCCTGCCGTTTTTCTTCTTGTAGATAAAACCCGTGTGTGTAACATCCAGCCCATTTATCGAAGTGGCAAGTGCGATAATATCTCCATCTTCCAGTTGTGCTTCGGCCTCTTTGACCTTGGCCTGAGGGAGGTAGTAAATGGTTTTTTTATTGAGTAATTCTTCAGCTGCCAGAATATTATCAAAATTGGAATCGTCTTTCAACATGGGATAGAGTTCACGGTGTGAAGACATAAAGTTTATAGGTTTTTCTATCGGGACACCTCCAATTTCCCTGGTTATGTTCTTTACAATCCCTTTGTTGGAATTATCCTCTATCCATTCTGTGAAATAGTGTAACCGGGATCCATAACCATTTAATTCTCCATCCCTATATCTGATGTTCCTGAGCAGATTGGCAAATGCCTGAGATTCTAAAGCCTGTCTTTCCACCAGCATACTGAAGACCAACACATTTTCCACATAGGTGGTACAATCAAACTCATGGAGATTGATCACGAGCTGTTCCTCCTCATTCACTTCCAATGTTTGTGCTACATAAGTTGTTCCTAAAAAACTCTGGCCGACCGAAGTAATGATGTTGTCAGACTGTGGATCTATGTTTTTAAACTCCGACGTTTTTTCCGCGAATAATTGACGATCAATATCCGACCATCCCACAGATTGCCCCGAAGCCACTGCCGAAAGAATAAAACAAAGGAAACTGATAAAATTCGAATGCACCTAACAGAAGATCTATAAACTAGAACAAAGCTACAAATTAGTATCCTAGTTGGTTGTAGTTAAATGCAGATTGAGGATGATAGGCCATGGCCCTGCTCCTGTCTTTGAGCTCGAATACCTCACTGACGTAATTCATCGCGCTTAAATCCGTGTCCATATCTGTCATACGATACCCGTCATTTTTGTAGATATATTCTGTAACTATATCTTCGGTTCGGGGATAAACTACCATATGTAACTTATAATTCTGATCGAAGTCTTGCTTGCTTTTGACTTTAAAATAATAGGCATTACATGATTTATCCTCGTACTCCAGAATTCGCGATCCAACAAATATCACTTCATCCTTACTGGCAATGAATTTGCGGTCTTCAAAGATTGAGCTTTCGGCCATCGCTTCCTGAACGAAGTACAGATATGGGAAGAGGTGAAGCTTATCTACAGATTTAAGACTTTCATATATGAGCAGCCTGCTATTGATGTCACCTGCCAGTGAATCGATATAGTTGCGGGACAGATCCTCATTTTGCATAGCCATGAGCACGGCCTGGGTTACACGCACATTTGACGCTTTCACCTCCAGTAAATGCAAGAAGAATTGTTGCACTTCTTTATCACTGCGATAAGGATAGAGAAGTATGGCGTAATCCTCGAGGATCTCGCTGTTCTTTTTTCGGCTCAGATACTGTGATGATCGGGATAGCTGGCTATTATTCTGTCTGTTTAGATGCCGCTTTAACTGGATCCTCGCATCTGTGATGATTTGGGAGAGATACTTCCTGTAAGTCTTGGATTTAATTATATCCTCTGTTTTCAAATCGGCAAGCAGGGAAATGATTTCAAACTTGTATTCCTGAACATTTACGTATTCGAGCAGGGACGGATACATACTTCTGGCAGTCTGCAGATTATCTTTAAAAGGTTTGAACAACTTTCCTATTTCCTTGGAATTTGATACTAATGGGAGGTCCTGATCCATCAAATCTCTGAGAATTTCCAGGGACACTTCATCACCACTTGCACTGAGTGCCTGAAGGATCTTTATCTGTGCCAGGGAATTGCCATAGCAGTGCTGATAATAATTTGTAAAAAACTCCCAGACTTTCTCCTGCTCCATTGCCCCGAGTTTTTGGATGAGGTGAGATTGAATATGCCTTGTATCCTGGTCGTACTGAAATTCTGAAATATAGTATTTAAGAGAATCAATGTGAGACTCATTGTAGTAGGGGAAACGATAACCCTTATAAACTATACTGTCCTTATTTCTCAAAGCAGCGAAGAACTCATCAGTTTTATCCTCCACAAAATTCTTCCCGATCAAAGTATCGAGGGGCTTGAAATTCTCGTAGAATTCACTTACGAATTTACTTGGGGCTTCAAGTGTATCCGTCAGTGTTTTTAACTCATACAGCACTCCTTCTTTTACAATGTTCTTAACGAGAATACCTCTGGAACTGCTGCTGTCTGTGGCTATGAACTGAAGTTCTTCCACACCATTTTCATACGTTACCTCTGTGTCACGGATTATTTTGAAATCTTTTTTTAGATACTTCTTCTTTCTCAATGACCAGAGCGAATCGATATGGGGGAAGGATAAATAATCGTGAGACTTGTTCAATTCAACCGTAATAGTTTCATTATTCCTGTTTTGATAACGGGTCTTTTTAGTAAACGGATTGTAAGGTTTGGGTTTGGTCTGTCTTCGAAAATATCCATGACTGTTCTCTACAAAACGCTTCGGCTTTACAGGGGAAACAGTTGTGAAAAGCATGGCCGTATCCCTTATTTGTTCAAAAGTCTGGGGATAGACCCCATCATCAAGTTTAAAAGAATTCATAAAGGCCTGGGCTTGCTGCCTGTTGCTGGTAAGCGCTGCAAGCAAGTAATAATCTCCGCCTTTAAGACACGATTGCAGATAAAGTACTTTGCCCTCTTCGTGATCAAATACGGCTTGGGACCTCAGTGTCTTGCCAATTTCAGTTTCGCCTTCTGCCTCCAGGTTTAATTGCTGATAGAATCGTTTTTGTATTTGACGGAGTTCAAAATCATCTTCTTCAACAGAGCTCAGATCATTTAAACTGACCCTCCTGAGAAAGTAGTAGGAATCGTTGGCGCGATCATAGCCCTCTATCATGCGCAAACCATCTCGCGAAGGATTATAGAATATGTATTCTGCTGGCATTTGCACGGTAAAATCTTTATATATCGAGCTAAGCTTTTCCGTATTATTGGATGCTTCCTTGAATTGCAGACTGTTAAAAATCGCATCTGAATAGTGACGTACATAATCTCCCTCACCTGCCATTTTAAAGATCAGAATCTCCAGGGTCTTGATATATATGTGGTATCTCTGGAAATCCCCATTTTTAAGACGGTTTACAATATCCAGTCCCTGAATACCATCTTTTGATATTCTGGATTTGTGCACTATCTCACCCGGGATGTTCTCAAAAAGTAAGGCATCTATATCTGCTATTTGGTGATTCCCTTTTTCTTTAAGTATCGAATAAGTTGGGATCCGGTTCACCATAAGATAGCTACCGTTGGCGAGGTCGGGTGATACATATATGGTGTTCTGACCCTCAGAGACCGGGTACAATTTTCCTGGTAAAAGCATGCTGAAGGATTGATCCTCCGGACCTTGCCTGCTTAGATGCGTAGCGCGTACTTTCTGCACAAATTTCTGTTTCAACGACCTGCCTTTTTTGCTTGCATGGGATACCAATGGCTTTACGGTATAGCCTTTAGCCCGCATCAATTCAATCACTCCCTTGTCCCCCGGCAGGTGAGCCGCACCAATACCTGCAAATACTTTCGCGCTCTGAATCACACTATCCAGACTTTCGGCCATATTCTCATTGCGGATATAAAGCATATTCTTGCGGTAGTAATCGGTATACATGGCCTTATCGATGGAATCCAGAAGATCAATATTCCTCTCCCGGTACGCATTCTGCATTAAATACTGCAGATCCTGACCTTGCATTTTCTTTTGCAACCATTCGTCAGGCTTGTTCTTCATGGCATTTAAATTAGCCCTTGCAACCAGCGTTGAAGATTCCTCCAGGTTCTCTAGTGCCACTATAGGTTTGTTATACTTTGCCCCGGCCTGATAAATAAACATATCGAGGTATGTTTCCTCTTCAAAATTTTGGGCGTACTCATTCGTGCGGTAGAGAATGTTATTAATGAGTCGGTCATCAAAAGCGAGATACTCTCCTATATCCTTTATACTCGGGGCTTCCAATTCAAATGCCTCTTTGTAGAATCCCTTGGGGTCAAATCCATATCCAAAACCATATCCGTCAGGCCCCCTGTGAATCTCATTGTCGAGCCAGGTGTCCGGATCGGATTCCAATGCAATGACCTCACTTCTGTCAAGTGCTTCGAAGAATACATCATCCAGACGAAAGGCAATCTTTTTACTAACGTGCATGGTGCCGTACAGGTAGGACGATTGCTCCAGTCCATTACCGGAAATCTCCCAAAGAAGGCTGTTTTGTTGTTGCGAAAAGAGAGAGGTAGCAATACAAAGCAGTGCAATGTTGCAGATTAAGCGCATGTTTTGGTCGTATTTGGGCTCTCGCGCCTTGGCAGGCTTTGGCCATCACCTTTTCTACTGCTAATCCCATAGCCGGTTACACTATAGAGGAACTTTATAAATGCATTAAAAAAAGGTAATGTCTAATTTTAACGGAATTTGCTGCCATGTATTATTTTAGCGCTGTTAAAAATATTTCCGGAAAAATCTACTGCTATGACCGGAGATGAACTACTTGAATTGCTATGAAAAAAGGTGTACTTCTTGTTAATCTCGGCTCGCCTGACAGCCCTACTCCCAAGGACCTGAAACCTTATCTGGATGAATTTCTGATGGATGAGCGTGTTATAGACGCCCCGAAATGGCTGAGAAATATTATTGTCAGGGGGATTATTCTGAGGACAAGACCTAAAAAATCAGCGAAGGCCTATAAGAAGATATGGTGGGATGAAGGATCCCCTCTTATTGTGTTGTCAGAGCGATTCAAGGAAAAAGTACAGTCAAAGACTTCCGTTCCTGTAGCATTGGGTATGCGCTATGGGACTATGAAGATCGAAAATGCTATGAGGGAATTGACCGAAAAAGGGGTTGAAGAGATCTTATTGGTACCCTTATATCCTCACTATGCGATGAGCTCCTACGAAACAGTAGTAGTTAAAGCTATGGAGGTTCAAAAAGAGCATTTTCCAAATGTTAAGCTGGATACCATGCCTGCATTCTATAAGAATGAGGAATATATCCAGGTCCTTTCGGAATCTATATCCTCCGTTTTAAAGGATTTTGATTATGACCATATCCTTTTCTCTTATCACGGCATTCCGGAACGTCATATCAGAAAATCAGATCCCACCCGATATCACTGTAAGATCGATGACAATTGCTGTAAGATAAACTCAGTGGCTCACCATACCTGTTACAGGCATCAGTGCTATGACACCACAGAATTGGTAAAAGCTGCTCTTGATCTTCCGGAAGAGAAGGTCAGCAGTTCTTTTCAAAGCAGGTTAGCCGGAGACCCGTGGTTAAAGCCTTATACAGATTACGAGTTTGAACGCCTGGCCAAGGAAGGCAAGAGCAAACTCGCCGTTATAACCCCGGCTTTCGTAAGTGATTGCCTTGAAACCCTCGAAGAAATAGCAATGGAAGGCGAGGAGCAATTTAAGGAAGCAGGAGGGGAATCCTATATTCATATTCCCTGTTTAAACGATGGTGAAGCCTGGGTAACCTTAATGGCCAAATGGATAGATCAGTGGGAAGCCGATGCTTCCTTACCGGTTTAAGGCACATTGCCTTGATCCGCAGTACATTGTAATATGGCTAAAGTCTTATCAGATCAGCTGGGTACCGATCCCATAGGAAAGCTGCTTGTTCGACAGGCAGTACCGGCTTCTATCGGAATCCTGGTGATGAGCCTCAATATTCTGGTAGACACCATATTCGTGGGTAATTGGATTGGTTCTATCGCAATAGCCGCCATCAATGTTGTATTACCAGTCTCCTTTTTTATAGCTGCTTTGGGAATGGCCATCGGAATAGGTGGTAGTAGTATTATATCAAGGGCATTGGGTGCAGAAAAAAAGGAGCGGGCACTGCTTACCTTCGGCAATCAGATCACACTCACCCTTTTGATGACCATTTCGATGGTTGTTTTGGGACTCTATTTTGTGGACAGCCTGATACCTTTATTCGGAGGGAAAGGGGCCATCTTTAATCCTGCAAAGATCTACTATACTATTGTTCTCTACGGTGTTCCCTTTCTGGCATTGTGCATGATGGGAAATACAGTGATCAGGGCGGAAGGGAAACCCAGATTTGCCATGATTGCCATGATTATCCCATCGGTGGTCAATTTGTTCCTGGATTATATATTCATCTTTGTTTTTGACTGGGGTATGCACGGTGCTGCCTGGGCCAGTACAGGAAGTTACCTCATATGCTTCTTTTATATTCTATGGTATTTCAGGTCGAAGAATTCGGAATTAAAAATTCAGCCCCATCATTTTAAATTAGAAAGAGGGATACTAAGGGAAATCGGAGCCCTGGGCTTTGTAACATTATCCCGCCAGGCTGTGACCAGCATCACCTATCTCCTGATGAATAATATCCTGTTCAACCTCGGAGGTGAACCATTGATAGCGGTATATGCGATTATCGGCAGGATGCTGATGTTCGCCTTCTTCCCGGTTTTTGGAGTCACACAAGGGTTCCTTCCAATTGCAGGGTATAATTATGGCGCAAGGAAATACCCGCGCGTAAGAGAGAGCATCAATACGGCCATCAAGTATGCGGCATTTGTGGCTACGATAGTATTTATCGGTCTGATGATATTTCCTGAGCAGATCACGGCCCTGTTTCTGAGCAACAGCCCGGATCTTCCTGCCATAGAAAGATCTACCAATAATTTTGTGATGGAGCATGCCCCTTCCGCAATGAGATGGGTTTTTGCAGCAACACCAATAATAGCGATCCAGCTGATCGGAGCGGCATATTTCCAGGCAGTGGGCAAGGCTGTACCTGCACTGCTGCTTACACTGACCAGGCAGGGATTCTTCTTTATTCCACTGATCCTGATACTGCCCCTCTATTTTGGTGAATTGGGCGTATGGATCTCATTTCCGATAGCAGATGTGCTTTCAACCGTCGTCACGGCTTATTATTTGAGGAAGGAGATCCGGACTAATCTGATTGAAGCTGTTACAGCCTGAAGATCCTAATCAGATATCTCAACGATCATCTCCACCTCGCAGGCCAGGTCCCAGGGGAGAGAAGCTGCGCCAACAGCTGAGCGTGCGTGCTTTCCGCGTTCTCCAAATACCTCGACCATAAGATCAGAAAAACCGTTGATTACTTCGGGGTGTTGAGTAAAATCGGGATCTGCATTTACGAGCCCCAGGACTTTTACAATCCTGACCACACGGTTCAAATCGCCTATATAGCTTTTAAGCACCGATAACTGATTTATACCGGTAAGCCTGGCTGCCTGATAACCTTCAGCTACACTTAATTCAGAACCCAACTTCCCACTTATTTTGCTGCCATCTGAATTCAAGGGACCATTTCCTGACAAGTATACCAAATTGCCCGACTGCCTTGCAAAAACAATATTAAGACCGGGCGGTAATTCCTGCTCTTCCAATTCAATACCGAGTTCAGCGATCTTAGCTTCTATATCATAATCGTATCCGTTCAGACTATCGGTCTGAGCCTGTGAAAGTTGTAGTGAAATGCAAAAAAGCAAAACCAGCATATTTATATTGCCAGTCATTTTATAAACGGAACTCATTCTTTGATTTTATTGTGCTTCTTCATGAGTTCAACTACTTTATCAACGGGGAGAGCCTGAATGGTATTCCCATCGCGCCCAGTCATGGTTTCTGCGGCAAAAAGCGAATTGTAAACAGCTTCTTCTGTCGCCTCGATCGCCGCCAGAAAAAGCGGGGTCATGGCTTCATTTCTCAGGACTAGTCGCCTGTTTTCATTCTCCTTTGTATCCCGTCTGATCCTGTTTTCTTCTGCCGTTGAGAATGCGATGACATAATCCCCACTACCATTGGATGCAATCCCTCCAGCCTTGGCCAGGGCCATAAAGGCTCGCTTGGCAAGGCGTTCCAGATTTCGACTATCAAGCGGGGCATCGGTAGCCACCACGATCATACAGGATCCGTCCTCGTTATATTTCAGATTATCGGGGTAACTATCTAATTCCCTGGCCACTGCTACGCCGTTAATTTCCAGCACGCCACCAAAATTTGTCTGTACCAACACACCTAAGGTATAGGATCCTGAATCCTCAGGAACGATCCTGGACGCAGTTCCTATCCCTCCTTTAAAACCGAAACATACCGTACCTGTTCCGGCACCTACATTCCCTTCCGTTACAGGCCCGGTTTTAGCATTGGTAATGGCGGATAAGACATGTTCCTCCGTAATATGCCTTCCCCTGATGTCATTTATAAATCCGTCATTTGTCTCCCCAACAACTGAATTCACGGATCTTACTTTTTCATTGCCCTCCATATTCAGGCTGTAACTAATCAGGGCATTGGATGCTGTGGGCACACTTAAAGTATTCGTAAGAACAATTGGTGTTTCAATATTCCCCAACTCCTTAACCTGGCTATAGCCGGCAAGCTTTCCATAGCCATTCCCTATGTATATGGCTGCAGGCACTTTTTCCTGGTAAATGTTAGCCTGATGTGGTAGGATAGCAGTAACGCCGGTACGGATATGCACCTCTTTAATCAAGGTGAGGTGACCAACACTCACGCCCTCAACATCTGTAATGGCGTTGTTTACA
>JAAUXY010046762.1_pt1 | contig 10371 bp, 11 predicted proteins | sample 7278121 | NCBI WGS metagenome assembly JAAUXY01 (sample SAMN14350117, study PRJNA611818) | marine sediment metagenome | isolation source: surface marine sediment (1.8m) | place: French Polynesia: Moorea | collected 2018-08
CCGATCGACGACAAGCGCGGCACGATCGAATTCCGAACCGAGGTCGCCGGCGTCCTGGCACGGCGGGCGGCGGAGACGGCGCTGGCGCGCGCCAAGGCCAAGACCTAGGAGAGACGATGTCCCAGATCCATGTCACGACCACGGTGAACGGCGACGCTGTCGAGCTGCTCTGCGAGCCGGAGGAGACCCTGCTCGACGTGCTGCGCGACCGGCTCTGCCTGACCGGCAGCAAGGAAGGCTGCGGCACCGGCGACTGCGGCGCCTGCAGCGTCTTGCTCGATGACCGCCTGGTCTGTTCCTGCCTGGTCCTGGGCGCCGAGGCCGAAGGCCGGGAGATCCGCACCATCGAGGGCCTGGCCGAAGGCGAGCACCTGCATCCCCTGCAACGCAAGTTCCTGGAGCACGCGGCCCTGCAGTGTGGCGTCTGCACGCCGGGCTTTCTGATGGCGGCCAAGGCGCTGCTGGATCGCAATCCGGATCCGAGCGAGACCGAGGTTCGCTACTGGCTGGCCGGCAACCTCTGCCGCTGCACCGGCTACGACAAGATCGTGCGCGCGGTTCTCGACGCCGCGCGCGAACTGAGGACGACGAGCCATGCCGCTTGATGTGAAGTCCGACCTTGAGAAGCGGAGCTTCTCGACCGTCGGCACCCGGCCCCTGCGCCCGGACGGCGTCGACAAGGTGACCGGCCGCGCCCGCTTCGGCGCCGACATGACCGCGCCGGGCATGCTGATCGGCAAGATCCTGCGCAGCCCCCACCCCCACGCCCGGATCCGCGCCATCGACGTCTCCAGGGCCGGCGCTTTGCCCGGCGTCAAGGCCGTGGTCACCCGCGATGACTTCGAAGACCGGGACGACGACCTGCGCGACCTGCTGCACAACGTCATGGCCCGGGACAAGGCACTCTACGAGGGCCACGCCGTGGCCGCGGTCGCGGCGGCCTCCACGGCGGTGGCCAGGAAGGCTCTGCGCCTGATCGAGGTCGACTACGAAGCGCTGCCCCACGTCACCGACGTCGAGGCCGCGATGGCGGCCGACGCACCGCTGCTGCACGAGGACCTCTTCACCGAGGGAGTCGAGCCGGCGCCGACGAGACCGTCCAACGTCGCCAAGCGTTCCGAGTGGGTTCTGGGCGACATCGAGGCCGGCTTCGCCCGGGCGGACGAAGTCGTCGAGCGCAGCTTCCGCACCGAGGCGGCGCATCAGGGATACATCGAGCCCCACGCCTGCCTGGCCAGCCTGGGCGCCGACGGCCAGGGCGAGCTCTGGTGCTGCACGCAGGGCCACTTCATGGTGCGCGACACCTGTGCCGCCCTGCTCGGCATCGACACCTCGAGGCTGCGGGTGACGGCCTCGGAGATCGGCGGCGGCTTCGGCGGCAAGACCACGGTCTTCATCGAGCCAGTGGCGCTCGCCCTGTCGCGCAAGGCCGGCCGACCGGTCAAGCTGGTCATGTCGCGCGACGAGGTGTTCCGCGCCAGCGGTCCGACCGCCAGCACCGCGGTCCGGGTCAAGATGGGCGTCACCAAGGACGGCCGCATCACCGCCGGCGAGGCCGAGCTCAAGTATCAGGGCGGCGCCTTCCCGGGCTCGCCGGTCGAGCTCGGCGCCATGACGGCTTTCGCCTGCTACGACCTGGAGCACGTCAAGGTGGTCGGTTACGACGTCGTCGCCAACCGGCCCAAGCAGGCTGCCTACCGGGCCCCTGGCGCGCCCATGTCGGCCTTCGCGGTGGAAAGCGTCGTCGACGAGCTGGCCGGCAGGATCGGCATCGACCCGATCGAGCTGCGTCTGAAGAACGCCGCCAAGGAAGGCACCAAGGCCGCCTACGGACCGCGCTTCGGACCGGTCGGCTTGGTCGAGACCCTCAAGGCGGTCAGGAGCCATCCGAACCGCGCCGAGCCGCTCGGCCCCAACCAGGGGCGCGGCATCGCCAGCGGGTTCTGGTTCAACTTCGGCGGCCAGACCTGCGTCTCGCTCAACATCAACGAGGACGGCACGGTCGTCCTGGCGGTCGGCACGCCCGACATCGGCGGCTCGCGGGCCTCGATGTGCCTGATGGCGGCCGAGGCGCTGGGCATCGACTACGACCGGGTCCGGGCCATCGTCGCCGATACCTCATCGCTGGGCTACAACGACGTGACCGATGGCAGCCGCACCACCTTCGCCAGCGGCATGGCGACGATCCACGCCGCCGAAGACGCGATCCAGAAACTCTGCTCCCGCGCCGCCCAGACCTGGGGGATCCCGGTCGAGGCGGTGGAGTGGGCGCAGGGCCAGGCCCGCCCGGCCGGCTCCAACGCCGGCGACTTCGAGCCCTTGTCCCTGAAGGACATCGCCGCCACGGCCGCCAACACCGGCGGGCCAATCGCCGGACACCACGAATACTCTGCCGAGAACGCGGGGCCCAGCTTCGCCACGCACATGGTCGACGTCGAGGTCGACCCGGAGACCGGCCGCGTCACGATCCTGCGCTACACCGTGGCCCAGGATGCCGGCAAGGCGGTCCATCCTGCCTACGTCGAGGGGCAGTTCCAGGGCGGCGCGGCCCAGGGTGTCGGCTGGGCGCTCAACGAGGAGTACATCTACGGCGCCGACGGCAAGCTGCAGAACCCGGGCTTCCTGGACTATCGGGTCCCGGTCGCATCCGACCTGCCGATGATCGACACCGTCATCGTCGAAGTGCCGAACCCCGGCCATCCCTACGGCGTGCGCGGGGTCGGCGAGTCCTCCATCGTGCCGCCCCTGGCGGCCGTCGCCAACGCGGTCTCCGCCGCCACGGGGCTGCGGCTGACCGAGGTGCCCATGTCGCCGCCGCGGATCCTCAAGGCCCTGAACGATGCCAAGGGGGCCGGGGCAAAGGACGGCTGAGCCCATGGTTCGGGTCACCCTCGCCGGGCCCTTGCAGGCGGCGGCCGACGGCCGGTCCGAGTTCGAGCTGGAGGCCGCCAACATCCGCGAACTGCTGACCCGCCTCAGCGAGGATCATCCCAAGCTCAAGCCGGTGATCGAGAAGGGCGTCACCGTGGCGATCGACGGCGAGCTCTACCGCAGCGCCTGGTTCCAGCCCATCCCGCCCGGCAGCGAGGTCCACATCCTGCCCCGCATGGCCGGGGGCTAGATCAAACTGCGCTCAATTGGACTCAATTGAGCGCAGATAATTTGATCTATCTCATATAGATGGAGCAGTTCATCTGCGTTCGAATGAACGCAGGCTGTTCTAGCGTGGTGGTTCCTAAGTTCGTTGTTTCAGAGACTTGGTGGCGGTGCAGGCAGTCTCGAGCGAACCCGCCTCTGGGACTTGGCTTGCTGGTCCTAACGGCAGCTACCATAACCTCCGCCGCGCGAATGCGTGGCCGGAGCCGGATTTCAAATAGCGCTCAAACGATACCGCCTTGGCCTCATCAGAGAATGCGACATACGTCACCAGCCGCCACGGCTTGAACTTGGCGGTGTGCGCGGACTTGCCAGAATTGTGGTCTGCGATCCGTTGCTTGAGATCGGTTGTCAGGCCAACATAGCGATGTGGCGGTTGCTGAACGCTCTCAATCAAATAGACGTAATGCATGTCGGAAGCCCTTCTTCGCTAAAGCTTCGAAGGGCAACCTGCTTCGCATGGGAGATCGCGGCAAATCCTGCGAAGCGCGGAGCGCGAAGCAGGATGGCGGAGGGGGTGGGATTCGAACCCACGATACGGCTCTTCACCGTATACGCACTTTCCAGGCGCGCGCCTTCGACCGCTCGGCCACCCCTCCGCGTCGGCATCCGGGGACGATGGAGGCCCCGACGCGGGGCGGGACGTTAGCCCGCGGCAGCCCCGGATGCAACGGCATTGGCGCGGTCCCCGGACGGAAGCCGCGGCCCCGCGGCAACGGTGCTGCCAGCGGCTGTCAGCAGGCGCCGCCGGCACGGCTGGCCTGGACGCGGCGGGCCTGCTAGCTTGCGCCGATGGCCGCACGACGTTCCGGACGCATCCTCTTGGCCGGCCTTTGGTGTCTGACCGGCCTGCTTCTTCTGATCGCCGCTGCGCTTCTGGGCCTGGCCGTCTTCGGCGAGGCCGAGGCCGGTGGCACCCGTTTCATGGCGTTGGGCGCCCTGTGGTTCTGGCTCAGCCCGGGCAGCCTGAACCTGGTGCAGTCGGTGACCGAGCGCTACCTTTCGGTCGCCCTCTGGGATCATCTGATCTTCCCCCTGGTGCAGCAGCCGGCGGTGGTGGTCTTCGGACTCGCGGGCGTCGGTTTCGGCATCATCGCCTGGCTTCTGGGGCGACGACATGCATGACCTCTGCAGCCACTTCGCAATCCTGGCCCGCAACAACCTCTGGTCCAACCACCGGCTCCACGGCGCTTGCGCGCAGCTCAGCGGTGGCGAGTACCGCAAGCCGCGCCGCGCCGCCTTCTTCGGCTCGATCCACGGCACCCTGAACCACATCCTGCTGATCGATCGCTATTACCTGGACCGCCTGGCGGGACGGGCGGAGGACCGCTTCGACTACCACGTCGAGCTCGCCCCCGACCTGCCGGGGCTGACCGCGGCCCAGGAAAGCGCGGATCGTCGGCTGCTGGACTTGACCCTGTCCCTGAGCGAGGCCGGTCTCGAGGCGCCGGTGACGCTCAGCGGCTATGATGGCAAACCGCTCCAGGACCCGGTGCGCAGCGTGCTGCTGCACCTCTTCCTGCATCAGGTCCACCATCGCGGCCAGGTCCATGCCCTCCTGAAGGAGACTCCGGTCGAGCCGCCGCAGCTGGACGAGTTCTTCCTGTCGCAGGATCTCGGCCGGCGCGAAGCGGAACTGCGGGAGCTCGGGCTGGTCTGACGGCGCCTCGGACCGAGGATCTCGACCCGCGACTCGAGAAGTGCTTGGAACAAGGCATGGACAATCCATAAATCTATCCGGAACACTGTGCCGCGACTCGGCGCGCGAGCCTGGTCCGGGATTCGCCCGGACCTTTAGCGGAAACGGGGCGCGAAACCGTCGGGCGCGCGGATTTCGCACCGGAAGGTCGGCATGATCGGACGACTCCTCCTCGCGGCGGTACTCGGGTTGAGCTTGGCGGCCTGCGCGAAGCGGACGGAGCCGGGGGACCTGGCCGCAAGCTGGGTCGGCCAACCGGTCGGCGCGCTGATCGCGAGCTGGGGCGTGCCGGACAAGATCGAGGACGACCTAGGCGGGCACAGGGTCTACTCCTGGCATGCCGAGCGCCGCTACGTCCAACCGCCCCAATGCAGCTCGACGGGCTTTCGCAGCGTCGGGCCCTGTATCCCGGGCCGGGTCCTGATCCTGGGTTGCGACTTCGAGTTCGAAGCCGATGCCGAAGGCGAGATCCTCGCGGCCAGCGGCCGCGGCGACTGCCTGCCGCTGCGCCGGCTTTCCCCGCCCGGATTCTGACACCGATCTCAGGCCCCAAGGCCTGCCCGTGGGCGGCTTCGCCTCAGCCGTCGTCCATCTTGAGGGCGGCGATGAAGGCGGACTGCGGGATCTCGACGTTGCCGAACTGCCGCATGCGCTTCTTGCCCTTCTTCTGCTTCTCCAGCAGCTTGCGCTTGCGGGTCACGTCGCCGCCGTAGCACTTGGCCGTGACGTCCTTGCGGAGCGCGCTGACCGTCTCGCGGGCGATGACCTTGCCGCCGATCGCCGCCTGGATCGCGATCTTGAAGAGCTGTCGTGGGATCAGGTCCTTGAGCCGCTGGCAAAGCGCCCGGCCCCGGGTCTCGGACTGGCTGCGGTGGACGATCATGGCCAGGGCGTCGACCGGCTCCTGGTTGACCAGGATCGAGACCTTGACCAGGTCCGCCTCCTGGTAGTGGTCGATCTGGTAGTCGAAGCTGGCGTAGCCCCGGCTGATCGACTTGAGACGGTCGTAGAAGTCGTAGACCACCTCGTTCAGCGGCAGGTCGTAGACCACCATGGCCCGGTTGCCAGCATAGGTCAGGTCGGACTGAATGCCGCGCCGGTCTTCGCAGAGCTTGAGCACCGCGCCGAGGTAGTCGTCGGGAACCAGGATCGTCGCCTTGATCCAGGGCTCCTCCATCTTGGTGATCCGGGTGACCTCGGGCAGATCGGCCGGGTTGTGCAGCTCCAGCATGCGGCCGTCGGTCAGGTGGACCTTGTAGATCACGCTGGGCGCAGTGGTGATCAGGTCGAGCTTGAACTCCCGCTCCAGGCGCTCCTGGATGATCTCCAGGTGCAGCAGCCCCAGGAATCCGCAGCGGAAGCCGAAGCCCAGGGCGGTCGAGGTCTCCGCCTCGTACTCGAAGCTGGAATCGTTGAGGGCCAGCTTGGCCAGGCTCTCGCGCAGGTCCTCGTAGTCGGCGGCGTCGGCCGGGAAGAGGCCGCAGAAGACCACCGGCACGCTGGGCTTGAAGCCGGCCAGCGCGGTCTCGGCGGGGCGCCGCTCCTCGGTCAGGGTGTCGCCGACCTGGCAGTCGGCGACCGACTTGATCGAAGCGGTCAGGAAGCCGATCTCGCCCGGGCCCAGTTCGCCGGTGTTCTGCATCTTCGGCGAGAAGACCCCGACCCGGTCGACCTGGTGGACCGCGCCGGTCGCCATCATGCGGATCTTGGCGCCGGTCTTGAGCCGGCCGTCGACCACCCGGACCAGGGTCACCACGCCCAGATAGGCGTCATACCAGGAATCGACCAGCAGGGCCTTGAGCGGCGCATCGGGATCGCCTACGGGCGGCGGCAGGCGCCGGACCAGGGCTTCGAGGACCTCCCCGACCCCCTGCCCGGTCTTGGCCGAGATCTCGACGGCGTCCGAGGCGTCGAGGCCGATGACCTCCTCGATCTGCGCCTTGACCCGCTCGGGCTCGGCAGCCGGCAGGTCGATCTTGTTGAGCACCGGGACGACCTCGTGGTCGTTGTCGATCGCCAGGTAGACGTTGGCCAGGGTTTGGGCCTCGACTCCCTGGCTGGCGTCGATCAGCAGCAGCGAGCCCTCGCAGGCGGCCAGGGAGCGGCTGACCTCGTAGGTGAAGTCGACGTGGCCCGGGGTGTCGATCAGGTTGAGCTGATAGGTCTCGCCATCTTGTGCCTGGTAAGAGAGGCGCACGGTCTGGGCCTTGATGGTGATGCCCCGCTCGCGCTCCAGCTCCATGGAATCGAGCAGCTGCTCGCGCATCTCGCGGTCCTCGACCGCACCGCAGAACTGGATGATGCGGTCGGCCAGGGTCGACTTGCCGTGGTCGATGTGCGCGATGATCGCGAAGTTGCGGATATGCGAAAGCTCGGTCATGGCCCCGACGCGGAATGGCTGTCGGGCAGCTATCTAAGGCCCGGCGGGGCCAAAGACAAGGAAAGACCGCCGGGCGGTCACGCCGGGCCGGCGCCGCGCCCTGGGCGCACCACCAGGACATAGTGGACCGCGAAGATCACGACCGTGGCGAAGAGGGTGAACTCGTAGCCCTCGGGCTCGGTGACGAAGACCGTCGGCGTCCGATAGCCGTCGCCCGCGGCGCCCTGGATCAGGAAGGCGAAGAGGTTGATTCCCAGGTGCACGCCTAGGGGATGCTCAAGGCCGTCGCCGGTCACCGCCAGAAAGGTCAGGTAGAAGGCCATGATGCCGTAGACCGCGACCGCCCAGAGGCCGCCCTGCAAAACCGGGCCGTTGTTCAGATGGGCGCCCCAGAACAGCAGGGTCGGCAGCAAGATCGCCGCCCAGGGCCGGGTGAAGAAGCGGCCGATCGCCTGCACCAGGTAGCCGCGGAAAAAGACCTCCTCCGACAGCACCTGAATCGGCACCAGGATCAGGACCAGGGGCAGAAAGAGCAGGAAGGCCTGGGGATCGAGGACGAAGACCACGGCCTCGGGCGACAACAACCGGCCGGCCGCCAGGACCGCCAGGGCCAGGACCAGGATCACCGCGAGGCTGCTCAGGGTCTGGGACCACCGGAAACGGGCCCGTCCGGTCAGCAGGCTGCGCGGGCTGCGGCCGTGCACCAGCCTGTTGGCCAGGAACACCGCCATCAGCAGGAAGACGAAGGGCAGCATGACGAAGCCGAAGCTGAACAGGGCCGTTGACAGGGGCTGCTCGCGCCAGTCGCCCCGCGCCAGCGACTCGATCCCGGAGGGATCGAAAGCCCCCAACAGCATGCCCGCGACCAACATGCCCAGCAGCAAGATCACGAGGATCAGAGGCAGCGAGAGGGCGAAGAGCCAGGGCGCGCTCCTGCCGAGGCGGCCCTGCTCCCAGAAGCGCTTCTGCGGCGGCTGCGCGGCCGCGAGGCCGGCATCGAAGGTGGCGTCGCTCATGCGGGGTCCTGTGGTCTGGCACCGGACTATAGCGCCGGACCGCTCTCCAGAAGGTGAATCCCCAGGCCGCCGACGGCTTTCGGCTCCCGCTTGACATCGGCGATCGGACCACCCAAATCTTTTCGGACCGAATGGTTCGGAAACCGCTTCGAGACCCGGACAAGGCGCCATGGGCCGACCCAAGACCTTCGACGAGACCGCCGCCCTCGACCAGGCGATGGAAGTCTTCTGGGCCAAGGGCTACGCGGCGACCTCGCTGACCGACCTCCTGGCCGCCACCGGGCTCAGCAAGAGCAGCCTCTACGAAACCTTCGGCAGCAAGCACGACCTCTTCCTCAAGGCCCTGGAGCGCTACCGCGATGTCGTGGTCGCGCGCAGCATCGCGGCACTGGAGACCGGCATGCCCGCGCGCGCCGCGATTCGCGGCGCCTTCACCCAGGTGGTCGAGGGCTGCACCGAGGCCGCCGGGCCGCGCGGCTGCTTCTCCAACAACTGCGCGGTCGAGCAGGCGGCCCGCGACCCCGCCGCCTGTCGCCGGGTGATGGAGGTCTTCGGCCGCTTCGAGGCGGCCTTCGAGGCCGCGGTCCGGCGCGGCCAGGCGGCCGGCGAGATCTCTCCCGAGCGCGACCCCAAGGCCCTGGCCCGCTACCTGAACTCCGCGCTCAACGGCCTGATCGTGGTCAGCAAGACCCGGCCAGTGCGCGAGGATCTGACCGACGTCGTGGAGATCACCCTCAAGGCTCTGGACTGACTTGCTTATTTGACCAAATTGGACCGATCGGTCCATTATCTGACCCGCCCACAGGGGCATGATCGAGGAGAACGAGGATGCCGAAAGACCAGATCGAAAAGGGCCAGACCGAGGCCGCGGTGTTGTTCCGGCCGGGGCGGCTGGGCGCGCTGACCCTGCCCAACCGGGTGATCATGGCGCCGCTGACCCGCAACCGGACCGGCCGCGACGGCGTCCCCGGACCGCTCAACGTCGAGTACTACCGGCAGCGCGCCTCGGCCGGTTTGATCATCACCGAGGCCACCGACATCTCGCCTCAGGCCCGCGGCTATCCCGACACCCCGGGGATCCACAGCCGCGACCAGGTCGAGGGCTGGCGCCGGGTGACCGAGGCCGTCCACGCCGCCGGCGGCCGGATCTTCCTGCAGATCTTGCACACCGGGCGGATCTCCCATGCCTCGCTGCAGCCGGGCGGTGCCCGGCCGGTCGCGCCCTCGGCGATCCGGCCGGCCGGCGAGGCCATGACCTATGACGGCCTGCAGCCCTTCGGCACCCCGCGGGCCCTGGAGACCCAGGAGATAACGGGCATCGTCGCCGACTTCCGCCGGGCCGCGGAGAACGCCGAGGCGGCCGGCTTCGACGGGGTCGAGATCCACGCCGCCAATGGCTACCTGCTGGACCAGTTCCTGCGCGACGGCAGCAACCGCCGCGACGACGCCTACGGTGGTTCGGTCGAAAACCGGGCCCGGCTGCTGCTCGAGGTCGTGTCGGCGGCGGCCGAGGTGCTCGGCGCCGGACGGGTCGGCGTCCGCCTTTCGCCGCTCAGCAGCTTCAACGACATCCGCGACGGCGACCCGCAGGGAACCTTCCTGCGCGTCGCCGGACTGCTGGCGCCCATGGGCCTCGCCTACCTCCACGTCGTCGAGGGCGACATGACCGGCCAGGAGAACGCGGAACTCGACCACGGCCGCTTGCGCGAGGCCTTCGGCGGACCCTATATCGCAAATAACGGCTATGACAGGTCGCGAGCGATCGAGGCGATCGCCGGCGGCCAAGCGGACTTCGTCGCCTTCGGGAGCCTGTTCCTGGCGAACCCCGACCTTCCGGAGCGGTTCCGGCGCGACGCCCCGCTGAACACGCCGATCCGCGAGACCTTCTACGGCGGCGACGGCCGTGGCTATACGGATTATCCCTTCCTCGAGGAAGGGACTCTCAGCGCCGCCTGACCCCTCTCCAGGCGGTCGCTGGTGGCAGGCCCACCGTACGGGGCGGTGGGCCTGCTTGCGGTCTGAGGCCGGGTCCGACCGTGCCGTTCAGTCCGCCGCCGAGGCGAAGGGCCCGCCGAAGCCCGGCAGCAGCTTCACGTCGACATAGACCAGCCGGTGGTCCG
>JAAUXY010090804.1_pt1 | contig 10370 bp, 5 predicted proteins | sample 7278121 | NCBI WGS metagenome assembly JAAUXY01 (sample SAMN14350117, study PRJNA611818) | marine sediment metagenome | isolation source: surface marine sediment (1.8m) | place: French Polynesia: Moorea | collected 2018-08
CTTTGTAGACCAGGGGCAGCAGGTCTTCGAGAGCCTGTTCTTCACCGCCACGCCAGTTCTCCAGAAGCTGTGTGACTTCGCCCGCGGAATTCGCCTCCATGTGTACTTCCTATGGCCTTGAGAGGCGTCAGCATAAGAACCCGGCCGAGATTGACCGGTCTTGACGGTCCTCATCTTACCCCGTGAAGGCATTCGACTTCAGCAGCATCTCTGCTCTTCCCCTCTCCGGTGGAAGAGCTACAAAACAAGAAGAAACAAATTTCATGAGGGTGTTGAGAGCAGACTTGCGCGTAAGCCATATGAAAGCGAAGCACGATCCCTGGTAAGGGAGTGAGCCAAAGAGCCACTCCCTCTTTTTCCGCCCCAAGCAACTCAAGCCTGGCGGCTTGACCTACTTGGCCCAACCCCTCCTCCGAGTGCTCCGTCCGGAGGAACCGGACGAAGCCCACCCTTTGGCTGCCGGTTCAGAGTTCCCTTGCTGTCTCCCGGATCAGGCGCCAGGCCCGCTCGACGTGATGAGCGCGGGTATTCGCCTGGCCGATCGACAGTCGCAGCACCAGCCGGCCGTCGAGCTTGGTGTGGGTGAGGTAGAGGGCGCCGGAATCATTGAGGCGGTCCATGATCGCCTGATTGACGGTGTCGCCACCCAGATGTCGGAAGCAGACCAGGTTGAGCGGCACCGGTGCTGAGAGCTCGAAATCCGAGTCGGCGTCGACCCAAGAAGCGAAGGCCTGAGCGAGCTCGACGTGCTGGCGAACGTGATGACGCAGCCCGCGGGCGCCGTAGTGGCGGATCACCATCCATAGTTTGAGGGCGCGAAATCGTCGTCCCAGCTGTACTTGCCAGTCACGGTAGTCAATCACCGCGCCGCTCTCGGTGGCCTGGTTGCGCAGATACTCCGGAAGCACCGACAGACTGCGGATCAGGGTGGCGCGATCGGCGACCCAGAAGCAGTTGCAGTCGAAGTTGGTGAACATCCACTTGTGGGGGTTGAAGCAGTAGCTGTCGGCCAGCTCGAGGCCATCGTGCATGTCGCGAAACTCGGGGCACAGCGCCGCGGTGCCGCTCATGGCCGCGTCGACATGCAGCCACAGGCCGTGGCGCTGGCAGATCTCGCCGATCGGGGCCACCGGATCGACCGCGGTCGATGAGGTAGTGCCCACCGAGGCGGTGACGAAGCAGGGCTCGAACCCGGCCTCGAGATCGGCTCGGATCGCTTGCTCCAGGGCCTCGGACGACATGGCAAAGTCGTCGTCCGTGTCGATCAGACGCAGGTGATCGGTGCCCAGGCCGGCGATCCGCACTGCCTTTTCGATCGAGGAGTGAGCCTGGGTCGACGCATAGGCGACCAGCGGCCGCCGGCAGCCGGTAGCTCCGGTGGTGAAGTCGGTCGTCCGTTCGCGGGCGGCGAGCAGGGCGCATAAGGTGGCGCTCGAGGCGGTGTCCTGAATCACGCCGCCGCCGGTGCTGGACGATCGGAATCGCTCCGGCAAGGCCATCAGCTCGACCAGCCAGTCGAGCACGTGGGTCTCGAGCTCGGTGCATGCCGGGCTGGTGGCCCACAGCATACCCTGGACTCCGAGGCCGGCGGATAAGAGCTCGCCGAGAATCGATGGGCCGGAAGCGTTGGATGGAAAGTAGGCGAAGAAATTGGGCGACTGCCAGTGGGTGACGCCGGGCAGGATGTCGCGCTCCAGGTCGGCCAGGACCGCTTCCATGGGTTCGCCGTCCTGCGGTGGCTCGGCCGGCAGGCGGGAGCGGATCTCTCCGGGTTCGACCTGGGAGAGCACCGGGCGTTCTTCGACGCTCTCCATATAGTCAGCGATCCAGTCGACCACCTGGCGACCGTGCCGGCGGAATTCTTCAGGCGTCATATGGTAGCTCTTCTCTGATCCCATCGATCACCTCTCATGGATTACTTGGCAGCCGAGGGGCGCACGCCGTGCGGCCCAACATCAAACTCGGTGGCGATTATGTCGGATCGAGGGGTGGTTCCGTTGGCGCCTCTTGCGTGTGGCGGGATACACTTCCAACGATGTCTCCCGAAAAGGCGGTGACCGAGGACTTTCAGCTCGACGACTGGCTAGTGCAGCCCAGTCTCAACCGCCTGTCGCGGGGGAGCGACCGGGTGCAGGTCGAGCCCAAGCTGATGGACGTGCTCGCTTTTCTGGCGGCGAATGCCGGCGAGGTGGTCTCGAAAGACGACATCACCGGCGCGGTCTGGACCGATCAGTTCATCACCGACTCGGTGGTCACCCGGGCGATCGCGGCCCTGCGTCGAGCGCTCCAGGACAGCGCCCAAAACCCGCGCTACATCGAGACCATTTCGAAGCGCGGCTACCGGCTGATCGCTCCTACAGTTTTACCCCGGGCGTCGGTGCCGCCGCCGGCGGTGGCATCGGGACAATGGCGGGCGACGGCTCCCGAGGTCCCCTTCGTCGTCGGCCAGTGGGTACGCGGCGAGCGATTCTACGGTCGCGCGGCCCAGATCACCGAGATCCTCGACGGCAATCGCAACTGGCTGTGGCTGTTGGGCACCCGGCGAGTGGGCAAGACCTCGCTCTTGAAGCAGCTCGAGCACCTGACCGAGAGCTCGCCCGAGGGCGGCTATTTCCCGGTCTTCTGGGACTTGCAGGGGGCCGAGAGCTCCGAAGAGCTGCATCAGGACTTCGCCGACGCTCTGCTCGACACCGAAGAGCGCTTGGACCGTTTGGGGATCGATATCGACGAGGTGACGGCGGATGATCTCTTCACCTCACTCAGCCGCCTGCGGCGCCGCCTGCGGTCGAAGCGGCTCAAAGTCCTGCTCCTATGCGACGAGGTCGAAGAGCTGATTCAGCTCAAGGAAAAGGATCCGGCGCTGTTGCGCAAGCTGCGCCGGGCGCTGCAGTCGCGCGAGGACATCCGTTCGGTGCTGGCTTCGAGCATTCGCCTGTGGGACTTGGCGGAACAGAAGCAGGACACCTCGCCATTCCTTCACGGTTTCACCCCACCGGTTTATATCGACATCCTGGCCGACGACGAGGCCCGCGCCTTGATCCGCCAGACGCAGCTCGGTGCCGACGCGCGGCCGAGTTTCGATGATCGCGCCATCGAGTTGATCCGCGAGCGCTGCGGCAATCATCCCTACCTGATCCAGCTGCTGTGCAAGCGCACCCTCGAGCTCGGCGATCTCGACGAAGCCTTCGAGCAGGTGGCGACCGACTCGATGGTCAGCTTCTTCTTTTCGGTCGACTTCGAGCTGCTGAGCCCCAATGAGCGCCAGATCGTCACCGCGATCGCCGAACGCACCGCGGCGTCGAGCAAGACCATCGGGCTCGATCTGCCGCTGGACTCACCGTCCTTGGTCGGTAGCCTGCACCGCCTCGAGCACCTTGGTTTCATTCGCCGCAACGACGAGCGTCGCTTCTATCTGGTCAACTACTTCTTTCGTCGCTGGCTGCATAATCTGCCGCTCACCCGCCCGCTCTCCGGAGCTCCACTATCGCCCGACCGATGAGGAACCCCGTGCAACCACACGGGGTTAAAACCCGTGCTACCCAGGTTAAGCCTCCTAAAGAAGGCTGCAGCCCGCTTCAGCGGGCCTGGCCTTGGTAGCACGGGCCTTCAGGCCCGTGTCATTGGGCTCGAGTGTCTTAGAACCGTAATCGCGCACCCAGGAAGTAACGCCGCGGCTCGACGAAGTCGATACCTTCCAAGAACGCGAAGCCGTCGTCTCCACCCTCGAGATCCTGGACCCGGATCACCTGCTGGTCATCCAAGGCGTTGAAGATGTCGAGGAAGAAGTCGACCTCGAAGCGGTCGCCGACGTTCCAGACATAGGAGCCGCGCAGGTCGAGCACGCCGTACTCGTTGCCGTCGATGAAGCCGAGGGCGTCGTCGGCGATCCAGGTGGAGCCGAATAGTCCGCCGGTGCCGGGCAGGCCGTTGGAGGGGAACGGCGTGTCGGTGAAGTCCGGCAGGCTGCGGGAGAACGCCTTGGTGCCGTTGCGGTTGAGCACGACGCCGGAGTTCCAGCGGTAGCTGCCGCCGACCTGAAAGCCGTTGTCCCAGTTGTAGGAGCCGTGGACCTTGAACAGGTGCTCCACCAGACCGGGCTGCACGCCGGTGCGGTTGGGCGCCCGGGGATCGAGCGGGAAGACGTCGCCGGCGCCGTCGAAGTTGCCGTCGGAGTTGGAGTTACCCTCGGCGTCGGCCCAGTTGTAGGACGCCAGCAGCTGCCAGTTGTCACTGTAGCGCTTGCGGAACACCAGCTCGACGCCCTGCCAGTCGCGGAAGGCCTCGGAAGGCAGCGTGCCGATCATGAAGTTGAGATTGACTTGATCGATCGTCGCCAGGTCCGGGAAACCGAAGTATTGCGGGCCGAGGAAGAGGGTGTCCGGAGCGGTGGGATCACCGGCGGTGGCGTATTGCTCGATGTCGTAGTAGATGCGGCCGAAGTCCTCACCGATGTTGGTGGTCTCGCGGTCGATCAGGTTGACCTCGAACATCATGTTGCGGCCGAGATCCTGCTTGAACTGCAGCTGGATCTCCTCGGTCACCGGGGTCTCGATGCGCGGGGCAAAGAAAGCGTCCTGGGTCTCGGCGCCGCCGCGGGTGCGGAAGTTGACCCACTCGCCGAGGGCGTCGACATAGACCTGCTCTTCGAAGATCGCGCCGTTGAGCGAGCCGGCGAAGTCGATCGCCAGGTCGGTGAAGGCGTCGTAGTACTCGCCGTAGAAGACGCCGACCGAGCTGCGGCCGTTGCCGCGCAGATCGTAGGCGACCGAGATGCGCGGGGCGATCTCGGTGTCCCAGGTCCCGACGTCCTCACCCAGGTCGTTGATGTAGGTGGTGTCCTGGGCGCGGAAGCCGGCGTTGACGCTCCACCGGTTGTACTGCCAGGAATCCTGGATGAAGTAGTGAGTCGCTTCCGAGCCCTTCTCCGACGGCCCGGCCTGCACTTCCAGGTCACGGGTGTAGTTGATCAAGCCGTGCGGGTTGCCGTCGCGGGAACCGAAGGTCATGTTGTTGCGGATTTCGGAATCGTCGAGGATGCCGTTGCCGTTGCCGTCCCACAACCCGAGGAGGGTGGTCGTCTGGCTGGCGGTGAGATTCTCACGGAAGCCCCGAGTCTCGTCGGTGGACAGGCCGAAGTCGACCACCGACCACTGGTTGCCACCGGCGCAGGTGCCGTCGATCTCACACAGCGCGATGGTGCCCGAGGTGCCCCGGGGGTTGAGCGACAGGAAGGTGGCCGGCGGGCTACCTGAGGTGGCGTCTTCCTCGAAGACCGTGGTGTTGGCGTCGACGATGCCGGCTTTCAGCGCGTGGTCGCCCCAGCTGGAATCGAGGAAATACTCGAGCGAAGCGCGCACCGAGTCGGTGCCGCGAACCTCGACGAAGTTGGTGCCACCGCCGCCGAGAAGCTCCTCGGCCGAGGTCCGGTCGACGCCCGGGGCGAAGGCGACCGCGTTGGAATTCGACTGATCCTGCGGCGTGTCGTTGAGGTCGGCCTCGTGGTCGGTGACCGCCAGCTCGAGGGCCGCCGAGCCCCAGACCCGGTTGTAGCCGAGGGTATAGCGCTCACCGCCGCGCTCGACGTCGCTCTGGGCGATGGTCGGGACCGAGCCGTCGAAGCTGCCGTCGCGCTCGCGCGGATCGGTCAGGAAGATGCCGGTAAGCACGTCGCTGTCGGTCAGCGCCCAGGTCAACTTGCCGAAGCCCTGCTCAGACTCCTCGGTGACGGTGCGCAGGAAGTTGCCGTCCTCGTCGGTCACGTCGCGCTCTTCTTCGAGCGCCCGGAAGCTGGCGAAGAACCAGGCCTTGTCGCGGAAGATCGGACCACCGAGGGTGGCGGCGGCGTCGAAGTTCGAGAACGACTCGTCGGCGAAGTGGTCGTTGCTCTCGACAAAGCTGTCGCTCTGCACGTAGTAGTTGACCGAGCCGGAGAATTCGTTGCCGCCGCTCTTGGTGACGACGTTGGAGATCAGGCCCGGGGCGCCGACGTATTCGGCCGGGATGGCGCCGGTGAGCACCGACTGCTCCTGGATGATCTCGGTATTGATGTTGGCGCCGTTGGTGCCGGCGCGGCGATCGGTGACGTTGATGCCGTCGAAGTAGTAGAGATTGTCGGTCGAGCGACCGACGTCGCCCTCGGCGCCGTCGGCGTCACGGTAGTTGACGCCGGAGCGCGAAGCCGGGTTCTCGGTCGTGCCAAGGGCATCTTGCACACCGGGCACCAGCTGCAGGTAGCTCTGGTAGCTGCGCGCCGTCGGCAGCGACTCGGTGAGCTGCAGGGTGATGTCCTGACCGGCCTGGGTCTTGGTGACGTCGACCAGGGGGGATTCGGCGGTGACGATCAGCTCTTCTGAGATCTCGGCCAGGGTGAGCTGGATCGACAGCGGCGAATCCTGCCCGGCGCGAACGTTGACGTTCTGGATGCGGGCACCGGCGAATCCGTCGAGGGTGACCGACACGATGTAGTTGTTGGCCGGATCCAAGCCCACCAGGGTGGCTCGGCCCTGGCCGTCGGAGAACGTCGAGCGGCGGGTCAGGGATTGGTCGGAGCTCGCCTGAACGGTAGCGCCCGGGAGGACTGCTCCGTCGGCGTCGGTGACGTCTACAGTGATGGTACCGCGTTGGGCCTGGCCGAACGCGGCGCTGGTAAAGACCAGCAAACCCAGGGTCATCAGCACGATTGCTTTTCTCATACTTCGCCTCCTTGTGGCTTGGTTAAACGGACTGTCGTCTCTATCCGTTAGAGCAAGCACTGTGCCAGACGGTATGTGTCTCTGGATATTGGGTCTTGGCCACATGGGGCGACCACCGGTCCCAGATTCGAGACCGTTCGCCCCGCAAGACTTCAGTTGGCCGCGGCAGGGGTGCAAATCAGATCGTTGAATCGGCCATTCCGAGCCCGATCGGCGTGATCAACCTCGGTAAGCGACGTCTCGTCCCGGCAGCCGATCCGATCGACCCCTCAAGGCCGGTCAGCAGGCGCAATCAGACGATTGAATCGCGTTCACGAGACTGGATCAGAACCTCTGGGAGGCGGTTTCTGGTCCCCTCTCCCCTTGGGGGAGAGGGTTAGGGTGAGGGGTTTCGCTCTCCTCCCAGAGGGAGAGCGGGCTGTCGCCGCGCTGGAAAGAACCACTCAACCTCGGTAGGGACACTTGCGCGCCAACTTCTTGGTCAGGCCCTCGATGACGTCGTTGGCCGGCCGCGTCCAGTCGGTCTCACGGTAGACCGCCACCCGCCACAGCAGACCGCCGTCTCGGCCGGAGAGCAGGGCGCCGTCGGCGAAGATGTCATGGGTCTTGGACAGGCCGTAGGGGATCGGCAGGTGGACGTCGCCGTTGGTGGTGTCGTGGACGACTTCGGCCAGCACGTGGCTGCCGACGTCGATGCCGAAAGACGTCAGGTCCGAGATATAGCGGGTTTTTTCGACCCGAGTGCGAACCACGGCGTCGACCCCGAGGGTCCGGGCGAGGGCTTCGGTCGGCATCTCCCAAGACTCGCGAATCGAGATCCGGTGGTCGGCGAGGATGCGGTTGGTGACTTCCACCGGCTGGATCTCGACACCCACCTTGCCTTTGCCGGCCCTGTTGAGCAGCCGCAGGTAGAGCGAGGTCTGAAATGCCATGCTCTCACCCTCTTCGATCGAGCGGATCTGGGGACCGGTCAGGCCCGCCGGCGCTTTGCCCTGGAACACCATTTCGAACGGCAGTACGGCCACCGTCCGATGACCCAGGGTGAGGTCCCTGAACCGGGGGGACTCATAGTCGACCGCGGTGCAGGCGACGGATAGCGCCACGAGGGGAATGAGCGTCAGGGGGATTCTTTTTCTGTTCATGATGAGACTCCTGGTTTCAGGCCGGGCGCCGGTGGGGCCTGTCTCCCCGGGCGCCCGGAAGTCGAGTCGTTTGCCAGATTCTGAGCTTGACGGCCTTTATGAGCCCATGCGGCGCACCGAGCCTTCACCCGAGACGTGGACCACCGGGTCGCCGTAGTACTCGACCGTGCCGGCGCCGGAGATGGTGACGTCGAGCTCGTCCGAGACCCGCAATCGGGCGAAGCCGGCGCCGGAGACGGTGATCCTCGCGCGGCGGCTCCTCACGCCTTCGGCGTCGTAGCGGCCGGCGCCGGAGATGGTGAGGCTTTGGCTGTCGACCTCGCCGAAGGCGGTGACGTTGCCGGCGCCCGAGATCGTGGTTTGGAAGTCGCGGCTGTCGAGTCCCATGACATCGACGTCACCGGCGCCCGAGATGTGGAGCTCATCAAGAGTTCGGGCGGACACTTCGTAGAGGATCTCTCGACGGGTACTAACGCTCCTGCCCGGCTCGACGCCGAGCTCCAGCAGGCCGCCCGAGACCCGGGAGGTGAGATGTGGAAGGATGTTCTCTTCGGCGGTGAGGGTCAGTGATTCGAAACCGTTGCGGTCGACGATCAGCCGTCCGGCGCCGGAGAGCGCCACGCCGCGGAAGCCGCCAACGGTGCGCGACTCTGAGATGACGTTGCCGTTGCCGACGATGGTATTGGGCCCGGTCACCCGGCCGAAGTCGTGGCGAACGTCGTCGTCACAACCGGTGGCTAGACCGGCGGTCAGGATCAGGGCGGTCGCCAGCAGCAAGGCGTCGCGCCGCCGGCTGAGGGGCGAATGGGGAGTTGTATCGAGTTTCATGGTCTTGTCTCCTGGGATGTCTTGGCATCGGGTCCGGCGACGCCCCCAATGGATCGGTGGGTCGCGCGGACAAGACCACTCTAGGCCCCGGCGATCGCCGGCGCTTGATGGAAGGATGAGGAAGCGATGAGGGTTCTGCGTGGAGACTCCGTTAGCTACCGCCTGCCGACAAGAGGACTTGATCCTCCCAAGGTCTGGGGAGTTTCGTGCTGGGTTTGCGCTGTAGACGGCGAGCAACTGGCGATGTTTGCACGCGCCAGGTTCATTCTGACGGGAGGACTATGCGGGACTTCTGGCCTCGACTCCGGTCAGTCAGCAGCTTTCAGGAGGAGACAATGGAAGGAAAGCCCTGGATCCGACCAGTTGAGTCGATTTCTCCATCAGCCCGACGACTGCTTGGCCTGATGTTGATATTGCTGGTGATGGGAAGGTGGAATGTCTCAGCATTCGGCGCCGAACAGCCAGAGACCTGCCGAACGAATTCCGAGTTCAAGGTGGAGTCGGTGGCGATCGGCCTCAACAACACGGGGGTTGCCGACCTGCGTTTCGCCAACCCGCGCCGACCTTACCCGCTGGTGGTGCATACCAGCGGCGAGCCCTCGAGCTCGAGGCGCACAGCCTATCGCCAGTGCTTGACAGAGGCCCAGATCACTTTCGAGAACCGAAGTGCCGGGCGGTCTTTCATCGTGACAACTTCCTATCTGACTCAGGGAGCAGGGAGTATCCGTCGCGAGCTGCCGCCGGCGATCACCGAGATAGAGCAGGCCCTTGCGGCGGTGCGCCTGCAGTTCGGCGACAACGAGAGGATTGAACCCGAGACCTGGGAATTGCTCGACTTGAGCCTCAAGAATCTGCGTTCGTTGGCCGAGAAGAGCGATGTCGCCCCCGATCGACTGCTCAAACACCTATTGGCGATCCGCACCAACTGTACTTCCGCGGGCGGAGGCTGTGGGGCGTTGATCGGCATCCTCAGGACCTCGCTTCCTCCAGGCGATCGCGACCGTGCGCTGGCGGTCCTCGCCCCACCGATCGATCGTCTTGACGATATGGCCAGAAAGCTGACGAAGTCGATCGACATTGTGCGAGCGGGCGAAGCTCAGGGGACACAGTGCACGGATCGCAGTGACGGCAAACGCTCCTGTAAACTCGCGATTCGCTTGCACGAGAGAGCTCAGGAGGTCGTAGAAGGCGCTTTCTGGAAGGCGATCGTCGGATCGCAGCCGAACGTTGTCGAGTTCTCGGTGAGTTTCTTTGACGAGAACGGTTTGCCGTCAAACTCCAAGGTTCTCATCGCCAGCACTCCGGAACCGTCTGAACCTGAGAGCGAGTCCGATTGGAAAGTCGTTGCCGGGATCGGGGGCTTCTATCGTCCCGCCGTCGACACCGACCCGACCGATGACGTCAAGGAGCGATTCTCGCCGATCAGGCCTGAAGGCGATTCACGCTGCGGTCCACCGGACAGCCAGGACCGGGCGGACTGCGGCCCATACGAGGGAGATCGGCTGAGCACCTACAACGGTAACGGTCGACTCGAGCTCGCACAAACCCTCGGCGGTCGTGCCAGCGCGTCGGTCGTCCTCGGTTTTAAATCCGGGGACCTCGGTGATGGTAAGACCAAGCAGGACGTCACGGTCGACCAATACAGGATCGATGTCTTCAGCAGACCGGGGGCGATTTTTAGATTCGGGCAGTATGCCATGGCGGCTCC
>JAAUXY010156808.1_pt1 | contig 10370 bp, 11 predicted proteins | sample 7278121 | NCBI WGS metagenome assembly JAAUXY01 (sample SAMN14350117, study PRJNA611818) | marine sediment metagenome | isolation source: surface marine sediment (1.8m) | place: French Polynesia: Moorea | collected 2018-08
CTGCAGGTGACCGTGCGATTCGTTGAATGCCCGCAGTCGGTCGACGTCGATCATCAGCAGCGCCAGTGGCGTGCCGGTGCGGGCACAGCGGCCCCAGTCGGCGCGCAGGCGAGCATTGAATTCGCGCCGGTTGCTCAGCGACGTCAGTGCGTCGACTCGCGCGATGTGGTTACTCTGTTGCCGGGCACGACGCGCACGCAGGTGCGAGGTCAGTCGCGAGCGCAATAACTTGGGAGGAAAGGGGCGGACAATGACATCCGCGGCGCCGGCATCGATTGCCGCCGCCTCGGTTTCCGGTGTTTGCTCGTCGAGAATATGCACGATCGGGATCGACGGATCGGGATCCGAGTTGGTCAGGTTGCGCCACCAGTCGCTGCCGCCCTGCTGGCCGACCAGGCCGCTATTGACGACCAGCAGATCGGGCATGCCGAGATTGCGCGCCTGCGCGATCAACCCCATCAAATCCTCGGCGACCTCGACCTGCGAATCGTGCATTTGTTCGATCACGATACGCAGGCTGTCGGGATCGTCGTCGAGCACCAGAATACGCTGGCGTTTCGGTAATTCCTGCACCCCGCCGGCGGGTAAATCGTTGGCCAGCGATCCGGACTCGAGAAAGGACCGCAGCTCGGCTTCGAGCGGAAAACCGATCAGCGTCTCGCCCGACGCGCTGATCACGACCGGCAGGTTTTGTTCGAATTCTGTATTGTTATTCCATTCGGATTGCCAGCAGGCCAGTTGGTCGGCGTTCGGGTATTCGCGCGCCGGCATTTCGAGATCGAGTTCCAGCAGCAATCCGGCCAGGACGTCGGCGCGCGAAATATCCCTTCCGTCTACCCACAGGGCCCGGAATATCAGTCGCCGCAACTGTATCGCGCCGGCCGTATCGGTACAGCCGATGGCGTACAGCAGGGCTGCCGCAGGCGCCGAGTTTGGCCGGGTGGTCGGGATATTGATTTCAGTCGATGGCGAGCGCCGGCGGACTTCGGCCACCTCGGCGGTCAGGGTACCGATCAATTCGAGGTTGATACGATCGCTGGCGGCGTCAGGCGCGTGCTGGATCACGCGAAAATCGACCTGGTGCTCCAGGCCAAGCGCGAACATATGCTCATTCAGCGCATAACTGAACGGACAGTTGAAGTCGGCATAAACGGTAAATCGCGTTGCGTCGAGATCGCCGAAAAGCCCTTCCGTTTGCGTTGCACCATGCATGCCCGGGTCCCACATCCTTCGTTGTTGTCTATCGGGAACGTTGCTCGGAACTGGTTTTGCTGATCAGCCTGCTCCGTCTGCGACCGACACCCCTGTCATCCGCGGTTGCTAAGTTCGCACACCCCGTCCCCGGGATCAACGATAATTCCACCCGGCAACCGGGACAGGCCTGAAATTCTCACGAAAATCAGGCGCGAATTGTGTGACCGGGCACTCGTTTGAGTCAAAATCGCGCGTTGACTGAAACCGGTCTCATTCGAACCGAAATAGAGCTGCCGGCGATACGCTAATCCGTCGAACCACGGAGAGTTTCGTTATTTTTTGCCGGCACGTATCAAGGCGGCAGATGCCGGCTTCCGGCCCGCACGGAGACCGAATTCCGGACTTCGGGCGGTCGAAACGACGTCGACAAAGGCTCGAGGATCCGCGAACGGTGTCTTGCCGGGGCCCGTCAGCCTGGCCCTGTTAACCGTCTATGGTCTCCAGATAGTCCTCGATCAGCGCCGGCAGTGCCGTGGTCTGCCCATCAGTTTTGCGCGCATTTGCCCGCAGCATTTCGATCCGCTCGTCGATTCCGGGATGCGTGCTCAGGAACACGGGCGGTTCGGCGTCGGCCAGCGGCAGCGCCCGCACCGCGGCGAAAAACTCCGCCGCACCTTGACTGTGTCCGTACAGGCGCAACAACAGCTCCAGCCCGGTGGCATCGGCTTCACGCTCCTGGGCGCGACTGAAATTCAGCTGCGTCAGCACCGCGGTACTGCCGACAAACCGCTGCGCGAGACCGCTGCCGTCGGCACCGCTGATCGCAACCAGTGCCAGCGACACGACGACGCCGCGTCCGAGGCTGCGCAGCGGGTGCCGGTGATACTGGTGCGCCATTTCGTGGGCAACCACCATGGCCAGCCCGTTTTCGCTGTCGACCACGTCAAGCAGCCCCGAGGTCACGAAGATGTGCCCGCCCGGCATGACGAAGGCATTGGGTGTCGAATCCTCGATGAGCCTGAAACTGAATCGAAACTCGGGCCGGGATGGATCGCGCAGCCGATCGCCGAGCTGCTGCAGGTAAGCCTCGACCTCGACCTCGGGGCCGGTTTCGTCACCGGTCGGCGGGGCCGCCTCTTCGTTGGAGAACCATTGATTCTCCTTCTCCACCGGGATGTAGCCGAGCAGCCAATCGGCACTCGCGGCCAGCACCAAGGTCAATACGACAACGACCAGCGAAATGCCGCCCACCAGCACGAAGAACTCGCGCAGGGGGTGTTCACGCGATGTGTTGATGCCTTCCGGGATAATCTTCGGTTCGTAATCCATCAGCCACGTATCGGCATGATCGCGGTGCCGTAGGCGACCACTTCGATCGATCCGATCGCCTGTCGCTGGCCCTTGCTGATCGACGCGGTTTCGATGCGTACGCCCATCACGACGATCGCGCCGCGATCCATGGCCTGCTCCTTCATGCGCAGGATGGCTTCGCGTCGCGCCCGGTCCAGCAGACTTTCGTAACTCTTCAGCCGCCCGCCGACGAGTGCGCGCAGGGCGGCCAGGAAACGTTTGAAATAGTCGACCGAAACGACGACGTTGCCGGTTACCAGCGATGCTTCGCAGCGGGGCAGACTGGCGGGTGGCGTACGCAGCGTCAACAGCGGAAAGTTCACCGACTCCTTTTCCCGCCACAGGATGGAGCGGTAGTGCGAGCGTTCCGCGTAGCGACCGAAAAAATACCCCAGCGCCAGCAGCGTCAGGAATAACCCGATTTCGAACCAGCTCATTCGAGCGTGACCGCGGTGCCGTAAGCGTAGAGTTCCGCCGCGCCCTGGGTAACGGACGAGGTGCTGAAGCGCACGTTCAGGATCGCATTGGCACCCAGCGCCTCGGCCTGAGCCACCATGCGATCGGTGGCTTCCTTGCGCGCTTCGGCCAGCAACTCCGTGTAACCCTTCAGCTCACCGCCGAAAATATTCTTCAGGCCCGCCATGATGTCCCGCCCGACGTGCTTGGCACGGATCGTATTGCCCTGGACCAGGCCGAAGTGCTTGGCGATCCTCCGCCCGGGTACGGTTTCCAGATTGGTGATGATCATAATGACTGCCCCTGAATGATGCAGTCGAGTATAGCAGTATTCAGCAGCCCCCCTGCCCGCCGGGGACTGCGACCCGCCGGGTAAAGCCGATATACTAAACCGATTCCAGGACCGGGTCGGAACCCATTCGCATACTGCCATGACGGAACTCGACAAGCTCGAAATCGACGGCGTTTCGATCGACGAAGCGCGGATGAATGCCTACCGTCTCGCGCGACTGCAGGCCGAGCTGAGCGCTGCCGGAGTCGACGCCATGCTGACCTGCGATCCGGTCAATACCCGCTACGCCACCGGTATTCGCAACATGCAGGTCTGGGCCTTTCACAGCTTGATCCGCATGGGCCTGGTGCCGGCGACAGGCCGGGCCACCGTGTTCGAATACGCCGGCAGTGAACACCTGGCCGACGGGCTGGATACGATCGATCGGGTACTGCCTGCGATTCCGTTACATTTCGGCCCGGGCTACAGCCGCGCGCAAAACGAGGATCGCCTTCGCCGCTGGGCCGATTGCGTGCGCGACGCTGTGCTCGCCAGCTGCGGCCGGGTCGGCCGTCTCGCGATCGACAATCAGGTCCCGCATATTGCAGGCGTCGCTCTGGTCGACCGCGGATTCGAACTGGTCCAGGCCTATCCGCTGCTGGCGCGAGCGATGGCAGTCAAAAACGTCGACGAAGTTCGCGCCATGCGCCGCTCGATCGAGGTCGCCGAAATCGGAATCGATCGCTTGCGACGGGCACTGCGACCCGGCATCAGTGAAAACGCGCTCTGGGCCGAGCTGAATCACGCCAACATCGAGTACGGCGGCGAATACATGGATACGCGCCTGCTCTCCAGCGGGCCACGCACCAATCCCTGGTACCAGGAATGCAGCACGCGCATCGTCGAAGCCGGCGACATGATAGCGCTCGACACCGATATGATTGGGCCCTATGGCTACGATGCCGACATCTCGCGCAGCTTCGTCTGCGAACCGGAACGGGCAAGTGCCCGGCAAAAGATGATCTACCGTATCGCTTACGATCATCTCCAGCATAACCTTGAACTGCTGGCACCAGGCGCGGGATTCCGTGAATTATCCGAGCGCGCTTTCGAGGTACCCGAACCTTATCGCGCCCAAAGTATCTCGATGAACTGGCACGGCGTCGGTCTCTATGGCGGCTGGCCGACGATCGTCGGGCGCGGCTGTTTCGACGACAGCAGCGAGAACGGGGAAATCGTGCCTGGTATGACGCTCTGTGTCGAGGCCTATGTCGGCGAGGCAGGTGGCCCCGATGGCGTCAAACTGGAGGAGCAGGTCTTGATTACCGACAGCGGCTACCGGCTGCTCAGCCGATATCCTTTCGAGGATTCGTTGCTGTGAGATCGGCAATAAATAGTCACAGGAATACGCGTTGCGTCGCTGCCCCGCGGAACCCGGTTCAGCCGGGCAGCGAGAGATAGTTCATCCAGGCAGTCATGCGCAACAGTGTCTGCCGCACGACCGCCAGTTCCTGCATGTCCTCGCTGTAAACCGCGGCCTGCGCGGCACCGCCCGGCTGGGAGCCGCGGTAAAGCCGGTAGCGTTCGTCGGTCACCGCAACCAGCACCGGTATACCCTCGGGCTTCATTGTTGCGGCAGTCTCGGGGATTGCGCTGCCGAGATCTGCAGGGGTCAGTATGCCGCGCACCTCGGCGCGGAAAACTTCCCCGGGGATGCCTTCGAAAGTAATTTCCGCAGTACTGCCGTCGCGCAAACGGCCCTGCTGGTTGAGGCGAAACCAGGCAACCAGTTGCGGCGCCTCTTCAGCTGCCGAAACTCGATCGGAGGCAGTTGCCGGCGCCAGCGCGCTCTGCGCCGAATGCGGGTGGTAATAGTTCAGCACCTGGATCAGGGCAAACACGAAAAATACGCCGCCAACGGAGGCAATTGGAACCGTCCAGCGGTTGAGCGGCAGCCGAAACACCGCGAATACGGCGATGGCAACAGCCGCGTAGCCGGTGATGATGAATAAATCCATGGTCAAAGCCTCCCGCCTCAGGCCGCGTCGGAGGCCGCCATGATGGCCTTTTCGATGCGTTCGATGCGGTCGTCGAGCACTTCGTAATGGTGGCGCAGCAGCGTGACCGAATCGGTGATGTCTTCGTCCGGCCGAGCGGACACCGGATCATCCTGATCTTCCTCCGCTTCGGCTTTGTCGTTGATCGCCGTATCCTCGTCCAGTCGCGCAAAACGCGGCACAGGATCCTCGCGATAGGCTGCTGCCCAGATCCAGACCAGCGGCCAGGCGGCATGCAGGGTGAACAGACTGGCCCAGCCGGCGAAATAAATCGCATCCTGCTGCGGGTGATTACGTTCGACGGCAATAGAGTGGGGAATGCCGACGATTGCAATGGCACCGAAGGTCAGGCTGGTGGCGATGAACAGCAGAAATCCCAGAGCGATGATATCGAGCATGAGCTTTGGTCGAAATCCCTAACGTCGTTTGAGTCTAGTCCATGAAGTCACCGGGTTTTTTGAGAACTGGTTCTCATTTCACGGTGCCGCGGCAGCGGATGAAAACGAACGGTCGAAATCCGGCGACCGACGGTATCCGCAGGCGTCAGTTTTTGGCCTGAACCGGTCTCCGCTCGATTTCACGCTGCAGTTTTTCGAGCTCTTCGACTACCGACAGGAACCGCTTGCCGAATGCGGTCACGCGATACTCCACCCGTGGCGGCGACTCGTCGTAGCTGATACGTTCGAGGATTCCGAGCCGAACATTACGCCGCAGACACTCGTTCAATACCTTGGTGCTCAGGCCCTCGACGCTACGAACCATCTCTCCCGGTCGATTGATACCGCTGGCAAGCAACTGGTATACCGTCAGCGACCACTTGCAACCGAATATGGTCTCGACCATGCGTGCCGACTGCTGTGGCGAGGATTTTCTGGAAAAAATTTTTTCCCGTGATTTCAAAAAGATGTACCCGAATGTATCTACCGTACCAATTGGTACCCACTTTTAAATCGTGGGCGGCGACCCTATCCTAACGCCAACCTCAAACGAATGACAGGTGAGTGGCATGCCCGATTCAGCCCCGCAAAATGACCGATTGAACTTCGATTTCAGCCAGCGCGTCGTCATCGATACCGACCGGATGGACTGGGTCGGCAGCCCCTGTGACGGCGTTCAGCGCAAGCCGCTGAGCCGGGAATTCGCCGAGAGCGGCAAGACCACCAGCCTGGTGCGATTTGCACCCGGCAGCAGCTTCAGTCCGCATACGCACCCCCTGGGCGAGGAAATCATCGTCCTCGACGGCGTCTTTTCCGACCAACACGGCGACTACGGCAAGGGCAGCTACCTGCGCAACCCGCCCGGTTCCAGCCACCAGCCGTTTACGCGCGAAGGTTGCCTGCTGTTCGTCAAGCTCGACCAGTTCGATCCGGCCGACCGGCAACAAACCGTGATCGACACCAACAAATCGGCCTGGCTGCCGGGTCAGGGCGGACTCGAGGTTATGCCGCTGCACGACTTCGAGCACGAACACACCGCACTGGTCAAATGGCCCGCGGGCGAACGCTTCCAGCCGCATCGACACTTCGGCGGCGAGGAAATTCTGGTCCTGTCCGGTACCTTTCGCGACGAGTTCGGCAGTTATCCAGCCGGCACCTGGATTCGCAGCCCGCATCTGAGCCAGCACTTCCCGTTCGTCGACGAAGAGACCGTGATCTGGGTTAAAACGGGGCATCTGCCGCTGGACTGACGTCGGGGCATCGCGCTCGATAGAGACCTCGATTGCGGTGGTCGGCGGCCGCGAGGCGGGTCGAAATGCCATCGGCAATTGATTTTCCACCCGATTCTGCCGACACTGTCACTTCGATAATCGAGTTCACCCCGCCGATGGAACCGGACCTGCAGTCATTGTTGAGCGCGGTACAGCGCAACTGCCACATCTCCGACGCACGTCATGCCGGCGACTACACACTGTGCGTCTACCTGCTCAAGATGCGCGAGTACTATCGCTGGGAAAAGGGGTTTGCGTTGTGCGACAGCGTATCGCAGGACGAGGTTGGCGACTGGCTGCGCGCACGTGAACGCCTGTGGGAAAGTATCGAGGACGAACCCTTCGAAGAGCTGCCGCTCGCCGGCGAGTGTTACGATCCCTTCGATGATCGCGCGATGAACGCGGCGCTGAATCCACAGGGCCTGGTCTACAGCGGCGGTCTGGGTCAGCAATCCGCACCTCATTTTTTCCTCGGCAAGCTGATGCGCCGCGAAACTCAGGACAACTTCACCGTACTGATCAGCGAGGACGAGTACGCACGCGATCTGACCGCACCGCCGGCGATGACGCGCGACGGCACGATATATATTCGGCGTGAATCGCTGCGGCGCATGATCTGGGAGCGTTACGAGGAATGGCGCTGGAACCGGCTCGACAACGCCATGGGCCGCGCGCTCCACGACTTCGATTTCGAGCAGGATGCGGACGCGGCGATCGAGGCGATGACCGATGCCATGCTCGATTCGGTACTGCTGCACGAAAAGGGCGAAGTGCTCGCCGGCCAGCAACTCGGTCCCGAGTGGGAACAAATGCTCGCCGCCATACCGCGCTCGAAAACCGCGTTCTTGTTGCGCGCAGTGCGCGATCACCTGGCCGATTCGCTCAGCACCCTGCCCGGCCTGCTGGCGGCGGATGCCGATGCGCCGCTGAATTTCTTTTACGCCAATCTTACCCATCTGCGCAAGCAGCTGTCTCCGTCGCTGGCGGGCGCTTTCGAGCAGTGGAGCGCAGGCGGCCAGCGTCACGCGATCGAAGACCTGCTGCCCGCAAGTGCGGCGCACTGGCAAGCGCTCGCACAACAGGCACTCCAACGGTATCGTGAGGATCCCTCGGCCAGCGCCCGGGAAATCGGCGAACTGATCGAAAACAGCAAATTCTGAGCTCGTCGGACTCTCCGTCCGATCCTTTGAGCGAACCATCCGCCACTCACCGGCGTATAAGCTCCATGACCTGCAACAAGCGCAACCGAACCAACCGCCCGATTCGCTACAGCAGTGCCGCTCTGCTGTGGTTATGCCTGCTCGCTGGCCACTCGGCCGCAAGCGACGGTGACACCGAGCGCGGCGAAAACCGCGCCCGCCTCGAGCCCCGCGGATTCATCTATGGCGCCGCTCTGGGCATCGAGCGCGAGATTTACGATGGCTTCGAGCGGCGGGTCATTCCACTGCCGGTGCTGGGATATCGCGGAGAAAACCTGACCGTATTCGGCCCCTTCGTGTCCTGGGAAGTTGCCGAGTTCGGCGAAATCGAACTCGACCTGGTTCTGAGCCCGCGCTTCGACGGCTTCGATGAATCCGACAGCGATATTTTCGCCGGCATGGAAGAACGCGAGCTCTCGATGGACTACGGTTTCAGCCTCGGCTACGAACGCAACGACTGGAAAATCGAAATGGCCAGCCTGCACGACGCGCTGGATCGCTCCGACGGTCGCGAACTGACCCTGGGCCTCGCGCGCGTGTTTCGCAAGGGAGCGGTTTTCATCGAACCGGAAATCGGCCTGAGTTACCTGGACAGCCGGCACGTCGACTACTATTTCGGCGTCAGCGAAGCGGAAGCCGCGACCTTCCGGCCGGCCTACGACGGCGACGCCGCGCTGAACACGACGCTGGGCGTTACCCTGGTAACCCCCGCATTCCTGGGTGGTCTGACACGTATCGGCATCGAAAACACCTGGTTCGACTCCTCGATTGCCGACAGCCCACTGACCGACACCGATTCCAGCCTGTCGATCTACATCGCGTTTTCGAGGTTTTTCGGTTCCTGAGGGCCGAATCGACGCGGCTATCTCGCCTCGTCGCTAAAGCCGACATATCAAAGGCATCAACACTGCCCGGCAAAACCCTCACAATTGAAAGTTTTTTCGAAGTATCTGGATTGTTAATTCGACTTTTTTTCCGACGCAACCGGCGCCATATTGTATTCCATCGTCATCAAGTCCGGCCGGGCCGGACTCCGCGGCACAGAGCGGGACATCGACAAACGAATACAGTCAGGAGACAGTCATGAAAAACGTGGAAGGTATCTACGCGGTTGAAATACTCGGCCCTTACGGCTGGGAACAGTTCTCTACCGCCTTCATCAACGGCGGTGAATTCCGCAGCGCCAGCGCCGAACACTTCACCACCGGCACCTATGCCGTCGACGGCGAAGCCTTCGCAATGGAAGGTAATCTGACCCAGCATGTCGATTCGCGCACGCTGTTCGGCGAGTCGGACGTCAAGGGCCTGCCGATCGAGTTTCGCGGCAAGGTCGAGGCAGGTGTCATCGACGGTGAAGCACGCGTCATCGGCAACGGCAAGTTTGCCCTGCGCTTTCGATTGAACCGGCTGCCGGTACTGCACTGAATTCCGTTTCGCCGGCGACCGGCCGGCACCCGGAACCCGGGGGCACAGGGACGAGCCCTCCGGTTCCTCTTACTGCCGACGCGCGATCCATCGTCCGGCCAACGCCGTATCTATCGTAACAACACACTGCGCTGTCCCGACCATGGCCCTACGATACTTCGGCAATCCCGTTACCACCCGCCTCGCAACCGTCTGCGCGACGCTGCTGCTCGGCGGCTGCAGCCTGTTCGGCGTGCGTACCGTCGAAGAGGCGGGTTACGCAATCGTCGAAGCCAGCGGTGACATAGAAATCAGGGATTACGATCCGCTGGTGGTGGTAGAAACCTTCGTCGAGGCCGATTTCGAGGATGCCGGTAATCGCGCTTTCGGCAAACTGTTTGCCTATATCTCCGGCGAAAACCGGGCACGGCAGGCAATCGAAATGACCGCACCCGTGGTTGCGAGCGAGGACGACGGCGGCGAGTCGATCGAAATGACCGCGCCGGTCATCGCCGACAAGGCCGTGACTGGCTGGCGTTTCGCCTTCGTTTTACCCGCGCGTTTTACCATCGACAGCGCCCCCCTGCCGCTACGCGACGACGTTCGCCTGCGGGCGCTCGAGCCGCGCCGGATCGCGGTACTGACCTACTCCGGCCTGCGCAGCGAAAGCAGGTTCGAGCGCAATTATGCGCGCCTCAACGACTGGATATCGGCACAGGGCCTCGAAGCCC
>JAAUXY010045347.1_pt1 | contig 10368 bp, 9 predicted proteins | sample 7278121 | NCBI WGS metagenome assembly JAAUXY01 (sample SAMN14350117, study PRJNA611818) | marine sediment metagenome | isolation source: surface marine sediment (1.8m) | place: French Polynesia: Moorea | collected 2018-08
CCGGGGCATGCAGCGGCGCCACGATCACGGCGGTCCCGAGTCTGATCCGTTCCGTTAGAGCCGCCGCGTGCGCGACCATCATCAGCGGCTCTAACGGAACGGATCAGACTCGGGACCGCCGTGATCGTGGCGCCGCTGCATGCCCCGGACGGCGACAGATTCGAGCACTCACGAATTCTGGTAAACGGTCTTCTCCATCTCCAGGTAAAGCGGTAAGGACTTCTTGTCGACGAACGGCAAGATCTGGGTGAGATAGGCCCCGCCGATCCCCTTGGCCGGATCGATCCAGTAGAAGGAGTTCGCGAGCCCCGCCCAGGCCAGGCTGCCGGCGCTGCGCCCCGTCGGTGCCTGCTCGGGGTTGATCATGAACGTCAGGCCCCACGTCTTCTCCATCCCGGGGAAGAACTCGGCGTCGTTGGAGTAAGGCGGCATTGCCGTCTTGAGCTCGCACACTCTGCTCTCGCCCATCTGGTTACGCGACATCGTCTCGACCGTCCCCGGCTGGAGCACTTGATTTCCGTTGGCCGACCCCTTGTTGAGTATCATGCGAATGAATCTCAGATAATCGCCGATGGTCGAATAAAGTCCACCCCCGCCCATCTCGAACTCGGGCGCCTGCTCCAGAATGAGGTCCATGGACTCGAACGAGTCGTCCTCGCCTCGGGCATGAATCATGGCCAGTCGCTCGCGCATCTCCGGGGTGATCTTGAATGCAGTATCGCTCATGCCGAGGGGGTCGAAGATGTTCGCCTTCATGTAGTCGCCCAGCCGCTGACCGCTCACCGCCTCGACCATCTTGCCGGCCCAGTCGATGTTGATGCCGTACTCCCAACGCTCGCCGGGATCGAACAGCAGCGGCGTCGTCAGCGCGGCGTTTTCGCAGGTGGTGATCTGCGGCAACCCCTTCGCCTCTTGATATCGAATGATGTCGTGGTTCCAGATCTCGTAGGAGTATCCGGCCGTGTGCGTGAGCAGATTGCGCAGCGTCACCGGCCGCTTCGGTGCCCGCGTGACCGGCTGGCCGGATTCGTCGAACCCCTCCAGCACTTCGACCTCGCCCAGGTGCTGCACCACCTCGCCGGCCGGTCGATCGAGATCCAGCTTGCCTTGCTCGACGAGCTGCATCGCCGCGGTCCCGGTGATGGCCTTGGTCATCGAGGCGATCCAGCCCACGGTGTCGTATGACATCGACATGTCTGCGCCCAGCACGCGAACGCCGAAGCCTCCCTCGTAGATCGTCCCCTCGGACGTGGTGATTCCGGCGACGACGCCGGGCACGTCGCCCCGCGAGGCCGCGCCCTGCAGCAGCGCATCGAGACTTGCCTTCAATGACACGAGACTCCCCTCCTTATCAATGGTCCTGGGCTTCGAGACAACGAACGGCGGTGCCGGACAACCTCACCGGCCCCGGGGTAACATACCACCGTGTGAGGCAAAGTGCGCATCACATGGCTTCGGTCTTGCCACTCGCAATGGTGATGGTTGCATGATTGCGGGACAAGCTTCCCAAGGAGGGATACCCGATGACGGAATTGCAATCACCCGGCCAGGATTCCGATCTCGCAAGGAGGCTGTCGGCGCTCGAACGAGAGCATCACAGCCTTGCCAGGCGCTACGACCGGCTACTCCAGCTCATTGATCTCTGTCCACACGCATTCTACTCGGTTGGCACCGACGGTCGGATGATCTTTGTCAACCGGGCGGCGGCGAAGTTCTTCGGCCGGACCGCCGACGACATCATCGGCCGAGATTTCGGCGAGCTGCGAGGCGACCCCGATTCTGCGGCGCAATCGCTGGAGCAGATTCGGTCCATCGCCGAACGAGAGCGACCACACGTCACGCCTGAAGAGCGCCTGACCGATGAGTTCGGGGTCGAGCGCGTCTACCAGTTCGACGACATTCCGTATTTCGATGAAGAGTTCAGCACGAAAGCGGTGCTCGGCGTCGCAACCGACATCAGCGATCGCGTTCGACGGGAGGAGCTCGCCCGGGAGCGGGACCGCATCGAGCACGAGCTCGACATCGCGCAGGCGGTTCAGCGCAGCCTCCTCCCGGATAGCAAGCCGGACATCGAAGGCTTCGAGATCGGGGGCTGGAACCAGGCGGCGGCCAAGACAGGCGGCGATTACTTCGACTGGGCGGAGCTGCCCGATGGGCGCATGGTCTTGAGCGTGGCCGACGTTACCGGTCACGGCATTGGCCCTGCGCTCATCGCGGCGATCTGCCGGGCCTACTTTCGCGCCTCGCACACCATCGACGAGACCGTGCACGACATGGTGAGACGCGTCAACGAGCTGCTGGTCTCGGACCTTTCCGCCGGTCGATTCGTGACCGCGGCCGTCGGGCTGCTGAACGCAGCCACTCGCCAGGTGGAGCTGCACTCGGCCGGCCACGCACCGATACTGTTCTACCATGCGGGCAAGGGGTCCGTGCTGAGCACGCCGGCCGACGGCATACCGCTCGGTATCACGGCCAGCGCATCCACCGTCGCGACGAGGACGATCGGGTTCGCGCCCGGCGACCTCCTAGTGCTGGTGACCGACGGCTTCTTCGAATGGCGACGATCCGACGGCGAGCAGTTCGGCATCGAGCGCTTGACACATGCCATCGAGCAACTTTGCGAGCTGCCCCCCGACGACCTCATCGCCGGCATCCGTGATCAGATCTCCGAGTTCGTGGGCGACACGCAGCAGGCGGACGACCTGACCGCCGTCGTCATCAAGCGCACCGCCTGACGGTGCGGCTCCGGCCGCCCGATCCCGCGCGCCGCACGAGTGCGATTGCTCTATCATCGACAACGATACGTCAATCCGGACGGGCCGGGAGCAGGAGGAGACGATGGCCAAGGGGAGCTGTCTTTGCGGTGCGGTGAAGTGGCGAGCGGACGAGCCGCTGCAGGACATGACGCACTGCCACTGCTCGATGTGCCGCAAAGCCCACGGGGCCGCGTTCGCGACCTACGCCGGCACCGACGCATCGGGATTCGAGTGGCTCGCCGGCGAGGACGAGGTCACGTGGTTCGAGTCCTCCCCCGGGTTTCGGCGGGGTTTCTGCCGCCACTGCGGGTCGGTAGCCCCAACCCCGGGCAGCGAGGGGAAGTGGTACGTGCCGGCTGGCTGTCTCGACGACGACCCGGGCACCCGCCCCGATGCTCACATTTTCTTTGCCTCGAAGGCACCGTGGCACGTGGTTAACGACGACCTCCCGCGCTTCGACGCCTATCCGCCGGGAAGCTCCGCACCGGTGATAGATCGTCCCGAGCCGTCCCCGGCGGTGCCGGGGCGGCTTCGCGGCAGCTGTCTCTGCGGCGCTGTCGCCTACGAGATGACCGCTCCGCTCGAGACAGTGCACAACTGCCACTGCTCTCGCTGCCGAAAGGCGCGTGCGGCCGCGCACACGACCAACGGCTTCACCGCGGCCGACGGCCTGCGGTTCGTGCGCGGCGAGGAACGTCTCGTGAGCTACAAGCTGCCCGAGGCGCGCGCCTTCACCCAGGTCTTCTGCCGCACCTGCGGCTCCGGCATGCCGCGAATCAATCCGCAGCGGGGCATCGTGGTGATCCCGCTCGGCTCGTTGGACGACGACCCCGGCCGGGGCGCCGACGATCACATCTTCGTGGGGAGCAAGGCGCCCTGGTACGAGATCGGCGACGAGTTGCCGCGGTTCGAAGGACCGCCGGGCTGAGACGCGGCATTGCCTAGCACGGTGCCGCGCCGCTCGTGGACTCGCGCACGAGCCATTCGACGTACTCGAGCCGGCGGACCGACTGCTCGATCCGGTGCAGGAAACCGTCGTCCACCTCGCCCACGGCATCGAGCGTATCGAGGTAGAAGAATACGTGAAAGCTGTCGAGGTAACGTAGCCCTTCTCTACGATCCAGCACCAGGTTCTCCGCGCCGTACAGGTCGATGATCATCCGCTCGTCGTCCAACCAGCGTCGCGCACAGTGGGTGAAATGCGCGAGCTGTCGCCTGACTCGTGGTTGACGCCGCAGCAGCGGCAACGCCTCTTCCCGATTGCTGGGATGACCCAGGTCGAACCACGGGTTGCAGGTCTCGGCGAAGACGACGGCTCCCGGCATCCGGTCCACCTCGGTCGCCACGAACAGCGAGCGCGGAACGATGTCATCGAGCGCCGAGCGCAAGACCCGATACTCCTTCCCTAGCACCTGCACTTCACGCCGCGTGAGGCGATGCTTGCCCACCTTGAGCACGAAGTCGAGGTTCGAGGATGCGCCGGCGGTTACGATACGCCCGATACTGCGCCAGACGTCACAATGAAATCCGAGCTTCGAGACGAGCGTGAACGGCATGTCCCGAGGCTGCAGGCACGCTATGTCCTTGGCGAGACGATCGGATTCTGCGGCCACCGTACGATCTCGAACTCTTGACACTGCATGGAGAGAGCTCGCGTTGCGGCTCTACCCCTGCCATGCGAAGTCCGTGCCACAAGCCAAGTAATTGATTCGCAGAGGCTGCCGTGCTCGTCGAGTACCGGGCGCACCAACTTGGTCCATCCCCTGCGGCGCGTGCCCCACCGTGAGGCAATGGCACTCACCCGTACGTTGCGCCCGTGTCCCGGACACGGCACTCGCGTCCAGGGAAAAGCCCCGACCTGTCACCACGGAGTCACCTCAGTGACACTTCGAGGTCGCAACCGCCGCTAAGTGGATCCTCAGGGCGGTTGTTCTCGTTGCCGCCGGGCTAGTCTGCGAGCAACATCACGACTCGAGGCCCTCGACCCAGCGCACGTAGCGGTCGATGTCGAACTTTCGCTCCAGCCCCGCTGCGTTCATGTAGCGGACCTTGCCGAAGATCGCCCGCTCGGTCCACGGCCGGTCGTGCAGACCGAACAACCACGCCACGCTGGTGTAGGAGTTCGGATCCCGTCCATCGATGAAGTACTTGTTGTTGAGGCCGAGAATGGTGCGGTAGGCGCGTTCGGGCGACGCCGACCACTCGATGATCTTCTTGCCCCAGTACATGCGCATGTAGTTGTGCATGTACCCGGTTTTCACCATCTCCTTCATGGCTGCGTTCCAGTACGGGTCGTGCGTCTCGGCCGCCTCGAGCTTCGGCCGCGTGTACTGCACCGGCCGCTCGTCGCCACGGTGCTCACGCAGGGTGCGACGCGCCCAGTCGGGCACGGCCGAGAAGCGATCGTAGCGGGGCACGTGGGTCACGAAGTTGATCGAGAGCTCGCGACGAACGACGAGCTGCTCGAGAAACGCCTCGCGGTCCGCCAACGCGCAATTCTCGGTCCGAGCCACCTTCAGCGCCACCTCCACCGGAGAGATCTGACCGAAATGAAGATAGGGGCTGAGAGACGAGCAACGCGGGTCGGCCGGGTCGTTGCGATCCTCGGAGTAGCCGACGAGCTCCCGGTTCGAGAACTGCCGCAGTAGCTTGCGGGCCTCGCTGGTGCCTCCCCGGAAGCGCGACACTTGCCGTACGCTGCGGTCGATATCGAGAGCTGCCAGCGTGGTGGCCGGTTCGAGAGGGTCGAAGTCGCTCGCGACATCGAGCTCCGTGGCCGGGCACTCGAGTCGCTGTCTCCTCGGCACTCGGAGAAAGTCGTCACGAATCGCGAGTACTTTCGGCCGAATCGTGCGCGCCGCGAACTCCGCCCGGGTGGAGACCGCAGCAACGGGAACGACCACGTCGCCCTCGATCTGCACGACCGCGCAAGGCGCCTCCCGCGCGAGCGTCTCTCGCCACTCCCGTTGATGACGCAGATAGCCCCGATCGCAGACGAGCACCGACGCCGAGCCCGAGAGTTCGAGCACCACCTCGGCCGGCTCCCCGCGTCGCGCGACGAAGGGGATGCCGCGCTTGCCGAGCGACGCCGCCACTTCCTCGAGCCCTTGGAGCATGAAAGCGAAATGCCGCTCGTTCGCTTCCGGGTAGCGGTCCATCAGCACGAACACCACCAGCAGGGGCTGACCCCGGCGGTTGGCCTCGGCGACGGCGAACTCGAGCGCGGGGTTGTGTGCTTCGCGTTGTGACTGCTGCATCCAATAGAGCACGTAGCGCACCCTCGCCGTCCGAGTGCGATCGTTGAGTGGTTGAATCCGCTCGGGCTCGATCATCGAAAGCCGGACTGCCGGGTAGGTGTGAAGAACGCTGCGCGGCAGCGTGAATCCCCGCGCAGGCCAAGGCACGGGGCACGTCGGGCCGCCGGGGCTAGAGCTGGTTCCTCAGCATGAGCTCCTTGGGGTGAGGTGTCAGGTAGTACTGACGTTCGACATACTCCTGGGGATGCCGGCGGAAATGGTGCTTGAGCAGCGTGATCGGCACGATGAGGGGGACGAGCTTCTTTCGATACTGCTCGATTATCTCGACCATCTCCGCCCGGTCCGACGCGTCGACGTGGCGGCTCACGTAGCCGAACAGATGCTGCAGCACGTTGACGTGTTGCTTGCGGGTCGCGCGACGCTTCAGCGCGCCCATGAGCTCCGCCACGTACTCCGCGGCAAGCTCGTCCGGCTCACGAACCCCGGCCTGCGCCACCAGCCGCCCCATGCGACGAAAGGCGCTCTGATTGTGGGCCAGGATCAGGAACTTGTGGCTCGTGTGGAACGCTACCAGCTTCGCCGGCGTCAGACCGTCTCTGACCAGCGTTTGCCAGCGATTGAAAACGAAGACCCGCTCGATGAAGTTCTCCCGCAGCACCGGATCGCCGAGGCGACCTTCCTCCTCGCAGGGCAGCAGAGGATGGCGCCGCATGAAGACCTCGGCGTAAGCGCCCGCGCCCTTTGCCACCGGCATTCCCTTTCCGCTGTAGACCTTGACCCGCTCCATGCCACAGCTCGGCGATCCACGCTTGAACAGGTATCCGCTGATGTCGGTGAGTTGCTCCGCCATGGTTCGTCCGTAGTCGCGCAGCGCCTCGGTCACGTCCTTGCTCGGATCATCGACCCCGACGACCCGGACGTCGTCCGACGACTGGACGAGCCGAATGGGGGGCCGCGGAGTGCCGAGGCCGATAGCGACTTCCGGGCAGACCGGCACGAAGTCGAAGTACTCGCTGAGGGTGCCGGTAATGTACGAGTCGCGCTTGTGGCCACCGTTGAACCGAACCTCGGCCCCCAGCAGGCAGCTGCTGATGCCAATCCGAATCTTCTCGGCGACGGGTCCTTCGTGCGCTTTCACCGTCACCGCCTCGAGCGTGGAGTGAGCATGCAATCGACCACGAGTTCGTCCTCAGGCAAGCCTCAGTGCAATGTCGTGCTGGGACGATCGGCGCTCTGCACCGCCGTTTGCAGTGCCCTTTGCAGCCGCTTCGCCCGCTCGATGACCTCAGGCGCTTCTACCAGCGCTTGCTTCTCTTCGACGTCAAACGGCAGGTTGACGGCCAGGAAGTCTACCAGGAGAGCCGGCGGGAGCGCGCTGAGCGCCTCCCAGCTCGCTTCGAGCTGCTGCTGCTGGAAATAGCTTCTCAGAACGCCTTCGAGCTGCGCGAGCCCGAGGGGCGGCTCGAGAGGCGCCTCCAGGTCGCCACGATAGGGCTGCCAGTCCGGTCGCACCCGTCGGTAGCCGTTGTGCAGCTCGATCTCCTCGATGGACCGGAACCGACACACGCCGGTGAGCCGTATGAGGAGGCGGCCATCCTCGGTCTCCTGGAACGTCGAAATCCGTCCCGCGCAGCCGATTCGATAAATGGGAACGGGATCCTGGGCGCGACCCGCAGGCTGAGGCTGGACCATGCCGATGTGTCTATCGCCGCGCAGCGCATCCTGCACCATGCAGAGGTAGCGCGGCTCGAAGATGTTCAGAGGAAGCACCTGCCGCGGCAGCAGCACCGCGTTGGCGAGCGGAAAGACTGCCAGCGTGCCGGGTAGATCCTCGAACCTCGCCGTGAAAGGGCTGTTGCTCACGATTTCCTCCTTGCGTTCGAGCATGGTCGCCATGCTCCGGCGGAAGTGGCTACGCTATGCCAGGAACTTGCCTCGCGGCGCGCGACTTCTAGATACCATCTTACCTGCCCAGGGCCCGCCGAGCGGACTTCCGAGCCTGTCAATGCTGCAAACCAGCTCGCGTCGGGCGGTAAGGGCGGTCGGAGTCACGAGTACGCAGACCACACCGCGCTCGCCGCGAGCAACAACAACGCCGCGACGGCAAGCGTCAACGCGCGGCGAAGACGAAGGTACCATGGCGGTGCAATTCCAGCGCGAACGGCCGCCAGGTCGAGGGCGTACACACAGGCGAAGGCAGCGCTCAGCACGAGCAGCCCGACCAGCGGCGACAGCATCACGGCGCACCAGCCGACCAGGGCTGGCACCACGCTGAGGCCGAACCACCGATTGCGCCATCGGTGCCTGGTAACCATGGCAAGTCCCCAATGCACCGCGCCCATGAACGAGAGGATGACTGCACCGTAGGCCGTCAACGTGGCGACCAGCCAAGCCTGCCAGGGAGTCGGAGCGAACCACAGGATGATGGCCGGGGCGGCAAAGGGGAGCAGGCCCGAGGCGCCCAGTAGCAACGCGACGCCGGGAACGGCGCCATCGGCCGAGGCCAGCGCTCGCTCCGACTGCGTCCTGGCCGAACGCTGTGTCACAGCCTCGCAGCTCGACACGTGCTGCTCGGACATGGGAGTTGAGACGGCGGATACGGGCGGTGGCCATCGACAAATTCCGTCGCTGGGCTGACGCTGTGCGGCTGAGCTCCGAGCTCGCGATTCATACAAGACTCGAAGGCAAGAGGCGGCTGACGGAAACTTCGTGTGAATGAGGTTTAAGCACCAGAACACGCTATCGTACGTGTCCCTATATTGTCAATTCTCTGTATAGTATATTTTGATACATATACTAGACAATAACGAGAGTTCAGTTGGAGAAAGCCACTCCGCCCACCGAATCGAGCACCGTGTCGATGCTCGTGCGCGCCAGTCATCGAGAGACCCGACGATGACCACGCTCCCGCTACCTGGAATGGAGCCCCCTGCTCGGGTCCGGCCGGCGGTGGGACTCGAAGCGGAGGCCGCGCTGGCCAGGGAGGTGCCGCGTGCCATCCGCTTCGCGACCTCGAGCTGGAGCTTTCCCGGCTGGGCCGGGGTCGTCTACGACGCCCCCCATTCTCGTGGCGTTCTCGCGCGAGAAGGCCTCTCGGCGTACGCATCGCATCCGCTGCTGCGAGCGGCTGGCGTCGACCGGACCTACTACGCACCCATGAGGCTCGAGTCGCTGCGCGCATTTGTTGACGCCGTTCCAGCTGACTTCCGCCTCGTATGCAAGGCGCACGAGCACTGCACCTGGGATCGATTTCCCGAGCACCCGCGATTCGGCCCGCTCGCCGGCCGGCCGAATTCGAGATTTCTCGATCCCGTGTACGCGCGCGAGGCGGTGGCGGGCCCCTTGATCGAGGGGCTGGGCGATCGGCTCGGCGCGCTCGTTTTTCAGTTCCCGCCCCGACTCGCGGGACGGATGCAAGACCCGAAGCGGTTCGCCGAGCGTCTACATCCCATGCTGTCGGTGCTGCCCCGCGGGACGTGCTACGCGGTCGAGTTGCGAACGGAACACTTGCTGAGCTCGACTTACGAGATAGCCTTGCGCGACTCGGGCGCCACGCACTGCGTGTCCGTTCACCCCGCGATGCCCGATCTCGACGCGCAGTTCGCCATCTGCGCCACCTTGGCGCCCCGACCCCTGATCGTGCGCTGGAACCTCGGGCATGGGCGCAGCTACGACGCGGCAAGGGAACGCTACGCGCCGTTCGACCGAATGGTGGATCCCGACCCGCCGGTCCGCCGTGCCATTGCCACCGCATGTCTCGACGCCGGGAGCGCCGGAGCGGAATCGATGGTCGTCGTCAACAACAAGGCCGAGGGCAGCGCGCCGGCCTCGATCCGAGCACTCGCGGCGGAGATTGTCGCCCGCCGCACGCGTCGGCGAGCCGATGCACTCGAACCAGCCGTGCAGTAGGGGCGCCACTGCGCCCTCGCCCGCGGCTGGGGAAACGCACGCTGGTGTGTCAATTCTCACCGTACGCGTGCGCGGAGGGTGGTAGTAAACGACGAAGCCGCAACCGGCCCCGGGGCCCGCGAATCAGCGCGGCACGAGCTCGACGACAACGAGCGCAGAGGAGGCACCCGAATGTCGAAAGTCAGAGCCACGCCGCGGGCAAAGGCCGCCAGGCGCAAGTCCTCCAGACCCGGGTTCCTGGCGAAGACTCACCCCGCGGTGCGATCCCAACTGCGCGCTTCCACCGATCTGCCGACCTTCCTGGCCTCGGCCGGTAACTTGACCTTGAACGACCGCAAGCGAATCGTCGACCAGGCGCTCGTGCTGATAGACGACAACTACGTGCATTTGCCCCTCAAGGAGGCGATGCACGGCGTCAATCCCCTCCAACGGCTGCGGCTGTTGCG
>JAAUXY010007291.1_pt1 | contig 10363 bp, 7 predicted proteins | sample 7278121 | NCBI WGS metagenome assembly JAAUXY01 (sample SAMN14350117, study PRJNA611818) | marine sediment metagenome | isolation source: surface marine sediment (1.8m) | place: French Polynesia: Moorea | collected 2018-08
CAGGCGCCAGCCGCCCGCGGACGGCTGGCGCCATCATCTCGAAACCGAGGTCCTAGTTCAACATGTCCTTCAGCGCCTTGCCGGCCTTGAACTTCGGTTGCCGTGAGGCCGGGATCTGGATCTTCTCTCCAGTCCGCGGATTGCGGCCCGTAGTCGCCGCGCGCTGGGTCACGTGAAACGTGCCAAAGCCGACCAGCCGGACTTCGCCGCCGCGTTGAAGAGAGTCCGTGATCACATCGATGACGCAGTCGACAGCCGACGCCGCATCGCTTTTCGACATGCCGGAGCGATCAGCAACCTCGGCGATGAATTCGTTCTTGTTCACGAGAGTACCCCCTTTTTCGATGAGAGGAAGTTTGCAGGAAATCGTCGTGCCCCGGCGTTGGTGCACGTTCGCAGACAAACCTGAGATTGGGGATACTACGGGCGCGGCAACTGGATCGTCAATCAAACCCCGCAGAAATCCCCCATTTTTGTGGGAATTCTGTGGCCGATGTGTCCCTATCGGAACTTAGTGCGCCACGACGCCACCGATATCATCCTTGCGATCCGAACCCGCAACCTGATCGAGATCGGCTGATTCGTCCCATTCGATCGGGGTCAACGGCCCGGTCAGCGCGAGTTGCAGAACCTCGTCCACTGTCGAAACCGGAACGATCTCCAGCTTGCTCTTCACGTTCTCCGGGATTTCCGCCAGGTCCTTCTCGTTTTCCTGCGGGATGATCACCAGTTTGAGCCCGCCGCGCAGCGCCGCCAAGAGCTTCTCCTTGAGCCCGCCGATCGGCAGCACGCGGCCGCGCAGGGTGATCTCTCCGGTCATGGCCACGTCCCTGCGGATCGGTATGCCGGCCAGCACGGACACGATCGACGTGCACATGGCGATGCCGGCTGACGGCCCGTCCTTGGGCGTGGCGCCCTCGGGCACGTGCACGTGGATGTCCTTCTTGTCGAACAGCGTGGGCTTGATGCCGAAGGTGGCGGCCCTGGACTTCACGAAGCTCTCGGCCGCCTGGACCGACTCCTTCATGACGTCGCCCAGCTTGCCGGTCGCCGTCATCTTGCCCTTGCCCGGCAGCATGACCGACTCGATCGACAACAACTCGCCGCCCACTTCGGTCCAGGCCAAGCCCGTGGACACGCCCACGGTGTCCTTGTCCTCGACCTCGCCGAAGCGGAACTTCCGGACGCCCGCGTATTTTTCGACATTGCGGCGGGTCACCGAGACCTTTGTCAGTCCCTCGGCCAGGATGTCCTTGATGGCCTTGCGGGCCAAGCTCGCGATCTCGCGCTCGAGATTACGAACGCCGGCCTCGCGCGTGTAGTAGCGGATCAGGTCGCGCAGCGCCGAGTCCGAGATCGACCACTCGCCCTTTTTGAGCCCGTGCGCGGAGATCTGCTTGGGGATCAGGTGCCGGCGCGCGATCTCGACCTTCTCGTCCTCGGTGTATCCCGGAATGCGGATCACCTCCATGCGGTCGAGCAGGGGCTGCGCCATCCTGAGCGTGTTCGCGGTCGTCACGAACATCACGTCGGACAGGTCGTAGTCGACCTCGAGATAGTGGTCGTTGAAGTTGATGTTCTGCTCGGGGTCCAGCACTTCCAGCAGGGCCGAGCTCGGATCGCCGCGCCAGTCGGCGCCCAGCTTGTCGATCTCGTCCAGCAGGAACAGCGCGTTCGAGGACTTTGCCTTCTTCATGCCCTGGATGATCTTGCCCGGCAGCGACCCGATATAGGTGCGCCGGTGGCCGCGGATCTCCGCCTCGTCCCGCACGCCGCCCAGCGACATGCGCACGAAGTTGCGGCCGGTCGCGCGTGCCATCGACTTGCCCAGCGAGGTCTTGCCCACGCCCGGCGGGCCGACCAGGCACAGGATCGCGCCCTTGATCTTCTTGGTCCGCTGCTGCACGGCCAGGTACTCGAGAATGCGCTCCTTGACCTTCTCGAGCCCGTAGTGGTCGTCGTTCAGGACCTGCTCGGCCGCCTTGATGTCGCGCTTGATGCGCGTCCGCTTCTTCCAGGGAATGGCGAGCAGCCAGTCGAGGTAGTTGCGCACCACGGTCGCCTCGGCCGACATCGGGCTCATGGTGCGGAGCTTCTTGACCTCCGCCAGGGCCTTCTCGCGCGCCTCTTTCGACAGGCGGGTCTGCTTGATGCGATCCTCGAGCTCGGCGATTTCGTCCTTGCCGTCCTCGCTCTCGCCGAGCTCCTTCTGGATCGCCTTCATCTGTTCGTTCAGGTAGTACTCGCGCTGGGTCTTCTCCATCTGGCGCTTGACCCGATTGCGGATGCGTTTCTCGACCTGCAGAACGCCGATCTCGCCTTCCATGTAGGAGAAGATCTTCTCCAGCCGCTCGGCGACATTGTCGGTCTCCAAGAGCTCCTGCTTCTCTGGGATCTTGAGCGAGAGATGCGAGGCGATCGTGTCCGCCAGCTTGCTTGGCTCGTCGATCTGGTTGATCGACACCAGCACCTCGGGCGGGATCTTCCGGTTCAGCTTGATGTACTGCTCGAACTGCGACACGGCGCTGCGGCCCAGCGCCTCGTGCTCCTTGGACTCGCCCGGCTCCTCCTTGATGACCTCGGCATAGGCCTCGAAAAAGTCCTCGTTCTCCGCAAAGCGCAGAATACGGGCGCGCTCGCCGCCCTCGACCAGCACCTTGACCGTGCCGTCAGGCAGCTTGAGGAGCTGCAGAACCGTGCCAATCGTGCCGACGGAATAGATGTCGGCCGGTGTCGGGTCGTCTTCGGCGGCGTTCTTCTGGGCGACCAGCAGGATCTGCTTGTCGTCCTTCATGACCTCTTCCAAGGCCCGCACCGACTTCTGGCGCCCCACGAACAGGGGCACGATCATGTGCGGGAACACCACGATGTCGCGGAGCGGTAGGATCGGGTACAAGGCGCCGGATTGCAGCTCGAACATGCTCGTCCTTATGGTCGTCAGCCTAAGCTCATCATCTAGTCGATTGCCGGCTTCCGTCCCCTAGATGGGGTGTCCGGCCGCCGGCCTTTCGCTCGTTAATTGGCTTCTCCGCCCCGTAGGTTCAAGAGGGAAGCGCCGAAGATCGCCCGCGCGCGGGCGCGCCCGCGAAACCTAGGCGCTGGTCCCGGTGTCTTCGCGCCGCTTGCTGTAGCTGTGCAGGGGCTTGGCGCGCCCCTCCACGACCTCACGGCTGATCGCGATCTCTTCCAGGCCCTCGTGGTCCGGCAGCTCGAACATCGATTCCAGCAGGATGTTCTCGAGAATGGACCTGAGGCCCCGCGCGCCGGTCTTGCGGGCGATCGCCTTCTGGGCCACACCCAAGAGCGCGTCCTCTGTGAAGGTGAGCTTCACGCCCTCCATGTCGAACAGCCGCTGGTACTGTTTGACCAGCGCGTTCTTCGGCTGCATCAGAATGTCGACCAAGGCCTGCTGATCCAGATCCTCCAACGTCGCGATCACCGGCAGACGGCCGATGAATTCGGGGATCAGGCCGAACTTCAAGAGGTCTTCCGGCTCGACCTCCCGCAGGACGTCGCCGGTGCGCCGGTCGTCCGGGCTGCGCACGTCGGCGCCGAAGCCGATCGAGGTGCCGCGCCCGCGTGCCGAGATGATCTTGTCGAGACCGGAGAATGCGCCGCCGCAAATGAACAGAATGTTGGTCGTGTCGACCTGCAGGAACTCCTGCTGCGGGTGCTTGCGTCCACCCTGCGGCGGCACGGAGGCGACAGTGCCTTCCATGATCTTCAAGAGCGCCTGCTGCACGCCCTCGCCGGACACGTCGCGGGTGATCGACGGGTTGTCCGACTTGCGGGAGATCTTGTCGACCTCGTCGATGTAGACGATGCCCCGCTGGGCCCGCTCGACATTGTAGTCGGCGGCCTGCAGCAGCTTGAGGATGATGTTCTCGACATCCTCGCCGACATAGCCCGCTTCGGTGAGCGTCGTCGCGTCCGCCATGGTGAACGGCACGTCGATGATGCGCGCCAGGGTCTGCGCCAAGAGCGTCTTGCCGCAGCCGGTCGGGCCGATCAGCAGAATGTTCGACTTGGCGAGTTCGACGCCGTTGCTCTTGGTGCCGTGCGCGAGCCGCTTGTAGTGGTTGTGCACCGCGACCGACAGGACGCGCTTGGCATGGAGCTGGCCGATCACATAGTCGTTGAGCACGTCGTAGATGTCGCTGGGCGTCGGCACCCCATCGCGCGACTTGACCAGGGACGACTTGTTCTCCTCGCGGATGATGTCCATGCACAGCTCGACGCATTCGTCGCAGATGAACACGGTCGGGCCGGCGATCAGCTTGCGCACCTCATGCTGGCTCTTGCCGCAGAAGGAGCAGTACAGCGTGTTCTTGGAATCACCGCTCGTCGACTTGTTCATAATCGTCCCGTCCTGAACCGATCGTCGGCTGGGCTCATGTTACCTGGAGGTCCTGGCCAATGCAAAAGCATATGTTTGGTAAATGCTGACTCGTGTTAACAAAAAGAATTTACCGAAACTATCCTTTGGTTTTTCTTTACCTCCAATCAGTTTGTCAAGACTCGAATATAATACCAATGTAATACGGCATCCGCCGATCACATCCCAGGTTATAGCATTCTAGCCCTCAACAACTCAATTTTCCGTTAAGGATCTGGGGGTTCACCGGTATCGGGCCTGATCCCCTGCTCAGGCCCTGGCGCCTCGGCCCTTGTCGGGCCCCTTGCCCTCGGGGCCGTCGTCGTCGTCCGACGCGACGACGGGCCTGCTGACCACGACTTCGTCGATCAGGCCGAAGTCCTTGGCCTCGTCCGGCGTGTAGAAGCGATCCCGCTCCATGGCCTCTTCGATGGCGTCCATGGGCTGGCCGGTATGCTGGACATAGGTGTCGTTGAGCCGCTCTCGCACCGCCAGGATCTCCTTGGCATGGATCTCGATATCCGTCGCCTGTCCCTGAAAACCGCCGGACGGCTGGTGAACCATGATCCGCGAGTTCGGCAGCGCATAGCGCTTGCCCTTGGTCCCGGCGCAGAGCAACAGCGAACCCATCGACGCCGCTTGGCCGACGCAGACGGTGGAGACATCGCTGCGGATGTACTGCATGGTGTCGTAGATCGCCAGACCCGAGGTCACGATGCCGCCCGGCGAATTGATATAGAACGCGATGTCCTTGTTCGGATTCTCCGACTCCAGATAGAGCAGCTGGGCGCACAGCAGGCTGGCGACGTGATCGTCAACCCCGCCGGTCAGGAAGATGATCCGCTCCTTGAGCAGGCGGGAATAGATGTCATAGGCCCGCTCGCCGCGGTTGGTCTGCTCGACCACCATAGGGACGAGGTTGCTCATGTAAGTGTTCCGAAAATCGGTCATCGCCTTCCGTTTCGCCGTAACAGTGACGCGTTCTGCACGCTCAGGACGACTCCTCCGCCTCGGCCGACTTCTTCTTGGCGGAGGTTTTGGCGCCGGTCTTGCGGGCGCCGCTCTTGCGTGCGGTGGACTTGCCGCCGGACTTGCCAGCGGCCTTCTTCTTGGTTTTCGGCGGAGTCTCCGCCGCCTCCGTCTCGGCGACCAGCTCTTCGACGGAGATGCGCCGATCCGTGAGCTTGACTTGCTCAAGCAGGAAATCAACCACCTTGTTCTCGAACACCGGCGCCCTGAGCGCGGCGCTTGCCTCGGGGCTGTTGTGATAATGCTCGAGCACCTCGCGCTCGTGCCCGGGATGCTTCTGGGCCTCTTCCATGACCGCGCGCGAGACCTCGTCCTGGGAGACCTGGATGCCGTTGCGCTCGCCGATGTCCGACAGCAACAGGCCCAGCCGGATGCGGCGCTCGGCGATCCCCCGGTACTCCTCCTTGAGCTCGTCGTCGCCCTTGTCGATATCCTCCTCGGGCAGCGTACCCTGGGCCTTGTCCTTCTCGACCTGCTTCCAGATGCTGTCGAACTCGGTCGCCAGCATCCCCTGGGGCACACTGAAGGTGCAGCGGTCGGCGAGCGCGTCGAACAGCTCCCGCTTCACCTTGTCGCGCGCGACGCCGGCATACTGCTCTTCGATCCTCTGGCGGAGATCCGACCGCAACGACGCCAGGTCCGCCGCTCCCGCCTTGCGGGCGAACTCGTCGTCCAGCGCGGGCACGGCAGTCTCCATCAGGTCCTTGACGGTCACGTCAAAGACCGCCTCCTTGCCGGCGATTTCGGGGTTCGGATAGTCGTCCGGGAACTTGATCTTGACGTCGACCTGGTCGCCCACCTTGGCGCCGACCAACTGGTCCTCGAAGCCCGGGACGAACGATCTCGATCCCAGTTCCAGGCGGTAGGCCTCGGCCGCGCTGCCCGGGAATTCCTTGCCGTCGATCCGGCCGACGAAATCGATATGCACGATGTCGCCCGTCTTGGCGGGGCGCGCGGCGGTCACGGGGGCCGCGTCCTTGCTGTGCTCGGCCAGGTGGTTCAGGGCCGAATCGACCTCCTTGTCGCTGACATCGATGACCAGCCGTTCGAGCTCGAGCTCGCCGAACGCGATGGGCTCGATCTCGGGCAGGACCTCGACCTCGATGGTGAACTCCAGGTCCGCGCCTTCCTCGAAGGCGGTGATCTCGACCTTCGGCTGCACGGCCGGCCTGAGGCCGCGCTCCATCATGGCTTGGCTCGAGCCGTCCGCCACCGCGCCCTGCACGATCTCGCTGAGGACCGATTTGCCGAACCGCTGCTTGAGCATGGCCATGGGTGCGCGCCCGGGTCGAAAGCCCGGGACGGTGACGCTGCGCCCCAGCTCCTTGAGCCGGAACTCGAGCTTTTCTTCGATCTCGCTGTTTGAGAGGACGACCTTCAGCTCGCGCTTGAGGCCGTCGCTCGTGGTCTCTGTTACCTGCATGAGAGCTCAGGAAGTGGCTCGGATCCTCGAATATGGCTGCGTTCGCCGGGGGTCGCCGCCTGGTGCGGGCGGAGGGACTCGAACCCCCACGGCTTGCGCCACAGGTACCTAAAACCTGCGTGTCTACCAGTTCCACCACGCCCGCCCGGCGCGGTGCCTCCATATACGTGCCCGCTCCGCCGGTTGCAAGTCCGCAGCCTAGACCGTGTCCCAGAATTCCGCCATACGCCGCCGCGCCGCCGCATCCGGGAGCCGGCCCATGCCGGCCTGGGCGTTGTCGATCATATGGCGGGGCTTGCTGGTGCCGGGGATGACGCAGGTCACCGCCGGGTGGCCCAGCAGGTACTTCAAGAAGAACTGGCCCCAGCTGCGGCAGTCCAGGTCGGCCGCCCAGCCCGGCAATTCGCGGCCCTTGACCGCACGGAACAGCGAGCCCTTGGCGTAGGGGATGTTGATCAGCGTGGCCACGCCCAGCTCGGCGGCCCGGGGCAGGATGCGGCTCTCCGCCTCGCGCAGCGCGATCGAATAGGGAATCTGCAGGAAGTCGATCGGCTCGCGCGCCATGACCGCCTCGAGGTCGTCGAAGGCGCGCGGCGTGTAGTGGGTGATCCCGATGTACTGGATGCGCCCCTGCTCCTTCCAGGTCTTGAGCGTCTTGAGATGGGTCGCCGTGTCGACCAGGTTGTGCACCTGCATGAGCTCGATGCGCTGATCCCTGAGCCGGCGCTCGGAGGTCGACATCTGGGCGATGCCCGATTCGCGGCCCTTGGTCCAGACCTTGGTGGCGACGAAAGCCCGGTCCACCGCGCCCATCTCGGAAAGCAGGTTACCGACCACCGACTCCGAGCGGCCGTACATCGGCGACGAATCGATGACGGTGCCGCCGGCCGCGAACAGCCGCTCGAGCACCTCGGTCAGCCGACGACGCTCTTCGTCGTCGAGACCCACGTCGAAGGTCTTGTAGGTGCCCAGGCCGACCACGGGCAGGGCCTCGCCGGTCTTGGGGATGGGCCTGGTGGCCATCTTGCCGGCCGTCGCCGCACCTGCCGCACCCGGGCCGATCGCGGACGCGGCCGCGGCGCCCGCCGCGAGCCGCAGGAACTGGGCCCGGTTCATGCTGGGACCTGAGAATGCCTTGCCTTGCGCCATCGGTTCCTCCTCCTAGCCTGCCTTCGCCTGCGTCTCCGCTAACCGGTCCTGGCGGCGGCCGAGGGCCAATGCCAGGGCCAGCCACAGCGCGGCCACCGGCACCATGATCGCGGCCATGCCGGCGAGCCCGATGCCGGTTCCGGCGATCCAGCGGTAGAGCCAGCCGCTGACCGCGTCGCCGCCCCGGTAGACCAGTGTATCGATCACGTTCTTGGCCTTGTACTTCTCTTCCCGCGGGACGACGGTGAACAGGATCTCCCGCGCCGGCCGCGAGATCGCGTAGTTGGTCGCGCGGCGGACCGCCTGGACCACCGCGATCAGCACCACGACGGGCAGCGCCAGCCAGCTTCCGGCGGCCAGCGCCACGAACGCCGCGGCCACCACCGCCGGCAGCAGCGCGGCCGCAGCCGCAACGCCGAAGGTCCGGATGAAGCGCCCGGTGACGAAGAGCTGGAGCAGGATGGTCAGGGCGTTGGCGGCGATGTCGATGACCGCGAAGATCCGCGTGCGCTCACCGGCATCCTCGGACGCGGCGGCGACGATCTCGGCCTGCAGGAAGTAGAGCACCGTGGCGGCAAAGGTCATCAGCACGATATAGCCGCCGATGCCCGACAGATAGGTCGAGCGGAGGGTGTGCGTGAGCCCCGCCAGCACCCCGCCGCCGATCGCGGGCGCGGGCGGTGTGGCGCCCGCCCCTGCCGGCTCGCGTGCTGACGCGCCGGCCGCTCCGGCCGCGCCGCGCATGCACCGGACCGCCGCCTCCAGCAAGACCGCCGAGACCAGCATCAGGTTGACCGGCCCCAGGGGCACCGCGAGGGTCGCCGTGATCGTGGGCCCCAAGAGCGCGCCGGCGCTGCCGCCCGCGGCGATGAAGCCGAAGAGCCGCCGGCCCTGGGCGTTGGTGAACACATCCGCCATCACGCTCCAGAACACCGAGACCACGAACAGGTTGAAGACGCTCACCCAGATGAAGAAGGCCCGGCCGACATGGACGGTGCCGATGTCCAGGCTCATCAACGCGAAGAAGACCAGCAGGCAGAGAATAAAGACGCGGTAGACCAGCGGCACGAAGCGCCGGCGCGGCAGCCGGGCGACGATCCAGCCGAACAGCGGCACGGCGGCCAGCATGACGACGAAGGTGCCGGTGAACAGCCATTGCAGGTTCTCGACGCCGCCGGCCACGCCCATCTCGTCGCGGATCGGGCGCAGCACGTAGTAGCTGCTCAAGAGAAAGAAGAAGTAGGCGAAGGACCAGAGCAACGCCCGGAGCTCGTCGTCGCGCGCGTTTACGGTGCGCGAGATCAGCGCTGTGACGGCCGCGGTCACGGGTGCGTCGTCCTCGGCAAAGGCATAAAGAGTGAGGTACCGAAATCGCGCGGCAGGTCAACTCACGATCGGTTGACGACCGAGTCTTGCGTTCACCCCAAACAGGCCTGCGCGCAGGCGTCGAGGATGGCGTCCGCGTCGATCCGGTACTGGCGGTAGAGGTCGGGGATGTCGCCGGTCTGACCGAAATGCTCAACGCCGAGCGGATAGACACGGTGCCCGCGCACGCCGCCGAGCCAGGCGAGCGTGGCCGGGTGGCCGTCGAGCACGGTGACCAGCGCCGCCTTGGGCGCAAGCGGCGCCAAGAGCTGCTCGATCTGGGAGGGACCGTGCGCCGTGCCCGCCTGGCGGGCCCGGTCGACGGCGGTCCAGCCGGCGTTGAGCCGATCCGCCGAAGTGACCGCCAGGAGCCCGGCACCGGGGATGTCCTCGAGCACTTGCGCATGGGCCTCGATGGCCTCGGGCGCAATCGCGCCGGTGTAGACGATGGCGAGCTCGGCGCCGGGCGCCGGCGGTTTGAGCCAATAGCCGCCGGCGATGGTGGCGTCACGCAGGTCGTCCGTCATCGGGCGCCCGGGCTGCGCGAGCGGCCGGGTCGAAAGCCTGAGATAGACCGAGCCGCCCTCCACGTCCCGGAGCCAGTCGGCGTCGCCCGCGCCGCCGCCGTCCCGCTGCATGTAATCGAAGGACCAGGCCATGATCGCCGCGAGCTCGTCGGCGAAGGCCGGTTCGAATCCGGCGATCCCGTCCTGGGCCATGCCGATCAAGGGCGTCGAGACCGACTGGTGCGCGCCGCCCTCGGGCGCGAGCGTGATGCCCGAGGGCGTGGCCACCAGCATGAACCGGGCTCCCTGGTAGCAGGCGTAGTTGAGCGCATCGAGCCCGCGCTGGATGAAGGGGTCGTAGAGGGTCCCGATGGGCAGGAGCCGCGTCCCGAACAGCGAATGGGACAGGCCGAGCGCGGCGAGCAGGATGAACAGGTTGTTCTCGGCGATGCCCAGCTCGATATGCTGGCCCTTGGGCGACATGTTCCATTGCTGGGCCGAGACCACCTTCTCGTC
>JAAUXY010007439.1_pt1 | contig 10363 bp, 8 predicted proteins | sample 7278121 | NCBI WGS metagenome assembly JAAUXY01 (sample SAMN14350117, study PRJNA611818) | marine sediment metagenome | isolation source: surface marine sediment (1.8m) | place: French Polynesia: Moorea | collected 2018-08
CCCCGCTACCAATATCCTCAAAAGCTTGGCAACAGAGCGCGGTTCCTCGGCTCAGCCGCGGCCAGCCTTGGAGTGCGAGAAGCCTGGACCTGATGTGGCGGTATGCCGTCCGGCGAGCGGCGGGCTCGGATCATCGGGTCCCGAGCCCTTGCTCGAGCCAGACCCCTTCAAGGTCCGAAGATCGCCGGTCCGCGCGGGTTTGGGACGGCAGGGCCATATCTGCAGGGAAAGGGCGCCTGGGAACCCTGTCATGCGCTGCGCCGCAGCGCCGCAGCGGGACGGTCTCGCCGGGCCCGGTATCCCTTCGGACGGAACGCCGGATTTCCTTCGGCGCATCGCCGCTTCGGATCGGCCCGCAGTCGCGGGAGTGCGATTCCTGCCCTCAGCCGCCTCGCGACCGGTAATCCGCTCGAGACGCCCTCGAGTCCTTTCCGAACCTCCTGGCGCCAAATGGCAGGCGTGTCCGAGCTATGTCGGCTAGCCATGCGGGAAGAAGGAACTCGGGAGGATGACCTATGCGAGCCGACGCTCCGATAGAAGCGCTGCCGCCCCACCTGCGCGATGCGGTCCGCTTCATTATGGCCAATCTGGCGGAACCCTTGTCCCTGGACAGCGTCGCCGCCGCGGCGGGAGTCAGCAAGAGAACGCTGAGCCTGTCGTTTCAGATGAACTTAGGCCAGGCCGTCATGGCCTTCGTCCGTCAACGTCGCCTCGAGCTGGCGAACCAGAAGCTGCTCGCCGCCGATGTGAAGGCGACGACCGTGACCAACATTGCCATGAACAGTGGGTTCCAGCACCTCGGCCGCTTCTCGTCGGTCTATCGGCAGTGCTTCGGCGAGTATCCCTCGGAATCCCTGCGCCGCCAGTGAAACGACGGCCGCCCGCCCTTCGACGGACGGCGGAGCGCCATCCTACCTGAGCGTCCGGGCGAAGGCGCGGATGTCCTCCACCAGGAGTTCCGGCTCCTCCATGGCGGCGAAGTGGCCGCCGCGCGGCATCTCGGTCCAGCGGGTCACGTTGTAGACCCGCTCGACGTAGCTGCGCGGCGGCCAGGACAGGAGCTCTTTCGGGAAGAGGGCGCAGCCGGTCGGCACCTCGACCCGCCGGCCCTCGGGCGAGAGGACGCGGCCGCCTTCCTCGCGCCGGCCGTAGTAGATCCAGCTCGCCGTGTTGAAGGTCCCGGTGACCAGATAGACCATGATGTTGGTCAGGATCTGGTCCTTGGAGTAGACGCTCTCGATGTCGTCGCCTTCGGTGTCGGACCAGGCGTTCCACTTCTCGACGATCCAGGCGGCGACGCCGACCGGGCTGTCCATCATCGCGTAGCTCAGGGTCTGTGGCTTGGTCGCCTGCTGGGTGCGGTAGCCCATCTCGGGCGCCTGCTCTCGCTCGAAGCGCGCGGCCCAGGCCTCTTCCTCCGCGCCACGGGGTCCCTCGGGGTGGCGCATGGTCATGATGTTGAGGTGGATGGCCCGGCAGGCCGGCGCGTGCTCGTAGCCCAGCCAGCTTGAGATGGCGCCGCCCCAGTCGCCGCCCTGGGCGAGGTAGCCGTCGTAGCCGAGCACCCCGGCCATCAGCTCGGCGAAAAGGCCGGCCATCGCGCGGGGGCCCAGGGGGCGTCGGGGCTTTCCCGAGAAGCCGAAGCCGGGCAGCGCCGGGGCGACCACGTCGAAGGCATCCTCCGCGCGGCCCCCGAAGCGCTCGGGATGGGCCAGCGGCTCGATGATCTCTGCGAACTCGAAGACCGATCCGGGCCAGCCGTGGCTGATGATCAGCGGCAGGGGCGACGGCCCGCTGCCCCTCTCGTGGATGAGGTGGATGTCGAGGCCTTCGACCGGCGCGGTGAACTGCGGCAGGCGGTTCAGCGCGGCCTCCTGCGCCCGCCAGTCGAAGCCTTCGAGCCAATAGGCGCAGAGTTCCTTCATGTAGTCGAGGTTGGTGCCGTAGGCCCAGCCGCCGTCTTCCGGCATCTCGTGCCAGGCGTAGCCGGCGACCTTGTCGCGGATCCGCGCCAGGGTCGCCTCGGGCACTTCGATGCGGAAGGGCCGAAGGCCCGTCATGTCGGTCTCCCGGTTTGTGTCGCCTCGCCCGGCAAGACTATCACGGTGCTCCGAAGCGGATGACGGGAGCGTGGTGTCGCCGCCTTCGCTCGGGCGCAGCGGAGATCCTTTTTCTACCGCCGGTTCGTTGTTCGTGCTTTGTTCTTGCCATAGCCTCATGACATGGTCGAGGTCGATGAGCGGAGATTCAGCCTTTCCTTCGCCGCTTGGAAGGCGAGCCGCTTCCTGCCGAGGGGCCGCGGCCGCGGCGAGGGCGTCGAGGCATACGACGTCTTCGTCCTGACCTTCGAGAAGGAGATCGAGCTGGCCGGCTATCGGATCGTCAAGGCAAAGCCGGCAGCGCGCCCGCATTCGAGCGGGGATTGAAATCCCACGACACGGAGCGCGACGGCAAGCTCGTCCGGCACCGACGGATCCGGTCTCCGAGATCACGTCGAGTGAAAAGGCCGGACGAAGGCTTATCGGTCCCGGCCGCCCCATCGCTGTTGAAAATCGATTCTGTGCTGTCTACGGTATTCACGCCAAGATGTTACGCCATAAAGTCAAAGACAGCACCGGCGGCCTTTGGGGGGAGAATGACTTGGGTTAGCTCTGATGGCCGGCGAAACTTGCCGACATCGGCGACCTTGCTTGCTTGCTCGTTGTTCTCTGCCGCCTCTGCGACGACCGCCCTTGAAGGCGTCCGTTCCACCGCCGAGATCGACTGTCCGTCGAGCCATCGACGGCCCTTCAGCCTGCCGGGAGGCGGCCTAAGGGCCGCTCGAAGACGCGGAGGGCCGCCTCGCCCTCGAAGCCGCCGGCCCGGGCAAGCCGAAGGCCGGACGCGTCTCGGCCGGGTTCCCATCCGAAGCGATCAGGAGCATTTGACTACGACCGGCGCGCCCGACGTTCTGGGCGCGTGACCAAAGAGACCGAGGGAGGAGAAGGAAATGTGGAGAATGCTGGCCGTCGTTCTGGCGGTCGTGGTGGCGCAGCCGGCTTTGGCCGATCCCGTCGCCAAGGAAATACAGTACTTCCGGGCGATCGACGTCGTCTTGATGGACAGCGCCAAGGACTGCGGCATCACCGACCCCAAGCTCTTTCAAGACCATCTCCGAACGAAGCTCGGGCAGTTGGGCATCAAGGAGAACGCCAACAGGTTCGCCCGCGTGAAGGTCGACGTGGCTGCGCAGACTATCCCCAACACCTCTCTCTGCGCCATCCATACGCTGGTCCGCATCAATGGTGCCCTCGGCAAGAAAAACATCGCAACGGAGGATCCCTTGATCAACGCGGCCATGTCGCGCCTGGAAGTTCTGCCGATCACGGTCTGGACCGGCTCTTCCCTCGTGGTGCGGCGGTACCAGCAGCCGGCGAGCGGAAAGATCACCGATCGTGCGACCAAAAGCGTGCTCGAGCAGCTCGACGCGATCACCGGCCGCTTGGCCGAAGCCCGGGCTCAGTAGCCGCCGCCTGCCGGCGATCCTTGTGGTACGAGGCTCGGACTCCGCCGCTCGCCTTGCCGGGCGCCGGGCCCCGAGCCCTCGGACCCTTAGCGGCCCGCTATATAGGTATTTGTTCCTGTATGCACTCGGGCGGCCGAGCCCTTCAGCTCCAGGAGCCTCCAGGTTTTCGCGGCCCCGGGAATCTTCGGCTTTTGCCAGCCCGTCCCCTTTGTTTCCGGCCGGCCAGCACCTATTATCCAGAGGTCGCCCGGGCGGCGGGGCGAGGGCGTGTCGAATGGCAGGGATCGAATGTCCGGAAGCATGACGCGACGGCTCGCCGCGGCCGTGATCGCGGTTCTGGCGATGACCGGCTCCGCCGGTGCACAGACCGCGCCCCGGCCCGAGCATCCCCTGTCGCTGGCCCTCGCGGCCGCGGCCCGGGGCGACGAGCGGCGGGCCGATCTCCTGGCCGCCAAGCTTGGCGATCCCCTCGCCCGCAAGCTGGTCACCTGGCGGTTTCTGACCCGCGACGACGCCGAAGGCCCCTTCGTGCTCGCCGACCGCTTCCTCGAGGACAACCCTGACTGGCCGAGCCGCGGGGCGGTGCAGTCCGCGGCCGAGCGGGACCTGCCCGCGGACTGGAGCGAGGCCCGGGTCCTGGCCTGGCTCGCGCGCCATCCGCCGGTGACCTACGAGGGCAAGCTGCGGCGGGTCCGGACGCTCTACACCCAGGGGCGCGGCGAAGAGCTGGTGGCGGCGGTGCGCCGGCTCTGGATCGACGACGATCTGCCCTACATCCAGCAGGGTCCCTTCCTCCAGCGCTTCGGCCGCTTCCTGCGTCCGGTCGACGAGAGGGCGCGCTTTGAGCGCCTGGTCCGGGCCCGGCGCTGGAGCGACGCGACTCGACAGGCGGTGCGCCTGGGCGGCGACTATCCGGCCTTCGTCCTGGCCCTGAACCGGCTGGCCGCCGGCCAGATCGACCTGGAGGCCGCGGTCGCCCAGGTGCCCGCGGCCTTCAAGACCGCGCCGGCGCTGCGCTACGAGGCGGCCCGCCGCCTGCGGCGGGAGAAGCGGCCCTGGGCGGTCTTCACCCTGCTCGACCACAGCGCCGCCGCGATCCCCCTGTCCAAGCGCTGGTGGCGGCTGCGCCACTGGACAGCGCGCCGGCTGCTCGAGGAGGACGCCCCGGACAAGGCCTATCGGCTCCTGCTCGCCCACGGCCAGGAGGACGGGCGGGGCTTCGCCGAGGCTGAATGGCTGGCCGGCTGGGTCGCGCTCAGGTCCCTGGAGCGGCCGGAGGTCGCGCTGGCGCACTTCCGGCGCATGTCGGCCAAGGTCTCGACCCCGGTCAGCGCGGCGCGCGGCGCCTATTGGTCGGCCCGGGCCGCCGCGGCCGCCGGCCGGCCCCAGGACGCCGAGGTCTACGACCGGGCGGCGGCGCGCCACGGCACGACCTTCTATGGCCAGCTCGCCGCCCGGCAGCTGGGCCGCACACCCGAGCTGGGGAGCCCGGCGCGCCGGCCGTCGCCGGTGCGCTCCGCCGCCTTCGAGCAGAGCGAGCTCGCGCGGGCGGCGCGCCTCCTGGCCGGGGCCGGCCAGCTCGAGCTGGCCCGGGCCTTCGTCGCCGCCCTGGAGCGCAAGGCCGAGGACCTGGAAGACAAGCTCCTGGTCGCCGACCTGGCACGCTCGATCGGCCGCCCCGACCTGGCGCTGCAGATCGCGCGGCGGCTGCGCAATCAGGGCGTGGTGCTGACCGACCGATTGTTCCCGCGTGGCGGCGGCCTGCCGAAGGTCCGCCACCGCCTCGATCCCGACCTGGTGCACGCGGTGATCCGCCAGGAGAGTGGCTTCTACACCAGGGCGGTGAGCCATGCCGGCGCCCGCGGCCTGATGCAGCTGATGCCGGCCACGGCGCGCCAGACCGCGCGGCGCGAGGGTCTGTCCTTCGCGCGCAGCAAGCTGACCAGCCAGCCGGACTACAACATGCGCCTGGGCACCGCCTATCTGACCCAGATGCTCGAGCGCTTCGACGGCTCGCTGCCCCTGGCGCTCGCGGCCTACAACGGCGGGCCCCACAACGTCTCGAAATGGATCGACCGCTTCGGCCCCCCGGGGCCCACCGAGGCGGAGATGATCGACTGGATCGAAAGCATCCCCTTCGCCGAGACCCGCAACTACGTCCAGCGCATCATCGAGACCATCGAGGTCTACCGCCTCCTCGACGGCTCGACCCGCCGCAGCGACCTGCTCTCACCGCGCGCCAATTCGGTCAACTAGGGGAACTGCCTCTAGATTGCCGGAGCAATTGCGGCTTGCGATCACCGCGTTACGATGCCTGTGGCCGCTGGGCAGCCTGGTCGGGCAGTCGTAGGCCGGATAGGGGTCACCGCGTTTGTTGTCGACACGCGTCAAGGAGTCGATCAAGACCGCCCTGGCGATGGTGATTGCCTATGCGATCGCCCTCTATCTCGGCTGGGAGAAGCCCTTCTGGGCCGGCTTCGCGGTGGCCATGATCAGCCTCGATACGGCGGGTGCGTCGCTCAACAAGGCCGCGATGCGGATGCTCGGCACCCTGGTGGCCGGGGCCGCCGCCCTGACTTTCATCGCCCTGTTTCCGCAGGAGCGCTGGGCCATGATCGCTGGCCTGTCGCTCTACGTCGGCTTCTGCGTCTACATGCTGACAGGCGATCGCTACAGCTACTTCTGGTTCGTCAGCGCCTTCACGACCCTGGTCATTATCATCGATACGACGCCGGCCGACTCGCTGCAGGCCTTCCGGATCACGGTCGCGCGCGTCGAGGAAACCGGCATGGGGATCCTGGTATACTCGCTGGTTTCCGCCTTTATCTGGCCGCAGGACAGCCGGGGCGCACTCGAAGCGGCCAGCCGCGATCTAGCCGCGGCCCAGGAGGAACTCTTCCGAAGCTATCGCGCCTTGATGGCCGGCCAGGGCGAGGCGGAGGACAGCCGGCCGCTGCGGCTGCGCGAGGTCCAGCTCGCGGCCCGCTTCAGACAGGCCCTCGATGCCGCCGAGACGGACAGCTACGAGGTCTGGGAGCTGCGCCGGCAATGGCGGCGCTTGCGGCAGTTGTCGAGCGAAGTCATGGAAACGCTCGAGCAATGGCGCGAGACCTTTCCCGAGCTTCAGGACGTCGAGCTGAACAGACCTCTGCCGAACCTGGAGGCATTCTGCGCCGAGCTGGAGGCGCGCTTCCTTGAGATCCGTCGCCTGCTGGCCGGAGAGACGCCGACGCGCTCGTTCGACGCCGTCACCCTGCAAGTTGACCGCGACGAGGCCCATGCCCTCGGCCATTTTCAAAGGGCAGCAGGGGCGCTCGCCAAGGCCCGCCTCGATCGCCTGGAGACGCTGTCCCGCCACCTGCTCGACACCGTGAGAGACATGAGGGGCCATGGCAGCCAGGCAAGGGAGCCCTCGGCGGAGGCTCTGCCAGGGAAAGGGATCCAGATCGATCCGGATCGGCTCGGCGCCGCAGCGACGGTCGTGGCGACGCTTTGGATCGGTTTTCTGATCTGGATCTACGTCGACCCGCCGCAAGGCGCGCTGTTTGTCTTCATGGCGACTCAGTGGACGATGATTGCCGCGCTCGCGCGCCAGAGAGTGACCGTGCTGCCGCCCGGCTTCCTTGTTGGCATCCTGTTCGGCGGCGCGCTCTACGTCTTCGTCATGCCGCAGCTCTCGGGCTACACGCAGCTTGGCGCGATGATCTTCTGCGCGACCTTCGCGATCTTCTATCTCTGCTGGGCACCGCACCTGCGGCTCGTCCGCAGCGTCCTCTTGGCGCTGGTCAATGTCCTGATCGCCATCGACAATCAGCAGAGCTACGACTTCGCGAGCTATCTGAACACCTCGGCGACGATCCTGCTGTCGCTCACGCTGGCGATTGCGACGTCCTACTTTCCGACGTCGCCGCGACCGGAGAAGGCCTTCCTGCGCCTGTTCCGCCGTTTTCTCCGACAGGCGGACTTCATGCTGTCGCGCCTCGCCCTCGACAGGGACCAGGCAAGGGGCTGGGCGGTCCGTTGGAAGACGGCGCTCTACAGCCGCGACCTCCTGGCGCTGCCGAGAAAGCTGGAAGCCCTGGGTCGGCAGATCGACTACGCGCTGTTGCCCAATGACACGCCCGAGAAGGTCCAGGCCTTGGCCCTCAACATGCAGGCGGTCGCCTATCGGATCGAAGAGCTCTTGCAGGCCCGCGAGCTTCCGCATTCGGAGTCGCTGGTTCGGCAGTTCCAGGAAGAACTGCGGGCTTGGCGCCAAGTCGCCCAGGAGCAGCTGCGCCTCTGGGCCGACGATCCGGTGGCGGCGACGGCTCAGGAGCTCGACATGGAGGGACGCCTTGCCGCACGCATGGCCAGGCTAGACGCCCGGATCGACGAGGCCTACGGCCAGGCCGAGACCGCTGCGCTGAGCGCCCGCGACTTCGAGAACTTCTTCCGCTATCTCGGCGGACTTCGCGGCCTCTCGGAATCCGGCATCGGCTTCATCAGGGTCGCCGAGACGGTCGACTGGGCGCGGTGGCGCGAGGCCAGGTTCTGAAGCCGGAACCCGGGAGGCGCACTATGGTACCGTGGCGTGCGAGCCGAGAGAACGAGATGAGAGAGCAGGCATGACCTTCATACCCAGCGAGTTCGCCATCGGCGGCGTCTACTTCCCGCCCCTGCTGATCGCCGGCTTCCTCGGCGTGGTGGCGGCCGTGCTGACGGCCTACCTGCTCAATCGCTACCGCCTGTCCCGCTTCTTCTTCTATCCGCCCTTGGTCTTCCTCGCGCTGGCCGTCATATACACCGGCGTCATTGGCACCTATGTGATCCCGTCATGAAGGCGCTGAGCACCGTTGCGAAAGTTCTGCTCACGAGCGCCGTGGTCCTGGTCGCGGTCGCCGTGGTCGCCGTCAAGTACTGGGACTACATCGTCAACCCCTGGACCCGCGACGGCCAGGTCCGCGCCCAGGTCGTTCAGATCACCCCGCGGATCTCGGGTCCGATCGTCCGGCTGCCGATCGAGGACAACCAGTTCGTCAAGGCGGGCGACCTGCTGTTCGAGATCGACCCGCGGACCTTCGCGGCGGACCTGGCGCTGGCCAAGGCCAAGCTCGACCGGACGCGCGACCAGATTTCGGCCCTGGAGAAGAACGTCACGGCGGCCGAGGCGACGGTCGAGCAGTACGGCGCGCTCATCAAGGCGGCCGAGGCGACGATCCGGAAGAACGAGGCCGAAGTCGAACGCACCAAGATCGACGTCGACCGCGCCGAGATACTGCTCAAGCAGGGCAACGTCACCAAGCGCCGCCGGGACGAAGCGATCGCGGACTTCGATTCCGCCGTGGGGGCGCGGGACAACGCGGTGGAGAACAGGAACCAGGCGCGCGCCCAGAAGCTCCAGGCCGAAGCTGATCTCGCCGAGGCCCAGGCCGATCTCGGGGCGCCGGGCGAGGACAACGCGCGCCTGCGCGCGGCCAAGGCGGAGGTCGAGACCGCTGAGCTCAACCTGGAGTTCACCAAGGTCGTAGCCCCGGTCGACGGCTACGTCACCAACCTCGACCTGCGCCTCGGCGACCAGGCCGTCACGAACAAGCCGGCCCTGGCACTGGTCGACGTCGACAGCTTCTGGGTCCACGGCTTCTTCAAGGAGAACTACATCGAGGGCATCCGCGCGGGCGACCGCGCCATCGTCACCCTCATGAGCTATCCCGACAAGCCGCTGCAGGGCCGCGTCCACAGCCTCGGCTGGGGCATCGCCCAGGCCGACGGCAGCGCCGGCTACGAGCTGCTGCCCAACGTCAGCCCGACCTTCGAGTGGATCCGCCTGGCCCAGCGAGTGCCGGTGCGAGTCCACATCGACGAGCTGCCCGAGGGGGTCGACCTGCGGGTGGGCACCACAGCCTCCGTCCTGGTGATGACCGGGACGGCCGGAACCGACAGCGATGGCTCGGTGCCCGCCGCGCCCAGGCCGTTGCAGTAGGGCCGCGGTTCGAGGGGGAGGCCTGAGCCTGTGGATCTCTTCGTCACGCTTGCCGTCCTCCTGGGGCTGACCGCCCTGTTCAGCTTCGTCAACGAGAGGCTTCTCCGTCTGGAGACCACCATCGGGCTCATGGTCCTGGCGCTGGCGATGTCCTTGACGGTCTGGGTCCTCGACCTCGCAGGCGTCATCGATCTGCTCGACGAGCAACGCGCGCTGGTCTCGAAGCTCAAGCTCGACGAAACGCTCCTGAACGGCGTCCTCTGCTTCATGCTCTTCGCCGGCAGCGTCAACGTGAAGATAAGACTCCTCGCCGAGGAGAAATGGCTGATCGGATCGCTCGCGATCGGCGGCACCCTGATCGCCTGGATCCTGACCGGTCTGCTGCTCTGGGGCGTGACGCGCCTCTTCGGCCTCGAGATTTCGCCGATCTACGCCTTCCTCTTCGGCGCCCTGATCTCGCCGACCGACCCCATCGCCGCGCTGGCCATCCTCGGCAAGGTCGGTTTGCCCGAGCGGCTCGAGGCGATCATCGGCGGCGAGTCCCTCTTCAACGACGGCGTGGGGGTCGTGCTCTTCACCATGTGCCTGGCGATCGCCGTGAGCCCGGAACAGCCGACCTTCGCCGATGCGGTGGTCCTATTCCTGCGCGAGGTGCTGGGCGGCGTCGCGCTCGGCCTCGGCGCCGCCGGCCTGATGCGCTGGATGCTGGTGCGGTCCCGGGACTACGGCACCCATCTCCTGATCACCTTGGGCATCGTCGCCTTGAGCTATGCGCTGGCCGAGGCGGTCGAGGTCTCCGGACCCATCGCCGCGGTCGTGACCGGCCTGGTGATCGGCAACGTCAGCGAACCCGCCGAGGCCGGGGGCGTGCACCGGCTGGTCCGCGACTTCTGGCA